>Ga0209415_10001434_pt1 | contig 45704 bp, 50 predicted proteins | sample PeaSoiSIISIP2007_FD_187696 | JGI IMG/M metagenome (GOLD analysis project Ga0209415, IMG submission 187696) | Peat soil microbial communities from Weissenstadt, Germany - SII-SIP-2007 (SPAdes) (version 2) | ecosystem: Environmental > Terrestrial > Soil > Wetlands > Peat | place: Germany... | reverse complement strand
CGCCCCGTTTTAATGGTTTGATCTGGGGAAACTTGCTTTCCCAAAAACGAAGGACATGCTGAGGCACATCGAGATCCTCGGAGACCTCGCTGATCGTGCGGAAGGCCGCCTCGGACTTGACCGGTTTGCGGACAACCGCTGTCTCGATATCGCCAGCCTCAATCACGTCGTTGTCTTATGACCCGCGGCCCCCGCGGACAGACCATCATTGATGCGATTCTTCAGCAATTGCGATGGGCGGAAAACCATCACCTTGCGAGGCAGAATCGGAACCTCTTCACCGGTTTTCGGGTTTCGCCCGAGCCTTTGGCCCTTTGAACGCACCGAAAAACTGCCGAAGGAAGAAATCTTCACGGCTTCGCCTTGCGCCAGCGCAGTCGAAATCTCGCTTAAGACCAGTTCCAGCAAATCGGCTGATTCGTTACGCGAAAGACCGACCTCTTGATAGACAGCCTCGCTCAACTCCGCACGCGTAATCGTTCGCTCCGCCATGCCGCTCACCTCAATGCAATAAGAGATGACCGTACCCTCTTGCCAGAAAGCCGTCAATATCAAAGGGATGGAAGAGTTCGTTGCAGCAGGTCGAAAAGGTCGTTAGAAACGGACCAGCGCCGCGCCCCAGGTAAAACCGCCGCCCATAGCCTCGAGAAGCACCAATTGACCCGACTGGATACGGCCATCCTCCACCGCTTCGGCCAGGGCCAAGGGCACGGACGCCGCCGAGGTGTTGGCATGCCGATCGACGGTGACCACCACCTTGTCCAAAGACAGCCCGAGCTTGCGGGCCGTCCCCTCGATGATCCGTTTGTTGGCCTGATGCGGCACGATCCAGTCGAGATCCACCGGCGTCAAACCATTGGCGTCCAGGGCTTCATGCACGACCGAGGCGAGATTGGTCACCGCATGGCGGAAGACCTCGCGGCCTGACATGCGCAGATGACCAACGGTTTGCGTCGTCGACGGGCCGCCATCGACATACAAAAGATCATAATGACGGCCATCGGAATGGATATGGGTCGATAAAATCCCGGTGTCCCGGTTGTCGCCACCGGCCTGTCCGGCCTGCACGACCACAGCACCGGCACCGTCACCGAACAATACGCAAGTGGAACGGTCTTCCCAGTCGAGAATGCGCGAAAAACATTCCGCACCAATCACCAGGGCGGTTCGCACATGGCCGCTTTTGATGAAATTGTCGGCCACCGACAAGGCGAAGATGAATCCCGAACAGACCGCCTGCACATCGAAGGCGACCCCTTTGGTCATTCCCAGCGCCGCCTGTACGCGCGTCGCCGTCGATGGAAAGGTATTGTCCGGTGTCGCCGTCGCCAAAACGATCAGATCGATATCGTTGCCCGTCAACCCGGCATTGGCCAGCGCCCGTTGCGCAGCCGCAATGGCCAGATCCGAGGTGCTTTGCTCAGGATCGGCGATATGGCGCTGGTGAATGCCGCTCCGCTCGACGATCCAGGCGTCGGTGGTATCGACCTTCTTGGAAATCTCTTCATTGGTCAGCACGCGCTCAGGCAAATAGGCGCCGACCCCAACAATACGGGAACGAATCATCGACATTAGATCGCGGCCGCCTGTGCTGGAGAATCCTCAACGGCCTTCAGCCGTTCCAACTCTTGTTTGATCCGCTCGTTGAAGCCGTGCGTGACCAATTCCACGGCGACGCCGATCGCATTGGCGAACCCCACGGCGTCGGTTCCGCCATGACTTTTCACCGCGATGCCGTTCAACCCGAGGAACATGGCGCCGTTGTAGCGCCTGGGATCGGTCCTGAGCTTCACTTTGATCAGGGCCGAACGCGCCATCAGATAACCCAACCGGGCCAACCAGGAGCTCGAAAAGGCGTCGCGCAGGAAACGGGTGTAAAGCTTGGCGAGGCCTTCAGCGCTTTTCAGAGCGATATTGCCGGTGAAGCCGTCGCTCACCACCACATCGACGGCGCCGCCGGCGATGTCATTGCCTTCGACGAAACCGTAGAAGGTCAGCGGCAGATTGCCCTGACGCAGGATCGCCGCCGCCGTCCGCACCGAATCGTTGCCCTTCATTTCTTCCGAGCCAACGTTCAGCAAGCCTACGGTCGGGCGTTCGATCCCCAGCACGATGCGGGCGAACACCTCGCCCATGACGGCGAATTCCACCAGATTATTGGCATCGCAATCGACATTGGCGCCGAGGTCGAGCATCACGCTTTCGCCCCGCTCGGTCGGGAAAAAACCGGCGATGGCCGGACGATCGATGCCGGGCAGCATACGCAGCACATATTTCGACATCGCCATCAAGGCGCCGGTATTGCCGGCCGACACCACGCCGGCGGCTTCCCCCCGGGCGACAGCGTCGACAGCCAGCCACATGCTGGTCTGACGCCCCTGGCGCAAGACTTGCGAGGGCTTATCGTCGCACTTCACCGCTTTGTCCGTATGACGGAGCTGACAACACTCTTTCAGCTCTGGCGCCAGATCAAGCAATGGCGTCAGTTTCGCCTGATCGCCAAACAGCAGGAAGTCGACATGCGGCAACCGTGTGTGCGCAATCTGCACGCCCTGAACCACCATGTCGGGGGCGTTGTCCCCCCCCATGGCATCCAGAGATATTGTTACACGCGCTGTCAATCTCGCTATCCTCGGAAGCCGTAAACGGTAGCGATGTTAGGCCGCGGCTCCGGATTCGGCAACCACCTCACGCCCGTCATAATGCCCACAGGCACCACAGACGTGATGGGGAAGTTTCGGTTCGCCGCAGTTCGGGCATTCCACATGACCGACAGCCTTCAAGGCATCGTGGGAACGGCGCATGTTGCGACGGGATTTAGAGGTCTTCTTCTTTGGGACAGCCATTTAAATTACTCTCTGCCAGAGGCAAAAGCGGAAAGGCGCCTTTCTTAACGAAAAACCGCCAGGGGGGCAAGCCTAATCCGGTATCATTCGCCGCTCTCTTGCGACATATCCCCGGATAAGGTCCTTTTTCGGGGCGAACCCGACTATTTCTTCTTCAAGGACGCCAGCGACGCGAAGGAAGCAACCTTAGCCGGAGGGTCGGGTTCGGGGTCACCGATCCCTTCGAAGACCGCATTCGGCGCCCGCGGAAACGGATCGAGGGCAAGCGCCAGATGCTCGGCCACCGCCTCGCCGGCGTCAATAACGCCGTTTTCGATCGGCTCGGGAGGATCCTCCTCGTCCAGGGCCAACACCAGTTCGCCGGCGTCTTCTTTTTTTTCGGCGGCGAACAGCAGAACGAAATCTTCCTCCAGATGCGCCGGCACCGGGTCGAGGCTGACGACGCAAGCTTGCACCACATCGGCGGAGAAATGCCCCGCCAGACGGATTTGCGTGCCACCCGTTACCCGTTTCACCCGCACCCGCGCCGTCAGCGCCTCGAGCGCCAGAATACCGAAGCGTTCCGCCAGGGCCACACGCTCCTCGGCATTGGCTTCGAGATCATAGACGCGTTCGTCATGCCCCAGACGCTCGACCTGGATCGGACGGCAGAACTCAAGCGCGATCATGAACGAACCGCTCCGGGCAACAGGGGCGTGCCAAAACACACCTTACCATCTTGCAAATCCTCCAACGTCTGTTGCCCAAGCGCGGCATCCTCTCGCCTGACATAACCGGCCAAGGCAGTCAGTACCCCGTCATCGACCGCGGTTCCACGAAAAAGATTCCGCGCCAAAGCCTCTTTCAGCGACGACAAATCGTCGCAGTCAGGCGCCAAACCCGGCTCATAAGCGTCAATACGGCCGTAAAAGGCTTTGGCCATGGTTTTCACCCGGCCACCGACGGCCAAGTCCGAGACGCCCATTTCGCGCAGGTTGGCGTCCATATCGGAAAACATCAGATCGAAAACCGCCTGCGACAACGTCTTGGCCGGCCGGCCGGCCTTGCCCAACCGCCGCAACAGCAAAAACACATGCAACGCCAGCAAATCGAATCGGCCATCAACGCTGTCGGGCACGTCGAGAGAGAGATAGAACTCTTCGCGCCGCGCCTGATGAACCGCCGTCATATAAAGATCGCGCGCGGCGGCCCCGGCGTGCTTGCCTGAAAATAACGAACGAAGAGCCATTTTCTCATGATCCAATTCGGTAACCACCGACAAAAGCGCGTCGGATCGCCATAAGTTAATACGGACGGGATCCCGCTCGATCAAGATCCCTGTGAAGGAAAAGCTTCACCGGGACGATTGACAAGGGGCCATATGCGAGTGCACCTTCTGCACACTATCGGTCGCGCCGCCAGCCCGTCAACGAGCAGCTCCTCCGGAGCGGCCCCAGGCAGGGCGTCAGAGCGGTTATCACATCGGGGCAAGATGCACTCCAAATCCATTCGTTTCCTTTGGGCCATAGCGCTTCTCGGCGCCACCACCGCCTGCGAACCCACGGTCGATCTGCGCGGCAATCTGCCCGCTCCTGAGCGCTTGGCCGAGGTCAAACCGGGCGTCTTCACCAAGAACGACGTGGCGGCGCTGCTCGGCACGCCGGCCAGCACCTCGGTCTTCGGCGACGATCGCTGGTATTATATCAGCAGCAGGATCGAAACCATTGCCTTCTTCAAGCCGGAAGAGCTGGACCGTCAGGTGGTGGTGATCGAATTCGACAGCAATAGCACCGTCAAGGAAATCCACAAACTGGAGTTGAAAGACGGCAAGGACGTCACGATGGTGTCGCGCGAAACGCCGACCGCCGGCCGCGATATGTCGGTTATCGAGCAGTTGCTCGGTAACGTCGGCAAATTCAATTCCAAGGCCAAGGACGACGCCGCGGCGCCGTGATCCGTCATCCGCCCGTCTGTAGCGCTTAAAATTGGAATAAGCCCGCCGGTTCATGGAAGAACCGGCGGGCTTATTCTTTTGGCGCCGTCCTATCCCGTCATCTGCGGATAGGATCAGGACGCCTATCAGGTTCCAAGAACGTTCTCCATCATTGCGAGCCGCCATTGCGAGCCGCCAGGCGAAGCAATCCAGCGTCAATTTTGTCTTCTGGATTGCTTCGCTTTCACGCGCAATGACGGCAGAGCCCTTCCCTCAACCCGCCACGATGGCCAGCAGCAGAAGAGCGACAATGTTGATGATCTTGATCATCGGATTGACCGCCGGGCCGGCGGTGTCCTTGTAGGGATCGCCAACGGTATCGCCGGTCACCGCCGCCTTGTGAGCGTCGGAACCTTTGCCACCATGGTTGCCGTCCTCGATGTATTTCTTGGCATTATCCCAAGCGCCGCCGCCCGAGGTCATCGACAAGGCGACGAACAGTCCGGTGACGATGGTGCCCATCAGCATGGCGCCCAAAGAGGAGAACGCCGCGGACTGACCGGCAACCTGCAGAATCACCACATAAAGCACCACCGGCGCCAAGACCGGCAGCAAAGACGGAATGATCATTTCCCGGATCGCCGCTTTGGTCAGCATATCGACCGCACGGCCATAATCGGGCTTGGCCGTCCCCGCCATGATGCCGGGGATTTCCTTGAACTGGCGACGCACTTCGACGACCACCGCTCCGGCGGCGCGACCGACCGCCATCATGCCCATGGCGCCGAACAGATAAGGCAGCAGACCGCCGATGAAGAGACCGATCACGACGAACGGATCTTGCAGGCTGAAGCTGACGGTCAGCTTCGGGAAATAGTGGTGAAGATCTTCGGTGTAGGCGGCGAACAACACCAACGCGGCCAAACCGGCGGAACCGATGGCATAACCCTTGGTCACCGCTTTGGTCGTGTTTCCGACGGCATCCAAGGCGTCGGTGATCTTGCGCACGTCCTTCGGAAGATCGGCCATCTCGGCGATGCCACCGGCATTGTCGGTCACCGGACCGTAGGCGTCGAGAGCGACGACGATTCCGGCCAACGCCAGCATGGTGGTGGCCGAAATGGCGATGCCATAAAGACCGGCCAGCATGTAGGAAACGATGATGCCCACTGAAATCACCAGGACGGGCAGCGCTGTGGCTTCCATCGAAACGGCCAGACCCTGGATGACATTGGTGCCATGGCCGGTGGTCGAGGCCCGGGCGACGCTCCGCACCGGGCGATAGTCGGTACCGGTGTAATATTCGGTGATCCACACCAGAAGACCGGTGATCACCAGACCGACCACCGAACAACCGAGCAGGGCTTTGACCGTCAACACCAATCCTCCGGTGGTGGTGAAGGTCGCGTCGAATCCACCGAACAGCCATTGCGCAGTTAAGACGATGGCGATCATCGACAAGATGCCGGTGGCGATCAATCCCTTGTAAAGAGCGCGCATGATCTTCTGGGACGCGTCAAGACGCACGAAGAAGGTGCCGATCACCGAAGCGATGATGCACACCGCGCCGATCAACAACGGAAACAGCATCAGCTTTTCCTGGTCGACGCCGGAGAAGAAGATCGAACCCAGCAACATGGTGGCCACGGTGGTCACCGCGTAGGTCTCGAACAAATCGGCCGCCATGCCGGCGCAATCGCCGACATTGTCACCGACGTTATCGGCGATCACCGCCGGATTGCGCGGGTCGTCCTCGGGAATGCCGGCCTCGACCTTGCCGACCAGGTCGGCGCCGACATCGGCTCCCTTGGTGAAGATACCGCCACCAAGACGGGCGAAAATGGAAATCAGCGAGGCGCCGAAGGATAAGGCAACCAGACCTTCGACCAAATGGCGGCCTTCAAAGCCGAAGCGCTGCAACACCATATAATAGCCGGCCACACCCAACAGGCCGAGACCGACGACCAACATGCCGGTGACCGCCCCGGATCGGAAGGCGACCGACAGCGCCGGCGCCAACCCGCCGGACCTGGCGGCTTCGGCGGTGCGGACATTGGCGCGCACCGAAACATTCATCCCGACATAACCGGCAACGCCCGACAGGACGGCGCCGATGACATAGCCGACGGCCACATGCAGACCGAGACGCCAGCCGAGAATGATGCCGACGACGACGCCGACAGCGGCAATGGTGGAATATTGGCGATTCAGATAGGCGCGCGCGCCCTCCTGCACCGCCGCGGCGATTTCTTGCATCCGGGCGTTCCCGGCAGGCGCCGACAGCACCGCACGACCGGCGAACACTCCATAAATGAGTGCCAGCGCCCCGCAAGCCAAAATAAACGTGTAGGCCATTATTGTCCTTCCTATCCCCTGGAGCTGCCGTTACTTGCGCTCACCCCACCCGCTCGAACACAGCGGAGAGCACGCTCGGACAGGGCGAACGAGACAGCGGCCACAACCTGCCAGAACGGGCGGTTTCGCGCAACTAGAGTGTGAGTGTTTTGACGCCCAGACTAAGACTTGGAAAAAAAATGGCCAAGCATTGGACTGACCAATTTACCAGAAGCAAAACAATTCATGCGTCATCGGTCGTAAAGCGATTTGATCACCACGTTACGAATGGCGCCCTCGCCAAACAAGCGGCTCCCCACTTTGACCAAGCGCTGTCGGATCGCCTCTTTATCGGCGGCGGAATGCGTGTCCGAATGCAACGGTACGAAGTCATACAAATCGACCAGCATCGCGTTTTGCAGACGAGGAAGTTCGCCGCTGACGCGAAGAGCGGCTTCGGCGCTGACGACGATCATCAAATCCATGCCGACCTGACGGCCGATCGCATGCTTGGAAACCAGAGGAATGATGAAGGTGCCAAGGTCGAACACCCTGTCCTTCGCTTCCGCGGGTTGCTCGACCACGGGTTTGGGGTCCGACGACTTAAACGAGTTGACCAGATTGGGAAAGGGGCCGAGGCCGAACATCGACAGGCCGCCAATGGCGCCGACGGCCAAGATCACCAGCAGGACGACGATCAGAACGATCTTTTTCATGCCTCACCCGCGAAAGTGACGGTAGCCGCCATCGCTCAGCGCCTGCGTTTGACCGAAAGCGTCGATCACCCGCACATCCTGGCCGTCGATGATCCGTCCGATGGCGGTCAAACTCAAGTCAAGCGTTCGTCCCAGCCGCTCAAGCGCCCCTCTCTGGTCAGGAGACGCGGTGAACAACAACTCGTAATCGTCGCCTCCGGTCAAAACGCGCTCGAGTCCGCCGAGACCGGCCGCCATCGCCGCCCGCACCGCGGAGGACGTCGGCACCTTGTCCGCCTCGATGACCGCGCCGACCTTCGAAACGTGGCAAATATGACCGAGATCGGCGACCAGCCCATCCGAGATATCCATCGCCGCATGGGCCAAACCAATCAACGCCGGCCCCAATGTCACGCGCGGAGAGGGCAATTGATAACGGTTGAGCAACGACTGACGGGCCGCCGGGGCCAGGGAGGCCGCCTCGCCCAGCCCCACCAGCAGCCCGAAGGCGGCATCCCCGATGGCCCCGGAAACCCAGATATCGTCTCCCGAACGAGCGTTCGACCGCAATAGGGCCGATCCTGAGGCCACATCGCCGATCGCCGTCAAGGCCAACGTCAGTGGTCCCGGCGTCGCCACCGTGTCACCCCCGATCAAGGCGATGGAAAAGGCCTCGCAATCGGTTTTCAATCCGCTTGCAAAACGTTCGAGCCAATCGCCGTCAAGATCCCGGGGGAAACAAGAGGCCAGGAGAATGGCGAAGGGTTTCGCGCCCATCGCCGCCAGATCGGACAGATTGACCCGAATAAGCTTGCGGGCGATCAGATCCGGCGGGTCGTCGGGCAGGAAATGCACGCCCGCGACCATGGCGTCGGCGGTCACGGCCCATTGCCGGCCCTGTGGCCCATCGATCAGCGCCGCGTCATCCGTTAGCCCCAACGCTCCCGGATGGCATGCCGCCAGCGGCGCAAAATAACGCGCGATCAGGGAAAATTCATCGAGCCCCGACATCGCCGCCGATCTCGCCGGCCCGCACCACTCGTCCGATGCGGTCAAGCACCGCATTCACCAGCCCCGGCTCGGGGCCGGAATAAAAGGCGTGCGCGATATCGACAAATTCCGAGATGACGACACGAACCGGCACATCGGGACAATCCGCCAGTTCATAAGCGCCAACGCGAAGAATCGCCCGCAGCACGGACTCCAGCCGCTCGACGGACCAGTCCCCGGTCAAAGCCCCGGCGATCATCTCGTCGAGCGCGTCTTGGCGCGAGAGCGCGCCACGGAAAAGCGCGGCGAAGAGAATGGAATCCGGCGCGGTCAAATCATGTTCGACCTCCGCCGCGCCACTCTCCTCTTCGCCGGCGGGAACAAGCGACACTTTCGCGCCGATGTGATGCTCCAGAAAATCGTCAAGCACATGGTCCGGCGTATGGCCGGACAACTCGACATGATAAAGCGCCTGTACGGCGGCGAGCCGAGCGGCGGATTTCGCCTGCGCGGAGTTTTTCTTTCGGCCTTTTTTGGCTGTCATTTCGGTATAAGACTAAGCTCGCGTTTGATTTCGATCATGCGGAGACAGGCGCGGGCCGCTTGTCCGCCAAAGTTCCGCCGCTCCGGAGAGCAGCGTTCCATCGCCTGGGCGCGGTTATGCACGGTCAGGATGCCGTTGCCAACCGCTAGTGTGTAATCCAGTGCTAATTTCTGCACGCCGCCGATCGCTTCGCGGCTGACATGCTCATAATGATCGGTTTCGCCCTTGATGGCGCAGCCCAAAGCGATATAGCCCGAATAGCGCTCGTCGGTGGCCCGCAATTCCATCGCCCGGATGGCGAACCGAATGGCCGCCGGGATTTCCAGAATGCCGGGAACGATCAAACGCTTATAGCCGGCTCCGACGGCGGCAAGCTCCTTGACCACGCCCTTGACCAGATTGTCGGTGATTTCATCGTAGAATCGCGATTCCACGATCAGAATGCGTACGCCGCTCATTGCATCTCCTCATGGTCGGGGATTGCCCGTTGGCCGACGACGCTCAGGCCATAACCTTCCAGCCCGATGATAGTCTTTTTCGTGTTCGACAACAGAATCATCTCGGAAACCCCGAGATCGATCAGAATTTGCGCGCCAACGCCATAATCGCGCAATTGACCGGGAACCTCACGGCCCTCCAGGCGCGCCTTGACGCGATCGGTCAGACTGGACGCCAAGGGTTCGCGCATCACCAGAATGGCGCCCCTGCCCTCTGCCGCCACCATCTCCATGGCGGTGCGCAGTTGCCCGCCCTTGCCGGACTCGAGATCGCCCAGCACATCATCCAACACATTGAGGGCGTGGACGCGCGCCAGCACCGGTTCGCCATTGGCAATGTCGCCCTTGATCAGCACCACATGCTCGGCGTAGGCCACCGTGTTCACATAGATGACCATCTTCCAGTCGCCGCCGTGCACCGAACGGAAACTGGTTTCCAGCGTGCGGCGGACGATTTTGTCATGCCGCCGGCGATAGGCGATCAAATCGGCGATGGTGCCGATCTTCAACCCATGGGTCCGGGCGAAGGCGACCAATTCCGGGGTCCGCGCCATGCTGCCGTCGTCACTCATGATCTCGCAAATGACGCCGGAGGGATTGAGACCGGCCAGGCGGGCCACGTCGACGGCCGCTTCCGTGTGACCGGCCCGCACCAGCACCCCGCCGTCGCGCGCCATCAGCGGAAAGATATGGCCGGGACTGACGATCGCTTGCGCGCCTTTGGCCGGGTCGATGGCGTCGGCCACGGTGCGCGCCCGGTCGGCCGCCGAGATGCCGGTGGTCACACCTTCGCGGGCCTCGATACTGACGGTAAAGGCGGTTTGGTGGCGCGAGGCATTGTCGGGCGCCATCATCGACAAGCCCAAATGTTCGATACGCTCCCGGGTCAAGGTCAGACAGACCAGACCCCGGCCATATTTGGCCATGAAATTGATGGCGTCGGCCGAGGCCATTTGGGCCGGAATTACCAAATCGCCTTCGTTCTCGCGATCCTCGTCGTCAATCAGGATGAACATCCGCCCCTGACGGGCTTCTTCGATGATGTCTTCGACCGGCGACATAAAGGCGTGAAAATTCGACAAGCGCTCAGTCCTTTTCAAGCAGACGCGCAACATAGCGCGCCAGCATGTCAATTTCCATATTGACCCGCGAGCCCACGACATAACCGCCGAAGGCCGTGACGCTTCGCGTATGGGGGATGATGTTGACGCCGAAACGAGCGCCTTCGACCTCATTTACCGTCAGCGACACGCCGTCGATCGCCACCGATCCCTTGGGTGCGACGAAACGCTTCAAAGGCTCCGGCACCTCGAAGGTAAAGCGTAAGGACTCGTTTTCCGGTCGGATCGCCACCACCGTCGCCACGCCGTCGACATGCCCCGATACGATGTGCCCCCCCAATTCGTCGCCGATGCACATGGCGCGCTCGAGATTGATTCGGTCGCCCGCCTTCCAACCGCCCAAAGTCGTCTTGTCGAGAGTCTCCGCCGAGGCTTGCACGGCAAACCAATCGGACCCGCGATCGACAACCGTCAGACAAACGCCATTGTTGGCGATCGACGCGCCGATCGGAACCTGTTTGACGTCGAAACTGGTGCGGATCTTGAACAACACATCGCCCTTGCCGGAGATGTCCAAAACTTCGCCCAAATCTGTAACAATACCTGTGAACATTGTGATCATTCCCGCGTCAGATATTCGAACATGTCATCGCCCAGTTCCGCGACCGAAAGACGTTTGAACCGAGGCGCCGCGGCCAAACGATCGACACCAAACGATATCACCGCCGGAAGCGCGTCTCCACCCAGCAGCAACGGTGCGCGGAACCATGCCAACCGATCAACCAAATTCCGCTGAAGAAGCGCCGCCGCCAAATGCGCGCCGCCCTCCACCAGCACACGGGTCAGGCCGCGGCGGGCCAATTCGCGCAAGGCCTCGGCCAAATCGATCTTGCCATTGCCGGCCCGGGAAACCTCGATGACTTCGACGCCGCAATCGACAAAGGCGCGCAGCCGTTCCGGGTCGTTGCCGACCATGGTGATCAGCCAGGTCGGCCGTTGAGCGGCCGTGACCACCATTCTCGCCGTCAAGGGCAGCCGCAGACGACCATCGAGCACCAGACGAACCGGGGATCGATCCTCCAGCCCCGGCAAGCGGCAGGTCAGGTCCGGGTTATCGGCCAAGGCGGTGCCGCTACCCACCAAAATCGCATCATTTTCAGCACGCAGCCGATGCCCGGCGGTGCGCGCCGCCGCTCCGGTGATCCACTGGCTTTCCCCACTGTGGGTCGCGATACCGCCATCGAGGGAACTGGCAATCTTCAAGGTCACCAAAGGGCGGCCGTCGACAATCCGGTGAAAAAAACCGGCATTGAGTTCGGCCGCCGCTTCCGCGCAGCAACCGATCTCGACTGCGAGTCCGGCCTGGCGCAATCGTTCCACGCCCCGCCCCGATACCCGGGGATCCGGATCCTCGAGGGCGACGACGACACGGCTCACCCCGGCGGCGATCAGAGCATCGGCGCAAGGGCCGGTTTTCCCATGATGGCTGCAGGGTTCCAATGTGACGTAAGCGGTGGCCCCCGCCGCCGCCGCGCCGGCCTGCGTCAGCGCGTTGGTTTCCGCATGCGGGCGGCCGCCTTTGGCCGTCCATCCACGGCCGACGACACGGCCTTGCCTGACCAGCACGCAACCCACGGCAGGATTGGGCCAAACGTCTCCCAAGCCGCGTCGGGCCAAGCCCAGCGCAGCCTGCATGTGCGCATTGTCAATCGTCGAGGCCGACGTCGCCACCGAGTTTCCCCACGAATTCGCCAAAATCCTTGGCTTCACGGAAGTTCCGGTAGACGGACGCGAAGCGCACATAGGCCACCTGATCGAGATTGGCCAAAGCCTCCATCACCAGTTCGCCAATGGCGCCCGTGGCGATTTCAGCCTCTCCGCAGCTTTCCAGACGCCGCTGAATGCTGTTGACGATCCGCTCGACGCGATCGGGATCCACCGGGCGCTTGCGCACCGCGATGGCGATGGATCTGGCCAACTTCTCTCGATCGAAAGGGGCCCGCTGACCGTTTTTCTTGACGACGATCAGTTCCCGCAACTGCACCCTTTCGAAGGTGGTGAAGCGAGATCCGCAGGCCGTGCAGAACCGCCGACGACGGATCGCCGCATTGTCATCGGTCGGCCGGGAATCCTTCACTTGGGTATCGTCATGACCACAAAACGGACAGCGCATTACCTCCCCCCCTCACATCGCTTGTCGCGATGGCGTCACCCCTGATAGATCGGGAACCGTTTGCACAATTCGGCGACCTCGGCGCGCACCTTGCGCTCCGTCTCCCCATTATCGTCCGGCGAAACGGTCAGACCGTCCAGGACATCGCCGATCAGTTCGCCGACGTGCCGGAATTCCTCGATGCCGAAGCCCCGGGTGGTCGCCGCCGGCGATCCCAGACGCACGCCCGAGGTGATGGTCGGCTTTTCCGGATCGAACGGGATCCCGTTTTTGTTACAGGTGATGCCGGCCCGCTCCAAACTGGCTTCCGTGGCCTTTCCGGTCAGCTTCTTGGGGCGCAAATCGACCAGCATCAGATGGGTGTCGGTGCCGCCCGAGACGATATCGACCCCGCGACGCAGCAAGGTGTCGGCCAGAACAGCCGCGTTGTCCTTGACGGCTTTCGCATAAAGCTTGAATTCCGGACGCAGCGCTTCGCCGAAAGCCACCGCTTTGGCGGCGATCACATGCATCAGCGGGCCCCCTTGCAAGCCGGGAAAGATCGCCGAATTGAGCTTCTTCCCGATGTCGGCGTCGTTCGACAAAATCATGCCGCCGCGCGGACCGCGCAACGTCTTGTGCGTGGTGGTGGTCACCACATGGGCGTAGGGCAGCGGACTGGGATGCACGCCTCCAGCGACCAAACCGGCGAAATGCGCCATATCCACCATGAAATAGGCGCCAATCGAATCGGCGATGGCACGGAAGCGGGCGAAATCGAGATAGCGCGGATAGGCCGAGCCTCCGGTGATGATCAATTTCGGCCGATGCTCTTTGGCCAAGCGCTCGACCTCGTCGAAATCGATCTGCGCATCCTGCAGGCGCACGCCATATTGCACCGCCTTGAACCATTTTCCGGACAGATTGGGCGGGGCGCCATGAGTCAAATGGCCACCGCTGGCCAGGGAAAGCCCAAGGAAGGTATCGCCCGGCTGCAACAGCGCCAGGAACACCGCCTGATTGGCCTGCGAACCCGAGTTCGGCTGAACATTGGCGTAAGTGCAGCCAAACAGCGTCTTGGCCCGCTCGATGGCCAGCGTTTCGGCGACATCGACGAATTCGCAGCCGCCGTAATAGCGCTTGCCTGGATAACCTTCCGCATATTTGTTGGTCAGCACCGAACCCTGGGCTTCGAGAACGGCCTTGGAAACGATGTTTTCCGACGCGATCAATTCTATTTGATCTTGTTGGCGGACCAATTCCTTGCCAATCGCGGCAAAGATTTCGGGGTCGCTTTCAGCCAGAGTCGCCCCAAAATAGCGCTGAAGGGAAGCCTGTTCGATCGACATCTATTCTACATCCTTAGATAAAAACCCGCACGACCTTAACCGTGAAGCCAACGGCCGCATCACCCAATCTTGGCCACTCTGAGCGCGTGGCGTCCCCCTTCGAACGCAGTCGAAAGGAATATGTCCAGGCAGTCCTTGGCGACTTCCGTCCCGATGGTGCGGCCACCGAAACAAATGACGTTCGCATCATTGTGCTGCCGCGCCAACCGCGCGCCGAACGCGTCATGCACCAGCGCCGCGCGCAACTCCGGATGACGATTGGCGGCAATGCTGATGCCGATCCCGGTGCCGCAGACCAAGATCCCCCGCTCGGCCTTTCCGTCTTGAAAGGCCTTGGCCATGGCATGGGCGTAATCGGGATAATCCACCGATTGCGGGCCATTGGTTCCAAGATCGAGCACAGGAATGCCTTTTGCTTCCAGCACGTCTTTCAAAAAGGTTTTCAATTCGTAGCCACCATGATCGGAGGCTATCGCGACAATTTTATGGGACATGGAGACTAACGACCCGTTCGACAGAAAACGACCGCCGTTTGATACCATATGTCGAGCCAACTTGCCAATGGACCACTATCGCTCGGCGACGGGCACCGGCAGAGAACGCAAGCCTACACATTAACCAGAAAATTTTTAGTACAATTACTAACAGTGTGGTCGGGCCAATTTTTTCATCTCTCTGTCAGCTTTTGGCTCAAGGCAGCGATTGGCTTGCTGCTGGTAAGTCAACGAGCCGCAAAAATACTGAGCAGAGGCGCATTCGTAAGGATCTTTCGCGATCTTTTTATTGGTCTCGACGCTCCCAGAAAGAAATCAGTATTCTATGGATTGCGTTTTCCATTGACACGCGTCTCACTCCATGCGATTAGTTGGAGCATTCGGTGTTCTAGTATCAGGTCGCAGCAAAATGAATGAAGCTAACGCTGAAAAGATTTCGCATGACGACATCCTGCGCATGGCAGTTGACGTCGTTGCCGCTTACGTAAGCAAGAATCAGCTCCCAGCTGGCCAGATACCGGACGTTATTCATACTGTCTTCAATTCTTTGAACCAGTTGGATAACCAAGCTCCGGAAGTGAAAGCCGAGGCGCCACGTCCCGCTGTACCACTGAAGAAGTCGGTTACGCCAGATTACATCGTGTGCCTGGAAGATGGCAAAAAGTTGAAGATGCTGAAGCGCCATCTTCGCACCACTTACGGCATGACACCCGACGAATACCGGGCCCGCTGGGGATTGCCGCCGGACTATCCGATGGTCGCGCCGAATTACGCCGCACAACGGTCGGATTTCGCCAAAAAGATCGGACTTGGCCGCAAAAGCGCGGAAACCGCCGTTGAAGAAAAGAAGACCCGCCGTCCGCGCACCCGCTGACCGAGGCGCCGGATTTTCGCTTAGGGTTTCGTTGGAATGATCGGCATCAAGCCACACCCGATAACGGTGTGGCTTTTTTCTATTCCAACCCTTCCTCGCGGCGCGTCATCACATAGTGCAACTTGCGAAGAGCGACCTTTTTCAAGGCATATTCGCCCGCCGACGCCGGCCCCATGATCGAAACTTCCGTGTTGGTCACGGGTTCGATGGCCGACACCTTGACCACATCACCGATCCGCCGGAGTTCGAACAGCACTTCACTCAACTGCGGTTGCCTTCCCACGACGGTCCTCTTTCCTTTTTCGACAAAACCGATTCCGACCTGGACATGACTCTAGTCCGTAACATGCGATAGCGAAAAGCGCCACGCCCTATATATACATAAATTATGTGTATTTTTTTATATTTTAACATGCATGTGTTGCTGTTCGTCTTGACACCTCGTTTGATTGGGTGTTTGCTCGCTTACGGATCCGCCTCGCGTGGTCACCCGACACAAAACAGAAATTGCTTGTACAAAGCTCAATATTCATTCAATTGGCCGAAAATTTCAGAGGAATAAGCGCCATGAGCGTCAGCAGCCAACATCCCGAGACCCTGGTCCTGCACGCCGGCTATCGCGCCGACCCGACGACCACCGCCGTCGCCGTACCGATTTATCAAACCACCAGCTATCAGTTTCGCGATACCGAGCATGCCGCCAATCTGTTTGGCCTGGCCGAGTTGGGCAATATTTATACCCGCATCATGAACCCCACCACCGATGTGCTGGAAAAGCGCCTTGCCGCCTTGGAAGGCGGCGTCGCCGCGCTTGCCGTGGCGTCCGGACAGGCCGCCAGCACCTTTTCGATTCTGAACCTCGCCCAGGCCGGTGACAATTTCGTCACCTCGACCGATCTTTATGGCGGCACCTGGAACCTTTTTGCCAATACCTTTAAACAGTTTGGGATCGAAGCGCGCTTTGTCGATCCATCCGACCCGGAAAACTTCCGCCGGGCCATCGATTCCAAGACCCGCGCCCTCTATGCCGAAACCCTGCCCAACCCCAAACTGCAGGTCTTCCCCATCGCCGAGGTCGCCAAGATCGGCGAAGAACTGGGCGTGCCCCTGATCGTCGACAACACCGCGGCGCCGATCATCGCCCGCCCGTTCGACCATGGCGCCCATATCATCGTCTATTCGACCACCAAATATATCGGTGGTCATGGTACCACCATCGGCGGCGCCATCATCGATTCCGGCAAGTTCGATTGGGAAAAGCACGCGGAGCGTTTTCCGCTTTTGAACCAACCCGATCCCAGCTATCACGGCGCCATTTGGACGCAGGCGGTGAAACCGCTCGGCCCCATCGCCTACATCCTGCGCGCCCGCGTCATCCTGCTGCGCGATATCGGCGCCGCCGTCAGCCCGTTGAGCGCCTTTCAGACCATCCAAGGATTGGAGACGCTGCCGCTCCGCATTCGCGAGCACAATCGCAACGCGCTCGCCGTGGCAGAATACTTGAGCAAACATCCGAAGGTGACCAAGGTCATCCACCCCAGCCAACAGACCGGCGAAGCCCGCCGCCGTGCCGACGCCTATCTCAAGGGAGGCTATGGCGCCCTGGTCGGGTTCGAGCTGAAAGACGGCGTCGAAGCGGGAAAACGCTTCATCAATGCGCTTGAGCTTTTTTACCATGTGGCCAACATCGGCGATGCCCGCAGTCTCGCCATCCATCCGGCCAGCACCACGCATTCGCAACTTTCTCCAGAAGATCAGTTGGCGACGGGGGTCTCGCAGGGGTATGTTCGCCTCTCCATTGGCATTGAACATATCGACGATATCCTCGCCGATCTCAAACAGGCTCTGGAGGCCGCATAACAAAGTGTTTGGACCGCTCGTCGCGGGGACCTTCCCCCAGACTCGCCTCCGCCGCAATCGCCGCGACCTGTGGTCGCGGCGATTGGTTGCGGAAAATGTTCTCACCCCGGCAGATTTGATCTGGCCGGTCTTCGTAACCGAAGGCAGCGGCCAGCATGTTCCCGTGCCCTCGATGCCGGGCGTCGTCCGCTATTCGCTCGACACGCTGGTCGATGCCGTCGGCGAGGCGCGCGATCTGGGCATTCCGGCCATTGCCCTGTTTCCGGCCGTGCCCCCGGAATTGAAAACCCCCGACGCCCGCGAAGCGACCAATCCCGACAATCTGGTGTGCCGGGCCGTCCGGACCGTCAAGAAGGCCTTTCCCGATCTTGGCGTCATCTGCGACGTCGCTCTCGACCCCTTCAACAGCGACGGGCATGACGGCCTGGTCATCGACGGCTATGTCGCCAATGATGAAAGCCTGGCGGTGCTCTGTCGCCAGGCCCTGGTACAGGCGCAAGCGGGCTGCGACGTGGTGGCGCCCTCGGATATGATGGACGGACGGATCGAAGCCATTCGCCGCACATTGGATGAGGCCGGACTGATTCAGGTGCGGATTTTGTCCTATGCGGCCAAATATGCGTCGGCGTTCTACGGACCGTTCCGCGATGCCATCGGCTCCAACACCGCCCTGAAAGGCGGCGACAAGAAGACCTATCAGATGGATCCGGCCAACAGCGACGAAGCCTTGCGCGAGGTCGCCGCCGATCTTCGCGAAGGCGCCGACATGGTGATGGTCAAGCCCGGCATGCCCTATCTCGACATCGTTCGACGGGTCAAAGACTGCTTCGCCGTCCCCACCTACGCCTATCAGGTGAGCGGCGAATACGCCATGCTGAAGGGCGCCATCAACAATGGCTGGCTGGACAATGACAAGACGGTCTGGGAAAGCCTGATGGCCTTCAAACGGGCCGGCGCCGATGGCGTCTTGACCTATTTCGCCGTCGAAGCGGCAAAGTTGCTGAAGCGCGGCGCGTGAGCTTTTCCACTTGCGTCTTTCGCAAAGCGTCGGATCACCCATAGTGATGCTGCGGAACGCCTAAACGTCAAAACTCTTGAAGAATTGACGACTTTTTGAGAACACAGATGCACTCAGATGCCGCTACGCGGCTCACGGATGGGCGCAGATAAAAATGAGCGCCGCAGGCATCAATCCCGCTTGGTCTCGCCTATTGCCGCCCGAGATTATCCCGATTGCCTGCGGCGCACAGGGAACATCATCTGTGAGCCGCGCAGCGGCATCCGTGTTCATCTGTGTAACAACACCTTTGCGCCAGACAACGTGTTCGGCAGCCGCGCAAGAGGCGACGCCGGTCCAGACAGTGACATCGACCTCGCTGTGGTCTTGGACGGATGATCCGCCATTGCTCCTCAGAGGCCAAGGACCTGGCGGCTCATGGCCGTTTCGGTGGCTCACGGGATGGCTCGCCGTTGGCGCCGACATAGGGGAACAATCCCGTTCGAAAGGCTTCTGCCATGTGGGCGGCGCGAGCTTTGGCCCGCCTGGCAGCTTCCGGCGGCAGCGAGGCGTCGGCAGCAATGATGAACAACGCCAGCCACTGGTCAAAATGTTGCGGTTCAATTGGAAGATCCAGGTGAAAGGGAAAGGGCCGTCCCTGGTAACGATTGGTTTTCAGCAAAAAATGTGACCAGAAATCGGTCAATTTCGCCAAATGGCCGTCCCAGTCAGCAATGGCTTTATGGAAAATCGGCCCCAGATCTTCGTGAGCAAAAGCCGATTCGTAGAACCTGCGGACCATCGCCGCTATTTGCTCTTCCGTGACGGGCACGTTCGGCCTCCCGGTCACATGAGATGCCGAGGCAGATGCATTCGTGCCGCGGCCTGGTTGGTCGGATCGCCCGAGTGAACCATCATCCCACAACTCCAGGTTATCGGTCTGAACCAAGGTGGCTATCGATAGGCACGCGTCCTTAGGATAGGAACTCTCAGTCCTCGATTTGATGCGTTCCGGCCTCCAAAAGTAAAGTTATTTCGTGGGGGGCGATTTCTGGCACGAAAAAACGCCGGTGGGAAAATCGGGAAAAGACTTTGTTCGCCTGCACCCACTTACCCAAGGAACCGCCAAGGCGCCAAGAACGCCAAGGTAGGGTTCCTCTCAGCCTCATCGCACAGTCCCGATCCGCACCCCGCTGGTGAAAGGCCTGCGGCGCAAAATATGTGCGAAACGCTTGGCCGCTTCCCGTGGCGGCGCATCAAACCCCTTGGCGCCTTGGCGCCTTGGCGGTTCAGCTAAGTCTCTTGATCGCCGCATGGGATCATTTTAGAATCGTTCGAGCGAATTCCCTGCGAGTTCCGAGATGCAACCTTGGCAATAGTCCGTTAGACTGCCGCCATGACGACGGTGCCCGAATCCCTCGCGCGAACGATCGTCGAGGTCTATGCGCCTCGGCGCGTGGTGCTGTTCAGTAGCCGAGCAAGAGGCGACGCCGGGCCCGATAGCGACATCGACCTCGTTGTGGTCTTGGACGATGTCGTTCCATCCGAGGAGCTGTCGAGACGCCGCAGCAATGCCGCTCGCCGCGGCTACACGAGTTCGGTCGACATCCTCCCCTGCCGAGAGGGCGTCCTTCGCGAACGAGCCCGTGCCGCCGGTTCCTTTGCCGATACGATCCTCCCGTGAGAGCGTTGTCGTTTATGAGCGCCGGTAATCTGGAGACTGTTGCACAATGGGCCGAAGGTCATGGCCGTTGTCCAAGAACTCACGGCATCGATGACCGATGCCACTCGATAATGCTATTCTTAGCGAATGATGTCGCGGAGTGCTTGTAGCATGAATATTGCGTCAGGAAAGGTGGACGAACTCGCACAGCGCCTTGCTCGCCTGACCGGCGAGGATATGGAGACTGCGCTGGAGCGCGCAATCGAAGAGCGGCTTTCCCGAATTGCGATTTCCGCCCAGGCGGATCGCCGGGTCGCTATACAGAATTTTTTTGATCGGGCATCCAGCATCCCAGTCAAGGATGCCCGGTCTATCGATGAGATCATCGGATATGGCCCTGATGGGCTGCCCGCCCGATGATCCTGGACACTTCGGCCGTCATTGCAAGCATTGCCGACGAACCGGATCGAGCGCACTTCCAACGAGCCATTCTTGGCGCGACTTCGCTCGCGATCTCGTCCATTACGGTCCTTGAGACCCGAATAGTCCTGTATTCCCGGCAGGGATTGGATGGGGTTCACGCCTTTAACGAGATGCTTGAACAATCCGGGATCGTTATTGTGCCATTTGACGGGGATTTGGCGTCCATCGCCTTTGACGCCTTTCGTCGATATGGAAAAGGACAGGGCCACCCTGCGCAACTGAACATCGTTGATTGCGCGGCCTATGCCCTGGCGAAGGCTCGGAGCGAGCCCTTGTTGTTCAAGGGAAACGACTTCGCGCAGACCGATATTCCACAGGTGCTATGATCGGCGACCTATGGAACCTACGTTGTGCACCGACGCCGAGGCCCGCTCGTGGCCCGTTCGCGACTTTCCCAGCACTGATCGCCTCTGCATAAATTGGCTCTTGTCACCGCTGACCCGAACGAGCACTTCGCCGACAGTGGCGGGGCACGTGAGACGGCGGGAAACAACCGCTATCGCGCCTGTCCGTAATAGGCATTGGTGCCATGTTTGCGCAGGTAATGCTTGTCCAGTAAGGACTGCTGCATGGCGGGCAGGCGCGGAGCCAGCATGGTCGAGAAGATCCCCATATAGGCGATCTCCTCCAGGACGACGGCGTTATGGACCGCCGCGTCGGCGTTCTTACCCCAGGAAACCGGTCCATGCGAGCGGACCAGCACGGCGGGAATCTGTAACGGGTCGAGGCCGCGCGCGCGGAAGGTTTCGACGATGACCTTTCCCGTTTCCGTCTCATAGTCACCAGCGATCTCGTCGTCGGTCATAGCGCGAGTGCAGGGAATGCCGCCGAAGAAATAGTCGGCATGCGTCGTGCCCCACGGCGGAAGGTCGGCGCCCGCTTGCGCCCAGATGGTCGCATGCCGCGAATGGGTATGAACGATGCCGCCGAGCGACGGAAAGGCCTGATACAAGGCCAGATGGGTGGCGGTATCGGAAGACGGCCGGTAGGCGCCGTCGATCACTTTGCCGGTGCCCAGTTCGACGACCACCATGTCGGCGGCCACCATGTGGTCGTAGTCGACGCCCGACGGCTTGATCACCACCAAGCCCTGGTCGCGGTCGATCCCCGACGCATTGCCCCAGGTGAAAGTCACCAAACCATGACGCGGCAGAGCCAGATTGGCCGCGCACACCTCGTCCTTCAACCGTTCAAGCATTGCGTCCCTCGTCATCTATAGAACAAAGCGCCGCAGCGCGGCCGCGATACCGTCGCCGTCATTGCCGCTGGTCACCCAGTTGGCGCAGGCTTTCACCTCATCGACGCTGTTTCCCATGGCGACACCGACTCCGGCTTGCGTCAGCATGCTGATGTCATTGTCGCTATCGCCAAAGGCGATGACGTCCGCCATTTCGATGCCTTGGCCCCGCACCCATTCGGCGAGACGCCCCCCTTTGCTGTTGCCGAGTTGGGCGACATCCATGCGGTTGTGCCAAGACGACTCGTAACTCACCTCGACATCCCGCTTCATCTCGGCGATCCCGGCGTCGAGGACGGCCGTAACAGGATGGGAAATCACCAATTTCCAGATGACGAGGGCCTGTTCGATCACCTCTTCGAAATTGTCCACTTTGCGCATCGTCGGCTTCACCCGAGCCGGCAAGTCCTCGGCCCAGACGCGCAAGCCTTTGACGTGATCATTCTCGTCCTCGAACGTCATGGCGTCTTCGGTATAGACGAAATTATGGAGCCCGTGGCGTCTGGAAAGAGCCACCAGGGCGCGGGCCTGGTCCTTTTTCAGCGGGTTGGCCGCCAAGACGGCCGCCTGGGCATAGTCGAAGACATAAGCGCCGTTGCAGCAGATGATGGGCGTCTCGAGTCCCAGTAGATCATGATAGGCGTGCGCGGCCACATGATGGCGTCCGGTCACCACGATGACCTTGAGCCCTTTTTCCCGGACCTCGCGCAACGCCGCCAGCGTGTCGTCACGGATACGCCGCCGCGAATCCAGCAGAGTGCCGTCCAAATCGAATGCCACAACCCGATAAGTCATATCGACACCAATCCTCTGGCCGATCAGATGATGCCGGCGGCCTTGATCTTGGTTTCAATTTCCTGCTCGGACAGCAGATTCTTGAGACCGATGACCTTGGTCTTGGCGCCGACCTTGAAGTTGCCGGTCAGCGATTCGGAACAGAAGACGACATCGAAATTCGAGGCCTGACTGGTCGCTTCCCCGACCGACATGTGAGCGACATCCGCCGCAATCGACAATCTTTTGAAAACGTTCGAGATCTTCATCTTGATGATCTGCGAGGTGCCCATTCCGTTTCCGCAGGCGGCGACGACTTTCAGCATGGCTTTCTTCCTTGAAACGGGGTCCGGATCACCGGTACGGAGATGATCCGGAACACCAATTTTCGTCAATTTCGAGCGAAGCGTCGATGGGACGCCGATGACTCAATCATTCGGCGGCGCCCACTTCGGCATCGATAAAATAATGCGCCTTGTTGCGACGATATTGGAATTGCGGGATCAACAGCATGAGGACGATCAACGCGGCGATGGCATAGACGCCGAAGGCTTGGAACAACCAGGCATTGAGCGTCCAAATCGTATCCCAGTCGATATTTCCATGATAGCCGCCGAATTCGTAGAGCCCGGTCAGTCCCGCCGCCACGGCGCCGCCCAGCACCTGGAGAACGCCGCACAGGAAGCAAATGATGACCAAGGCCCGGACGCCGCCGAAGCGATTGGCGAAGACGCCCAGGGTGGCGTTGTCGAAGAAGACGGGGACGAACCCCGTGATGATCATGATCGGCGAATGGAAGACCAGCAGGCCGGCAATCGCCACGAACTGACCGATGGCCCCCATGGTGAACCCAAACAGGACCGAGTTGCCGCCCGCCGCGTCGAAGCCGTAAGTGGCGGCGCAATCGATGGCCGGCAGACCACCCTTCAGCAAGGTGTCGGAAATACCCTGGAAGGACTGGGTCAATTCGGCGACGAACATCCGGACGCCGGACTGCAGGATATAGAGATAAACGGCGAAATGTACCGACGTCTTGAAGACATATTTGATGAACAATTCACCGCTGGCCGGATTGAAGGCCTTTTTGGAGGCCAGATAATCCGGACCGAGCACATAGAGGATCGCGCCGAAGAAGATGAGCATCAAGGTGCTGGCGGCGACCACATTGTCATTGAAGATCTTGAAGAAGCCCGGCAGTTCGAGATGTTCGACGGAACGATCCCTGTTGCCGATCTTCGGGGCGATCTTGCTGGTCAGCCACACCGCGCCCATCTGCTGGTGACCGACGGCGAAACCGGCGCCGCCCGTCAGTTCCTGGGTGCACTCGACGGTGAGATTGGAAAACACCGCCCAATAGGTGCCGAGCAGCAGGCCGCAAGCGACGATACCCCAGATATTGTTCTGCATCAGCGGCACGCCGATGAAGATCATCCACAGACTGGTGTTCGCCTGCTGGATCATGACATGGCCGGTGATGAACAAGGTGCGCACCTTGGTATAGCGCCGGAAGGCCACCAGGGTGATGTTCCACAGAAAGGCGATCAGCAACGCCATCATGATGTAGGACGTGGTCCAGCCGGCCTTGTTGAAGGCCTGCGTGACGGCATTCCAACCGAAATAAGGGTCGATCACCGCCGCTTTCAGTTGGAAGCGGTCGGCCAGGCCGGCCAACACCGGTCGGAAGGTATTGACCAGCCCACCGGACCCGACGATCAGAATGAAAAAACCGACAGAGGCTTTGATAAAGCCGCTGAAACATTCATACCAAGGCCGGCGCAACAAAGCATAGCCAAGCAGAACGATCAGGCCGATGAAGATCGCCGGTTCGGCGATGACATTGGTAAACAGCCCGTTCCATACGCCATTGAGCACTTCAAATAGGTCCACGGGATCCTCCCTTACCTATTGCGGCGTTTCTGATCCAGGACAACATAACAAGGGAATGGAGCCTAAAAAGCCCTAGCCCTCGTCAGCATCCCGCTCGACGCCAGATTGTTTGGATCATCCCGCCGCTCCTCAGTGTCATTTGCGGAGGGAATGACCCATGTTTCCCTATGGTCATTCATACTACCTGTCGAAGAACGCGACGTGCAAGGGCAAAATTGATCCAATTGACGTTTATTTATGATCATATTGACCGTTTAAGTCGAGAGAGCAGCGAAAACTCATGATATTTCAGATAAAACATCCTATTCGTCCATGTTTTTCGCTCTCTTTATGACGCATCGCGGTGACCCGCCCCCTCTCCATACCTCCCTGAAGAACATCTCACAGCGACGCGACACCGCTCGTCGCGGCGCCGGACAGCCGCCGCCCAACCTCGCCATCCGCGATAACCTTTAATATCATAGATTATTGACTTTAAAGACTATTATACAACACTAACAAAGCGTGGCGCCCCTCCCATCGACGGTCTGTTACATCCCCTCACCGTGACTCGGAGGTGAAAATTCGCTCGGCCATCGAAAATTATCCTTGCGTGGACTATGGGCATGAATGCACAATACGAACGTCAAATTCGTTCAATTCGAACATTTAGACATTCCGGGGGACATTCATGAAGACGCTGGCCAAACAGTTGCTCACCCTCGATAGCATCCATCTGCAGGCCGAAGCCGCCGACTGGAAGGAAGCGGTCCGCCTTGGCGTCGACCTGCTGGTTCGCGCCGATACGGTGGAACCCCGCTACTACGACGCCATCATCAAGATGACCGAAGAACTGGGGCCTTGGTATGTCCTCGCCCCCGGCATGGCGATGCCGCACGGCCGACCGGAAGAAGGCGTCAAGAAAAACAGCTTCGCCCTGGTCACCCTCAAGACGCCGGTCAATTTCGGCGAACCGGACAATGACCCGATCGACATCCTCATCACTTTGGCCGCCACCGACGCCAAAACGATGACCGAGGAGTCCATCGTCGCCGTTGCGACCTTCCTTGATGACGAGGAGCGGATCAGACGGCTGCGCGCCGCCAAAACCCGCGCCGATCTCGAAGCTATCTTCGCTGACCTTTAAGTAAGGAAAGACAAATGCCGCTCCCCCTTTTGCAGCTTGCCCTCGACAATACCTCGCTGGCCGACGCCCTGGTTTCGACCCGTCTCCTCGCCGCCGACGTCGACGTTCTGGAGGCCGGAACCATTCTGATCGCCGCGGAAGGCATGCAGTCGGTTCGTTGTTTGCGGGCCCTCTACCCGACGCACTTCGTCGCCGCCGACATCAAGGTGGCCGACGCCGGCTCGGTCTTGGCGAAGATGAGTTACGACAACGGCGCCAACTGGATGACGGTGATCTGCAACGCGCCGATCGCCACCGTCGAAAGCGCCATGAGCGTCGCCCGCAAGCGCGAGAACTGCGATGTCCAGATCGAACTTTTCGGCAACTGGTCCTGGGAGGACGCGACGGCTTGGCGCAAAGCCGGGGTCACCCAGGCGATCTACCACCGCGGCCGCGATGCCCAGGCGGCCGGCCAGTCTTGGGCGGAAGAGGATCTGGCCAAGATCAGAAGGCTCGCCGAGATGGGCTTCGAACTGTCGGTCACCGGCGGACTGACCCCTGAGGAACTGACCTTGTTCAAGGGGATTCCGGTGAAAGTGTTCATCGCCGGCCGCTCGATGCGCGATGCCGCCGATCCCGCCGCCGCCGCCCGCGCCTTCAAGGCGGCCATCGCCAAACTCTGGGGCTAAGACAAACCATGCTCCCGTCGTTCCGCCCGGTCCTCGGCATCTATGAGAAGGCTCTGCCCGCCGGACTCGACTGGCCGGGCCTGCTCGATGGCGCGCGCCGGGCCGGATACGACTATGTCGAAATGTCGATCGACGAATCCGATATCCGTCTCAGCCGCGTCGACTGGATGCCCGCCGAAAAGGCGGCGTTCCGCGCCGCCGTCGCCGACGCCGGAATGCCCGTGCGTTCGATCTGTCTGTCGGGCCATCGGCGCTTTCCCTTCGGAAGCGGCGATCCGGCGATCCGTAAGCGTGCCCAGGACCTGATGCGCGGCGCCATCGCGTTGGCGGCCGAAACGGGAATACGGACGATCCAGTTGGCCGGCTACGACGTCTATTACGAGCCCTCGACGCCGGAAAGCCTCTCGCGCTTCGCCGACGGCTTGGCCTGGGCCACCGAATGCGCCGCCGAGGCGCAGGTCTTGCTCGCCATGGAGATCATGGATACCCCGCTCATGGGGTCCATCACCAAATGGCTTGCCTATGCCGAGCGCATCCAAAGCCCTTGGTTCCAGGTCTATCCCGACCTCGGCAATCTTTCGGCATGGGGCAATCATGTCGCCGTCGAACTGGCCAAGGCGAGTGGACGCATCGCCGCCATCCATCTCAAGGACACCCTCGCCGTGCGACCGGATTTCCCGGGGCAGTTCCGTGACGTTCCCTTTGGCCAGGGCTGCGTCGATTTTCCGGCCGCCTTCAAGGCATTGGACGCAATCGGTTATCGCGGCTGCTTCCTCGTCGAAATGTGGACCGACAAATCCCCCGACCCCATCGCCGAGGCGGCGGCGGCACGAAACTGGATTCTGGCGCGAATGGCCGACGGCGGCCTGATCGAAAGTCACCACAGAGACGCCGAGAAAAAATAAGGGTTTTAAAGACGCGCAAAGGCCCTTCTCCCCTCGGGGGAGAAGGGTTGGGATGAGGGGGCAGCGCCGACAGGCGGACGAAAATGCTCGGATTTTGTGGGATTTCCCCTCACCCTCCCGCTTCGCGGGCCCCTCCCTCTCCCGCAGGCGGGCGAGGGATTTGAGGACGACGGCGCCTCTGTGGTGAAAAGACTATGACTGAATTCGTTTTCCGGAAACCGTCCGGAAATTGGTAAATAAGAACAAACGAACGGGAGCGAAACCATGCAAACGCAAGAAGTCGAGATCGTCAATCCGACAGGACTTCACACCAGGCCCGGCAATATGTTCGTCAAGAAGGCCAAGGAGTACACCTCCGCGGTCACGCTGGTGAAGGGTGACAAACGGGTCAATGCGAAGAGTCTGCTGACCTTGATGAAGGCCGGCATCTCTCTTGGCGATAAAGTGATCATCGAAGCCGAAGGGCCGGACGAAATCGAGGCCGTTCAAGGACTCTCCTCGCTGATCGCCTCTTTGACGGAGTGAGTGATGGCCGCGCTCAAGGGAATCGCCGCCTCGCCGGGCGTGATCGCCGGCCCCGCCTTTGTCTATACGCTGCCGCGTCTCGATATCTCCGAGGAACCGGTGACGGCGGATCGGCGTGATGCGGAAGCGGCGGCTTTTCTGGCCGGGCGCCTCCGGGCGCGGGATGGGCTCTGCGTCTTGATCGAAAAAGTGCGCGCCGAAAAAGGCGACGATCTCGCCGGCGTTTTCGAAGGTCACCTTGAGATTCTTATGGATGATGATCTGGAATTCCAGATTCTCGCGCAGATCGAGGCCGGCCGCTCGGCGCTGGCGGCGGTTCGTGACGTCGTCGACGCGCAACGCAAGGAATTCCTGGAGCTCGAAGACGAATATCTGCGCGAACGAGCCGACGACCTGGCCGATATCGGCCGTCGTTTGATCTATGCCACGGCTTCGGTCGATTTCGTCAGTCTCGCCACGGTGCCCGAAGGCGCGATCATCGTCGCCCGCGATCTCACACCATCCGACACGGCTCAGATCACGCCGGGCCGCGTCGGCGGTTTCGCCGTCGAAACCGGAGGCCGCACCAGCCATTCGGCCATCATGGCGCGAACCCTCGAACTGCCGGCGGTGGTCGGCTGCGCCGGTCTGCTCGACGCGGTTGAGGACGGCGTCATGATCGCTCTGGATGGACGCAGCGGCGATATCGTCATCGATCCCGACGATGCCGTGACAGCCGATTACGCCGCGCGCCGCAAAGCCTATTTGGCCGACCGCGAGGCCATGCTGACCTTGGCGACGCTTCCGGCGACGACGACCGATGGCACGACCGTTCTATTGGGAGTCAATATCGGAACGCCGGCCGATGCCCTCGCCTCCCTCCCCTGGAATCCGGACGGCGTGGGGCTTTATCGCAGTGAATTTCTGTTCATGGACCGCCCGACCTTGCCCAGCGAAGACGAGCAGTTCAAGGCCTATGCGACGGTCGTCAAAGCCATGAAAGGCAAATCGGTCATTCTCCGCACCTTGGATATCGGCGGAGACAAACCGGTCGCCGCGATCCGCTTCCCCGAAGAGGACAACCCCTTCCTCGGGTGGCGTGGCATTCGCATGTGCCTTTACCGTGAGGACGGAAACCAGGACATCCTGCGCACCCAACTGCGCGCCGCCTTGCGCGCCGCCGCGGAGGGAGACCTGTGGATCATGTATCCGATGATTTCCGCCCTCGAAGAGGTCGAACAGCTGAAAGTCATCCAGGACGAGACGAAGGAAGCCCTCAGCCGGGAAGGCCGGCGCTTCGGCGACGTCAAGACCGGGATCATGATCGAAACACCCGGCGCCGCCCTGATCGCCGACAAACTGGCGAAGCTGGTCGATTTTTTCAGCATCGGCTCGAACGATCTCACCCAATACACCCTGGCCGCCGACCGCGGCAACGAACGGGTCTCCCGCTGCTACCAACCCTTCCACCCGGCGGTGTGGAGACTGATCGCCCTGGTCATCGACGCGGGAAAGGCGGCCGATATCCCGGTCGGCATGTGCGGCGAACTCGCCGGCATCGAAGAGGCGGCCCTTCCCCTGTTGGGCCTTGGTCTCGACGAGTTCAGCATGGGCGCCCAGTCCCTGCCCCGCATCAAGCGAATCATCCGCGCCACGACCATGGGAAAGGCGCGGGCGGCTGCACAAGGCATCCTCGCCGCCTCGACAGCCGCGGAGGCCTTCCGGGTGGCGGAAACGGCGATGAACGGGGTCCTTGGCCGACCGTGAGACCGTCATTCCCATGCCGTTTGCGCTAATCGCTTGAAAAAGCACTGTTCCAGCGTTCTCTTCGCGCTTGGAGACACGACCGGGAGGACGGTATTATCGGTGACCGGTTGCGACGATATGTGACTCATTTGATATGAAACGCATCGGTCGAGTGGTTTTTTTGAACAATGGGATCGGGATCTGACCATGAAGGGCTCGGGACGCGTCACCTCACAAAGACGCCAAAGGCTGCTGACCCAGCTGGAACGGCAAGATTCGATTCGCATTTCCGAACTCGCCGCGACATTCCAGGTCTCCGAGATCACGGTCAGGCGCGACCTTGATGAACTCGCCGAGCAAGGATTGCTCGAACGCTTTCACGGTGGAGCGCGTTGGATCGCGCGGCCGAGACCGGAAGAAACCTCCTTCGAGGAAAAACCCTACCTCCACGCGAAGGAGAAGGACGCCATCGGAGAAGCCGCCGCCGCATTGGTGAAAAGCGAAGACACGGTCCTTTTGAATGGCGGCACCACCACGCTTGCCGTCCTGCGCCATATCACGCAAGCCCACGTCCGCGTCGTCACCAACAACGCCGCCGCGACCAATGAGGTGAACGGCACGGACATCGAACTCATCCTGCTCGGCGGCGAATATCGCGCGAAATCGCGCTCGTTGTTCGGCGATCTGGCCACCTTGACGCTGTCGCAAATCCACGCCTCCATTTGCATCCTCGGCGCCAATGGCGTCAGCGCGCGCGCCGGCCTCACCACCTCGGTCTATCCGGAGGCGGCCATCAACCGGCTGATGGCCGAACGCTGCAACGGCAATGTGATCGCGGTCACCGACGGCTCGAAGATCGGCGTCACCTCCAATTTCGCCAGCGTCCCCTTGCTGGGGGTCAAGATCCTGATCACCGACCCCTCGGCCAATCCCGACGAGCTCGCCGCCATCAAGGCGGCGGGCGTGCAAACGATCGTTGTCGGGTCGGACTAAACGGATTTTAGGACGTCGTCTCGGCCGCGACGTCCAATTCACTCATCTCCTCCGCCGCACGCAATCCGAAGTAACTATCCAGTATTGATAACGCCATCAAATTGACACTGGTCGGATTCTTGTGGGTAATTCTATAACACGTATAATTCGGTGGATTTTCCGCGAGACGATAGACCCTGTAGCTACCTTTCGCCTTGACGGCATTGGCAAGAAACATTGGGACGATGGTCCATTGTTTGGGGTCTTGCAGAAGGTTCATGAGCATATGTGTGTTATCTAATTTTATCCGGGACGGAGACAACGGATCCCACCAATGTTCGTGCCAATTGCTGAAACTCCGTCCCCAGGGCATTACCAACTCATGGTTCGGATCCAACGCCGACGGATGCACCATATCCGTTGAAAACGGTGAACTGATGGACTTCGCACAAAGGACAACCATTGGAGATGAAAAGCATTTCTTTACGTTGACATTGGGATAGACAATGTCGCGAACGGCAAAACCAACATCTATTTGCCGTTTTTCAACCTCGGAATAGATCTCTATGGAATGAAGAGTGCGAATATCCAGTCTGATCGGTGGCTGATGGCTGTTGAGAGCGCGATAGACTTCCGGCAGGACCACCGTGTTGAAGCTATCGACCGATCCGACCACCAGATTGATCATCGGACCTTGAGATTTCAATATCTTGATATCTCGCCAGATGTTGCTCCACTGTTCGGCCAGCTTGAGGAATTCCTCGCCCGACGGTGTCAGGCGGACCTGGCGGATGCCCTTGCCTCTCTCAATCAGAGAAAAGCCCAGTTCCTGCTCGAGAACCGTTAATCGGTGGCTGATCGTCGTCTGCGCCACATTCAGCGCATTGGCCGCCCTGCTCAGGCTTCCACAGCGGATCACCGTCAAAAATGTTTCAATGGCCGGCGTATACATTGCTGTTTCCAGACGCGAAGGGTTCACCCCAATGCTGTTCACTTAAAGCAAGAGTCTTGTCATTGCGAGCGGAAGCGAAGCAATCCAGAAAACATCGTTGTCATGGATTACGGTACCTCCGACCAGAGCGGGGGGGCCGCCCTCCGGCTGCACCCGAGATGACCGCACGCGGGAAAGGGCAAAAAATAGCAATAATCATGCTATTTAATAACGATATAATTCAATATGCGGATACATTTCCATTCTGATACTATTATTCAAACAATAATGGATCATAGGAAATGGTTACCAAGGTCGTTTACTTTGAGCTTGTCTCACCTATTGCGCGAGCCATCATTGAAGAATGCAAGGCCCCTCATACTGAGGTCGCGTATTGGCGAAATCTATCCGAAAACGAGAAAAAGGACTGTTTGTCGGAGGCTGAACATTTCATAACGGCGAGCCACCCCATCTCACGCCAACTGATGAACGACAGCCCAAAGCTGAAATTCATCCAAAAAACCGGCAGCGGCGTCGACAATATCGATCTTGCGGCCGCCGAGGAACGGGGCGTCATGGTGGCGAGCACACCGGGGGCAAATGCCACGAGTGTGGCGGAACTGACGATCGGCTTGATCATCGGCCTCTACCGAAAACTCAGCTTCATAGACCGTGAAACCAAGGCGGGAAAATGGCTGATGTGGGAACATCGCGCGTCCATGTTCGAGATGAAGGGAAAAACGCACGGAATCATTGGTATTGGCCTCATCGGTCGCGAAGTGGCAAAACTCTCCAGAGCATTTGGCACGGAAATAATATACTACGACGTCAACAGATTGCCGACAAATGATGAAACAACTTTAGATATTTCCTACAGATCACTCAACGAATTATTATCCACTTCCGACATTATTAGCCTTCACATACCATTGTTGCCCGCTACAAGGCACCTGATCAGCACGAATGAATTCGCACTGATGAAGCCAAGCGCCATCATCATCAATGTCGCCAGGGGAAATATCATCGATGAAGAGGCGTTGGCACAGGCGTTGCGCAGCAACAGCCTGCACGGTGCCGCCATGGATACCTGGGCAACGGAGCCAATTCAGGCTGACAACCCGCTGCTTGGCTTCGACACTGTCATTGCCACGCCCCATATCGCCGGTGGCACTCGGGAAGCCTTTGAAAAGGTCCTGACCTTGTCGTTTCAGAACATCGAAAAAGTCGAACGACACATCCTTCCAGACACTCTTATGACAAAGAACCGGTCGTTTCGCGACCAGTAGAACGACCTGAAATCAAAAGAAAAAATGGAGAGCACGATGTCCAACGTAGGTTTTCGCGTCTTCGGAGCGATCGATCGTCCCGCCAGATCGCTGATCGAGGGATTCTCGGGGATTCCGGTGGCCAATATCGCCGACAATATGAATCGGATGTCTTGTCTTGACGCCAGGATCCGGCCGGTCAATGCCATCCCGTTGCTTGGGCCCGCCTTCACCGTCAAAGCGCGTGCCGGCGACAATCTTCTCCTGCACAAAGCGCTGGACCTGGCGAAAGCCGGCGACATCGTCGTCGTCGATGCCCAGGGCGATCTGTCGAATGCGATCATGGGCGAACTCATGGTCTTGTGGGCCATCAAGCGCGGCATTGGCGGCTTCGTGATCGATGGCGCGATTAGAGACGTCGGGACGATCAGGAAGCTTGGCATTCCCGTCTATGCCGCCGGCGTCACGCCCGCCGGTCCCTTTAAGGACGGCCCCGGTGAAATCAACACGCCAATCTCCTGTGGCGGTATCGTCATTCATCCGGGAGACATCCTGGTCGGCGACGAAGACGGCGTTGTCGCCATAGCGCCTGCGGACGCGATCGAATTGCTCGAAAAATCGAGAAGCAAATCGCTGGCCGAGCAAAAAATAATGGAAGCCATCGAAAACGAGCACTGGGACCGCTCCTGGGTGGATAAAGCCCTCCAGGAGCGTAACTGCGAATTTGTCAGATAACGGCGAGGACAGAAAAATTCGAAAATTAGTCCAATATATTGGACCATATAAACAGAGATCCTGACTAAGAAATAAAATAAAAATTTGGGAGGATTAAATGAAAGAGGACGCCAAAAACAAATCAGGCTTCCGCTGGGTCGTGTTATCTCTGATCTTTGTCGTTTACATGATAGCCGGAGCGGACAGGGCAAACATTGGCGTTGTCGTTCCGTTCATCAGGGACGAATTCAAGCTGACGAATACGGATATAGGCGCGATGTCCAGCCTATTTTATATAGGATATGCGATGATCCAAATCCCGTCTGGCGCCTTCTACAGCAAATTTGGCATCAGAAAGCTCTTCAACCTGTCCATCCTGCTGACGTCGCTCGCAACGTTTTTGATTGGGATGACAAATACGGCCTTGCAGCTCAAAGCCGCGCGCGTCGTGCTCGGGCTTGCCGAAGGTCCGCTCAATATCGGTTGCGTGTCGATGATAAACCGTTGGTTCCCTCCCCAGGAGAAGGGTTTGGCCACGGGAATCTTCATGTCTTCGGTAAAATTCGCGCCGGCAGTGGTTCCTCCCGTCTGCGCCTTTATCATCATGACGTTGGGCTGGCGCGATATATTCTATATCTTTGCCATTCCGGGAGTCTTCGTGACCGCACTCTTCTTCTTCTTTGTCAAGGACAACCCAGAGGATAGCAAATACTGCTCGCCCTCCGAGGCCGACTACATAAGATGTAATGAAACCAGTATCGACGTGTCTTCTGTCAAAACGCGTAATTCCGAGAAGAAATCGTTCGTCTGGACGGACAAGATAATCCGCAGAAAATCGATTAAACCCCTTGAGACGACCCGCGAAGTCGCGACGTCATGGAATGTGTGGGGTTGCGCCATTGGATATTGTTGTTTGGTCGGAATCGCCTATGCGATCATGACCTGGGTGCCGACCTATCTGGTCGTCGTCAAAAAATATTCGATCATGAAAATGGGCTTTGTCGCGGCGGCCCCTTGGATCGGCGCCATTTTGGGAAACATCATCGGCGGATGGCTCTCCGACAAGGTCTTCGATCGGCGCCGCAAACCGGTCATGATGGTGACCTCGGCATCGACAATTCTCATGATGTATACGTTGCTCTATGCTCCGAATGAACCCTTCCTGCTGTCGGCCCTTCTTCTGACCGCCGGCATATTCCTAAGCTTGGGTTACTCGACGTTCCTGGTCTATCCCATGGGAATAACGACGAAACCCATGTCGTCATTTGCCATCTCGATCGTCAATATGTGCGGCTCGCTGGGCGGCGCCTTTGCGCCTTTCGTGGTCGGCGTCATTCTCGATTCCTTCAATTGGGATGTTGTCTTCCTGTTCCTCGCGGTGTGCTCATTGGTGACACTGCTGGTCCTGCTCACCATAATAGAGCCCAAAGCAGATCTTGAAAAAGTGGTGGAACCTGTCTGCTCCATAAATACAAATACCGTATTATCTTGCGGTAAGTGACGCACGCGGCGTCGATTATTCTGAAATAGAAAAATCCATTTGACGTCTCACGACGCTGATCCGGCGGCGTGTGAATGATGGATCGTGCCGAAACACAAGAGAAACAAGATGGAGGACGTGATGACATGGGATTTGATGAATCGTCGTACGGTTCTGACCGGCGCATTGGGTTTGCTGGCCGGTGCCATGGTCGAACCGCGAGCGGCGTCCGCACAAGCGGCGCCGTGGTCAAGCGGCGTGGATCGCCCCAGGACGGCGGTGCCGGCGCTGGCGACGGACTGCCACCACCATATCTATGAGTCCCGCTATCCCGTCGATCCGCGCTCGGCTCTCCGCCCCGCCGATGCGACGGTCGCGGACTACCGGCGACTGCAACAGCGCATCGGCGTCATGCGGCATGTGATCGTGCAGCCGTCGACCTATGGCACCAACAATCTGGATGTCATCGAGTCCTTGGCGGCCTTCGGTTCCGAGGCGCGAGGCATTGCCGTGGTTGACACAAGTGTGACCGATAGCATGCTTGCGGATATGGACAAGGCCGGTATTCGCGGCATCCGCTTCATCATGTCGGTACCAGGGGGCGTGCCGTTGGAGATGTTGGAACCGCTTTCCGCCAGGGTCAACGAACTCGGCTGGCATGTGCAGATCGTCATGGGCGGAGACGATATCGTCCATCACGAGGCGTTGCTGAACCGGTTGGCATCCCCCCTCGTCTTCGACCATATGGGGCAAATTCCGCAACCGGCGGGGACCAGTCACCCCGCTTTCGGCGTGCTGTCCCGATTGCTCGAGACAGGAAAGACCTGGGTCAAGCTGTCCGGCGCCTACACCTTCAGCAAGATCGGCGCCCCCAGCTATGCCGATGCGACGACTCTCGCCCAGGCCTTCGTAAGACTGGCGCCCGAACGCATGGTCTGGGGAAGCGACTGGCCGCATCCGACGGAAAAAACCACGAAGCCGGATGATGCCCTGTTGTTCGATCTGCTGGCGCTGTGGGCCCCCGACGAAGCGATCCGGCAAAAGATCTTGGTGAGCAACCCGGAAGCGCTTTATGGCTTCGGCAAGACGCGAAGCGGGTGAAGCGGACGGCCGCCTCCCCGACGGGGTCTCTCCGTCGGGGATTTCTGCGAGATATCAACACCCAATTGGCTCCAACGGGGAAACAGCATGACATTGACCCTGCGCAACGGCCTTGCTCTTCTGTTTGTTGTTATTCTGGCCATCGTCGGCTGGACAAGGAGTGGTCAGGCCGCCGAGACGTCCACGAAACCGCAACTGACGGTGTTCGTCGCCGACGCGGTCCCGCCGAAAATGTTCGTCAAAAACGGCAAGCCAGCTGGTTATATCCTGGAGATCGCTCTCGAGGCGGTGCGCCGCGCCGGTTATGTGGCCGAAGTGCGCCAGGTTCCGTTCGCTCGGGCGCTCAATCAGACACAGGCTGGGGACGGCGTCCTTCCCGGCATGTCGTTTACCGAGGAACGCGCGAAGCTCTTCCTCTTCTCCCAACCCATGTATGAAGGCCCCGTCCTTCTGGTCACCTTGGCCGGTCACGATTTTCCGTTCAGCGGCCTTCAAGACCTGGCAGGGCGCAGTATTGGCATCAATCGTGGCTCCCACTACGGAGCGGCGCTGGATGCGGCGCGCGCGAGCTTCACCGCCGAAGAGGATGGTGGAACCGAAATGCGGCTGCGAAAATTGCAGGCCAACCATATCGATGGCGCGATTGTCTCCGGGGGCCCGGCCGCCATTCGCTTCGCGGCGGAGACGATCGGCGCCGACCCGAAGAGTTTCGTCGCCCGTATGCCGCCGATTTCCATCGATAAAAACTTCTTCGGCGTCGCCAAGAGCCGGCCGGATGCCGCCGAGATCTTGGGGCGCCTTGATCCGGCGCTGGCCTCGATGTGGGCCGATGGAACCATCGCCACAATCACTGCCGCCTACGAATAGACGGGAGTCGCCGGTGCGTAAATAGGGGCGTCGACGTCAAGTCCCTCTCTCCTTGTGAGAGAAGAACTTGACGACTCCCCGTCTACAGGAACGACGTGAAGGGCACGTCGGGCGTGCCTTCGAACGCGTCGTCGAACCCACGCGGATAGTGATATTCGCGTTTATCCTTATCCGCAGGATAGATGAACTTGCCGCCGACCTGCCAGATATAGGGCTTGAACTGATATTGCAGCCTGTCTTTTTTCATGTCGTAAAGGGCTGAAATTTCCGCCGGATCGGCCTGAAAATTCGACCAGATATCATGGTGGAAGGGAATCACCACCTTGGCTTTCAAGGCTTCCGCCATCCGCAAGATATCGGCCGCCGTCATCTTGTCGGTGATCCCGCGCGGATTCTCGCCATAGGAGCCGAGAGCGACATCGATCTGATGTTCGTTGCCATGTTTGGCATAGAAATTCGAATAGTGGGAATCGCCGCTGTGATAGACCGACCCACCGGGCGTCTTGATCAGATAGTTGACCGCCCGCTCATCCATATTGCCGGGCATCTGACCGGCGCAGGTGACATCCTTGGGGACCGTCACCAGCACGGTGCGATCAAAGGAGTCCAGAACGACGATTTCCATATCCTTGATCTTCACCACGTCACCGGGCTTGACGACGATGCAGCGGTCCGCCGGCACCCCCCACTTGGTCCACAGCGCGACACAGGTCTTCGGACCGATGAACTTGACCGACGGGTCGCAATTTTTCACGACGGCGGCGGCGACATTGACGTCGATGTGATCGTTATGGTCGTGGGTCGAGAGGACGGCATCGATCTCTTTGATCGAAAAGGGATCGATGACGAAGGGCGAGACGCGGAGATTGGGTTGCAGCTTCTTGCAGCCGGACATCCTGGCCATCTGGTGATGGGGATCCATCAAAGGATTTTTCCGCGACCGTTTGCCGGTTCCGCACCACAGATCGATGGAGATGTTGGCGTTGCCTTCCGACTTCACCCAAATGCCCGTGCAGGCCAGCCACCACATGGCAAAGGTTCCGGGAGCGACGCGTTCTCCTTCGATCTCCTCGTTCAGCCAAGAGCCCCACTGAGGAAATGTGCTCAACACCCAAGACTCTTTTGTAATCTGTTCGATCTGGCTCATTGTCCTCACCTTCCCGTTACGGACATGGAAAACACCGCTCTCCATCGGGGTGCTCACCATGCTTGATCGTTTATACAGGTTTTATCGCTGCATACGAGCAATTCGAGCATATTTGCCGGCCATTGTCGAGCTCGTTTTGAACGTTTATTTCGGTGTTATAGAACGATTCGCTCAATTCGAAAGATCGTTCGAGGAGACGAGGCCCTCTCGCGGCTCCCTCCTCTCAGAGGCGGCGTCAACGCCATGCCTGGCGCACCAAAGAGAGGGCGGCGCTGTCGCCAACGCCGCCCTCTCCCGTAATGAACTGAAATTGGTGCGAACTAACTCTGCTTGTTTTGCATCGGCAAGGTGGTGGTGATCAAAGCGGAAATCACCAGGAAGCCGACCAGGCAGAAAATCCCGTAATCGGTGCCGCCAAACACATCCTTCAGCCAGCCCAGCAGGAACGGCCCCAGGAATCCGCCAAGATTTCCCAGAGCGTTGATCGCGCCGCGGGCGCTGCCCGCCACCGATGCGGTGAACAAGGTCGGCGGGATCGTCCAGAACACCGGCGCCGCGGCTTGCAAAAAGGCGCCGGCCAGGACGAGGCAGGAAAAGGACAGCCAGATCTGGTCTTTGAACATCACCGAACCAAGCAGGCTGGCCGCCAGTCCGAGCAGTGGCAGGATCACATATTGCTTGCGCTTGCCGGACCGATCCGACAAACGGCCAATGGTGTACATGCCGATCATGGTGCCGATATAGGGCAACATCGACAGCAAGCCGACGTCGGCGATGTTGGTCTGCGTCAGATTCTTGATAACGGTCGGCAACCAGATGACGAAGGCATAGATGGCCGTCTGATAGAAAAAGTTGATGACGATCAACTTCCACATCGAGGCGTTGCCCATCACCTGCAGAAAGGAGGCATTCTTGATCGCCGGCGTTTTCGCCAGTTCTTCTTGCTCAGCCTTCAGGCGCCCAAGAATATAGGCCTTTTCCACGGGCGAGATCCATTTGGCCTTTTCCGGATCTTCCTGGACCATGAGAACCCACGGAACGATCAGGAAGAATGAGGCAATTCCTTCAAAGAAAAACAAATCGCGCCAACCGAAGTGCTGAATGATTCCACCGGCGATCGGACCCGAGACGATATTGGCGATCGGCACGAACATAATGACGATGGCCGTCGCCCGGCCGCGTTCCTCATCGGGAAACCACTTGGCGACCATGGTCAGGACGACCGGCAACATGCCGCCTTCCGCCACGCCGAGTGCGAACCGCAGGACGATCAGTTGGGTTTCGCTGGTGATATAGGCGGTGGCGATGGAAATTATTCCCCAGGCGACCATCGACCAGGTCAGAAAATTCTTGGCGATCCCGCGGGAGGCCAAGTGGCCGCCCGGCACTTGCAGGAACAGATAGCCGATAAAGAAGATACCCGCGGCAAATCCGGCGAACGACGCCGACATCGCCAGATCCTTGCTCATTCCTCCCGGAATGGCGAACCCGATGTTGGTTCGATCCATATAGGAAACGATGCAAAGAATCATGATCGGAACAATGATATGGAACCAACGACCATTTGGTATGTGCGCTGGCGCCACTTGGGCCGCGCTATCAGCGGCATTCGCCCTATTCGACATTGATTGTGTCCTCCAACTTTTCTCGTTTTCGCGCTGTCAGCGTCGCGCCGTCCGTCGCGTCAGAGCGACGTGATCTTGGCCCAGACGCCATCGTCGACGGGGATGCCTTGCTCGAGGTTCTGCTTGCGCAGTCGTGGGCCCTTTTCCCCTGGGAAACGAACGGCCTGCCGTTCGTCGACAGGCTCGGACCCTTTGATATCCTCCAGGACTTCGTTCACCGCCTTGGAGAGGAACTCCTCGCCGGCAATGCTTTTGGCGTCGATGGCGATCAACACCTGGCAAAGCTCATATTCGTCTCCGCCCAATTGGCCGACACGGAAGGTCGAACGCCCGCCCGACAGCACGGTGGCCGCCAAATCGAGGACGATGGACAACGCCGATCCTTTCCAGAAACCGATCGGCAGCACCCGCCATGTCTTGGAAATTTCGCCGGGATCGGTCGAAATAGCGCCGGCCTCGTCATAGCCGCCGGGAACCGAAAGCTGCTCGCCGCGCAGTTTGGCCCCCTCCATGTGACCGTAGGAGAACTGCGACATCGCGGCATCGATAATGACGTGACCTTCGGCCCGTGGAATGGCGACGACGAACGGATTGTTGCCGATCCGCCGATCTTTGGCGCCCCAGGCCGGCATGTTGGGCTGGGTATTGGTCCAGCAAATGCCGATGCAGCCGGCGTCCGCCGCCTGCAGGCCATAGCTGCCGCCGCGCAGCCAGTGATTGGCGTTGCGCAACGCCACACAGCCGATACCATTGCTCCGCGCCAGTTCGATGGCGCGATCCATGGTCAATTTCGCCGTGACATTGCCGAGGCCAAGATTGGCGTCCCACCGTTCGAAAGCGCCGATCCCGTCGACCTTCGAAGGTTTCGCGTTGAGCTTGATATAGCCCTTGTCGATATAGTCGACGACCCGCGGGAAGCGATTCACCCCGTGGGAATAAACGCCGTCCAGGCTGGTTTCCGCGATGATCCGGGCCGAAAGTTCGGCGATTTCCGCCTCGCAACCCTTTTTGATCAAAACACGTTCGAATTCCGCCTTCATGTCTTCGAAGCGAACGAGAGGCATGGCTTAAGCTCCGGTTGGGCCGGCGTTGGGGAATTGACGCCGGCCGTTATGCTCAAATGTCGTGTTGGCGTCGGTAGGCCCCGAGAATCTCATCGGCGACCCAACTGGCGCGGGCGGCGCTCTCCGGGTTGCCGGGGCAGCGTGCCGTTCCATTCAACTCGTCGACGATGCTTTGGATGAAGGGCTGCTGGACATGCTGGGGATTGGGAATCACAACCTCCTGGACACCATTCGCGGTGATCAGGCGTAACGGCTGATCGGAGAAGAATTCCATCTCGATTCGACCGTCCGATCCGATAATCTGGACCTCGTCCCTTTGATCGGCGCAGACATAGCACCAGGAGCCGATCCCCTGGACGCCTCCGGCGTGACGCCAGGTGGCGGTCACCGTGTCCTCGACCTTGTAAAGATTGCCAAGATTGCCGGCGACGCCATGCACCTCGGTCATCGCGCCGAACCAGAAATCGAGGATATCGAGCGTGTGCACGCCCATATCGAGAAATTTCCCGCCTCCGGCCACCTCCGGCAAAAGACGCCACGGCAGGTTGTCGGGCGACAGATCCTCGGGCGCCGGCGGTTGATGTTGCACCGCCTTGACGAGCCGCACCTCGCCGATGGCGTGATCGTCCAGCCATTGCTTGACCTGAAGGAATCGCGGCATCGCCCGCCGATAGAAGGCCACATAGAGATTGACCCGGTGAGCTGCGCATTCGTCGATGATCTCCTGGCATTCGGCGAACCGCATGGCCATCGGCTTTTCGACATAGACATGCTTGCCGGCCCGCGCCACCGACAAGGACAGCGGCTTATGCCAGGCCGGCGGCGTCGCGATATAGACGGCGTCGATATCCGGATCGGCCAGCAAGGCGTCGGTCGTCTCATAGGGTCTGGGAACATGATGCCGGGCGGCAAAGGAGCTGGTCAGTTTCGGATCGGCGCTGGTCACCGCCAACAAAGACGAATGTTCGGCTTTGTAGAAGCCCGGCCCGCTTTTGACTTCGGTAACGGCACCGCAGCCGATCATCCCCCAGCGGATCGTCTTCACTGGTGAACTCCCGGCGCCAGAAGCGCAACGGCGACCTTGATGACCACTTTGCGGATGGCCAACGGCCCATCGACCTGGCAGGCCGGGCGATGCGCGTCGGACGGAAAGAACACGGCGAAATTGCCGGGATACATTTCGATCGTCGATTCATTGTCCATGGCCCGATAGAACAACAAATCCCGTTCGGCCAGCAGATCCTCCGCCACTTCGTTGTGTCCGGTATCGTCGGCGAAACCGATGCGTTCGCGTCCGCTCCACAGAAACTGCACATCGATATATTTGCGGTGCACTTCAGGCTTGGTTTCCGAAACGTTTTTCGTTGTCAGATCGATAACCTGAACATAGATGTCCTTACCTTGCAGATCGTAATTTCCGGCCGGCAGAGCGCCGAAATCGGTTTTCTTCAAATGCTCCAAAGCCGTCCGCAACGGTGCGGGAAGCCAGCCGGCCATGTCTTGAGCATGATGCACATTTCCGAAGATCATGATTTGCTCCAGTGGGGTGTCGGTTTTTTGACGGGTATCGGCGGATGGATAGGGTCAGAACTCGATGACGACCTTGAGGTGGTGTTCGCGATCCTTCGCCATACGGAACGCGTCTTCGGCTTTGGCCATCGGCACCACCGCGGTGAGCAAGCTTGAGACGTCGATGACCCCCTTTTCAAGGCAGGCCACGGCGTCGGCGAACACATTGCCGAAGCGGAACGCCCCGCGGAGATCAAGTTCCTTGGCCATGATTCGATTGGCGGCGATCGGCTGCAGACCACCGGGAAGCGAACCGACCTGAACGATGGTCCCGCCGGGATGAACGGCATTGATGGCGCTATTCAGAGCCGGGGCCGCGCCGGACACTTCGAAGGCCACATCGAAGCCGCCGATGGCCTGAGCCGCCTCTTCCAATGCGTTGGGGGCGCTGGCCACATTGATCCCGGCATCGGCGCCAATCTTCCGGCCCACCGCCAGGGACCGATCGAGAAGGTCCGTCATGGTGATTTCGGCCGCACCGGCCCGGCGCGCCGCCAACAGCACCAATTGACCGATCGGTCCGGCGCCGGTGATCAGGACCTTTTGTCCCAAGAGGTCGCCGGCCCGATGCACGGCGTGCAATGCGACGGAAAGCGGCTCGGCAAAGGCGATCAACGAGAAATCGAGATCGGTGGAAATCTTGTGGCACTGACTTTCGGCAACCGTCACGAATTCACAGAACCCCCCCTGCATGTGGGGAAACCGGCTGGCGCTGCCCATGTAGAAGACAGCCTGACAGAGATTGGGCCGGCCTTCGCGGCACGGGCGGCAACGACCGCAACTCCGGCCGGGATGAATGGCAACCCTATCGCCAGGCCGGAACATCGAGATCGCCGCCCCGACCGAATCGACTTCGCCGGCGATTTCATGGCCCGGAACCAATGGCTCTCGAATGACAAAATCACCGATTCGCCCCTCGGCATAATAGTGCAGATCCGAACCGCAGATTCCTCCGGCTCTGACCCGCACTTTTACATCGTGGTCGCCGACAGTCGGTGCCGTTCTCGCTTCAAGGCGAAGATCCTCCGCCCCATGAATGACGCAGGCTTTCATCATGGCTCTCTTCATTCTGGAATACGCTTAACAAGCGCGTCTTGTTAATGCTGTACCATGGTAGTATACGCACCTCGATTGAGCAAGGTCTTATTCGGACCGCGCCGCACGGGCCCATTTCCCGTCAGGTCGTTGGCAAAGCGGTCCGCTGTGCGCTGCGTCGAACGGGTCTCTACACCCCGACGAAGGGGGCGTACCTGTTACGGCATTCGGCGGCGACGAACCTGCTGCGCGAAGGGACATCGCTTTCGGCCATTGGCGCCCTGTTGCGCCATGCCTCCATTGAGACCACCACCCTGTACGCCAAGGTGGACGTGGGATTGCTGAGCAAGATCGCCATGCTGTAGAATGGTCGGTGCCGTGACAAAAATATTACGAAATATCTGGACGCATCCTTCTCTGTGTCTTGCTTCTGCGTGTCTCGTGCTACACGCACTGGCCAACGGGCATTACGGCTTCTTTCGCGATGAACTCTACCTCATCGTCTGTGGCGACAGGCCCGATTGGGGCTATGTCGATCAGCCCGCGTTCATACCCTTGTTTGCGTCGTGGTCGCACGCAATCTTTGACGAGTTTCTCTGGGGCTTCCGCCTGCTTCCAGCACTGGCGATGGCGGCAACAATAGGGCTGACCGCTGAGTTCTCACGCCTTGTCGGCGGCGGCCGTTTTGCACAATGGCTTGCTGGTGCTTGCGTTCTTCTTGCGCCGATCTTCCTTCTCCAGGGTGTGCTGTTCTTGACAGACATATTCCAGCCGTTGACCTGGCTCGCGCTCGGCTGGGTGTTGGTGCGATTGGAGCAGACAGGTAATGAGCGATGGTGGCTGGCATTCGGCGCCATCACGGGTTTCAGCCTCAACACCAAGTACCTGATCGCATTCTATCTGGTGGCACTGACCGTGGGTCTGCTCGTTACGCCTCGGCGGAAGTCATTGGCTCATCCGTGGGTCTATTTGGGAGCGCTCTTTGCCGCCCTCATGGTGCTACCGAACGTGCTGTGGCAGCAGGCGCATGGCTGGCCATTCATCGAACTCGGCCGGGCAGGCACCAGCGGCAAGAACATCGAGATGTCGCCCCTAGCGTTTTTCTCACAGCAGGTCATCTTTATTGGTCCCTTGACGGCGATCGTATGGCTGTGTGGATTGTGGGCGGGCATCGCTCGACCGAAGCTGGCAGTCGAGCGCGCCTTTCCCATCGCCTGGCTGATTCTGTTTCTCGTCTTCGACGCCACGCACGGCAAGGCTTACTACCTCTCTGCCATCTACCCGACATTGCTGGCGTTGGGTGCGGTGCAAATCGAAGAGTGGATACACATCGAAATAGCGCGCCGCGCAACGCTCGCGAGCGTTATCGTCCTGGGAACCTTGGCCATACCTTTCGCCTTGCCGATCCTCCCGGTGGATGTCTTTATCCGTTACGAAAAGGCTGTGGGATTCACACCCTCGGCGGGCGAACATCACACGATGGGGCCGTTGCCGCAATATTACGCCGACATGTTCGGATGGCGCGAAATGGCCGAGAAAATCGCCGCCGTCTATTGGTCCTTACCGTCGCAGGATCGCGCACGCGCGGTGTTCTACGGGAACAACTACGGTGAAGCCGCAGCGATCGAGCTGTTTGGTCGTCCGCTGGGTCTGCCTCCCGCCATCAGCGGCCATAACAATTATTACCTTTGGGGGCATGGCGGCCATGACGGCAGCGTCATGATCATTGTCGGCGGCAGCACGGAACATTATGCGAAGTTGTTCAACTCGTTCGAAGTCGCGGGTCAGATTGCTACGCCAAATGCGATGCCATACGAAACAGACATGCCGATTTATGTCCTGCGCGATATGAAGATGCCACTTCAGGATTACTGGCCGCTTGTGAAACATTACGAGTGACGTCCCAAGCGTTATGAGAAGCAAAATCAGGGCATGGCTGATAGGGAAAGCCGTGTAGTTCTTATCAAAAAAGCAGCTTTGACAAATTCGACTTTAACGAGCATCGCCACAGCGGAGACCGTCGGCCAGTAGCGCCACCATCCGTTGTGCCTGAGCGGGATCGTCAACCTCCGACATAGATAAGCGACATCGCCTTCGAACGACAAATGGACATCAACGTGCGAGGCGTCTGGTATACCACGTCCGCCGCGGTGACGGCGATGCGTGATGGCGGACGGATCATCCTCCGATTGGCAGGGCCGGCGCCGATACGACAAAGCGCGCCGATGGCAATCCATCAGCGCGCCCTTCCCGGTCGGAAGGTGGATATTTGCTGATTCCGGAGGAAGTCGCCCACCTATTCCGGGATGATCTCGCCCACTGATTCCGAAATGATG
>Ga0209415_10001433_pt1 | contig 45715 bp, 47 predicted proteins | sample PeaSoiSIISIP2007_FD_187696 | JGI IMG/M metagenome (GOLD analysis project Ga0209415, IMG submission 187696) | Peat soil microbial communities from Weissenstadt, Germany - SII-SIP-2007 (SPAdes) (version 2) | ecosystem: Environmental > Terrestrial > Soil > Wetlands > Peat | place: Germany... | reverse complement strand
TAAACCCGTTCAGGCTCATACCTCGTTGGAAACACGAAAACCGGCCGTTCAGGCTCATACCTCATTGGATAAGACTCTTCCTTGCTGCGGGCCTGCTTTTCAAGGTAACATTAACGGCTTTTTCCTTGCTGCACTGCATTTTTTCCTGCGCGAGGGGGCCCGTACTGCCGCGATCATTTGGCCGTCGCCACGACGGCCGGTGACATCGGCGCACGGCCGCTTCGCTTCGCCCCGGGGCACACGTGCCGTGGGATGCGAGATGGCGGGCAGCTGATCCCGAAAGGGAAATCCACGAGGAGGCTATGCATGCGTCACTATGAGGTCTGTTTTATCGTTCATCCGGACCAAAGCGAACAGGTCCCGGCGATGATCGAGCGCTATCGCACCCTGGTCACGTCGCAAGGCGGCAAAGTCCACCGGGTCGAGGACTGGGGGCGGCGTCAGCTCGCCTATCCGATCGACAAGCTGGTCAAGGCGCATTACGTCTTGTTCAATATCGAGTGCGGCAAGCCCACGCTCGATGAGCTCGAACATGGCTTTCGCTACAACGACGCTGTCCTGCGCCACTTAACGGTGGGGCAGAAAAAAGCCATCACCGGCCCCAGCCCGATGATGAAGGTTGTCGAAAAGGAAGAGGCACGCAAGGCGGTGGCCGAGCCGGTCAGCGCCGGCGCCTGAACGGGATCGGGCGGCCTCTGGCTGGCCGGCACCGTTGCGCCGCACGCTCGCCTCGGTGTCGACGGTCCGCGAGTGCGAGGGCAGCAGCACGGTGCTTAGCAACGTGAATCACGTACAGCTGAGCGGCACCTTGATCGAGCGTACGGCACTGCGGTACACGCCGGCGGGAATCGCGGTGATCGAGGCGCAGCTGCAGCACCTTTCGCAGACCGTGGAGGCCGGCATGGGCCGCCGGCTTGCATTTGCCTTCGGCGCAATCGCGCTCGGCGGCATTGCCAAAGAGCTGGCCGAGGTGAACCTGGGAAGCGATTTGGCGCTGAGCGGTTTTCTGGCGCCGCGCAGCCGCCGCAGTACGCGTTTGTTGGTGCACGTGCTGGAATTTCGGCGGCCGGCAGCTCCCGCAACGGCGAGCGCAGACCGGAACGATTGATTGATTGTTGATGGGATACGACGGAGTACATCGATGGCAACAGCGCGCAAGAGCGGCAGCAAGGGCAAGGCCGGTTTCAAAGGCAAGGGCAAACCCAACGGGCGTCGCTCGCAGCAGCAAAATGCGCTGTTCAAGCGCAGAAAGTTCTGCCGGTTCACGGCCGAGAAGGTCGAGACGATCGACTACAAGGACGTGGAGACGCTGCGCGACTTCATCCAGGACAATGGCCGCATCATCCCCGCACGGCTCACCGGTACCAAGGCCCACTACCAGCGCCAGCTCGATACGGCGATCAAACGGGCTCGCTTCTTGGCACTTTTGCCCTACACCGATATCCACTGAGAACCGGACCGACCAGATCCGGTCCGCAGGATGCGGGCCGGATGGAGACAGGCCGACGGAGCTTGCTGTTCCGTCCCGATCGTTTGAGGCTTTGCTGCAGGATTCGCCATGCAAATCATTCTTCTTGAGAAAATCGTCAACCTGGGTCAACTCGGCGAGGTGGTCAGGGTCAAGGACGGGTACGCCCGCAATTTCCTGATCCCCTCGGGCAAAGCCAAGCGCGCCACCGAGGCCGCCATCAAGGAGTTCGAGGTTCGCCGCGCCGATCTCGAGCGCGTCCATGCCGACCGGCTGCAGGCCGCCCAGGCGCTGGCAGAGCGCCTGCAAGGCCTGACGCTGCAGATCAGCGCCAAGGCTGGTGTGGACGGGCGCCTGTTCGGTTCGGTCACCAACTTTGATATTTCGGAGGCCCTGGGCAAGCAGGGTTTCGAGGTTCCCAAGGCAAACGTGCGGCTGCCGCTGGGCCCGCTCAAGTCCGTTGGCGATCACAAGGTCTCGATCGCCTTGCACTCGGACGTGGTGGCGGAAATCACGGTTTCCGTGCTCGGCGAGCACGTCTAACGGGAACTGCCCTGGCACCGGGCGCCAGCGCGCGCCGCGCCGGTTCATGGCGGGGCTGCGCCCCGGCAACTTGCTATAGTGCCCGCCAACTCGGGAGGGACGATGAATTCGCCGGTTGCCGATCCGCAGCTCGCGGCAGTGCGAACGCCGCCGCATTCGGTGGAGGCCGAACAATCGGTCCTGGGGGGCCTGCTGCTGGACAACTCCGCCTGGGATCGCATTGCCGATCGCCTGGTCGGGGAAGATTTCTACCGCCATGATCACCGGCTGATCTTTCAGCACATTTCGCGCCTGATCGAGCAGTCGCGGCCGGCCGATGCCATCACAGTCTACGAGGCACTGCAAACCAGCGGCAAGGCGGGGGACGCCGGCGGGCTGGTCTACCTCAATTCGCTGGCGCAGAACACGCCTTCGGCCGCCAATATCCGCCGCTACGCGGAGATCGTCCGCGAGCGCGCGGTGCTGCGCCGCCTGGTCGGCGTCGGCGAGGAGGTGGCGGCGGCGGCGCTCAATCCCCAGGGCCGCGACGCCAAGCAAATCCTCGACGAGGCCGAAACCAAGGTCTTTCAGATCGCCGAGCAGGGCGCGCGCGATCGCGGCGGCTTCGTCAAGCTCGAACCCCTGCTGACCCGGGTCGTGGAGCGAATCCAGGAGCTTTTCGAACGCGCGAGCCCCAGCGACGTGACCGGTGTGCCGAGCGGATTCACCGACCTCGATGCCAAGACCGCCGGCTTCCAGGAAGGCGATTTGATCATCATTGCCGGTCGGCCCTCCATGGGCAAGACCGCGCTGGCGCTCAATATCGGCCAGCACGTGGCGATCGATATGGGAATGCCCGTGGCCGTGTTTTCCATGGAAATGGGCGCCGAGCAGCTGGCGATGCGCCTGCTGGGCTCGGTCGGGCGCATCGACGCCCACCGCCTGCGCACCGGCCGGCTCACGGACGAGGACTGGCCCAGGCTGAGCGAAGCGATGGAGCGCATGCACGCAGCGCCGCTGCACATCGACGAGACCCCGGGGCTCAACGCTCTGGAACTGCGCGCCCGGTCGCGGCGCTTGGCCCGCGAATACGGCAAGCTCGGGCTCATCATCGTCGACTACCTGCAGCTGATGTCGGCCAGTTCCATGGGCGAGAACCGCGCGACCGAGATTTCGGAGATTTCGCGCTCCTTGAAGGGGCTTGCCAAGGAGCTCAAGGTTCCGGTGATCGCGCTCTCGCAGCTCAACCGCACGGTCGAACAGCGCACCGACAAGCGCCCGGTGATGTCCGATTTGCGCGAGTCCGGTGCCATCGAGCAGGACGCCGACGTGATCTTGTTCATCTATCGCGACGAGGTGTACAACCCCGACAGCCCGGACAAGGGGATCGCGGAGATCATCCTGGGCAAGCAGCGCAATGGTCCGATCGGCCGCGTGCAGCTGCGTTTCGGGGGCGAGCACACGCGCTTTGACAATCTTTCGCTCTCGAGCCCGGTGTTCTGACGATGGTCGAGGCGGGCAAACTCGCGCAGCCGACGGGGGAGCAGCCCGACGGCGGCGCACGCCCGGTCCTGGAGCGACCCGAACCGCGGTTCTGGCGCACGCTGCTCATGCGCCTGCGCTACCGCGATCGGCGCTTTTCTCCGCTGTTTAACCTGCACGCACAGCTGTGTGTTGGCGCAGTCGAGGCGCTGGTCCAGCTGCTTTCCGATCTGCGCGATCCCCATGGCATGGTGCGCGAGATCGAGGCGATGGAAAAGCGCGCCGATGCGATCGTCGACGAGGTGCACGCAGCCGTGCGTCGTTCGCTGCTACCGCCGCATCCGCGCTCGGCCATGGTCGACCTGATCAATCGGCTCGACGACATTCTGGACCTGACCGAGGATGCGGCGCAGACCATCCACTTGTACCACGTGACCACGCTAACGCCCGAGGCGATACGCCTGGCGCAACTGGCGCTGGAGAGTGTGCGGGGCATCGAGCGCGCGGTGGGCATGCTGGCGCAGCCCGAGCACAGCCAGGAGTTGCTCGCCCTGTGTGCGCTGATCGACGATCTCGAAGCGCAGGCCGACCACGTGCTGCGGTCGGCGATGTCGCGGCTGTTTCGCGACGAGCCCGACGTGCGCGAGCTGATCAAGCTGCGTGCCGTCTACGAGGTGCTCGAGGAGCTCACCGACGTGTGCAAGGACGCCGCTGCCGGGATGGAGTCCATCGTGCTGGGCCACCTGGGTATCTGAGTACCGGCCCGCGGCCAGCGTGCGCGCAGCGCCCGCCAGGTCAAAGCGCCTCGGCCGCGTAGTCCGCCAGCCGCGATCGTTCGCCCCGCTGCAAGGTCACGTGGCCGGCGTGCGGCCAGCCCTTGAAGCGATCCACGGCGAAGGTCAGCCCCGAGCTGCCCTCGGTCAGATAGGGCGTATCGATCTGCGCGATATTCCCCAGGCAGACCACCTTGGTCCCGGCGCCGGCGCGGGTGACCAGGGTCTTCATCTGCTTGGGCGTGAGGTTTTGCGCCTCGTCGATGATGAGAAACTTGTTGATGAACGTGCGCCCACGCATGAAACTCATGGACTTGATGCGAATCCGCGTTCGGATCAGATCGTTGGTCGCCGCCCGTCCCCATTCTCCGCCAGCTTCATCGCTGCGGTTCAGGACCTCCAGATTGTCCTCGAGGGCACCCATCCAGGGTGCCATTTTTTCTTCCTCCGTGCCCGGCAAAAAGCCGATGTCTTCGCCCACCGGCACCGTGGCGCGCGTGAAGATGATCTCTGAGAAGCGCTTGGCTTCGAAGGTCTGCGCCAGACCCGCGGCCAGCGCCAGCAGCGTCTTGCCGGTGCCGGCCTGTCCGATCAGGGAGACGAAGTCGCACTCGGGGTCGCACAGCAAATTGAGCGCGAAGCTTTGCTCGCGGTTGCGCGCGGTGATTCCCCAGACCGCGTTCTTGGCGTGCAGGTAGTCGCGCAGCACCCGCAGAACCGCGGTCTTGCCGCGGATTTCCCGCACCTGCGCGTAGAAGGGCGCGCCGTCTTCGAGGTACACGAACTGATTGACGAGCAGATCCCCAACCACCGGTCCGTTGATGCGGTAGTAGGTCACGCCGGCCTGCTGCCAGGATTCCATGCCCTTGCCATGGCGCTCCCAGAAGCTCGGGGGCAGGGCGTACACACCGGTGTAGAGGATGTCCGTGTCCTCGAGCACCTTGTCGTTGAAATAGTCCTCGGCGGCCAGAGCGAGCGCGCGCGCCTTGACGCGCATGTTGATGTCCTTGGACACCAGAACCACGTCGCGCTCGGGGTGTATCTCCTTGAGTGCGCGAACGACGCTCAGAATCTGGTTGTCCGCCTTGCCAACGGGCAGGCTCGCCGGCAGCGCCGCCCCGATCGCCTGCGTCTGCAGAAACAGGCGGCCCGTGGCATCGACGTTGCCCAGCGTCGACAGGGCGATGCCATCCTCGATGGGAGTCTTGCAGGAGGCAACCAACGCATCGAGCGAGCGGCTTGCCTGCCGCGCGTTGCGGGCGACCTCGGACATTCCCTTCTTGTGCCCGTCGAGTTCCTCGAGCGTCATCATCGGCAGGAATAGATCGTGCTCTTCGAAGCGAAAGAGGCAAGTCGGGTCGTGCATCAGGACGTTGGTATCGAGCACGAACAGCCGCCGGCGTGCCGGGGACGCTTGCCGGCGGCTTCTGCGGGCCTCGGCCAGCGGCGGCCGCGTCTCCACCAGCGTCAGGCGTGCGTCGGCGGAGGTTTCCACCGGCTTGAGCGGGACGGGTTCGGCAGGGGAGCGTCCTGGCGCCGGGCGCCGATCGGGAGCGGCGGCGGTGTCGTGGGCGGTCGGATGAAGAATGGTTGCGGGCTTGCTGGGTGCCTTGGGCAGGGGCATGCGCGGGAGTTGCTCGTTGAAGGGTTGATCGGAAGGGGGGTTAGGCCAGCGCCAGGACGGCCTGCAGCACCTCGTCGACGTGACCCGCGACCTTGAGCCCGCGCCACTCGCGCCGCAAGACGCCCTGAGCGTCTATCAAAAAGGTGCTGCGCTCGATGCCGCGCACCGATTTTCCATACATCTTCTTTTGCTTGATCACGGCAAAGAGCGTGCACAGGGATTCGTCGGCATCGCAGGCCAGTTCGAAGGGCAGCTCGTACTTGGCCCGAAACTTCTCATGCGAGGCCAGCGAATCGCGCGACACGCCGATGATGCGGGCGCCGGCGGCAGCGAACTTGTCGTTGGCTGCGGCAAAGTCCTGGGATTCGGTGGTGCATCCGGGCGTATTGTCCTTGGGATAGAAATACAGCACCACGATGTGGCCGCGCTGCTGCGACAGGCGGAACACGCCGGCGGTGGAGTTGGTGGAAAAATCCGGCACCGTTCGATCAAGCACAATGGTTCTGCCACTGTTCACGCCAGGCTCCCGTTAGTGGAGGTCGCCGCTCGGGCCAGGAAGGCGCCGACGACCCGCCGGCCTTCGGCCGTCAGGATATTGAAGGTCCGGCAGGCTGCCGCAGTATCCATGATTTCAAAACCGACCCCCGCCTGCGCCAGCAGCAAGGTGATCTGGGGCGCCGGAAAGCGCTGGCTGGCGCCCGTGCCGATGAGCACCAGCTCGGGCTGGAGCTCGAGTACCGGCACGAAATGCTCGGCCCGCAGCCGCTCGAAAGCGCTCGCCTCCCATGTCCGGATCGGCGAATCGGGCGCGAAGATCAGCGAGCCGGCATGCCGGACCCGATTGACCTCAATGTAGTCCGCTCCGTAGGCGGTTACGGTGTTTAGGGTCGACGGCGCCTGGGCGTGCAGCTTCAATCGCGCTCCGCGCGCCGCGCCGCGGATGAGTCCCGGGGTTGCGCGGCGCAGATCAGGTAAATTATGCAGCTAAATCGCGCTGCCGGCAGCCGGCACGCGGAAGGGCCGCTTTCTGGAGTCGACGCATCCGTCGTGGTTTTGGCGCGGCGCTTGTCATGGGGATTTAATGGTTCACCAAATGCCGGAGTTTTCGCGCCTGACGCGCCTGCCCCCGTACGTGTTCAATATTACCGGCGAGCTCAAGATGGCGGCCCGACGCCGTGGGGAAGACATCGTCGACATGAGCATGGGCAATCCGGATGGGCCCACGCCATCCCATATCGTGCAGAAATTGCTCGATTCGGTGCAGCGCCCCCATACCCATGGCTATTCGGTATCCAAGGGCATTCCGCGGCTGCGCCGCGCCATCAGCAACTGGTATCGCGACCGTTACCAGGTCGAATTCGATCCCGAAACCGAGGCCATCGTCACGATCGGCTCCAAGGAGGGTCTGGCGCACCTGATGCTGGCCACGCTCGATCGGGGCGACACTGTGCTGGTGCCCAACCCGAGCTATCCGATCCACATCTACGGCGCGATCATTGCCGGGGCCGACATCCGCTCGGTGCAGATGACCCCGGGCGTGGACTTTTTCGGCGAGCTCGAACGCGCGATCCGCGAGTCCCTGCCCAAGCCGCGCATGATCGTGATGGGCTTTCCGAGCAACCCCACGGCGCAGTGCGTCGACCTGGACTTCTTCGGCCGCGTCATCGCGCTGGCGCGCGAGCACTCGATCTATGTCGTCCACGATCTGGCGTACGCCGACATCGTCTTCGAAGGCGAACGGGCACCGTCGATCATGCAGATCCCGGGGGCGCGGGAGGTCGCCGTGGAATTCTTCACGCTGAGCAAGAGCTACAACATGGCGGGCTGGCGCATCGGCTTCATGGTCGGCAACCGCGATCTGGTCGCCGCGCTGGCTCGCATCAAGAGCTACCACGACTACGGCACCTTCACGCCGATCCAGGTGGCCTCCATCGCTGCGCTCGAGGGTCCGCAGGACTGCGTGCGCGAAATCGCCCAGCAGTACCTGCGCCGGCGCGACGTGCTGGTCAAGGGGCTGCACGAGATCGGATGGATGGTCGAGGTTCCCAAGGCATCGATGTACGTATGGGCCCAGATCCCGACCCCATATGCCAATATGGGCTCGCTGGAATTTTCCAAGAAGCTGCTGGCTGAGGCCAAGGTGGCGGTCTCGCCCGGCATCGGCTTTGGCGAGTACGGGGACAACCACGTGCGCTTTGCGCTGATCGAGAACGAGTTGCGGATCCGGCAGGCGGTGCGCGGAATTCGCGACATGTTTCGCCGTGACGGGATGACGGTCAAGGCCGCGTAGCAACGATGGGGGCTGCCCCCGAGAAAAACCGATGAAACCAATACGAGTTGGCTTGCTGGGCCTGGGCACCGTTGGCCGGGGGACCTTCAATGTATTGCAGCGCAATCAGGAGGTGATACGCCGGCGGGCCGGTCGCGGCATCGAAATCGCGATGGTGGCGGTGCGCGACGTGGCGCGGGCGCGGGCGCTGATCGCCGATGCGGTGCCGGTCACCGATCGCCTGCAGGAGGTGGTGCGCAGCCCGGATATCGACATCGTTGTCGAGCTGATCGGGGGGTACGAGCCCGCCCGGGCGCTGGTGCTCGATGCCATCGCCCATGACAAGCATGTTGTCACGGCCAACAAGGCGCTGCTCGCGGTGCACGGCAACGAGATATTTGACGCGGCGCGAAAGATGGGCGTGATGGTGGCGTTCGAGGCCGCCGTCGGCGGCGGCATCCCCATCATCAAGGCGCTGCGCGAAGGGCTGACCGGCAACCGCATCGAGTGGATCGCCGGCATCATCAACGGCACGAGCAACTACATACTCTCGCGCATGCGCGACACGGGGGCCACGTTCGAGGCAGCGCTTGGCCAGGCACAGGAGCTCGGCTACGCCGAGGCCGATCCGAGTTTTGACATCAACGGGACCGATGCCGCCCACAAGATCGCGATTCTTTCGGCGATCGCCTTCGGTGTGCCGATACGCTTCGACGCGGCGCACGTCGAGGGTATCGCCGATCTGGCAGCGGTCGACATCCGGTATGCCGAACAGCTGGGCTATCGCATCAAGCTGCTGGGCATAACGCGGCTGACGCCGGGCGGGGTGGAACTGCGGGTCCATCCGACCTTGGTGCCGATGCAGCGGCTGCTCGCCAACGTCGAAGGGGCGATGAACGCCGTTCTGGTCAAGGGCGACGCGGTCGGAACCACCATGTATTACGGGCCCGGCGCCGGATCGGAGCCGACGGCGTCGGCCGTAGTGGCCGATCTGGTCGATGTCACGCGCATGCACACGGCCGATCCCGACGACCGCGTGCCGCACCTGGCCTTCCAGCCCGATTCGATGTTGCGCCTGCCCTGGCTGTCGATCGAAGACACGCTCACCTCGTATTACTTTCGCATGCGCGTTGCCGACCAGCCCGGCGTGCTGGCCGACATTGCGCGCATCCTCGCCGATTGCCGGATCTCGATCGACGCACTGTTTCAGCGCGAGCCGGCAGAGGGCGAGAACCAAGCCGACGTGATCATGCTGACGCACGAGGCGTGGGAGCGTGACGTCAATGTTGCCCTGCGGCGCATCGAAGCCCTGGAAACCGTGCTGGCGCCGGTGATCCGGATTCGCCAGGAATCCCTGGCCTGAGGAATCGGCGACGATGCAATACCTCTCCACCCGCGGCAACATGGCTCCGGCGCGCTTTCGCGAGGTGCTGCTCGAAGGGCTGGCGCCCGACGGGGGCCTAGTTGTGCCCTCGCGCTATCCGCGCGTGACTTCGGTCCTGGCGCGCTGGCGCCCTCTGTCCTATGCCGACTTGGCGCGGGAAGTGCTGTGGCTGTACGCCGACGACTACGAGCCCTCGGCGCTGACGCGGCTGGTGCGGGCCACGTATACGCCGGCCATCTTCGGCAGCCAGAGCATCACTCCGGTGGTCGAGATCGAGCCCGGGATGCACCTGCTGCAGCTCTCCAATGGGCCGACCCTGGCCTTCAAGGACATCGCGATGCAGTTGCTGGGGAGCCTGTTCGAGGAGGAGCTTGCCCATCGCGGGGAGAATCTCAACATCCTCGGGGCTACGTCCGGCGACACCGGTTCGGCGGCCGAGGTCGCGCTTCGCGGGCGGCCGCGGGTGCGCGTGTTCATGCTCTCGCCGCTGGGACGGATGAGCGCCTTCCAGCGGGCGCAGATGTATTCGCTGCAGGATGCGAACATCTTCAACCTTGCCATCGAGGGCAGCTTCGACGACTGCCAGGATCTCGTGAAGGCGATCGGGTCGGACCTGGCATTCAAGCGGCGCCACCGTCTGGGAGCGGTCAATTCCATCAACTGGGCGCGAATCGTGGCGCAGGTGGTGTATTACTTCCGCGGGTACTTCGCGGTGACGGCCGACGAGTCCCAGGAGGTCGACTTTTGCGTTCCGTCGGGCAACTTCGGCAACGTGCTGGCTGGCTGGATCGCGCGCCAAATGGGTCTGCCGATCGGGCGCCTCGTGGTGGCCACCAACGAGAATGACGTGCTCGACGAGTTCTTCCGCAGCGGCCGCTATCGCGTGCGGCCTGGGGCGCAGACCCATGCCACGAGCAGTCCGTCCATGGACATCTCCAAGGCATCGAACTTCGAGCGCTTCATCTTCGACATCGTCGGTCGCGATCCGGCCGCCCTGCGCGAATTGTGGTGGCAGGTCGACACGCAAGGCTCCTTCGAGCTAAAGGACACGCCGTTCTGGAGTGCGGTCGTGGCCAGCGGATTTGCCTCGGGACGCAGCTTCCATGCCGACCGCCTGGCGACGATCCGTCGCCAATACGAGCACGACCGGCGCATACTCGATCCGCACACCGCCGACGGCGTGAAGGTGGCGCGCGAGCATCGCCGCGCCGGTATACCGATGGTTTGCCTGGAGACGGCCCTGCCCGCAAAATTTGCCGAGACGATCCGCGAGGCGATCGGCCGGGACCCGGAGCGGCCGGCCGCGTTTCGGGACATCGAGCAGTTGCCGCAGCGCTATGAACAGCTTGCGGCCGACCCCGAGCGGCTGCGCCAGTTCTTGCAGGCGCATGCGCTGTAGCGCGCAGTGCCGCCGACCCCAAGCCGCGCGCGACTCGACTCCGACCTCTGCCGCAGACCCAGGGGGCCCTCTTGAAGGCAATCGGATTCGTCGGCAGTTCCGGCGCAGGCAAGACCACGCTGATCGAGCGCCTGATCGCGCGCTTTTCCCGCGCCGGCCTGCGAGTGGCGGCCATCAAGCATGCCCACCACGGCTTCGATATCGATCGACCCGGCAAGGACTCGTACCGTTTCCGCGCCGCCGGCGCGGCCCAAGTGCTGATCGCATCGGGGCAGCGCTGGGCGCTGCTGAGCGATGAAGACGCGCCCGCGCCCGCGCCGGGCACGGAACTGCTGCGCCAGTTGGCCCGGCTCGATCCCTGCGAGCTGGTGCTGGTCGAGGGCTACCGCGGGCAGGCGGGCATACCGTTCATCGAAGTGCGCCGGGACCGCGGCGCGCAAGATCCCGATCGGCCCGCTGGGCCCGGGCAAGCGGCCAGCGCGGCGCCGGCGGTGATCGCGCTGGCGTCGGACCAGGCGCCGGCCGGATCGATACAATCATCGGTGCCGGTGCTCGATCTCAACGATATCGACGCGATTGCCCGATTCATCGCGATTCACCTCGAGGTGCCGTGGTGCTGACCATCGAACAAGCTCAGGAGCGCATGCTGGCGGCGGCGCAGCCGCTGGCCGGGACTGAGGAGCTGCCGACCCAGGCGGGCGGCGGGCGCGTGCTGGCGCGACCCGTGGTCGCGCTCGTTGACGTGCCGCCGCTGGATAACTCGCAGATGGATGGCTATGCTGTTCGTTGCGGCGACCTGGGGCAGATCCCGGCAACGCTCCCCGTGCGCCTGCGGATTGCGGCGGGCCAGGGCCCGAGCCAACTGCCGGCGGCCGCGGCAGCGCGTATTTTCACCGGTGCCCCGATACCCGAGGGCAGCGACGCCGTCGTGATGCAGGAGGCCACGCGTGCCGAGGGCGAAAACGTCGTCATCCTGGAGGCTCCCAAGCCTGGCCAGTGGATCCGGCGCGTCGGCAGCGACATCGCCCGCGGCGCGGTGGCATTGCCCGCCGGGGCGGCGCTGCGGGCGCAGCATCTGGGCATCGCCGCTTCGGTGGGCGTGGCTCATCTGGCGGTGGTCCGGCGCCCCCGCGTGGCGCTGCTATGCACCGGCGACGAGCTGGCGATGCCCGGGGAGGCGCGCGCGCCCGGGCGCATCTACAACTCCAACCGCTTCGTCCTGACCGGTTTGCTCGAGACGCTGGGTTGCTACGTGCGTGACATGGGAATCGTCCCCGACCGGCTCGAAGCGACACGCAAGGCGCTCGAGGACGCGGCCGGCGACGCCGACTTGATTCTGAGCTCGGGTGGGGTATCGGTCGGGGAGGAGGACCACGTCAAGGCGGCCCTGGCCGCGTTGGGCGAATTGCAGCTGTGGCAGATTGCCATGAAGCCCGGCAGACCGCTGGCGTTCGGGCGGGTGCGCGAGGTGCCCTTCATCGGGTTGCCCGGCAATCCGGTGTCGGCCTTTGTCACCTTCGTCCTGCTGGTGCGCCCGTTCCTGCTGCGCCGCCTGGGGGTGCGCGATGTGGCGCCCAAGGCCGTGCCGTTGCGCGCGGATTTCGAGCGCGCGGCCGACAACGCCCGGCGCGAGTTCCTGCGCGTGCGCCTCAACGATTCCGGTGGGCTGGATCTGTTCCCCAGCCAGAATTCCTCGCTGCTAAGCTCCGTGACGTGGGCCGACGGGCTCGTCGATCTGCCGCCGGCTACGCCGGTCAAGCGCGGGCAAAGCGTTCGTTTTCTGTCTTTTTCGGAGCTGACGGGCCCGGCGTAGTTGCGCCCGGGCCCTCGCCAGCGCGGCGGCAGCCGGACCAAGCACCCAGGCATCGAGTGCCCTATCATGCAAGTGACGATTTTGTATTTTGCGCGTTTGCGCGAGGCGGTGGGCCGGACGCGCGAAGTCGTCGAACCGCCGGCGACGGTCACCAGCGTGGGACAGCTTCGCAGCTGGCTCGTCTTGCGCGGCGAACCCTGGTCGAGCGCTTTTTCCATGGTGCAGCCGATTCGCATCGCGCTCGATCAGGTGGTGAGTCCGGACGAGACCAGGCTGCACGACGGCGCGGAAGTGGCGTTCTTTCCGCCGGTGACCGGCGGTTGACGGGCAGCGCAGGTCGGCCCCAAGGGCGGGAGCGCGGATGGCACAGCGGTGGCAGATAAGCGTTCAGCAGGAGGATTTCGATCCGGGTGCCGAAATCGACGCTCTGGGCGGCGCGGCGACCGGGGCGGTCGTGAGCTTCGTGGGCATAGCGCGCGATTTCAGCGGTGATTTTCCCGTCGAGCAAATCACCCTCGAGCACTATCCGGGCATGACCGAGCGCAGCCTGCAAGACATCGTCGAGCAGGCCCTCGCGCGATGGGATCTGATACGGGTGCGCGTGATTCACCGCGTCGGCGCGCTGCGCCCGGGCGAGCGGATCGTGCTCGTGGCAACGGCCAGCAGCCATCGGGACGCGGCTTTCGACGCCTGCCGCTTCATCATCGACTATCTCAAGACTCAGGCGCCGTTTTGGAAGCGCGAATCCGGCGGCAAGGGCGCGCGCTGGGTAGAGGCCCGGGACAGCGATGAACGGGCCCGAGAACAGTGGCATCGCGGCCCGGCAGCGGCGCCGCCCGAGCGGTAAGGGGCGACGGCACTGGCCGCGACCGATTCTTGGGGCGCCAGGGTAGCTGACCGCGTGGGCACCCGCCGGCGGAGCTGGCCGGGGGTTTTTCATCGAGAGGGGAGGCTTGGCGCGGTGGCAACCTTGAATTTCGCGCTTGCACCCCCAACCTTGTCCTCATCAGGGTTGTACCGATCCGGGGCCGGCAAGGTTGGTCCGAGCCTGGCCAAGCCGGTCACGACCGCGCAATTTCCATAGACAACGACAAAGACTCTCATGCGCCAAGACAAGCTCACCACGCGCTTTCAGGAAGCCCTGGCCGACGCCCAGTCGATAGCCCTGGGCAATGACCAGCAGTACATCGAGCCGGTGCACCTGCTCGCGGCGATGCTGCGCCAGGACGACGGCTCGGCCCGCTCGCTGCTGCAGCGCGCCGGGGTCGCGGTCGGACCGCTGGGCACCGCCGTCGAAGCCGCGCTCAAGCGCCTGCCCCAGGTGCAGGGCATCGACGGACAGGTACAGATCAGCCGCGAGCTGCTGGGCCTGCTCAACCAGACGGAAAAAGAGGCGCAAAAGCGCGGCGACGCGTATATCGCCAGCGAGCTCTTCGTCCTTGCCCTGACCGATGACAAGGGCGAGGCCGGCCGCCTGCTGCGGGAGCATGGGACCAGCCGCAAGAGCATGGAGGCGGCCATAGAGGCGGTGCGCGGCGGCGCCAACGTCGGCTCGGCCGAGGCCGAAGGCCAGCGCGAGGCCTTGAAGAAGTACACGATCGATCTGACCGAACGGGCGCGCGCGGGCAAGCTCGATCCGGTGATCGGCCGCGACGACGAGATCCGGCGCTCTATTCAGATCCTGCAGCGGCGCACCAAGAACAATCCGGTACTCATTGGTGAACCCGGCGTGGGCAAGACCGCAATCGTCGAGGGATTGGCGCAGCGCATCGTCAACGGGGAAGTTCCCGAGACGCTCAAGGACAAGCGCGTCTTGACCCTGGACCTGGCCGCCTTGCTGGCGGGCGCCAAGTACCGCGGCGAGTTCGAGGAGCGGCTCAAGGCCGTGCTGAAGGAGATTGCCGCCGACGAGGGCCGCACCATTGTCTTCATCGACGAGATTCATACGATGGTCGGGGCGGGCAAGGCCGAGGGGGCGATCGACGCTGGCAACATGCTCAAGCCGGCGCTGGCGCGCGGGGAGCTGCATTGCATCGGCGCCACGACCCTCGACGAGTATCGCAAGTACATCGAAAAGGACGCGGCACTGGAGCGGCGCTTCCAGAAGATCATCGTCGGCGAGCCATCGGTGGAATCGACCATTGCCATCTTGCGCGGACTGCAGGAGCGCTACGAGCTGCATCACGGCGTGGAAATCACCGACCCGGCGATCGTGGCCGCGGCGGAGCTGTCGAACCGCTACATCACCGATCGCTTCTTGCCCGACAAGGCCATCGACCTGATCGACGAGGCCGCCGCGCGCATCAAGATGGAAATCGATTCCAAGCCCGAATCGATGGACCGGCTCGACCGGCGCCTGATACAGCTCAAGATCGAGCGCGAGGCCGTCAAGAAGGAAAACGACGAAGCCTCCCGCAAGCGCCTGCTCCTCATCGAGGAAGAAATCGCCAATCTGGAACGCGAATACGCCGACCTGGACGAAGTGCTGCGCTCGGAGAAGGCCGCGGTGCAGGGGGCGGCAAACATCAAGACCGAGATCGACCGGCTGCGCGCCAAGATGGCCGACTTGCAGCGCCATGGCCAGTTCGACAAGCTTGCCGAGATCCAATACGGCAAGCTGCCCCAGCTCGAGAACCAGCTCAAAGCAGCCGAGGCTTCGGGGTCCAAGCGCGAGTTCAAGCTGCTGCGCAAGGAGGTCGGCGCCGAGGAGATCGCCGAGCTCGTGTCGCGGGCAACCGGTATCCCGGTTTCCAAGATGATGCAGGGCGAGCGCGAGAAGCTGCTGCACATGGAGGAGCGCCTGCGGCAGCGCGTGGTCGGCCAGGAGGAGGCCGTGCGCCTGGTATCGGACGCCATCCGGCGCTCCCGCGCGGGACTGGCCGACCCCAACCGTCCCTACGGCTCGTTCCTGTTCCTGGGTCCCACGGGGGTCGGGAAGACGGAGCTGTGCAAGGCGCTGTCCGAATTCTTGTTCGACAGCGAGGAGCACCTGATCCGCATCGACATGTCGGAGTACATGGAAAAGCACTCGGTGGCGCGTCTCATCGGTGCCCCTCCCGGCTATGTCGGTTACGAGGAGGGCGGGCAGCTCACTGAGCTCGTGCGCCGCAAGCCCTACTGCGTGATCTTGCTCGACGAGGTCGAAAAGGCGCACGCCGATGTCTTCAGCGTGCTGCTGCAGGTGCTCGACGATGGGCGAATGACCGACGGCCAAGGGCGCACAGTGGACTTCAAGAACACCGTGATCGTCATGACCTCGAACCTGGGTTCCCACGAGATCCAGCGGCTCGCCGGGCAGGACCCCGAACTCATCCGCGAATCCGTGATGGGCGAGGTGCGTTCGCATTTCCGGCCGGAGTTCATCAATCGCATAGACGAGATCGTAGTATTCGCGGCCTTGGACCGGGCGCAGATTGCCGAGATTGCGCGCATCCAGCTGCGCCGGCTCGAGGCCCGGCTGGCGGCGCAAGAAATGAAGCTGGTCGTAAGCGACGCGGCGTTGGCGGAGATCGCCAAGGTCGGGTTCGATCCGCTCTACGGGGCGCGGCCGCTCAAGCGGGCGATCCAGCAGCAGATCGAGAATCCGCTTGCCATGCGCGTGCTGGAGGGCAAGATTGGACCCAAGGACGTGGTGCCGGTGGACTTCCGCGACGGCGCGTTCACGTTCGAGCGCACGGTTCACTGAGGGCGGGGCGTACCAGCAAGCGGCGGGCGCGGCGGATCGCCCCGCCCGCCGCCACCTCAATGCAGAGCGCTGACCGGTTGTTCGGCGCCGTCTTCCGGCGGCTCGGTATGCACCGAGTGTCCCGACGGGTTGGGAAAGACGGGCGCACCGCAATCGTCGCAGTACTCGAGCGGAAAGCGGTGGGTGTGTGCCACGATCCGGCTGATACCCAGACGCTTGATGGCAGCCTCGATCTCCTCCAGCGATCGCTCCTCGTCGTCGCCTAGCAGCGGCCAGACCACGCCCTCGATCACGACATCGTCGTCGGCGATACGCGAGATGCCGATGCGGATCTCGCTCGTGGGCTGATCGCGCTTTTCCTCGTAGACCGCAACCGTCGCCTGCAGCGAGGAGGGCAGCAGGTCGTACGTCAGTTTGAGGAACGATATGGCCGCCTCGAGCGAGAACTCACGCAGCTCGCGATCCCCCAGGCGCAAGGCGGCGTGAAAGGCATTGGGCGCAAGGACGCGGAAGCGGCAACCGGTCATGACCGGCGTCAGGACATTGGTGAGCTGCTCGCAAAACGCCTCGACCGCTGCGGTCTTGGCGTCCGGATCAACGCCGGTCTGCTGCCAGTGGTACAACGGCGCCCCCTGCGGCACCACGATCGCCGCCAGCAGATAGCGCGAGTCCGCGAGCATGGCCACCGGTTCGCGCAGGGTCTTGGGGTCGATCTTCAACCGTCCGCCCTGCGCCGCGGAGCCGAACAGGGCCTCGGCCGCATCGCGCACTTCGCCGAAGGACTCGGGCAACTGGTCGATCGAATACAAGGTGTCGGCGACGGCACAGCGCGCGCCGCGAGCGGCAAGGTGCGCACCGATCTGGGCGGCAACGTTGTCGATCATCGCCGCGCTCAGCGCCAGGGTCGGGAGCTTGTAGCGCGACCAGGCGAGGATGGGCAGCGCTATCAACAATCCCTCGTGCGCCCGCCCGTCGATCTCGATGGTGCTACTTTCCGCGCACGATTCGGCCAGATCGGCCAGGTCGTCGTAGGCGCGTGGATTGCTGCCGGATAACTCGTCCAGGGCGGCGTCAATGACCTCCTCAAAACCGCGGGCAAGGCGATCATTGATCAACTCGACCAGCCGGCGCTCCCAGAGCTGGTCCTCGATCCGGCTGCCCGATTCGGACATGCGGCGAGCAAGCTTGGCCAGGGTATCGGCGTCCGCGTGGTGACGCGCACGGGAGATGAAGCGCGATCGGCGCATGGCTTGATCCTGTAGGCACGGCAAACCCGCTTATTATCGCACCATGCACGAAGCGACACCGGAAGCGGCCGGGTCACGACCCTGGCGCAGCGACGCACGCGCAGCAGGACTGGTGGGCCTGGCGCACATGAGCTCGCACTTCTTCCAGATGCTGCTGCCGCCCCTATACCCTTGGTTGATGCGCGACTTCGGTATCGGATTTACCGAGGCAGGCTTTCTGGCGACCGTATTTTTTGTCATCAGCAGCAGTGGCCAGGCGCTGGCCGGATTTGCCGTCGATCGCGTTGGTGCCTTTCGCGTGCTGCTGGTGGGCGTTGGCCTGCTGGTGGCCGCCGGAATCGCGCTCGGACTGTGCCAGTCGTATGCCGGCCTGGTGGTGACCGCCGCGCTCGCGGGCGGCGGCAACGCGATGTTCCATCCGGCGGACTTCACGATCTTGAATCACCGCGTATCCGCGGCGCGCCTGGGCCATGCATTTGCCCTGCATGGCCTATCCGGCAATCTGGGCTGGGCGGCAGGCGCGTCCTTCATGGGCACCGTCGCCGCCTTTGCCGGATGGCACGCGGCGGGCTTCGGCGCTGCCGTCATCGCCCTGGCGATGTGGGTGTTCCTGCTCACTCGGCGCGCCATCCTGGAGGGAAAATTCGAGCCGCGCCATGCCGGCGAGGCCGTCGCAGCGGATCCGACGGCGCCGCTGGATCAGTTTGCCTTCCTGCGCTCGACGACGGTTTGGCTATGTTTTGGCTTCTTCTTCCTGTCGACCGGCGCCGGAGGAATTCTGCAGAACTTTGCGCCGGCAATTCTCACCCATGTCTATTCCGTCAGCCTGGCGCTAGGCACCATGTGCCTGACCGCGTACTTGCTGGGCAGTGCCGCGGGCACACTTCTAGGAGGCTTTTTTGCCGGTCGCGAGCGCCGCAGCGAGCGGGTCGTTGCCGCAGCCCTGTGCCTGGCGGCGACGGTTGCGCTGATGCTGGCCTCGGGCTGGCTCCCAGCCGAGGCCCTGCTGCCGGCGCTGTTTGTGCTCGGCTGCGGCGCCGGCACCGCGGGACCGAGTCGTGACTTGCTGGTGCGGCAGGCGGCGACCTCGCGATTTGGTGTCAGGTCTTTTGGCCGCGTATACGGATTCGTCTATTCGGGGCTCGACAGCGGCCTTGCAGTCGCGCCGCTCGTGGTCGGACGCCTGCTTGACCAGGGCCTGTTTCGCTCGGGCCTCCTGTGCATCGCGGCCCTCCAGGGGACCGCCGTCCTGGTCGCTTTGCGCGTCGGGCGTGCGAGCGCCGCTTCCACGTCATGAATTGAATTTCATTACGTGAAAATATTATTGCGCAAAGCAATAGTTTTCATTCCGTCACAAAAGATATAGTTTTATATTGCGGGATAAAAACTCCATCTAACTGTTTTTATTCTATTAAAAATAATGTCTTCTATAAGATAAGCGGTATGCTGCGCCGCGATTCTTCTCCTAGCATCGCGCTATGGCTCTGGGGCTTGTCGACCGGTTTTTGGGTCGAAATGCGAACGAGTTCGGCGCCCCGAGTCCTTTGGCGCACGCATCAAAAACTGCTGGAGACCTCATGACTGCTCGCAAGCTGGAAGCACAAAGACTGCAAAGGGACTGGGCCGAGAATCCTCGCTGGAAGGGCGTGCGGCGCAGTTACGCCGCCGAGGAGGTGATCCGCCTGCGCGGTTCCGTGACCGTCGAACACACGCTGGCGCGCCGTGGCGCCGAACGGCTGTGGACCTCGCTTCACGAGATGCCTTTTGTCAGCGCGTTGGGGGCCCTGACGGGCAACCAGGCCATGCAGCAGGTACGCGCCGGACTGCGATCGATCTACCTCTCCGGCTGGCAGGTTGCGGGGGACGCCAACACGGCCGGCACAATGTACCCGGACCAGTCGCTGTATCCCGTCAATTCCGTGCCCACGGTGGTGCGCGCGATCAACAACGCGCTGGCGCGCTGCGACCAGATCCAGTGGATGGAAGGCAAGCAGCCGGGGGACTCGGACTATATCGACTACTACGCGCCGATCCTCGCCGATGCCGAGGCGGGCTTTGGCGGCGTGCTCAATGCCTTCGAACTGATGAAGGCGATGATCGAGGCCGGTGCCGCCGCAGTGCATTTTGAGGATCAGCTTGCCTCGGTGAAGAAGTGCGGCCACATGGGCGGAAAGGTGCTCGTACCTACTCGCGAGGCCGTGGAAAAGCTCACCGCCGCGCGCCTGGCTGCCGACGTGCTGGGCGTGCCCACGGTGCTGGTGGCGCGCACCGATGCCGAGGCCGCGGATCTGCTCACCTCCGACGTCGACGAGAACGACAAGCCGTTTCTCACGGGAGAGCGCACGCTCGAGGGCTTCTATCGCACGCGTCCGGGCTTGCAACAGGCGGTCTCGCGGGGCTTGGCCTACGCGCCCTACGTCGATCTGCTCTGGTGCGAAACGGGCAAACCGGATCTGGCGTACGCACGCGCGTTTGCCGATGCGATCCACCGTCAGTTTCCGGGCAAGATGCTTGCCTACAACTGCTCGCCGTCGTTTAACTGGAAGAAGAATCTCGACGATGCGACGATCGCCAAGTTCCAGCGCGAACTCGCGGCGATGGGCTACAAGTACCAGTTCATTACCTTGGCCGGCTTCCACAGCCTGAACTACTCGATGTTCCACCTGGCCCATGGGTATGCGCACAATCACATGAGCTCGTTCGTGGAGCTGCAGGAGGCCGAGTTCGCGGCGGCCGAACACGGCTTCACGGCGGTCAAGCATCAGCGCGAGGTCGGCACGGGGTACTTCGACGCGGTAACCCAGGCGATACAGCAGGGCCAGTCCTCAACCACGGCCCTGCACGGGTCGACCGAAGACGAGCAGTTCTTCGCCTCCAAGGGTGATCGCAGAGCAGCATGACGGTTTTCGGCGCTTCTTGCTCGCGCAAGGCCAGCCGCGCTGGCGCGTTGCGACAAAGCAACGCCGCGGTTGCAGCGCGGCTTGTGCCCGATGCTGGCGCCTCCTATGCTCGCGCCCTCTTGTACGTTGCGAATTTGGAGCGAGGCGGGGAGGGGCCGGAGCAGGGGCTAGGCCCAAACAACAAGTTCAACAACATCCACTAGAACAGTTGGGCCGCGTTCGCGCGGCCCATTTTTTTCCTTTTTGCAGCTCACGCGCAGAGGCACAGATGAGGCTGGTCGACGCAATCGCATTTGAGGAGCCCCCGGAGGCGGCGTTGGAAGCGGTGCTCACGCCCGAAGCGCTGGACTTCGTGGCCCGGCTGCACCGGGAATTCGAGGCGCGCAGACAGCAGCTACTGCGCCAGCGCGCCGAGCGCGCGCGCCGCTTCGATGCCGGGGAACGGCCCGACTTTCCCGCGGCGAGCGCCGACGTGCGTTCCGCCGACTGGAGCGTTGCGCCACAACCGGCGGACCTCGTGCGCCGCCGGGTCGAGATCACGGGGCCGACCGATCGCAAGATGATGATCAATGCCTTGAACTCGGGCGCCGACGTGTACATGGCCGACTTCGAGGACAGCAACACGCCGAACTGGCGCAACCTCTTGCAGGGCCAGCGCAACTTGATCGACGCGGTTCGACGGCGCATCGAATACCGCGCTCCCGACGGTCGGCTATATCGCCTCAACCAACGCATCGCGACGCTGATGGTGCGGCCCCGCGGCTGGCATTTGGACGAGAAGCACCTCCACGTCGACGGGCAGCGCGTGAGCGGTGCGCTGTTTGACTTCGCCTTGTTCGTGTTCCACAACGCCGGCGAACTCGTGGCGCGCGGCAGCGGTCCGTATTTTTACCTGGCCAAGCTCGAGTCGCATCTGGAGGCACGTTTGTGGAACGATGTCTTCTTGTTCGCGCAGCGCGAGCTGGGGATCGCCCGGGGCACCATCAAGGCGACCGTGCTCGTCGAGACCATACTCGCAGCCTTCGAGATGGACGAGATCCTGCACGAGCTGCGCGAACATTCGGCCGGTCTCAATGCGGGACGGTGGGACTACATCTTTTCCTGCATCAAGAAATTCCGCGGGGACCACACCTTCTGCCTGGCCGATCGCTCGCAACTGACGATGAGCGCTCCTTTTCTGCGCTCGTATGCCTTGTTGCTGCTCAAGACCTGTCACCGGCGCGGCGCTCCCGCAATCGGCGGGATGAGCGCACTCATTCCCATCCGCAACGATGCGGCCGCCAATGAGCGCGCCCTGGCTGGCGTGCGCGCGGACAAGTCGCGCGAGGCAACGGACGGCTACGACGGCGCGTGGGTAGCCCACCCGGCACTGGTGCCCATCGCCATGGAGGAGTTCGTCAAGGTCCTGGGGGATCGACCCAACCAGATGCAGCGCCAGCGCGACGACGTGCGGGTGACGGCGCAGGACCTACTGGCATTTTCCCCCGAGTCGCCGATCACGGAAGCCGGTGTGCGCATGAATATCCATGTCGGAGTGCATTACCTGGGTTCCTGGCTGGCGGGCAATGGCTGTGTCCCGATCCACAACCTCATGGAGGACGCGGCGACCGCGGAGATCTCGCGAGCGCAGTTGTGGCAGTGGATCCATTCGACCAAGGGGGTGCTCGAGGACGGCCGCAAAGTGACCGCGGACCTGGTTCGCGGCTGGATTCCCGAGGAACTGGCCAAGGTCAAGGCCGGGATCGAGGGCGACACTAAGACCTACGATCAGGCGGCCGGAATCATGTCGGAGTTGACGACCGCGCCCGGTTTTGCCGAGTTTTTGACGCTACCGCTGTACGAACAGTTGCGCGAACCGACCGGCGGTGGCAATCCATAGACCTCAGCTCGAGGAGGTGCGGGATTCGCCGGGCGCAGACAGATTCATCGTCAGCGCGTGGATGCGCCCGGGCATCAACGTGGCAAGCCTCTGGTACACCAGCCGGTGGCGCTGCAAGGGCGAGAGCCCGTGGAAGCGCACGCACACCATGCGCAGGCGAAAATGCGCTCCCGCGCGCGCGCCGACATGGCCGGCATGGGCCGCGCTTTGATCCTCGATCTCGAGCTCCAGGGGCTCCAGATCCAGCAAGCACGCACGGATCCGATCGGGCAGGCTCTCAGCCATCGGCTTCGGGCTTGATTTCGGGCTTGAGATAGCGCGCCATGTAAATGCCCGTGAGAATCGAGAATCCGAGCGTCAGCCCCAGCAGCCCGAAGGTCTTGAAGTTGACCCAGACATCGGTACTCCAGCTGTAGGCGACGAACAGATTTGCCGCGCCCAGGGCCAGGAAGAATGCCGTCCAGGCCACCAGGAGACGATCCCAGATCACCGGCGGCAGGTCGAGTTCACCCGACAGCAAGGCACCCAGCAGATTGCGGCGCCAGATCCATTTTCCCCCGGCCAGCACCGCGGCAAAGACCCAGTACAGGATGGATGGCTTCCACTTGATGAACCACTCGTTGTGCAGCCACACCGTCAGCCCGCCGAAGACCACGATCAGGAATGCGCTGATCCAGACGGCCGGCTTGATCGGCAGCCGCCGCGCCAATAACCAGGAAATCTGCACGGCAGTGGCGCCGATCGCGCTCAGCGAGGCCACGATCACCGACGACAGCTCGACTTGCTGGTCCGGCGCGCCACCCAGGGTGCCGAACCAGGCCGCGACCAGCGCAACGGTGGCCTCCGGCATGCTCTTGGCCAGGCGGAAAGCACCAAAGAACACGAAAATCGGCAGCAGATCAAGCAGCAACTTCACATAGCGCCTTTTGCATAATGCGGCAGCGGCCGCCGCCGGGTGATAATCACAGAAACATCCGCAATTCTACGATCAACGCTACGATCGATGCTGGGTCGACAGCGGCGCCGTGCTGGGGAGCTTTGCACTTTCATGAATCAAGCGATTTCGGCCGCCTCGTTTGCCCGACTGCCCAACGGCATCCGCCTGCACTACACCAGCAGGGGAACGCCGGGCCAGCCGCTGGCGCTGTTTCTGCATGGCTTTCCGGAGTATTGCGGCGCCTGGGACGAGCTGCTGCCCATCTTCGGCTCCGAGTACTTCGCCGTGGCGCCGGACCTGCGCGGCTACAACCTGTCCAGTCAGCCACGGAACCTCGATGCGTACCGCTTGCGCTCGGTGGTGGAGGATCTGGTGGAGCTCATCGTCAGCTTGGGCTACCAGAGGGCCGCGGTGATCGGCCACGACTGGGGTGGCTCGGCGGCCTGGCGCCTGGCGAGCGCCCATCCGGAGCGCATCGAGCGTCTGGTCATCGTGAATGCCCCGCACCCTAACGCCCTGGCTCGCGAACTCTCGTGCAACCCGGCGCAACAGGTGGCGAGCCGCCATGTCAACTGGCTTCGCTCTCCGGACATGGAAGACGCGCTGGCGGCCGATGATTTTGCGCGCCTGAAGGACTGGCTACGGTCCATGCCGCGGGCGGGCCACGCTTGGCTCACGCCCGAGCGCCTGCAGCGCTACGTGCAGGTCTGGCGGCGCGGCCTGACCGGAGCGCTCAACTATTATCGGGCCTCGCCATTGCACCCGGCGGCCGAATCCAGCGAAGCGACGGCGGCCCTGCGCCTCAACGCCGAGCACTTCTTCGTCGGCGTGCCCACGCTGGTGCTCTGGGGGATGCGCGACGAATCGCTGGTCCCCGAGCTCCTCGATGGCCTGGAGCAGTGGGTTCCCGATGTCATGATCGAACGCTTCGCCGCCGCTACGCACTGGATCGTCCACGAAGAGCCGCGACGGGTTGCCGAGCGCGTCCTGGCGTTTCTGGCACCGCCGGGGCTTGCGGCGCGGCCGGCAAGCATCTCGTGACGGCGCCGAGCGCAAACCGTAAGGAGAGTACGCAGGTGAAGGCACTGATGCGCATGCCCATCCGCAAGACTTGGTCGCTCGCCGGCGTGGCGATGATCATGCTGCTGGTAATCGCTCCCGCCGGGGCCGCGCCCGAGGCCGCGCTGCCGGCGGGCGTGACCAAGGTGAGGTCGATCGAGGGCGTGGACGAGTACCGGCTCAGCAATGGCCTGCAGGTGCTGCTGTATCCGGACCGGACCAAGCCAACGGCCACGGTCAACGTGACCTACAAGGTCGGTTCGCGCATGGAGAATTACGGCGAGACCGGGATGGCGCACCTGCTCGAGCACCTCATGTTCAAGGGTTCGACCCACTTTCCGCATCCCGAGAAGGAATTCGCCGCCCGGGGATTTCGCAACAACGGCTCAACGTATTTTGATCGGACCAACTACTTCTCGACCTTCCAGGCCAGCGACGACAACTTGCGCTGGGCGTTGGCGCGCGAAGCCGACGCGATGACCCACTCGTTCATCGCGCGCAAGGACCTGGACTCCGAAATGACGGTTGTCCGCAACGAGTACGAGATGGGCGAAAACCGCCCGACGAGTGTGCTGCTCAAGCGCATGCTTGCAGCCATGTACGACTGGCACAACTACGGCAAGGAGTCGATCGGCAACCGCAGCGACATCGAGAACGTCGCCATCGACAATCTGCAGGCGTTCTATCACTTGTATTACCAGCCCGACAACGCCGTGTTGATCGTCGCCGGCAGTTTCGATGTTGCCCGTACCTTGCGCTGGATCGCGGCCGACTTTGGCGTGATCCCGCGGCCCCGGCGCCAGCTCCCGATGCTCTGGACCGTCGAACCGACGCAGGACGGAGAGCGCAGCGTCGTGGTTCGCCGCAAGGGCGACGCCCAGCTGGTTCTGGTCGGATACCACATATCGTCGGCGCGCAGCACCGACAGCGCTGCCCTCGGGATCGCCGGCGAGATCCTGGGCGATACCCCCAACGGCCGCCTGCACCATGAGCTGGTCGAAACCGGCATCGCGACCGAGGTATTCGCCGAGCAGATGGCGCTGTACGATCCGGGCGTCGTGATTTTCGGCGCGCGTGTCAAACCAGGCGATTCGCTCGAGCGCGCGCGCGACCGGCTGATCGAGGTCGTCGAGTCCACCTTTGGCAAGAATCCGCCCACGGCCGAGGAGATGGACCGGGTGCGCCGGGACGAGGAGACCGCCGCGGAGCGTTCCCTGGCCGATCCGCAGGAATTCGGGATCGCCCTGTCGGAGTCGATCGCCCAGGGTGATTGGCGCCTGTTTTTTGTCGACCGCGATGCCACCGCCAAGGCCAGCGCCGAACAGGTCGCCGCGGCGGCCGAGCGCTTCTTTCGCCGCGACAATCGAACGGTCGGACTATTCATCCCCGAGGATCATCCGCAGCGTGCAGAGATTCCGGCGCCGCTGAGCACCGACGAGATGCTCAAGGGCTTCGTGCCCGGCACGGCCGTTGCGGCCGGCGAGGCGTTTGAACCCAGCCAGGAGAACATCGACGCGCGCACGCAGCTCGTGCATCTGGGCGATCTGAAGCTGGCCCTGTTGCCCAAGAAGACCAAGGGCGGGACGGTCAACGTCGCCATGGCCTTTCGCTTCGGCGACGTGCAGAGCCTGCAGGGCAAGGCCGTGCTGCGGGAACTGACCACGGCGATGATCGGGCGCGGCACGGCGAAGTTGACGCGCCAGCAGATCGCCGACGAAATGACGCGGCTCAAGATGACCGGCGACCTGTTCGATTTCCAGGCCAGCCGCGCCACGCTGCTCGATGCCATGCGACTGTCGGCCACCGCCGTGCGCGAGGCGAGTTTTCCGGCGAGCGAATTCGACCAGCTCAAGCGCGAATTGCTGACCAGCCTGCAGGCCAGGCTCAGCGACCCCGGGGAGATCTCGCGCGATGCCCTGCAAAAGCACTTTGACACCTACCCGCCTGGCGATCCGCGGCATTACCTGTCGCTGCAGGAGCGCATCGCCGCGGTCAGCGCCGTCACGCTCGACGACGTGAAGGCCTTCTTTTCCCAGTTCTGGGGAACCGCGCGCGGCGAGATCGCGCTGGTCGGTGATTTCGACGAGGCCGCGGCGCAGCAGGAGATCGCAACGTCCTTCGCGACTTGGCGCTCGCAGGCGCCGTACGCGGAGATCTTGCGCGAGCCGCGGCCGGTTGCCCCGACGCGTATCTTCCTCGATACGCCGGACAAGGAGAACGCCGTCTACCATTCCCGCATGGTCCTGGACCTGCGCGATGACGACCCGGACGCGCCCGCGCTGATGCTCGCCAACGAAATCCTCGGCGGAGGTTCGGGCTTGCACAACCGCCTGGTCGACCGGGTGCGGCAAAAGGATGGGCTCTCCTACGGCATCGGCTCGAACCTGCTGGTCGGCGGCCGTGATCGCGCGGCGGCCTGGGCGATCGGCGCGATCAGCGCCCCGCAGAATGTAGATCGGGTCGAGACCGACGTGCGCGAGGAGCTCGATCGGTTGCTGCGCGATGGGTTCGACAAGACGGAGGTGGAGAATGCGCGCCGCGGCTTTTTGCAGGAGCGCATGCTCGCCCGTTCCGAGGACGCAGCTGTGGCGGCGGCCTGGGTCTCGAACCTCTATCTAGGGCGCACCTTCGCCTTCAGTCGTCGGCTCGAAGACAAGGTGCGCTCCCTGACCGCAGCGCAGATGACCGAGACCGTGCGCCGCTACCTGGATCCGGCGAAAATCTCGGTGGTGATTGCCGGCGATGCGAGGAAGGGCGCAAAGTAGGCGTGGTGTCCGGCAGCGGCGGAAAAGATCGGCGCGGCAGGGCGGCGGCACGCCAGCACGGTCAGGCCCCGGTGCGCATCCGGGTCGGTGACTGGGAGCAAATGCGCGCTGCGGCCACGGCCGTGCGCTTTGCCGTGTTCGTGCGCGAGCAGGGAATCCCGGCCGAATTGGAGCTCGACGAGCGTGATGCCGGCGCGGTGCACGCCGTGGCCTTTGCGCCGAGCGGCGCGCCGGTCGGCACGGGCCGCTTGCTGCCGGACGCGCACATCGGCCGCATGGCCGTGCTGCCTGCGGCCCGCGGGCAGGGCGTCGGTGCGGCCATACTGCGGTCGCTGGTTGCCGTGGCCCAGGTCAAGGGCATGCAAGAGCTGCACCTGCACGCGCAATCGAGCGCCCTAGGCTTTTACGAGCGGCTGGGCTTTGTCGCCGTCGGTGACGAATACCAGGAGGCCGGCATCGCCCACCGGACGATGGCCCGTTCGCTGCCGCCACCAGGACAGAGGCCGACGCGCGGGTGATGGGCAGGCGGTGGCGGTCAGCACCGCCTAGGGGCCGCGGGCGGCAAGAACCGAGCCCACGCAGCTGCCAAAGCCGATGCGCGCCGCGCCCGGTCCTTCGCACCAGGCACCAAGGGTGACCTGGTCCCCGTCTTCCAAGAACCGCCGCTCCTCGCCGTTGGGCAGGACGATCGGATGCTTGCCGCCCTGGGTGAGTTCGAGCAGGCAGCCGCCTTCCTCGCGCGACGGACCCGACTGGGTTCCGGTCGCCAGCAGATCGCCCGGGCAAAGATTGCAGCCGCTCACGGTCTGGTGCGCGACCATCTGCGCCAGACACCAGTAGGCGTCCCGGTAGTTGGACTGCGACAGCAGGACCGCCGCTCGACCCTCCTCGCGCAAACGCCTGGTGTGCAACCAGACACCGAGGCGGATATCGATCGCGCCGCGCTCGGCGAGCGAGGGCTCATCGAGGTAGGGCAGGGGCCGCGGGTCGCCGGTGGGGCGCGACCACGGGCACCGATAGGGCTCGAGGGCCTCAAGGCTGACGATCCACGGCGAGACGCTGGTGGCAAAACTCTTGGCCAGAAACGGGCCCAGCGGCTGGTACTCCCACGCCTGTATGTCGCGCGCGGACCAATCGTTGAGCAGACACAGGCCAAAGACGTGCTGCTCGGCCTGGGCGATGGGGACCGCGCTGCCCAGCGCGTTGCCCGGTCCCACGTAGGCCGCTAGTTCGAGCTCGTAGTCCAGGCGCTGGCTGGGCCCGAAGCCGGGCTCGGTCGCCCCGCGGGAGGCGATCTGGCCGCAGGGCCGAGCGACCGGGGTACCGGAGACTACGACCGAGGAGGCGCGCCCGTGGTAGGCGATGGGCAGCCACTTGTAGTTGGGCAGCAAGGGACTCTCCGGACGCAGCAGCTGCCCGACGCGCGTGGCATGGTGGATCGACGTGAAGAAGTCGCTGTAGTCGCCGATGCGTGCCGGCAGGCGCAAGCGCACCGCCGCCTGTGCCATCAGGCACGGCTCCAGGTGACGCTGCCCGGCGCCGCCAGCACGCAAGCCCTGCGACAGCTCGGCGCGAACCTGCGACCATTGCGCCGGGCCGAGCGCCATGTAGGCATTGAGCGAGTCCTCGCAAAGCGCCTGCCAGGCAAGGCCGGAGAACACCCCGCGCCCGACTGCGGCACGCAAGTCCAGCACTGCCGAACCGATGGCGACCCCGATGCGCCAATCGGCGGCGGCCGGCGGGGAAAAGACGCCGAAGGGAAGGTTCTGGATGGGGAAATCGCAGCCGGCGGCATTGGCCGAGGACACCCAGCTCTGGAGCCCCGGGTCGTGGGTGTCGTTGCGCATTGCCCCGCCCTCAGTGGCCGGGCTGGGCCGGATCGAAGCGTCGTCCCAGGCCTTGCCAGCAGCGGGCATAGGCTCGCTGGCGCAGCGGGGTCTGCAGCGCGAACTGGGTCGGCTGGATTACGCAGCGCGTCTCGAACATGAAGGCCATCGTGTCGCGCAGCACCGTCGGCGCGGACAGGTCGGCGTTGGTGGCGCGCGCAAAGGTCTGGGCGTCAGGCCCGTGACCGATCATGCAATTGTGCAGGCTGGCGCCCCCAGGCAGGAAGCCTTCGGACTTGGCGTCGTAGCTGCCGTGGATCAAACCCATGAATTCGCTGGCCACGTTGCGGTGGAACCAGGGCGGGCGAAACGTGTTCTCCATCGCCAGGACGCGGGGAGGAAATACCACGAAGTCGATCGTGTCGACCCCGCGGGTATCGCTGATCGATTGCAGGACCAGGAAAATGGATGGGTCCGGATGGTCGTAGCTGATCGAGCCCATCGCGTTGAACCGGCGCAGGTCGTACTTGTACGGCACATGGTTGCCGTGCCAGGCAACGACGTCGAGCGGCGAATGATCGAGCGCGCAACTGAACAGATGGCCGAGGAACTTCGCCACCAGTTCGTGCGGGCCGGCGAGGTCCTCGTACCAGGCCACCGGCGCGAGGAAGTCGCGCGGATTGGCCAAGCCGTTGGAGCCGATCGGCCCCAGGTCCGGCAGGCGAAACGGCGTCCCGTAGTTTTCACACACGTAGCCGCGCGCGCTGCCGTCGGGAAGGCCGACGCGAAAGCGGATTCCACGGGGAACAACCGCGATCTCCTGCGGTTCGACCTCGATGCGGCCCAGCTCCGTCTCCAGCAGCAGGCGCCCCGACTGCGCGACGATCAGCAACTCGCCGTCGGCGTCGTAGAACACCCGCCGCTCCATCGACCGGTTGGCGGCGTACCAGTGAATCGCGCAGCCCGATTGCGACCGCGGGTCGCCGTTGCCGCCGATGGTAACGAGCCCTTGCACGAAGTCGGTCGGCGACTCGGGAATCGGCAAGGGGTCCCAGCGCATCGGTTCCGGCGGCGTCGGACCAGGATCGTGCCCGCCCTCCAGGCCGAACTCGTGCCGCAGCAGGGCGCGGTCGATCGGCACGAAGTCCGCCGCGCCCGCGCTCGGACGAATGCGGTAGAGCCAGGAGCGGCGGTTGTCCGCGCGTGGGGCCGTGAAGGCCGTGCCCGAGAGCTGTTCGGCGTACAGGCCGTAGGCACAGCGCTGCGGCGAGTTGCGCCCAACCGGCAAGGCGCCCGGCAGCACTTCGCTGGCAAGCGAGTTGCCAAAGCCGCTCAGGTAGGAAAGGGACTCGTCCATGGCGCTGGGTCGGGAGTGAACCTGCCGCGCTCAGGACTTTTGCGCCAGCACGCCGCGGCGCAGTTGATCGAGCTCGATGCTTTCGAACAGCGCCTGGAAATTGCCGTCGCCGAAGCCCTCGTTGCCTTTGCGCTGGATGAATTCGAAGAAGATCGGCCCGAGCTGGTTCTCGGTGAAGATCTGCAGCAGCAACTCCCCCTTCTTCCCGTCGAGGAGAATGCGGCGCGCTCGCAGCGCGGCGAGGTCCTCGCCGTGCCCCGGAATGCGCCGTTCCACGAGCTCGTAATAGGTATCCGGCGTATCGAGCAGGCGAATTCCCTGGCGCCGCATCGCGTCCACCGTCGAGGACAGGTCCGCCGACGCCAGAGCAACATGCTGTATGCCCTCGCCATGAAAGCGTTCCAGATATTCGGTGATCTGCCCGGCCTGCTCGTTTCCCTCCTCGTTGATCGGGATCCGGATCTTGCCGCAGGGGCTGGTCAGCGCCTTGCTCTTGACCCCGGTGATCCGGCCCTCGATGTCGAAGTAGCGAATCTCGCGAAACTGGAACAGGCGCTCGTAGAACTCGACCCACTCGCTCATGCGCCCCTTGTGCACGTTGTGGGTCAGATGATCGATGAGCACCAGACCGTTGCCCACGGGGTGCAGTTGCGCCCGGGGCAGGGGCTCGAAATCGACGTCGAAAAAGCCGATGTTGCCGATCTCGCCCTCGCGTGCGCCGTTCTTGCCGCGCCAGCGATCGACGAAGTAGATCAGGCTGTCACCGATCCCCTTGATCGCCGGGATATTGAGCTCGCCCGGCGCGGCGCGCTCGGCGTAGCCCCACGCGCCCAAGGCGATGGCGCGTTCGTAGGCCGTCTTGGCGTCCTGCACGCGAAAGGCGATCGCGCAGATGCTCGGCCCATGCATCCGGGCAAAGCGCTGGGCAAAGGAGTCGGGTTCCCCGTTGACGAGGAAGTTGATCTCGCCCTGGCGGTACAGCAGCACGTTCTTGTGGCGATGGCGCGCGATCGCCTGAAAGCCCATACGCTCGAACAGCCGGCCCAGCTCCGGCGGATCGGGCGCTGCATACTCGATGAACTCGAAGCCGTCGGTCCCCATGGGGTTGAGCGGATCGGCGGCGGGCAAGGAGTTCACGGTGCGCTTCGCTGGCGATGCCTGGTTAGTACCCCGCACCGGCCTTGGCGCTATTCGACAAAATCCGGCTGCTTCGACGGCGCGGTGTCGGCGAAGGCAGGCAGCTTGCTCAGGGCGGCATCGATCGCGACGATGCGCGGGTAGTCGGTCAGGTCGATCTTGAGCCGGCGCGCGTTGAAGACCTGTGGGACCAAAAAGACGTCGGCCATCGAGACCGCGCCGCCGACGCAATATTGCTGGCTGCCGGAGCGCGTGAACTCGGCCTCGAGGGACGCAAAACCGACGTGGATCCAGTGTCGATACCAGTCGTCGACTTCCTGCGGGCTGCGCCCCAGGGTCGCCTTGAGGTACTGCAGCACGCGCAGGTTGTTCAGGGGGTGGATGTCACAGGCGATGGCGTGCACCAGCGAGCGGACCTGGGCCCGTTCCAAATGCCCGCGGGGCAGCAGCGCCGGCTGCGGGTAGCGCTCTTCGAGGTACTCGCAGATCGCGACCGACTGCGCGATCGCGACCCCGTCGTCGAGCAGGCACGGCACCAGGCCTTGCGGATTAATCGCCCGGTAGGGCGGGGAATGCTGCTCGCCGCCGCCGTGCAGCAGATGCACGGGCACCGTATGCACCGCGACTGCCTTCCACGCCAGGGCGATTCGAACACGCCAGGCGGCGGACGAACGGGCGTACGAGTACAGGGTCGGCATCGTGGCGTGCGCCGCCTGCTAGCCGCGTTCTCCATGGGGCGGCGAATTGAGGATCGGCGTGCGGTATCCGGTCCCGTCGATCACGAATTCGAAGCGGCGGTCGACATACTGTTGGGGGTCGTCGGCGGCAAAGGCGCGTTCGAGGAAATTCACCGTGCCATCGCGGCGCACCGTAAGTATCGTCGTCGAACGCGTGCCGTAGCCCTTGGCGCGAATCTGGATCGCCGACAGCGCGCGCTCCCAGTCCAGGGGAACTCCGGTGCTCGGCAACTCGGCATCGCGCGCCAACTCGCGATCGGCCATAAGGCCCAGGAGGGCCTCGGTGTTTATTCTGTTGGCCACCTGGCAGGCAAAGGCCGCCACCGCCCGCGTCACCTTGGGCCAGGGCGTATCGAGCAAGGCGTTGGAAAGCCCGTAGATGCCGGGCGCTAGCGCACGCGCCTCTTCCGGAGCGCCCGGGCCCCGATTGCTCGTGCACAGCAGCTGCGCGTCGATCCCGCGCGCCGGCACCGGCAGCGGCTCGCCGATGAGCAGGTTAAAACCATTGAAGCTCTGCGCGGCCCGCGCGCCTTCCTTGACCCACTGACCGAGCGGACTGGCGGTCTGCAGCGCCGCGAGCACCAGCAAGCCGCGCGAGGGCGCGCGGGCGTTGCGCTCCTGCGGTGCCCGCACGTTCGTGAGCAAGGCAACGCGCCCGCGCCGATTGATTCCGAGCCACGTTCCGCCAGCCTCCTCGTCGCGGCCCGCGAGCAACGAGACCGACTGTCCCCACCATGCGGCCGGCCGCGTTCTGCGCGCGTAGAACTCGTCGCGGTTGGCGGCGATCACCAGGGGAAAGTCCGGGTGCGACTGCCAACCAATCAGAATTAGGCACATGAATGGGCGCGGGTGGAGGACGGCGACCAGCTAACGCTAACCCAATCCGCAAACAATGTCGAATCGCCGATTCCGGCGCCGGCTGTCACGGCGCGGCCGGCAGTGCCCGCGGGCGCGCACGACTAGCGGGTCGGATCGAAGATTCGATACGGGAGCGCCCGCAGCGTCAGCGCCGGTGCATCGCGGCCGCCGGCGTGCAAGCTGCCATACTCGGCGAGCTCGGTGGGACACTCGTAGAGCAGGTCCCAGCCGCCGTCGGCGCACTGGGCGGCCATCACGATGCGCCCGACCGGATCGCTCTCGCCGCTATGAAAGACATCGGCCGCCGGCCCAAGCTGCGCGGTGTGCGCTAAGCCCATGCGCCGGCGCAGCTTGCCCAGGTACTGGCTGCGCGCCACCACTTCCTGGCCCGGATAGCAACCCTTGCGAAAGCTCACCCCTCCGAGCACTTCCAAGTTCAGGCTCTGCGGAACGAACAGCTCGCGCGTCGCCGCGAACACCGCCGGAATCGCCGCGTCCACTTGCGACCACCACCAGACCCCCGGGTCGACCTGCGCAACCAGCGGCAGGCGCCGCAGCCAGGTATCGAGTCGAGCCGCAGGCACCAGCAGCAGCAGCCGCTCGGGACACGACGAGCCGCACGGCAGCCGTGCCACGCGCTCGTCGGCCTCGATTTCACGACACTGCCACGGCTCATCGGGAACATTCACACCAGTGCGCAACAGCGCCTGCGCGCTGCCTGCCCCGCAGATGCCCAGGGCGACCCACGAGGCGCTGACATCGCTCAGCCGCACCTTGGCGCGCAGAACATACGTCGACAGGCGGCGCAAGGTGGCCTCGGCAAGATCGGCTTGCAACAACAGCCGCACTCCGGATTGCCAGCGCCAGGCCTGGAAGATTGCGAGCAGGCGTCCTTTGGCGGTGCAGTAGCCGCCCAGCTGCCAGCTTGCCGACGACATCGCCGCGATGTCGGCCGTGCTCTGCGTCTGCAGGAAGGACACGGCATCGGGACCTTCGGCCTGCAACACGCTCAGGTCAGCGAGCCGGCTCACGACCGCGCCGGCTTGCAGGCGGGCGAAGTCCGCCGGGCCGGCCGCCCAGCAGTTTGCCGGGTGAGGCGCCGGGGAGGGCGTCGCGGAAAGGGGAATGGGAACTTCGTTGTCCATGAAGGCGCGTTGCGGCAGTCTACCGGTCCATTATAGGAAAGGAGCAAGCGAGGGCCTGCCGCCGTTCCCACGGTAACCGCGGGGCGCAGCCAATATGCGCGACAATTGCGCCTTGTCCCTTGCCGGCCACACCTCCGGATCTTGGCGTTGCCCCGTTCCCTGTACAAAGTTGCCCTGTTCCTGCTCTTCGCGCTGGTGACCGTGGTCGCCTGGACATGGTACGAAATCGAGCGACCGCTCAAGCTCCCAGGCGAGGCAGTCGAAGTGCGCGTGGCCTCCGGTGCAACGGCGCGCTCGATCGCGCGTCAGTTGCGCGATGCCGGCGTGGGCCTAAACGACTGGGAATTCGTGGTCGCCGCGACCGTGACCCGGACGACGCACTCGCTGCGCGCGGGGCGCTATCGCATCGCCGCCGGCGCCAGCATTCTTAGCCTGGTCGAGAAATTCCGACGCGGCGACGTCCAGCGCGAGCAGTTGACCATCCTGGAGGGATCGACCTTCGAGGAATTGCGCGTGGTCTTTGCCCAGTCCCAGGAGCTGCGGCACGACACGGCCGGGTGGACAGAGAGGCAGATCCTGCAGGCCGTCGGAGCCGGGGAGGCGCATGCCGAAGGACTGTTTGCCCCCGATACCTATGTCTTCGATCCGGCCTCGAGCGATGTGGACCTGTATCGCCAGGCTTACCTAGCCCAGAAGGAGCGCATCGAACAGGCTTGGCAGGGGCGAGCTGCCGATCTGCCCTATGCCGACCGCTACCAGGCGCTCATCATGGCTTCGATCATCGAAAAGGAAACCGGTCGCCCCGAGGAGCGTGGCCGCGTGGCCGCAGTTTTTGTCAATCGCCAGCGCCTGGGCATGCCCTTGCAGACGGACCCGGCGGTGATCTACGGTCTGCGCTCGCGCTTCGACGGGCGGTTGCACAAGCGCGACCTGCAGTCCGACACACCCTACAATACCTACACGCGTGCCGGCTTGCCGCCGACGCCGATTTCACTGCCCGGGCGCGCGGCGATCGAAGCAGCCCTGAACCCCGATCCCATCCAGGCGCTGTACTTCGTCGCGCGCGGCGACGGCAGTACGGAGTTTTCCACGACCCTGGCCGAGCACAACCGGGCCGTGGACCGCTACCAGCGCTCGGGCGCTCATAGCGCAGCGCCCTGAGCCGCGAACAGGAGCATGATGCAAACCGCCTCGCGAGGCCGATTCATTACCTTCGAAGGAGTCGACGGTGCCGGCAAGAGCACCCAGATCGAGGCGCTGGCACAAACGTTGCGGCAGCATCGCGTCGCCGTGGTGCGAACGCGCGAACCGGGCGGAACACCCCTTGGCGAAGCCCTCAGAACCATCATGCTGGGGCAGGCCATGGACCCGTTGACCGAATCCTTGTTGATGTTTGCCGCCCGCCGCGAGCACGTAGCGCAGGTCATCGAGCCGGCCTTGGCGGGCTCGCAATGGGTGCTCTGCGACCGCTTTACCGACGCGAGCTACGCGTACCAAGGCGCTGGGCGCGGCGTGCCGGCCGATCGACTTGACGTGCTCGCCGGCTGGGTCCACGGCCGCCTGCAGCCCGATCTCACGGTGCTCGTGGACATCGATCCGGACCAGGCGCGGCAGCGCCGCGCGCAGGTTCGGGCCGCCGATCGGTTCGAAACGGAATCGGCCGCATTCTTCCAGGCGGTCCGGTCGGCGTACCTTGCGCGCGCGGCTGCCGAGCCGGCGCGTTTTCTGGTGGTCGACGGCGGGGCGCCCGCGCCGGTAGTGACCTCGAAGATCCTCGAGCGCCTGTCGCAATGGCTGCGGTAGTACCGCTTGCCTGGCACTCGGGGGCGCGCGCAACGCTGGCGGCGCTGCGGGCGCGCGGCGCGCACGCGCTGCTGCTGCACGGGCCGGCGGGGGTCGGCAAGTGGGACTTGGCGACCTCGTTTGCGCGCGACGCGCTGTGCGAGCATGCGGTTGCGCCTGCTCGCGCCTGCGGCGTCTGTGCCTCCTGTGTGCTGGTTGCGGCCGGCAACCATCCGGACCTGCGGATCGTCGTGCCCGATGCACTGGCGCAGCGGCGCCCCGGGGGCGCGCAAGAAGACGAGGAGCCACCGGAGGCCGCTACCGAGGCCGGGGGCGCGAAGGGCAAGCCGAGCCGGGAGATCAAGATCGACCAGGTCCGGGAGCTCGCATCGCTTACCGGGGTCAGCACGCACCGCGGGGGGGTCCGCGTGGTCGTCCTGGGGCCAACCGAAGCCCTCAATGCACCGGCGGCCAATGCGCTGCTAAAGGGCCTGGAGGAACCCCCGCCGGCGAGCTTGTTCCTGCTGGTTTCCGACCAGATCGACCGCTGCCTGCCAACGATCGTTTCCCGCTGCGCCCTGGTCCGCGTTGCCGTTCCCCCGCGCGCTATGGCCCTGGAATGGCTGCAGGCGCAGGGCGTGGGCGCGGACGCCGGGCAGCGCCTGACCGAGGCCGGCGGAGCGCCGCTGGCAGCGCTGGAGCCCGATGCGCAGGCACTGGCGCCGGACTTGCGCAGCACCTTGCTGGATCTGTTGCGCCGCGGGGCAGCTCTGGCGCCTGCCGACGTTGCCAGCGACATCCCCCGGACCGTACCGATCGGCGCCTCGGTCGCTTTGTTTCAGCGCTGGGTATGGGACTATTTTTCGTATCGGCTCGGGGGCGGTCTCCGATATCATCCCGGCGACGCGGCTAGCTTCGAGGCGCTGTCGCGACATTGGACGCTGCGTGCGGCAAGTGCCTGGATCGAGGCCCTGCACGCCCTGCGGGCGGCCGCCGATCACCCGCTCAACGCACGGGTGGCGATCGAAGGGTTGCTGCTCCGATACATCGACTCGATTGCCTCGGGGCGCGAACGATCCGAAGAGGGCTAGAGAAACCGTGAACGATCCAGCCGATACACGATTCGGTGTGCCGCTTGCTCCGGGGGCTGCGGGCACTCTCAACGGCGCCGTAGCCGGTCGTCCGGCCGTTCTGTCCCTATCCATCAAGGAGAAGGCCGCGCTCTATGCAGCCTACATGCCGTATCTGAAAAACGGCGGTATCTTCGTTCCGACCAACCGGCCCTACAACATCGGCGACGAGGTATATCTGATCCTGATGCTCCTCGACGATCCGACCCGCATCCCGGTGGCCGGCAAGGTCGTGTGGATCAGCCCCTCGGGCGGTGGCGCCTCCAAGACGCCGGGAATCGGCGTGCACTTTCCCTCGGACGACACGGGCTTGACCGCACGCAAGCGCATCGAGGATGCCCTGGGTGCCGCGCTGCGCTCGGCGCGGCCCACGCATACCATCTGAGGCCCGGTGCTACGCTGACCGGGGACGCACGCGGGATTGCGATCCCTCTGCCAGACAAATGCTGATTGATTCCCATTGCCACTTGTGCTTTCCCGAGTTGCGTGCCGACGCCGACGGCGTGCTATCGCGAATGCGGGCCGCGGGCGTGGCGATGGCGCTGAACATCTCGACGTCGATGCGCGACCTGCTGGCGGTGGTCGAATTCGCCCAGCAGCACGAGGGGATCTTTGCCTCCGTCGGGGTCCACCCGGACAACACCGAGGAGGAGGAACCGGACGTCGCCACCTTGGTTACGCACGCTCGCGCAGACAAGGTGGTGGCGGTTGGCGAGACTGGACTGGACTACTTTCGCCTGCAGGAGCCCCTGGACTGGCAGCGCGCGCGCTTCCGGACCCACATCCGGGCGGCCCGCGAGAGCGGCAAACCCTTGGTCATCCATACGCGCGCCAGCGCCCAGGACACCCTGAGGATCATGCGCGAGGAGCGCGCCGACGAGGTCGGGGGGGTCATGCACTGCTTCACCGAGGGCGCCGACGTTGCCCGTGCGGCCATGGATCTGGGCTTCCTGATCTCGTTTTCCGGGATCATTACCTTCAAGTCCGCCCAGGCCCTGCGCGACGTGGCATCGATCGTGCCCGACGAGCGGCTTCTGGTGGAGACCGACGCGCCGTATCTGGCGCCCGTGCCACACCGCGGCAAGACCAACGAGCCGGCTTGGGTAACTCATGTCGCCGATACCCTGGCGCACCTGCGAAAGCAACCGATCGAGCATATTCAGAGAATAACTACTGATAATTTCTTTCGTTTATTCAATATATTATAGAATATTGTTAATGTTAATTAGGTAATAATTTACATTAATTAATAGACGTCCTCCGCCGCAGGTGCCAATATGTTGAGCGACATTGAAATCGCCCAGAAAGCTCCCATCCAGCGAATCGCCGAACTCGCCCGCGAGCGCCTCGGAATTGCCTCCGAACACCTCGAACCCTACGGCCACTACAAGGCCAAGATCCACCTCGATTACCTCAATTCCCTCCAAGATCGGCCCGACGGCAAGCTGGTCTTGGTAACTGCCATCTCGCCGACGCCGGCCGGCGAGGGCAAGACCACCACGACGGTGGGCCTCGGAGACGCACTCAATCGAGTCCTGAAGGCAGCGGGCAAGAAGGCCATGATCTGCCTGCGGGAGCCCTCGCTGGGCCCGGTCTTTGGCCTCAAGGGCGGGGCGGCCGGAGGCGGCTTTTCCCAGGTCGTGCCGATGGAGGACATCAACCTGCACTTCACGGGGGACTTTTCCGCCATTGCTCTGGCGCACAACCTGCTGTCGGCCCTGATCGACAACCACGTCCATCATGGCAACGAGCTAGGCATCGACGTGCGCCGCCTGACCTGGAAGCGGGTAGTGGACATGAACGATCGGGCGCTGCGGCAGATCACGGTCGGTCTGGGCGGAGCCGCCAACGGCTACCCCCGCGAGGATGGCTTCGACATCGTCGTCGCTTCGGAGATCATGGCGATCTTCTGCCTGGCTACCAGCCTGGGTGATCTAAAGGAGCGCATCGGCAACATCGTCATCGGTACCACGGCCAGCGGTAAGCCGATTCGAGCGCGCGACCTGCACGCGCACGGGGCCATGGCAGCGTTGCTGCGCGATGCGCTCGCGCCAAACCTGGTGCAGACGCTCGAGCACACGCCGGCGTTCATCCACGGCGGCCCCTTTGCCAACATTGCCCATGGTTGCAATTCCGTGCTTGCGACCCGCAGCGCCCTCAAACTGGCCGACTACGTGGTCACCGAGGCCGGCTTTGGGGCCGATCTGGGCGCCGAGAAATTCATCGATATCAAATGCCGCAAGGCCAACTTGCGGCCATCGGCCGTGGTCATCGTTGCCACCCTACGCGCGCTCAAGTACCACGGGGGAATGGAAGTGGCAGAGGTCGCGCGGGAGGATCTGGCCGCGCTCGAACGGGGAATGGTCAATCTGGAGCGCCATGTCGAGAACGTGCGCGAGCGCTATGGCCTGCCATGCGTGGTTGCCCTCAATCACCGCACGCACGACACGGCGGCGGAGGTTGATCTCTTGCTTTCCCGGCTGGCCGCGCGTGGCACCAAGGCGATACTGGCGCGCCACTGGGCCCAGGGCGGCGCTGGGGCGGCGGAGCTGGCCAACGAAGTGGTGCGCCTTTGCGATCAGCCCAGCAAGATGCGCTTCGTGTACGAGGACGATGCCAGTCTGTGGGACAAGATGAAGGCAATCGCCACGCGGGTGTATGGCGCCGCGGACATCCACGCCGACAGTAAGATCCGCAGCCAGATCGAGCGGCTGCAAAGCGACGGGTACGGCCGCTATCCGGTATGCGTGGCCAAGACCCAGTACTCGTTCTCCACCGACGCCAAGCTGCGCGGCGCGCCCAGCGATCACATCGTCAATGTGCGCGAGGTGCGCCTGGCGGCCGGCGCCCAGTTCGTGGTGATGATCTGCGGCGACGTGATGACGATGCCCGGCTTGCCCAGGTCTCCGGCCGCGCATTCCATCGACATCGACGACAATGGGCGCATTGTGGGACTGTTTTAGCCGCCGCCACCGATGCCAAGCACGCAGAGCCTAACGGTCACGCCCCCGCCGGACCTCGCGCGCTGGCGCAAGGGCATGCGCGAGGAGCTCATCGCGCGGCGCATGGCGGCGCCGGCCGAAGAGCGCCGCGGCTGGAGCCTGGCGATCAGCCTGCATCTGCTGCACGCACTGCCCTGGCGCGCGGGGCTCGTCATCGGGTTCTGCTGGCCGTACAAGGCCGAGTACGACCCGCGGCCGCTGCTGCGTACCTTGCGCCAGCGCGGCATGAGCTGTGCGCTGCCGGTCGTGATCCAGCGCGCCGAGCCGCTGCTGTTTCGTCACTGGTCGCCCGGGGTCACCATGGAAAAGGGACCCTTGGGCATTGCCTACCCGGTGGGAACGGCACAGGTGGACCCCGACCTGCTGCTCGTCCCACTGGTGGGCTTTGGCCGCGCGGGCGACCGCCTGGGCTACGGTGGCGGCTACTTTGACCGGACCCTGGCCGCGCTCGAACCCCGTCCCCTGAGCGTCGGGGTCGGCTTCGAACTGTGCCAAGTGGATTCGACCTTTCCGCAGGCGCACGACATTGCCATGGATGCCATCGTCACCGAGAGGTCACTGCGCTGGCAGCAAAACAGCGCGCTGGAGGAAGTCAGCCCCCAGCAGCTGCGCGAGCGCCTTGCCGATCTGGCTCAGGTCCGTGCCCAGTCGGCGCGCATCAACGCGCACACGGTGCCCCTTTCCCCCCTATAGGGTACGGGGCCGGCTTCTTCTTGCCCGTGCCTCGAGCAGCAGCGGGCTGGCCTCCAGCAGCGTGACGCCCGCCAAGATCAGCAGGGCGCGGAGAGACTGCAGCGAGCTCAGTCGCTCCTGCAGGATCAGGACGCCGGCCAGCGCCGCAAAGACGCTCTCCAACGACATGGTCAGCACCGCCTCCGCCGGTGGGGTATGGCGCTGCGCCACGATCTGCAGGATGAACGCGACGCCGCTCGGGAAGATTCCCGCGTAGAGAATTGCCGGCAGCGCCGCGCTTCCCGCAGCGCCAGCGGTAGCAGGAACACCGCGGCGGCGAGAAAGCGCGCGGCAACGAAATAGATAGGGCCCACATGCGCGTTGGCCGCCTTCTGCGCGACAAAGGTCGTACCCCAGAGTAGGGCAACGACCAACAGCGAGGCGTCGGCACGGGCGCGACTCCTAGGGCAGGGGGCTTGGCCGCTACGCGGCAGTGGCTGGTGCCGCCGCCTCAGCAGCGGCGCCAGCGGCAGGCGATACTATCGCGCTTGGTACGCTTTTTACCGCGCGGTCGGGCCTATGCCCGCCGGTTCGGAGGAACTCCCTCGTGTTCGCATTCGCTCTTGGCAACGCTGCCTTGGCGCGCTGCTCGCGGTCGGCGATACGCGCGGCGGCGCGGCTCCTCGTGCCTGGCCTGGCGGCGGCAGCCCTTTGTTGCCTCTCGGGCACCAGTTGGGCGCGCACGCTCGAGGAGATCCGTCACGATGGTGGGACGATCCTGCTGGCCACCGAGGGCAAGTTTCCGCCCTTTAACGTGTTCAAGGGCGCCAAGCTCACCGGTTTCGAAGTCGAACTGGCGGCACTCGTCGTCAGCCGCATGGGGCTCAAATACGAGTGGAAGGCGATCGACTTCAACGGCCTGCTCACCGGTTTGCAGCAAAACCGCTGGGATCTGGTGATCGCGTCCCACGGTATCACCGAGCAACGCGCCCGGGCGGTCACGTTTGCCGACCCGCATTACTGCAGCGGCGGGGTGATCGTCGCCATCGATCCGGCGATCAACGCGGCGCACGATCTTGCCGGCAAGGTGGTCGGCGTGCAAACCGGCACGACCTACCTGGAGAACGCGCGCAAGATCACCGGTCTGAAGGAAATCAAGAATTTCCCGCAAGACACGGACGCCCGCAGCGCGCTGCTGACCGGGCGCGTAGATGCCTGGATCACCGATCGATTCACGGCCCTGGAAGTGATCAAGATGACGCCCGATGCGGGCTTGCGCATCGGCGAGTTCCTGTTCGTCGATCGGCTTGCGGCAGCGGTCGCCAAGGGCAATAGCACGCTGGTCCAGGCCTGGAACCAGGCGCTCGCCCAGGCGATGCAGGACGGCAGCTATGCCGCGCTGTCGCAGAAGTACTTCGGCCAGGACGTTCGTTGCCAGTAGGCGGTGATGCATGAGAGTGTGGCCGGCCCGGTGGAGCCGACAGTGGCGCAGCAGTGCCAGCATGGCGCTGGCCGCCGTGGCCCTCATCCTTGTCCTGTGGCTGTGTGCGCTGCCCCTGTCGTTGCTGCCCGAGCCCATCGGCAGCAACGCCGATTCGTTTGCCGACGGCGTGCGCACAACGGTCGCGCTGACACTGCTGGCCGGCTCCGCCGGACTGATCATCGGCATTGCGGCGGCGGTGGCAAAGCTCTCGCGCTGGCTGCCGCTTCGCTGGTGCGCAGCGCTCTACATCTGGGTAATTCGCGGCACCCCCCTGCTGATCCAGATTTTGTTCACCTTCTTTGCGCTGCCCGTGATTGCCCCGTCCTTGCAAATGAGCGACTTTGCTTCGGCCAGCGTTGCGCTGGCCTTCAACGTTGGCGCCTACAACGCCGAGGTCATCCGCGGCGGCCTGCTGGCGGTCCCGCGCGGGCAGCTCGAGGCGGCGCTTTCGCTGGGCCTGTCGCGCCTGCAGACGTTCTTGTACGTCACATTCCCGCAAGCCTTCAAGATCGCGCTGCCGCCGCTGGTCAACAACGTCGTCGCCTTGCTCAAGGATTCCTCCCTGGCCTATTCCGTCGGTGTCCTGGAGCTGACCAACGTCGGCAACCGCATCCAGGCAGCGACCTTCCAGCCGGTGCCGATCCTGATCGCAACGGCAGCGATCTACCTGCTGCTGACAACGGTCATGACGCAGTTTTCCGATGCGGTCGAGCGGCGTTTTGACGTGGAGGGCCACCAGGCGTGAAGTCGGCCGCTCCGCCACCGGTCCCGCTGATCGTGGTCGACCGGGTCAACAAGCGCTTTGGCGCGCACCACGTGCTGCGCGACGTATCCACGGCCTTTGCGGCCGGCCAGGTCACGGTCATTCTCGGCGCCTCCGGATCGGGCAAGTCGACACTGCTGCGCATCATCAACCGGCTGGAGCAGCAAGACAGCGGCGACGTCGTGGTCGACGGTATCGAGATCCGGGCGGGACAGGCAGACACCCGGCGGCTCCACGCGCTGCGCTCGGAAATCGGCATGGTGTTTCAGCAGTTCAACCTGTTTCCGCACCTCACCGTGCTCGACAACATCACGCTGGCTCCGCGTCGCGTACGCGGCACGCGGCGCGAGCAGGCGCAGCGGGAGGCCCGCGAGCTGCTGGCGCGCGTGGGGCTAACCGAGCATGCGCACAAACACCCGTTTGCGCTCTCCGGCGGCCAGCAGCAGCGCGTGGCCATCGCCCGGGCCCTGGCGATGCAGCCGCGGGTGCTGCTGTTCGACGAACCCACGTCCGCGCTCGATCCCGAGATGGTCAAGGAAGTGCTCGACGTGATGAAGGAACTCGCGCGCTCGGGCATGACCATGATCGTGGTGACCCACGAGATCGCTTTTGCGCGGGAGGTCGGCGACCGTATCCTTTTCCTGGAGCAGGGGCAGATCCTGCAAGATGCGCTGCCCGAGGACTTCTTTGCGCGCCAGCAGGATCCGCGCATTCGCGCGTTCCTGGGGCAGGTGGCACGCTAGGGAGCCTGCAGCTCTGCGGCAACCCGCAGGCCGATGGTGCGCGGGTGCAGATAGGGGCAGCTTCAGAAAACGGATTGTAAAGCCCGTTAAGGCGTTGGCATGGTTCGCAACGGCCTGAACCTCCCGGCGCCGATCCTGGCGCCGCGCCAGAGGTAGTCGCTGGTCAGATTGATGTGCTCCCAACCCGACGGCGACAGGTATTGGAACAATGCGTCGTCCGCCAGTTGCTCCTGGGCAATGGCATGCCGCCTCGCGACGTGGCCGAGGACCTTGGCGTGTCCGTGCCAGCCCTGTACCGCTGGATTCCGTCCTCCACGCATGCTTAACGGGCTTTAAAATCCGTTTTCTGAAGCGACCCCAATCAAGGCACTGGGGTTCTCACAAATAGTTCTTGAAACTGTATTCTCGAACCGCTACCATCACAACGAGTTTCGATAAGGAGCGGCACATGGGACAACTCGATCGCATCACCCAGCAGCCCGACGTGATGGGAGGCAAGGCGTGCATCCGTGGCATGCGCGTGACGGTCGGCATGGTGGTCGGCCAGATCGGCACCGGCCACAGCGTTGACGAGGTCCTCGCCGACTATCCGTATCTGGAACGCGAGGACATCATGCAGGCGCTTCGCTACGCGGCATGGCGAGCAGAAGAACGCGAGGTGGTTCTGGCCCCCGCATGAAACTGCTCGTCGATATGAACTTGTCGCCGCGCTGGGTAGGCGTACTGGGCGCCGCAGGCATCGAGGCCGCGCACTGGTCAACGCTTGGCGCGCACAACGCGCCAGACTCGCAGATAATGGCCTACGCCAGAGTGAACAACTATGTCGTTCTCACCCACGACCTGGATTTCAGTGCGATCCTCGCCGCTACCCACGGCGAGAAGCCCAGTGTTGTGCAAATCCGTGCCGAGGATGTCAGTCCTGACGTGATCGGCAAGCAGGTCATCATCTCCCTGCGGCAAATGGCAACCGAGTTGGATGCCGGCGCGTTGCTCACCGTCGACCCTAGCCGCACGCGCTTGCGCGTGTTGCCGTTGCAGCCCAGGTAGTCCTATGCTGATCGGCTATGCACGCGTCTCAACGCAGGATCAGAACCTTGAGCTACAGATCGAAGCCTTGACCCGGGCGGGTTGCGAGAAAGTCTTTGATGACAAGCTCAGCGGCAGCCGCGCCGAGAGGCCCGGACTCGCCAAGGCGCTGGAAATGTTGCGCGAGGGGGACACCCTCGTCGTCTGGAAGTTGGATCGCCTAGGACGCAGCGTTAAGAACCTGGTCGATCTGGCCGGCCAATTGCACAAGCAATGCGTCCAGTTCAAGAGCCTAACCGACGCCATCGACACCAGCACAGCATCAGGCCGCTTCTTCTTCCACGTTATGGCCAGTCTGGCTGAAATGGAGCGGGAGCTGACCGTGGAGCGAACCTGCGCTGGCTTGGAAGTCGCGCGCCGACTCGGCCGCAAGGGTGGACGCAAACGGCGGATGACCGACAGCAAGATCGAGTCGGCCAAGAAACTCCTGGCCAACGGCATGCCGCCTCGCGACGTGGCCAAGGACCTTGGCGTGTCCGTGCCAACCCTGTACCGCTGGATTCCGGCCTCCACGCATGCTTAACGGGCTTTAAAATCCATTTTCTGAAGCGACCCCAGATACAAGGCCTCATTGAGGGTCTGGATCGGCATCTTCTGCAAGACGGTGTAGTTGTCGTTCAAAATCTTGATGAAGGCATCCAACTCCCAGCGGCCAGAGAGCAGCGCCACGCTGGCGTCGGCGGTGAAGTCCTGCGGCCGCAGGTAATCGGTGCCGCAAACTGTTGCCCGATAACCCGCTAAACCTGACTAGACCCACCCAAAATGGATAGTTTGCATTTGGCCGAACA
>Ga0209415_10001432_pt1 | contig 45758 bp, 43 predicted proteins | sample PeaSoiSIISIP2007_FD_187696 | JGI IMG/M metagenome (GOLD analysis project Ga0209415, IMG submission 187696) | Peat soil microbial communities from Weissenstadt, Germany - SII-SIP-2007 (SPAdes) (version 2) | ecosystem: Environmental > Terrestrial > Soil > Wetlands > Peat | place: Germany... | reverse complement strand
CATCCGATCATCGGGTTCTCCTCGACCGGCTCGAACTCCTCGCCGCCGGGCATCCCGCGGTACTCGTTCGTCTTGAAGTCGGAAGTGCGGATGATCACGGGCCGCGGGTGGAACGCCGTGCAGACCTTTCCGATCCCTTCGGCGAGGCGCCGGACCAGCTCCTCCCGCCTTCCCTTCTTGATGAGGGCGAGAGGGTGCTCGCGGACATGGGCCGTGAAAATGAACTCGATGCGTAGGAGGCCGACGCCGGACACGGGAAGGTGGGAGTACTCCTCGGCCTTCTCCGGCACGCCCACGTTCACGTAGATCTTGGTCGCCGTGATCGGGGCCCCTTCTCCCCCGTGGTGGCTCGCGGCGCTCGCGGCCGCCGCCGCGGCCGAAAGCTTCGGAGGAGCGCGGGCGCCGGCGAACACCTGACCGGTCTTCCCGTCGACGGTGACCGTGGATCCCTCGGCGATCTTCTTCGTGGCCTCTCGGGTGCCGACGACGCAGGGCACGCCCAGCTCCCGCGAGACGATCGCCGCATGGCAGGTCATCCCGCCCTCGTCGGTCACGATCGCGGCGGCCCGGCTCATGGCCGGGACCATGTCGGGGGTCGTCATCGTCGTGACGAGGACCTCTCCGGCCTGGATGCGGTCCATCTCCTCGGCCCCCCGCAGAAGGCGGGCGACGCCGCTCGCGATACCGGGGCTGGCCCCGAACCCGCGGACGAGGGGCGTCTCCGAATCCCCGCTCCCGCCTTCCGACTTCGAGCTCCGATCCGGGGGGGCGGTCGAGGTCGGGATCGTCGTCACGGGCCTCGCCTGGACGATGTAGAGGGAGTCCGCATCCGCGCACCATTCGACGTCCATCGGGCGGCGGTAGTGGGATTCGATGAGACGGGCCAGCGAGACCAGGCGGGCCAACCGGTGGTCCGAGAGCTTCTGGCTCCGTCCCTCGTCCGCCGGGATCTCCTCCCGGCGGTTCCCTCCTCCCTCCGCACGGACGATACGCATCCGCTGCTCGGATATCTGCTTGTGGACGACCTTTTGCGTGACCCCGTCGACGACGTAGTGGTCGGGCGTGACCTCTCCGCCGACGATCGCCTCTCCGAGGCCCCAACCGGCCTCGATGATCATGTGGTTCTCGCCGGTGTTGGGGTCGCGGGTGAAGAGGATCCCGCTGACGACCGAGTCGACCATCTTCTGGATGAGGACCGCCAGGCGGATGTCGAGGTGGTCAAACCCCTTCTTTTGCCGGTAGACGAGGACCCGCGGCGTGAAGAGCGAGCTCCAACAGCGTTTGGTGGCCGCGATGAGCTGGTCCTCGCCGGCGACGTTGAGGTACGTGTCCTGCAGGCCGGCGAAGGACGCGCCTTCCAGGTCCTCGGCCGTCGCGCTGGACCGGACGGCGCAGAAATCGACTCGATGCCGGGAGACGAACGCCTGGTAGGCGGAAAGCACGGCCTCCTTCAGGCCGGGAGGGAACTCCGCCCGGTCGAACGCCTCGCGTATCTTCCGTGAGGCGGCCTCCGTGGTCTCGGGCTGGTCCAGGTCGATCGTGCGGAGGAACTCCGGGATCAGGGTGCCAAGCTCCGTCCCCTCCACGAAGGCCCGATAGGCCTCCGTCGTCAGCACGAATCCCGGAGGGATCGGGAGTCCCTGGCGGATGAGCTCGCCCAGCTTCCCGGCCTTCCCGCCGACGAGCGGGAGGTCCTGGTCCGATACCTCGGAGAGGTCCATGATCAGTGCCATGAATCCTCCTCAGGAACCGGCCCGTTCGAGCGTGAAGGCGACGAGGTCAGAAGTGGGCGAGTAGGGGTGGACCGTCCGGGAGTCCACCGCCCGCCACTCCGTACTCCCCCCCAAGACCTCGACGAGCTCGTCCGGCCGTCGGTCGCGGGCGTCCCGCTCGGCGACTTCGTAGTAGAAGAGCCGACCGGCACGAGACACCAGGTTTGCCACCGAGGATAGGTACTTAATCCCTTCGTGCGGGAGATTGAAAACGACCCGCTCAAACGGGGTCCGGCCCGTCAGGAACCGCTCGAGTCGGTCCTCGACCACCTCGACCCGAGCTCCGAACGGGTAGCGGCTCAGCGTCGCCCGGAGGCATTCGACCGCGCGGGGATTTGCGTCCACTGCCACGATGTTCGCGGCCCGCCCGTCGCGGGCGATCGTCAGGGCGAACGGACCCACGCCACAGCAGAGGTCGTATACGCGATCCCCCGACCGGACCTCGGAGGCCACGCGCGCATGTTCTCGAGCGAGTCGCGGGGAGAAATAGGCCCCCTCCAAGTCCACGTCGAGCGCGAGGCCGTTCTCTCGGTGTCGCGTGGTCCATGGGCCGCTTCCGGCCAGCCGGACCACACGGCGTCGCCGCTCGGGACCCTGCACGCCACGGTCCTGCCCGACCAGGCGAGCGCCCGGGACGAAATGGAGGAGCGCGGCCCCGATCTCAGGACCCCGGCTCTCCAGCTCCGTCGGCAGCCGGATCAGGACGAGGTCGCCCACGACATCGAACGACCGGGGGAGGGTGGCGAGCTCGGCGGAGGGCCAGGGGAGGAGCTCCCGATAGTCCTGGGGGCCGCGCGAGGACGAAGGGGAGAATTCCGCGTCCACCACCTCCCCGAGGCCCTCCGGTGCCGGACGGTCCTCGACGATGGGGAACAGGAGACGATCTCCGTCGTGCCCCACCTCCAGGTCGGTGCGCAACATCCCCTGCTCGCGCAACGCCTTGCGGGTCTCCTCTCCGAGAGAACGGGGGACGCGCACGGCGCGGCCCTTCATGCGGGAGGTACCGGACCGTGCCCAAGCAACAGGGACAGAACTCCCGAGCCGCGGCGCTCTCCCAGTCGACCCAAGGCGAAGTCGGGCGCACCGAAGTGCGTGGGAGCCGAGCCCGACACCACGCCCTCCCCCACGAGCAGGAGCGGCACCGCGTCATCCGTGTGGGCCTTGACGATGGCCGGGGTCGCGTGGTCGGCCGTGATGGCGATCCGCACCTGACTCAAATCGAGGCCCTCGAGGAAGGGGCCGAAGAAGGAACGGTCGATCGCCTCCACGACCTCCTTCTTCCGGACGGCGTCGCCGTCATGCCCTGGCTCGTCGGGTCCCTTGAGGTGGACGTACGTGAAGGGGAACCCCGCGAGGAGCTCCCGGGCGATCCGTGCCCGCTCCCGGTACCCCGCATCTCGGTCCGGCCCCATCGGGCCGACGTACCGATCCTGGAGGACCAGCACCTTTGCGATCCCCTTCTCGACCGGCATCTCGGTCAGGGAAGCTCCGTGGATCCCCCATTTGGTCTCGAAGGGAGCCGGTGGCGGGAAGGGAAGCTGGCCGGCGTTACGGACGAGGAGCGCGTTGGCGATCCGCTTCCCCGCCAGCGCCCGACGGGCATTCACCCGGTGGCCCGCCAGGACCGGACCGATGCGGGAGAGAAAGAGGTTGAGAACGCGCGCCGTCCGAGCGGCCGCCGGTGTGTCGTCCAGCGGCTCGACCGGCAAGATCCGGGGGATCGGCGGCTGCCGCGCCTGGCCCATGCCCCCCTTCTTCTCATAGAATGGGTCGGCGTTAGAGACATTGGCCGAAAGGGGACCTCCCGAGGTCGGACGGAGCCAAAGTACTCCACGATGGCCCACGGTCGCGCGGACCTCCGCCCTCACCCCCTCGTCGGCGAGAAGGTCCGCCCCCGTGAGCGCCTGGGCGAGCTCCCCCGACTCGTGGGTCGTGAGTGAGCGGCCGACACGGGAATCGACGATGAGACCGGTCCCGTCCGATGTGGCGAAATTGAGGCGGAGTGCGACGTCCTCGGGGGCGAGGGGGATGTCCACCCCGAGCGCCTCGAGGACCCCCCGGCCCGGCGAATCCTTCTCGGGGTCGTAGCCGAGGAGCGCGAACACGCCGGCGTCCGACTCGGGGGCGATCCCGGGGCCGACCACGACCACGGAACCCATCGCACCGGCGCTCGCCAGGCGGTCCAAGTGGGGGGTCGAGGCCGCGTCCACCGGGCTCCGGCCCCCCGTGGCGGGGTTCGGTCGGTCGCCCAGTCCATCCAGGACGATGAGTGCGACGGGCACCTTCGCGCCCGCCGGGATATGCGTGGGGGTTTCCATAATAAGGAGAGCCCGGTCTGCCCCCCCGACCTGTGCAGCAGCTCGGCGGTTTAAGGGGTTTCGTTCAGCGTCCGGTCGGTCGCACCGCCCTCCTGGCGTTCGCGATCCTGGTAACGTTCGCGACCTACGTCTACCTCTCGACGCTGCTGGCGATCCCGGTCCTCCTGCTCGTCGGCCTCGCGGTCCCGATATGGCTCGGGATCAAGCGGCTGCGCACCCTCGCCATGTTCGGCCTCGTCATCCTCCTCCTCGTCGCTCCCCTCGCGACGGTCCTCATTACGCAGGACGTCCGAACTCCCATTCCACCGGTCTCCTCCCCGTCGCTCACGTGGTCCAACGGGTCGATCGCCTTCTCCTCCTACGCGGGGACCTATGCCTACCGCGTTAGCCCCGTGGCGAACTACTCGACCGATTCCTCCAACGGTACCGTGTCCGTCTCCGGTGCCAACCGGACGGTCTCGGTGATCTTCACGCTCGAGACGGTGCGGTATTCGGTCACGTTCACCGAATCCGGCCTTCAAGCGGGCACCTCCTGGTCGGTCACGTTCGGGGGGCTCACGAAGTCGTCCACGACGACGACGGTCGAGTTCCTCGAGTCCAACGGGAATTACGCCTATTCCGTCCCGGACACCGTCGGGAACACTGCGACACCGAACTTGGGAACGCTCAGGGTCGACGGGGCCGGAGTCGGAGAGGCCATCGCATTCTCCCCCACTCCCACCCCGACCTACTCGGTCACCTTCTCGGAGACCGGTCTGACGACGGGGCTGAGCTGGTCCGTGACCGTCGGGAACGTGACGCTGAGCTCGATCACGGCCCAGATCGTGTTCACCGAGACGAACGGGAGCTATTCCTACATGATGGGAAACGTCCGGGGATACCTGCCCCACCCCGCTTCCGGGACGGTCGCCGTGGCCGGGGCCGACGTGACGCTCCCGGTCACATTCACCCCGGTATCCACGGGGACCAACTCGGTCACGTTCTTCGAGAGCGGCCTGCCGATCGGCGTGAGCTGGAACGTCACCTTCAACGGAACGACGCAGAAGGGCTCGACCGTCGGGACCAGCGGGTCGGTCATGCAGAACGCGTCGGTCTCTCCCTACCTTGGAAGTGCGTCGACCAACTTCACCTGGAGCGTCACGATCAACGTGTCGGAAATCCCGGGCGCCAACTCCTCTCCGCTCTGGCTCAATCTGTACATCTCGACGTGCCCCGGGGCCACGTCGCCCAGCAACGACCCGAACTGCAACGCGGGCTACCCGTTCTGGCTGCTGAACTACACCTTCCCCGGCAACCTGACGGCCCCCACGATCATTTCGTTCCACTTTACGCTCAATTCGGACTCCATCTGGGCCTGGCAGATGGGCCTCTACCTCCGTAACCTCTCGGCGCCCGCCGGGACGAACCAGTCGCTCACCTACGTCCTCCTCTCGGGCGACCCGGTCTACAACGGGCTCGAAGGCCCGGTCACGGGCGACTTTGGGTCCACCTACAGCCAGCTCGTCCTGACCGTCTACCTCAACGACCTCATCTACCTCGGGATCCCCTATTTCGTAGTACTGCTCGTCTACAGTTACATCACGCGACGGAAAGCCACCCGTGCGGACATGCTGACCCGGGCGGCGGGAGGGACCCCGACGGATGCACCGGGCGGGTCGGGAGCTCCTCCTCCGAAGCTCGACACCCCTGGGACTCAACTGCGACAACCCCCCGCGGCCCCCAGACGCCCCGAGACGAATTGCTCGAACTGCGGGGCCGTGGTCTACGCCAACGAGACCACGTGCTGGAAGTGCGGCACGGCCATCGCGAGCCCCTCGACCGACGTGCCCCTCTCCTCGGGTCCCCCGAAGGGTTCCTGAGGCGTTACCCTCCCCGCCGGACGAGCCCGTCAGGCCCCCGGGGAACACATTCCGCCCTCGGTCATCCTAGATGGCCACGGGGTAAACCGGAGGGCGTGAGATCGTCCCCGCCGGAGAAGGGCCGTAGGCCTTCTCCCTAGGTGCTGGTCCCGGTCGTAAGGAAGATGCACTCGACCAGACCGACCCCGGTGACGTACGCCACGACGGTGATCTCATAGGCCACGCCCGCGGCAGTAGGTTTCCATTGGGTGGTCGGGGTCAGGGTCGACGGGGTCCCCGCGGTGAGGGTGGCGGGTGCCGCGGTCAGCGTGGCGGCGCTGGTCGACCAGGTCTTCAAGTTCGCGCCGCCCGTGGTGTTGACGTAGATCGAGGCCGTGAACGCGAACGGCCCGCTGCCGAAGAATGCCGAGCTGTTCAGCCAGATCTTAGAGTCGATCAGGGGGCAGTTCGTGCCCAACGTGCAACTATGAGATGCGGCCGCCGTGAGAGTTCCCGGCCCGAGTCCGAGCGGGAGCGAGTAGAGGTAGTATCCGGAGGCGACTCCGACGCCCGCCACCGTGACCACCGCCTTGACCGTGAAGACCTGGGTACCCGGAAGCGAGGGGACCGACCAGCGGGTGGTGGAGAACACGCTGAGAGTGCTGGGGCCCGAAATCGTGGCACCGGTCGGGCCGGCCCCGGCGAAAGCGGTGTACGAGCCGGCCGAGCCCGTGGTCCGGTTCGCGTAGAAACTCACGTTGAGGGCAGCGGCGGAGGCGCCCCCGGTGTAGGTGACATAGGCGACGAAGGTGGTCGTGGAACCCATGGACGGGACACTGCTCAGCCCGACCGCGACGGAGAGAATGCTCGTCGTGCCCCCGGTAGCGGCGATCGGTACGGTCACAGCGGCCGTCGCGGTGAGCCCGAGCGTGCCGGTCACGTTGACGAACGCGAAAAAGGTCCCGTTCGTCGTCGTCAGCCCTGAGGGGACGGCGAACGACCACTGGTTGGTCGCGGCGAGGTACGTCATCTGTTGTGGGTTGGAGTAGATTCCCGCGAGACCGGGGATGTTCGCGAGGTTCACGTAGACGCTCGCGCCCCCGAGGCTCCCGAGGGCCGTAGCATACACGGTGAACGCCTGCCCGATCACCGGGGAAGCCGGAGCCACGGACGTCGTCAGGAAACTGGGCGGGATCTCGACCGTTTGGCCCGGAAGGACCGTGGCGAAGACGAGCTGGTCATTGGCGACGATGAGCACCGTGATGTTGTCCGGCAGGATCGGTTGCTGGAGAGCCGGGAAGGTATAGTTGAAGATCTGGCCGAGGTTCCACGTGTTGCCGACGCCGAGACCGACCGAGGCTGCGACCGGGTTCAGGAACTCCGGTGCCTGAGGGTGCGTGGCCGACTTGAAGTAGATAAGGGACGACGCGGGGATCGAGGGTCCCGCGAGGTGCGTGACCTGGATCCCCTTGACGTAGGTCTGGTTTGCGGTCAGGACCAGGTTGGCCGAGAACTGGCTCGTGTTCTGGGCCGGCGGTGCGGGGAAACTGGTGACGAACGCAAAGATCGAGGAGAACAGAACGACCGTCAGGGCGAGGAGCAGGATCGTTGCGACGACGTCGGAGACCCCTCGGCCCCCGCGATGCAGGCGACGGTTCCGGGCGCGCCGACGCGACGCGCTCCGGGAAAACGAGCGGCTCTTTCGGGCGCGGGAGCCCGAAAACGACTCGGGAGAGGGTTTCACGTACGAATGAAGGTCGGCTCGGCGTATTTAGACGTTCGCGCGAGGTGTATTGGTTTTGAACCGCCCGTGTGACCGACGCTTGCGGTCGCGCCCGCGACCAAACTTTGGAAAAAAGGGGAAAGGAAAGGGTTAGCCAAGGCGTGCCGAACTGGCCCTACGGGAGGGTCTGAGCGGAGGTCGTGCCCGAGAAGGACCCGATCCCAAGACCAACCACGTAGTTGCCCTGACCGGACGTCCAGGCGGTCGCGAGAACCCCCGTGTCAACCACGAAACTCATCGTGGTCGTGATGGGTGTGGACGCGCTGTTGGTGCCCGTCGCGCCGCAGGCCGTAGTGACGCCTACGGGGCCGTAGGTCCAGCTCCCCACCATCGCGAGGCCCGCACCAGCGGCGACCTGATAGCTCGCCTGGCAGACACCAGTAATGCCCTGGATAGCGAACGTCCCTGCCGCAGCGTTAACATACGCGGTGCCGCCTGGCGACTTGACTTCAAACTGGACACTACCGAGCGTGATGGTCGATTGCTCGATGGTGAACGTGAAGATCTGGTCGTTAGCGTGGCAGACCGTAGCCGTCACCTGGGCTGCGCTGCAGGTTCCCCCAACTGGCGCACCGATCGCAAAGGCGGTTCCGATCGGCGTATTGCCCGGCCCATGGGTCAGCCCCGAAATCAAGACGTACAGCACGGCCGCAAGTACGACGGTGATCGCGACGAGCAAGATCGTCGCGATGATCGGCGATACCGCGCGCTTCCGCGCCTTTCTCCAACTTCTCGCATTCACTCCCCAGACGTTCATTCGTTTGTTCTCCGTGGGTCGGTTGACCCGCAAGGGTCCCTATGGCGAAGGTCTAGTATTTAAAACGAGGAGTCGCATCTACCGGCAATTGACGATTTAGTTATCGTCATTAGACGTTATGCGCACCAATACGCATAACGCCACACGCGCCCACACCTGAAACCCGTGCCGCCCGTCGACCACTCTTTGACCCGACGATCGGCCCAAAAGCAGTCCTCGACCCCGAATTCCTGATTCTACGGTGCCTTCGCGACCCGACTACCTAAAGGTTGGGCTGGAGGGGCGGCGAGCCGAAGGGGACCGCCCCTCTGTGGATCTGCGCACGAACGCACAGGTTTCGGGCCCCCTATTCTAGTCCTGTTATACTGAGAGGGTTTGAGTGCGACGCGGTGTTCGACCCGATGCTAAGGCTGTTCGACACGTCAGGAATCGATCGAATCTAGGGAGCGATCACTTCCCGCCATAGGAAGGTGCGTTTGTTTAAGTAGCAGAAGTTCACTTGGCTGTTTTGGCTGTGTTCGACAACGCTCCGAATGGGAAGTCCGCTCGCTCTCGGGCGAGCGAACCTTCCCGGGAAGCAACCGAGGATGCGCGCATCGCACTACGGTGCAACCGCAAGGAGCTCCTGCTGGTCGACTCGTTCGTCACGTCGGGCGAATTCTCGACCCGCTCGGAGCTGATGCGGGCAGCGCTGCACGCGTTCCTCCGCTCCCGAGCCTTGTCGGCCGCGCCGGCGCCTGCTGTGGATGCCGAGGGCTTCATCGAGGTCCCCGTGCGTCTTCGGCCCGAGGAATACGCCGCCTTTGAGACCTACAGCCGCCACGTCGCGAACGGCCGCCCCGTGAGGGACCTCCTCGCGGAGATCGTCCGGCGCGGCGAGATGGAGCTGCGGGTCCAGGAGCTCGTAGCCCGAGCTCGTGCAACGGTGCGCGAGGCGGTGGAGACCCGGGCCCAGGTCGGAGCGCTCCAAGAGAGCGGGAAGGACCTGGAACGGCGAGGCGTCGTCGGTCGGTAGGGGTCGGAGGTTCGAAGGCCAGCCAGGGGTAGGTTGTGGCGAGTTACGAGTCGGGGCGAGCAACAAGGGACCGAAATTCCGTGCCGGACGATGGCGCGATCGACGGCAGCTGGGAAGCCCAGTTGCGTCTCGGACAGGACGTTCGTTTCGTCCTAGTCGCGGTCGGGGGCGGTGCCATCCGAGTGGCTCAGGAGATCGCCCGCCGCCACGTTCGCCACCTGGAGACCGTCGCGATCAATTGCGACCCCCGGGTTCAATCATTCGAGGACTTCGACCGGCGGGTCTATCTCGGACCCGACTCGGGTGCCGAGATCGATACGGGCGGTTCCCCCATCGTAGGGGGCGTCCTGGCGCGCGCCGCGGAACCGGCGCTCGACCGGATCTTCGAGGGCGCAACGTTCGTCATCGTCATCGGCAGCCTCGGTGGAGGCGCCGGGAGCGGGGCATTACCCCACCTGCTTCGGGTCGCCAGCCGGCACGCCGAGTACGTGAGCGCGTTTGTCATCCGCCCGTTCCGATGCGAGGGAGAGCGCCGTGCGCTCGCGGACCGTGCGATCGGCCAGCTCCATTTCGTGGAGCCGTTCGTCGAGAAGCGCGAGCAGGGCTCCGCTTCGCTGCGGACGCTGGACAACGAGAGCCTTATCGCGACCCACGGGCACGAGGCGTTCAACCACGTGAGCACCCATTGGGCCGACCTCATCCAGAGCCACATCGAGTCCTCGTTCATCTTCCCGGCCGAAGCCCTTCTGGAAGCGGCCCAGCTCAACCGTGCGGCCTACACCGCCCCGATGAACCGCATTCCGGCGTCGGAGGTACCCACCCTCCGGCCGATCGAACCTCCGTCCCCTGAACCGCACCCCGAGATCGAACCGCTCCTCCCGTCCGCCCACGGCTCCCCCGGTCCCGAGGTCGAGCTCACGTTCGAGATCGTGGCTCCCACGCTACCTCCCAGCCTGCCCTGACATCGGTCCGGGCTCCGGGAGCTCGGAGCCCACCCGGCGATGGACCCTGCAACCTTAAGTGGAGCCCACTCTCGTTGCCCACCCGATGGACGGTCGCTGGCTCACCGTGATCCTCCTCGAGATCCTCCCGGTCGTCTTGATCGGGGTCACGGTCTGGAAGTTCGCCTCGAACCCGCTCTCGATCTTCCTGCTGCTGGCCACCATGGTGGCGGGCGCGTTCTACCTGCTCACCTACACTTCGTCCTTCGGGGCGGCCGAAACGGCGCAGTAGCCCCGCTAGCGATACATGTCGGTCGCGGGCGCCGGTATGCCCGGAGCGTTCTCCTCCGTGCCCGCCGCGTGGGCCTTGAGGGCCGCCCGCAGCGCCTTTTCGATCTGCTCGGCCTGCTGGCGGAGGGGCTGGGTGTCGATTCGCAGCTCCGGAAGCAGACGGTCCAGCGTTTCGATGAGGGCGGCGCCGGCCCGATGGTCGGGGAGCCCTTCGGCGACGCGGGCACTCACGAGGAGCGTCACGACCGGAAGGTCTCGGCCGATCCCTTGGACCAGGAGCGCGCCCGACACTCCACCGATCACGCCGTCCTCGAGGGACCGGGCCCCCGCGCCCTCGAATGCCTTCCGAAGGGACGGATCCGTTCGCGAGTACGCCGCCCATACCTGTCCCGTGTCCTCCGGTGCGTCCTTCCCCTCGGGCTCGTCCTCCTCCGGGTGAGGTACGATCCCTTCCAGGCAGAGGATCATCCGCGCCTTCCGGGTCTGGGCGCCGTCCAGGATCGTCCGCGCGATCGCATTCGCCTGCGTCGGCGTGGGCGGGAATTCCGAGAGGACGAGTCCCAAGTCGGCCCTCCCGTACACCCGGATCGTGGGGTGGACCTCGCCGCCCTGCACGATCGCCACCGGCGCGATGTCCGGGGATTCGAAACGTCCGACGCGGGGAAGCTTCAGGGCGCGGATCATGTAATGGCCCGCGACGGTCGTCGCGAGACCCGCGCTCGGGAACGAGGAGAGGATAACGGCACCGGACTGGAGGGTCGGCGCGGCGAGGTTCTCCTCCTTCCAGGTGTACTCCATGGTCGGTCCTCGGGGGAGGCTCAATCGGTGACCCCCTTTATCGGCTCCGGCCGACGCCCTCTCCTCCGCTCCCCAGATACGCCCAAGTACTCGGCACCGCTCCTCGGCCGACGTGGGGCTGCCGCTGCGCGACCTCGTGGAGGCGCAGGAGCTTCCGTGGGAATCGCTGGCCGGTCGGACGCTCGCGGTCGACGGCTTCAACGCGATCTACCAGTTCCTCGCGACGATGCGCCAGAGGGACGGGCAGTTGTTCACCGACGGGCAGGGCCGGGTCACCAGCCACCTCATGGGGGTCTTCTACCGAACCACCTCCCTGCTGGGGGAGGGGGTCCTCCCGGTCTGGGTCTTCGACGGGCGCCCTCCGGAACGGAAGGCGGGAACGATCCGTCAACGGATCGCCGCGAAGGAGCGGGCCGAGGGAGAGTACCAGGCAGCGCTCGCCGCCGGTGACCTGGAAACGGCACGACGGAAGGCGGCTCAGACCTCGCATCTGACCCGGCCGATGGTGGAGGAGGTCGTCCAACTGCTGTCCGCCCTCGGCGTGCCGACCGTGCAGGCCCCGGGCGAGGGAGAGGCCCAGGCGGCGTACATGGCCGCCCAGGGCGTCGTCTGGGGGTCGGCCTCGGAGGATTACGACAGCCTCCTGTTTGGGGCCCCGCGCTTGATCCGTGGCCTCGCGGCCCGGAACCGGGGTGGTACCTCACCCGGCGCCCAGATCGTCGACCGGGGGGAGCTCCTCACCCGGCTGGGGATCGACGGGGACGAGTTGATCCTCATCGGGCTGCTGGTCGGGACCGACTTCAACGAGGGCGCCCGGGGGTACGGACCGAAGAAGGCGCTGAAGTTGGTACAGGAGCACCTCGGGTTTACTCCCACCCTGGTCCGAGCCGGCATCGACCCGGTCGAGGGCGAGGAGGTCGCCCGCATCTTCCGCGACGCCCCGCACGCCGAGGTCGGTTCGATCTCCTTCGGCCCGGTCGACGAGGACGCGGTCCACCGCCTGCTGGTCGGGGAACACGGGTTCAACGAGGGGAGGGTCAAGAACGCGGTGAGCCGCGCCCGGCAGCGGCCCCGTCCGGCGACGAGTCCCGCGGAGGCCCGCGGACACCAAACGCTATTGGAAACGTTCGGAGGGGGTCCCCCATGAGCCCGTTCGAGTGCGTCCCCAACTTCTCCGAAGGCCGAGACCCCGTCAAGCTCGAGCGGATCGTCGGGGCGGGACGGGCGGTGCCGGGCGTCACCGTGTTGGACGTCGAGCGCAACGCCGACCACAACCGCGCGGTCGTGAGCCTCGTCGGCGAGGGTGACGCGCTGCTCGAGGGGGTCTTCCGGATGATCCAGGTCGCCGCGAAGGAGATCGACCTCACGCAGCACCGGGGGGAACATCCCCGGATGGGCGCGACCGACGTCGTACCGTTCGTTCCACTCGGTACCGCGACGATGACCGAGGCGGTCCGCCTCGCCGAGCGTCTCGGTGAGCGGGTCGCGAGGGAGCTGTCGATCCCGGTCTACCTCTACGCGGCGGCGGCCCGTCGGCCGGAGCGCGCCGACCTGGCGCGCGTCCGGGAAGGTCAGTTCGAGGGATTGCGGGAGGGGATCGGGACGGACCCGGCCCGGGCTCCGGATTTCGGCGAGCCTAGGATCCATCCCACGGCGGGCGCGGTCGCGATCGGCGCGCGCCCGATCCTCATCGCGTTCAACGCCTATCTGACGACGCCGGACGTTTCGATTGCGAAGAAGATCGCGAAAGCAGTTCGGGCCCGGGACGGTGGTTTGCCGGAAGTGAAGGCGCTCGGGTTCGACATCGCCGAGCGGCACCGGGCCCAGGTCTCGATGAACTTGACCGACTACCGCCTCACGCCGATCTACCGCGCCCTCGAGGCGGTCCGTCGCGAAGCCCAGCGCTACGGAGTGGGCGTCGAGGAGTCCGAGATCGTCGGGCTCGTCCCCGAGGATGCGCTGTTCGATTCCGCGGAATACTACCTCCAGCTCCACGGGTTCGACCGGTCGGCGGTGCTCGAGCGAAAGGTCCGGGGCGCGGAGAGTGCGCCTGCGGGTGAGTCGCTCGCGGCCTTCACCGCGCGGATCGCCGCCCGCACTCCCACTCCGGGAGGGGGCAGCGCTTCGGCCGCCGCCGGGGCGATGGCGGCGGCGTTGGGGGAGATGGTGGTCGCGTACTCGATCGACCCGGCCCATCCGGATTCCGGATTGATCGCCGTTAAGGGCACGCTCGAGGACGGTCGGCACCGCCTGCTCGAGCTCGTCGAGAAGGATTCTCAGTCGTACGATGCCGTGCGGACCGCGCGCCGGGGCCGAAAGGCCGCCCCGGGTCCCGACGCGGAACGCGCCTACGTCGACGCCCTGCAGGGCGCGGCCGAGGTCCCGCTATCGACCGCTCGACTCGCGACGGACCTCGCCCGCCAGCTCACCGAAGTGAGTGCGCGTACGAAAGCGGCCTTGGGGAGCGACCTCACCACGGCCCTGGCCCTCTTCCGGGCGGCCACGGAGGGTGCTCTCGCGAATGTGGAGATCAACCTGATCGACCTCGGAGCGGTGCACGTCGCGACGCAGACTCTGGAAGCCGAAGTGGCCCGACTGCGGGCCGGGAAGTAGACGGACCGATGGACGGAGCCCGCACGGTTCCTTCCGACCGGCCCCACGTCTGGGTCAACTGCGCCGCTTCCCTGGATGGCCGCCTCGCTTTCGCCCATGGGGTCCGAGCCCATCTCTCCGGACCGGAAGACCTGGTCCGGGTCCATCGCCTCCGTGCGGCATCGGACGCGATCCTGGTGGGGGTCGGAACCGTCGTGCAGGACGACCCCTCGCTCCGCCTCCACGGCGAGCTGCTCGACGAGGTCCCGAAACAACCCCCGATACGGGTGGTGGTGGACGCCTCGGGTCGCACCCCCGAATCGGCCCGCTTCCTGGACGGGAGCCTACCCACGATCGTGGGCACCACGGAACTCAATCGCCGAACGTACCCGCCCCACGTCCGGGTCCTCCGAGCCGGCAGGGACTCGGTCGACCTGGGTCTCCTGTTCCGGCGGCTCCGGGAGCAGGGCGTCGAGCACCTGATGGTCGAGGGTGGCTCCCGGATCCTGGCGAGCGTTGCACGGGAACGCTTGTTCGACCGTTGGACGATCTACTACGCGCCGGTGCTGGTGGGCGGGACCACCGCTCCCCCGATGGTCCTGGGTCCCGAAGCGATCGGCCCGGCCGACCTGATGCGGCTGAAGCTCGAGCAGGTCGCCCCGCTGGGCGACGGCTTCCTGGCGACGTTCGGCCCCTAGACGCGGGGCGGCCACCGTAGGGCGGGCCGTCGCGTCACGCCGGGGGTAGTTCTATGGACCGGGGCCGCGTCCCACATTTCCGAGGTCCCCATGCGCATCGGGTTCGTGGTCCTGGGAGTGGTGCTGACCCTTTTGGGGGCGGTTCTAATGTTCATCCCTCTGGTCACGGTCTCCTCCCAGAATATCTCGAGCAACGAGCTGTACACCGCCAATGTCACCGGCTACTCCATCACCGGGACCGTCGCCGGCACGCTCACGTGGAGCACGAACGCGTCCACCACGTTCACGTTCCGGACCTGCTCGGTCGCGGCGACGCCCACCTTGAACGGGTACACGTGTCCCGGGACCCAGACCAACTCGAGCGAGAGCGGGACCAGCGGGACCTTCACGTTCAGCGCGAGATCGGGGGGGGAGATCGTAGCCTACTTCGACGCGGGCACCGGGACCACGGGCTCCGTTTCCGTGAAACTGGCCCAGGAGACGATCGGGCTCATCGTTCTGGTCCTCGGGGTCCTTCTCCTCCTCTTGGGGCTGGTCCTCAAGCGAACGGTGAAGCCCGTGCCCCCCGCGCCTTCCCCGACCCCGACCGCGCCCCCGCGAAGCTGATCGGCTCGCGCCGCGCGTCCCCGCTTCCGGCCTCGGCCGACGGGCCCCGTCCCGCCCGACGCACGGCTTATCCCCCGGCGGACCTCCCCGTACCGGAGGTGCCCCGTGAAGCTCGTTCACTTTACGCTCGCCGACCAGTTCCACTTCGGGATGGTCACCGACTCCAACGAGTACATCGACCTCGACACCGCGTGCCGTGACTACCTGGGAGTCAACCCCGTGAAGGGGGCCGACCCGAGCCGGTTCCGGGACATGCAGTCGTTCTTTCAGGGAGGGGCCGACTCGGTGGCGCTCACCAAGAAGATCTTGGACTACATCGCCCGCCGACGCGCGATGGGCTGGACCCCGCGAGCCGCGACGGGGGCCCGGTTCCTCTTCAAGCCCGAGGAGGGTGTCAAGCTGCTCGCCCCGGTCGTACGCGGGACCAAGATGTACTGCATGGCTTCGAACTCGAAGAGCCATCTCGCGGAGCAGGGGAAGCCCGTTCCCAAGCAGCCGTACGTCTTCCCCCGGTTCTTCAACTGCCTCGTGGGCCCGAGCGAATCGCTCGTGCTCAACCCCGCGGGCCAATTTCCCGATGTCGAGCTCGAACTCGCCGTCGTGATCGGCCTCCGGGGAAAGCACATCCCCGCCGCCAAGGCGATGGAGCACGTCGCGGGGTACTCGATCGCGCTCGACATGGGCTACCGCGACCTGCAGTACCCGTCCGAGGGACCGGTGGACTGGACGATGGGCAAGGGGTTCGACGCGACGATGGCGGTCGGCCCGTGGGTCGTCCCGAAGGAAGAGGTCGGCGAAGCCTACCCGCTCCAGATGCAGCTCTCGGTCGGCGGACAGGTCCGGCAGAAGGGCGACACGACCGACTACGTGTTCCGGATCCCCGAGATCATCGCCCACTTCTCGGAGGGGATCACGTTCGAGCCCGGCGACGTCATCTCCCTCGGAAGTCTGGGGGGGACGCCCGGGTTCGAGTTCGGCAAGGAGAGCCGAAAGCTGAAGGCCGGGGACGTCATCGAGGCGGAGATCGAGAAGATCGGTCGGCTCACGATGCCCGTCAAAGCCGAGGCACCGCCTCCCCCCGCAGCGTAAGGAACAGCGCGGCCGCCGTCGGCAGATCGTCGTTCGCTCCGGCGGCCCCTTCGACCCGACCCTCACCCCAGGGGTAGCTCACGTCGTCCCGGAACGTCACCGGCACGCGTTCCGTGGGTGGGGCGGGAAGGGCCGCGTCGCGGAGGGGCTCGAACCGTTCGAGGGCCTCCCGGGTCAGGGGAACGACCCGGAACCCGGTTCCCCCGTGGAGCGAGGAGGGGAGCCGGATCAGCCGGTGGATATCGGTCGTGACCGGCGCGTCCGTTTCCCCCTGCACCTCGACCGCGGCGGCGGGGATCACGGCCTCGAGGAATTCCTGTTCGAGGCTCCCGGGCAATACCTCGAGCCGCAACGAGCTCCGGATGCGGTCCGCGCCCCCGTCGTCCAGCAAGATCTTCGCCATCTTGCGGGCGCGGGCGAGCGGCACGCCGTACCCCACGAGCTCCTTCACCGCGACTTCGCGACCCGATGCCTGCCAGCGGGTCAGCATCGAGACGACCGCGCGCGTCGTGCGCCCCCTCCAGCCCGGGCTGTCGAGGGAGGAAAGTTCGTGGACTCGGAGGACGCTCGACCGGCCGCCCCGGACCTCGCCGCCGTCCCGGTCGCTCACGTTGAGATGGGACTCGGCGACCGAGCGGCGCGGGTCGAATCCGGTCCCCTGGACGTAGTCGACGAGCTCCCGGCGCTCGGGGCTGCTCAGGGGTAGGAACCGCTCGTCCCGCACGTGAACGTGATAGCCGCGACCTCCGGAAAAAACGAGGGACATATCGTTCCCCGAGATCCCGAAATCGCGAAGGAGGAAGTCGTCGACCAGGTCGATCAGCCGTTCTTTGACCCGGACCAGCTGCTCCGCGTAGCCGAGCGACTCGGCGCCCCGGAGGTGGTCGGCGTCCAGGTCGAAGATGAGGTCCGCTCCCAGCCACTCCTTCCCCGCCATGGTCGACTCGGCGGGGCGTCGATAGTACGCGGCGGAGTAGTAGACGTGGCGCGGGACCTCGCGCGCGAGGAAGGAGGAAAGGTCCGCCGGGGTCGGGAGGGTCTCGTGGCGGCGCATCGAGGTCTCGACCAGGAAGGGGAACGCCGCGAATTCCCGGCGCGCGAGGCGAACCGGAGGCGGAACCTCGGATCGCTGGTAGTACCGGGCGAACAATCCCCGCGCCCAGGCGAGGGTCGGGGCGTCCAGCGGGACGGTCTTCGCCAAGGGTCTACTCCACTTCGTCCAGCTCGAGCGGCGTGGTCGCCTCGTTGACGGCCGCGCTGCGACGGAGGCTAGCCAGGAGATGGAAGACGGTCGAATGTTCGCTCCCGCGGAGCAGGAGCTCGACCGCGCGGATCCCGCGGTCCAGCTGGTCTTCCTTGCCGATGAGAGCGACCGTGGAGCCGTACACGCTTACCGAGCAGCCCGAGAGCTCCTCGATCCGGGCGCGCGCCCGTCCCGCGCGACCGATGACCCGGGCCCGGATCCTCCGGAGCCCGGCCTTGTCGCGGTGGCCGGTCGTGAACTTGATGTCGAGGACCTGGAAGTAGGTGTCGTCCTTCAGCAGGCGTTGGGCGCGCTCGGGGGAGAACCCACGACCGATGGCGAGCACGATGTCCCGGGCGCGCAGGGCGGCCATCGGGTCGCTGTCCGGGGCGCTGACCCGGACCTCCCCTTCCTCCGCGTCGATCGCGAGCTCGGTCCCGGTCGCGCGGGCGATCGACCGTCGGGTCGCTCCCCCCACTCCGATCAGCACCCCGACCCGGTCGTCGGGGATCCGCGCGTAGAGCACGGGCATGCTCAGGCCCCCGAAGCGAGCGCGGTCAACCGGTCCCCGCCGACGGCGTGGAGGAACTCCTCTCCGGTCACCGCGAAACCGAGGTGACGGAGGAACCGGGCGTAATGGTCGAGGTCGCGGGACAGGAGGGCCGCGGCCTGGGGGTGTTTGATGGAGACGGCCTGCGCCACGTCGATCATCACGGTCTTCCCCTCGAACAGGAGCGTGTTGAACGGCGACAGGTCGCCGTGAACGAGCTTGGCGTCCCGGACCATCCGACCGATCTGTTCGACCAGGTCGCCGTAGACGGCGGCCGGATCGTCGATCTGGGCATCGCGCAGCCGCGGGGCCCCGCCGTCCGCGTTCCCGATGAATTCCATGACCAGGACGTTGCGGAGGTGACCGTACGGCATCGGCGCGCGGACGTGGGCGTCGACGAGTCGACCGAGGATGGTATGCTCCCGACGGGTCCAGGCATACACGAGCCCGGCGAAATCCCGGACGCTCGTTTCACGGCGGAGCTCATCGATCGCATAGGCGGGAAGGTTTCGGAACGTGGTGTTCCCGATGCGGTAGACTTTGACCGCGCGGAACTCCTTACCCGCGGTGGCCCGGAACACCCCGCCCTCCTTTCCGGTGGCGACCGGGTAGTCGAGGGAATCGAACTGGCCTTGGGTGATGAGGCGCGAGATCGTGAGCAGGGTGCGATGGTCGAAGAAATCGTCCAGGAGCTTCCGCTGAGAGCTGTCTTTGCGACGGTCCTCGAACCGCTCGCGACGACTGGGCAGCACAACCTCCGTGGGGCGGGGCACGAAGGCGTGGTATTCCCCGACACTCTTAGGCTCCTCGCCTGCGGGAATCCCTCCCGTCGGGCCCGGACCCGTGGCGAGCCGGGCGGTGGTGTGCGTGAAAGCGAGTCTATATCTCCGCTTTCGAGACTAGAACCGTTCGTGACGACGCTCCTCCTCTCGTCCGCGTCCGCTGGCGACCACGCCCCTCCCGGGGGCCCCCCTCCGCCCCGGCCGACCCTCCTCGGGGTCGTAGGGGACCGACTCGAGCGGCCGGCCGACTACGATGCGGTCTTCCGCGTCGTCCGAGCGGCCGTCCGCAGCGTGCTCGGCGTGGAACGTCCGGGCCTGGGTCTGGGCCTGTCGGACCTGCCTCCTCAGCTCGGGGCCTACTGGCAGGTCACGGGCAACCTGATCGTGATGAACGAGGGGCTGGTCGACGCGATGCGGGCCCACGCGAAGAACCCGCTCGAATTGAACTCGTTCCTGTACGTCATCCTCGCGCATGAGTACCTCCACTCGCTCGGCTACCTGGACGAGCGCGCGGTCCGGGAGGTCACCGCCCGCGTGACGCGGACCGCCTTCGGTCCCGACCACCCGGCGACTCGGATGGCCGAAGGCGACCTCTGGCGCATGTTCCCGTTCCTGGCCCAGGCCCGGGGCGGCCGAGGGAGCCGCCTTCGGGTCGTGCCCCGCTTCGACCTCCAGAGCACGGACACCTACATCCGGTAGGCCCCGGAGGACCCCCTATCGAGGGGGGGAGGGGCTTATGCCCAGCACGGGCTTCCCAGGCACCAGCTATGGTCATCGACACAGCGCTCGGAATCGTGCTGGTAGTGGGAGGCATCGTCCTCTTCGCGCTCGAGCTGGTGCATCCCGGCGTGCTCTTGCTCATCCCGGGGTCGATCCTGCTGGTCGCGGGGTTCCTCTACCTCCTGTTGCCGAACGTCCTGCTCGACGGACCGTACGGGGTTCTGGTCCTCCTGCTCGCGGCCGTGATCGCGACGCTGGTCGAGATACCGTACTATCGCTACGTCGCGCCCACTCATCGCCCCCTGAGCACGACGTCGTCGGGACTGATCGGAGAAGTGGGCATCGTCATCGCGCCCGTCGTGCCGAACACCCTGAAAGGCAAGGTCCGGGTCAAATCCGAGGTGTGGTCGGCCCGCTCGGACGTGCCGATCCCGACCGGCGTCCGGGTGCGCGTGGTCCAGGGGGAAGGGGTGTCGATCACCGTCCAACCCGTCGAGGGGCAGGCCGCCGTATAGACCGCTGGAATAGGAAGAACAGAATCGGAAGGAAAAGAACATGGACTACACCATCTACATCGTCGCCTCGGTCCTCATTTTCATCGTCTTTCTCGTCCTCCTCTGGCGCAGCATCTACACGATCAACCCCTACCAGCAAGGGATCGTCACTCGACTCGGGTCCTACAAGGGGATCATCAACCCCGGCTTCAACCTCGTGAGCCCGATCTCCAAGGTCGTCCCGATCGACCTCCGTACGCAGGTGCTCGAGGTCCCCCGGCAGGAGGTCATCACCAAGGACAACTCGCCAACCAACGTCGACGCGATCATTTACATCAAGGTCGTCGACCCTCCGAAGGCGATCTTCCAGGTCCAGGACTACCACATCGCGACGGTCGCGCTCGCGCAGACCACGCTCCGGTCGATCATCGGTGACATGGAACTGGACGAGATCCTCTACAACCGCGAGCGGATCAACACCCGTCTCCGCGACATCCTCGATGAGGCGACCGACAAGTGGGGCGTCCGGGTGGACGCGGTGGAGATCAAGGAGGTCGACCCCGTCGGTCCGGTCAAGGCGGCGATGGAGGAGCAAACCTCCGCCGAACGCCAGCGACGCGCCGCGGTCCTCCGGGCCGACGGAGAGAAGCGCAGCGCCATCCTCGTCGCCGAGGGGCAGAAGCGCTCCCGCATCCTGCAGGCCGAAGGCGTGCGACAATCCCAGATCCTCGAGGCGGAGGGAGCACGGGTCGCGACCATCCTCGAGTCGCAGGGAGAGGCCCAGCGCCTCCGCATCCTCTCGCTCGGCGCCAGCGCGCTCGACGCGAAGGCGCTGACGGTCCTCTCGCTGGACACGGTCGCGAAGGTCGGGGACGGCCAGGCGACGAAGATCCTCTTCCCCTTCGAGTTCTCGCGTCTCGTCGAGGGGGCGTCCGAATACCTCGGCTCCGGCCGCCAGGTCCCCGACCGTCAGCTCAACACGCTCGACGACCTCGAGAGGCAGATCGGAACGATGGACGATATCCTCGGTCCGATCCCGAAGCAGGAGGAGCTGGTCACCGAGATCAAGTCGATCGAGCAGGAGATCGCGGCGGAGTCCGCCTCCTCCACGGAGATGATCTCCAATTACGGCGGGACCAAAGCGGGCCGGACCGCGGCCACCCCCGGACTCCCGGACCCGGTCGACATGACCACTCCCGAGGCGAACCTGCCCACCCCGTCCGTCGAAGCCCCTCCGACCGCCTCGGCCCCGACCGCCGACGCGCGGCGGAAGCCGCCCCCACCCTAACCGGACGTCTCCTCCCGATAGATCCGTTCGAGCTCCGCGAAGCGCAGGCTTCGGAGCATGAATCGTCGGACCGTCGTCGTCGTGCCGAACTGCTTCTCGGGCGCGTACCGGCGAAGGCGGTGGTTCCGGACCAGGCCGGTCAACTGAAGGTACGTGGCGAGCAGCGGGAACAGGAGCAAGTTGGCGGCGCGGACCAGCACTCCGACCCCCGCTTCCAGCGGTTCGGGGTCCGTTCCCGGGCCGCGGCGCCGGGCATAGACGTTCGGGAGCTCCTCCCCCATCCAGCTCGCTTCCCGCAAGAGGGACCGGTAGTACGCCTCCCCCCGAAGCATCCGGACGGTCAGCGCCTCGCGGGCCATGAGGAGCCCGCCCGGCCGCGCGAACTCCTCGGCCACTTCGGCTTCGTCGACCACGTAGTTGAAGCACCAGTGGGATGGACCGGGAGGGTGGGCGCGCCGACGGACGAGGCGGTAGCTCGCGAAGGCCAGGAAAAGGAAGAGCCAGGTCGTGCCGCGGCGGGTCGTCACGAAGAAATCGAGGTCGTCGTTCGGCGCGGCGAACCCGTAGGCCACCGAACCGCTCACGCCCAGGCATCGGGTGAGCCGAACGGCCGAACGGAGCGGGGCCCGGACCGCCCATTCCGCCTCCGCGTAGAGCGACTCGCTCCGCGAAGCGCGGTCCGCGAGTTCCGGCACCGGGATCTCGCGCGGCGGCATGACGTGCCCGGCGACCACGTGTCCGGAGTCCGGGTGACCGTCCAACCACAAGACCACGCGATCGGTCGTCCAGGTGGCGCCGGCCGGGAGGTGGGCGACCAGTTGGTCCAAGGACATCGGGGCGTGGTGGCGCTCGGCGACCTGCAGCAACACTCGCAGCCGGCACTCGATGAGCGGGTCCGCGGACGGAGGGTGGGACGCCCACTCGGGGGGCGGCAGCTCACCCCTCAGGGTCGCGTCCAACGAGGAACCTCCGAGCCGGGGTAAACGCCTCTCGCCATATGCTTGCCCGGCCCGCCCTACCGAGCCGAGCCCCCGTCATATGCTTGGTCGCCGTCGCCCGACGGAGGTCGACGACGTTCGCAAGAGACGCCGGGACCCCTGCCACCGGGAACGCGCCGGGTCATGAGGGGGGAGATTCGAAGAGGGAGACGCCCACCTGCGCCGTCGTGATCCCCTCGCACGAGCGGCGGCCGCAGTTGACCGCGCTCCTCGCCAGCCTCGCGACCCATGCGGGATCTCGGGTGTCGGAGGTCGTCGTCGTGGACGATTCGCGCCGTCCCACCGTGCGCCGCGAGGAGTTCCCGCAGCTCGACCTTCGGGTCGTCCGCCTCGAGGACCGCGCGTTCATCTCCCGCGCCCGGAACGTCGGGCTCGCCCGGGTGCAATCCGAGTTCGTCTACGTCGTGGACGACGACAACCGGTGCGACCCCACCACGTTACCTCATCCGCTCGCCGGGCTCGCGGGCGACCGCACCGTGGGGGCCCTCATGCCATCGGTCCTCTATCACCGGCGCCCCGACCTCGTATGGGTATACTCGACCCCGTTCCGTCGGGATCGGTGGGGATTCGAGCTGGTCGGGCGGAATCTCCCGCGGGACCCCTCGTGGGAGAACCGGTGGCTGCCGACGGACGCCCTCCCCAATGCCGCAGTTTTCCGACGGGACGCTCTCGCCGCCGTGGGGGGGTACGACGAGCGGATGCCCGTCAGCAGCACCGCCGACCTGTGTCAGCGCCTCAAGGGGGCCGGGTGGGGGGTGTGGGCGGACTCTTTCGCCCTCACCCGACACGATGTCGAACCTCCCGGAGCCGCGGCGTTCTGGGCCGAGCACTCGGTCGACCCGGCGCGGCAGTACTACGATAAGCACGACTGGTTTGTCTTCCAGCGCCGAGTCCACGCGGGCGAGCCGGCCTTCGCGGCGCGCGCGCTCGTCCACGCCGCCCCGTTCCTCCTGACCTCCCTAGTCGCCTTCCTGCTACGGGGGGACGCGAAGACGAGCGCGCTGACCCTGGCGATGGGACGAGGGGTGATCGGCGGACTGCGAACCGCCGCCGGCGAGGCGGGGAAGGTCGCCTACAATCCGTCGGGGTAGAACTGCGCGATCAGTCGAAGGGCCTGGGGGGCGCTGTAGCCCGCCTTCGCGACGATCCGGTCCTTCGTTCGGATCTTCTTGAGGCCCACGTAGGCCCGAGTAACGAAGAAGAGGTAGGAGTAGGTCTTCATCGTGAACGCGACGATGGCCCCACGGGGCTCGAGGAGGACCTTCACGGTCCGGTGTTCCGAGATCCAGCGATGGCCCATCGCACGGTCGCAATCGACCCCCCCTGATAACCCCTCAGGGGGGATCGTCCGATCACCCCACCCGCTCGTAGGAGAGGAACGACCATTCCCCGAGCGGCGTCAAGAGGGGCCGGCCGCTCAGCCACTCATCCCACCGGCGGGCTCTCCGTCCACCGGAAGGCCCCATCCACCGAACGAGCCGGGGAGACTCGAAGGGCGGTGCGGCGACCGATACGGGCAGGGTGGCGACGCGCCGAAAGTGCGGTGCGAGGGCCCGATCCCACCACGAGGGATTCCGGGGGTAGACCGTGAGGGGGTATCGGACGGTTCCGGCGGGCATCTCGTGACGGACCCGCCGGAACGCGCCGGTCCGGTTCCCGATCGCCACCTCCCACAGGATGGGGAGCGCCCCCGGCCGGTTCAACGTCGTGAACACGAGGTGAGCCTGGGGGCGGAGGACCCGCGCGAAGGTCGCGGGCGCCGACCCGAGGTCCTCCTCGAGGTTGAAGGCGCCGAACGTCGAGTACGCCCCGTCGAACGAACGGTCCGGGAATTCCTGGAGGGCTTCTCCGAGGGCGCTCAACCGCCCGGGCCGACAGGTCAGTCGCTCCTCCAATCCCGCCACGGCCGCTCGAGCCGCCAACCCCTCCAGCATCCGCGGGGAAAGGTCCACGACCACGACGGGGTGACCGGCCGCGAGGAGGGGCACGGTTTCGAACCCCGTGCCGGCCCCGATCTCGAGCAGGCGTCCGTCGGTCCGGAACGCATCGAGCAGTCGGTCCCGGGTCGCTTCCTTGACGTAGAGCTCGATCGAGTTCGAGCGGACGGCTTCCAAGTATCCAGCGGCCACCGCATCGAACTCCTGCTCGAGCAGTTGGGCGGGCGTACGAGGGGTGACGGTCCCACCGGGGATCAGTCGGACGACCTTCGAGCGCGGTCCGAAGTAGTGGTCGTAGACGGTGCTGCCGTACTTTTCCTGAAACCGGGTTCGAACCCGTTGGGCGTCGGTCGAGTTCGCGAGCAGCTCGGCCGAACACGACATCGTTCGGCCGTCGGGCCGGATCACGAAGCAGCCTCCCTCGTGGAGTGCGTCGTGCAGCCAGCGCGTCGCCGTACTGCTGGGCATCACGTACAGTTTTCCGGGTTCCTCCCAGAACAGGACCGGTTGAGGTTCACCGGCCCCAGTACGGACCCGGAGGACATCACGGGTCGTGTCGGTGGGCAGGTTCACGGGGACGTCTGCGGAGGACCGGTGCGCTGGACCCCCGCGGAACCTCCATCCCCTAGGGGTCCCCGGCCGATAAGAGCCCGCCGACCCCGGGGGGAGGGGGACCGGGTCGGAGCTAATCTCCCCTCCGGGCTGCCGGACCCGAGATGAGCTCACCGTCGGTCGCGCTGCTCACGTTCGACCGAAACGATCCGACGCGCACCCTCGGACTCGTCCGTCGGCTTTCCGACCATGTGCAGGAGACGGTGGTCGTCGATAGTTCCGACCCGGCCCCTTGGGGGGTTCTGGAGGCGGGCCTTCACCCTCCGGGGCAACGGGCGGTGCGGGTGATTCCCACAGGCTATGCGGACCTCCTTCAGCCCGTCGGGGTCGACGAGATCACCTCGGAGTGGGTCTTCTACTGCGACCCGGACGAGGAGCCCTCCCCCGACCTCCTGCGACGGATCGCGAATCCGGAGGGAGCGGACGCCTTCGTCGTTCCCCGTTGGGAACGGACGCTCGGCGCCTACACCCCCCATCTGCGTCTGTACCGCCGGGAAGCCTTCATCGCTCCGAACCCCGCCTACGCGTTCCCGGGGATCCACGGGGTCGTCCGGAAACTTCCCCGGAACGAATGTCTGGTCCATCATCGCGACTATCGATCGGCGCTCGAGGACGACTACCGCACCCGAGTCATGGACCTCGAGTCGTTCGAGCGGCCGGTGGACGCCGCGTGGTTCCGGGGCGCGCTGAGGCCCGCTTTCCGGGGATCCTCCACGGCTCCCCCGGAGACGCCTACCTCGCCCCCCCCGCGACCGATCTCCGACGCGGCGGCGACGCTCGCGACCGCGGCCGTGGCCGCGCGGGAACTTCTCTTGACGGGAAGCCCAGCGTCGGCGGCCTTCCGATGGAGGTATCACCGGGCCCGCCTCCGATTCCAGGCAGAGCTCTCCCCCCAGGAGCGACGACGGCGGTCCGAGATCAATCAGGCCACCCGAGCCGGGGGAGGCTTGATCCGATACCTCGGGTTTGACCGCCCCCAGTACGTCCGGTCACTCTCGGCGAGCTTCACCTGGGACCTGGATGGGCCCACGGTGCTCCACCGGCTGATCGACTTCCGCTTCGAGCAGGGTGCGCCCATGCCGTCCTGGGAGCCGAACCCGTCGGGCCCGCATGGACCGACGCCGACCCGCTAGCCTCCGCAGGGCGGTCCTCGAACGAGGGAACCGCCTTTGTAGGGGCGGCCGGTGACGAAGCTGGGTGGACCCGTGGAATCGATTCGCACCGAGCAGCGGGGCAGCGTCCTCGCGATCGTCATCGACCGACCCGAGCGGCTCAATGCCCTGGACGTGCCGTCGATGCGGGAGCTACGGAGGGTCCTGGTCGACACCGCGACCGACACCTCGGTCCGATGCGTCCTCCTCACGGGGGCCGGTAAGGCGTTCTGTGCGGGCGGGGACGTCGCGGCCATGGAGGAGCACCGCCTCCGCGGCGACCTAACGAAATTGTTCCACGAGCTCACGGGCGAGCAGGAAACTTCCGTTCGGGAGATCCTGACGATGCGCAAACCGGTGCTCGCCGCCCTCCCCGGGGTCGCCGCCGGAGGGGGACTCTCTCTCGCGCTCGCCGCGGACTGGAGGATCGCCGCAGACTCGGCCGTGCTGGTCCCCGCCTTCCCGTCGCTCGGGGCGGTTCCGGACGGCGGCCTCACCTACTTTCTGCCGCACTTCCTAGGGATCGGTGGCGCCCAGGAGCTCCTCTTCACGAACGCCCGGGTCCCCGCGGCCCGAGCGCGGGAGTTGGGGTTGGTCCACGAGGTCGTCGCGTTCGACCGACTCTCGGAGAGGGCCTGGGCTCGAGCCCAGGAACTCGCCGACGGACCGACCTTCGCCTACGGTTGGATGAAGCGACTCATGGTTTCAGCGTTCAGCGCCAGCCTCGAAACGCAATTGGCCCTCGAGCGCCGAGGGATGGTCGAGGCGACGGAACGGGACGAGTTGCCGGAAGGAATCCGGGCCTTCCGGGAGAAGCGCGCTCCCAAGTTCGCTCCCCCCCATCCTCCCGGTTGAGAGGGAGCGACTCTTCCTTCCCTCGCCTTCGGAGGCTTCGCGTGGGCACGACCGCACGGGCCCGTCGCCTCAGGCCGAGGTCGCGGGCGCGGCCGGCCACGGGCGGCGAAGCGAACGCTCGAGCCGCTCGCGCACGGCCGGCCATTCCGAACCGAGGATTCCATAGTACTTCGAGGTCCGGTAGTTGCCGTTCGGGAACCGGTAGTGGTCTCGTCGCTCCCCTTCGTACACCGCTCCCAAGCGCTCGATCGCTCGCTGGGAGCGCTCGTTCCGACTGTCGGTCTTGAGCTGTACCCGGTGGACTCCCTCGGTGTCGAACGCGTGACGCAGGAGGAGCAGCTTGAGCTCGGAGTTGACCGGGCTTCTCCAGACGCTGGGGTGGAGCCACGTCCCGAGCTCGACCCACCGATTCACCCGGTCGATGTCGAGATACCGCCCGATCCCGACCAGTCGGCCGCTCTTCACCAATCGCACCGCGAACGGGAGGACCTCGCCCACCTCCTGGAGCGCCAAAAGGTCGTCCACGAGGCCCGACATCCCCTCCGGAGTGTCTCCGTGGCGGATCCGCAGCAGGGTCCAGATCTCGGGGGCGGCCCCGGCCGGGACGAGTTCGGGAAGCAGAGAACGTTCGAGCGGCACGAGGGTGACGTACCGCCCGGTGAGCGTCACCGGAGGCCGGAACTTCATGGGACGATTCTCGGACGGAGGAACGGGGGTCGTGGGGGAAGGCGGAGGAGTCCCGGCGCGGTCCAACGAATCCGGTGGGGGTGACCAAGGTCGCGATAAACGGGCCTCCAGGCGATCCCGGACCACCGCCCATTCTGACTCCAGAATGCTGTAGTACACCGACGTGCGGAACGAACCGTCCGGCAGGAGGACGTCCTCCCGCAATCGGGCCTCCGGGACCGCGCCCAGCCCCTCGATGGCTCGCTGCGAGCGGCCGTTCCGCAGGTCGGTCTGAAACTGCACCCGGTGGAACCGTCCCTCCTCGAACGCGTACCGGAGCATCAGCCACTTCGCCTCCGTGTTCACCGGGGTACGCCAATACTCGCGGGCGACCCAGGTCCCCCCGATCTCGACACCTCGGCTCGGTCGGTCGAGGCGGAGGAACGAGGTCATTCCGATCGGACGCTGGTTCGAACGAAGTACGGTGGCGAACGGAAGGTCTGGCCCGACCCGCCCCGCCTGAACCCATCCCTGAATCCACTTCTCGGCCTCCTCCGGCGTCGGTCCCGGCGGGGCCCGGAGGAACTGAACCGTGGGGGGGTCCAGTAGGCCCGGGACGAGGGCGGGAATGTGGGACTTATCGAGGCGGACCAGTTCGACATACCGGCCCACGAGGTGGAGCGAGGGTCCGAACGGGTCGCCGGCCACGCGCTCCCGACACCCCCCGGAAGATAACCCCGGCGCGGGGGCGACCGAGGTCAAACGACGATCCGGTTTCGAACCCCGTGTAGGAGTTAAATAACGTCCGAGGGTCTGAGCGAGTACTAGCTGGCGAGCCTACGGAGGAGACGATGGAAGCGGGCATCACGACGTTCCTGGTCTTCGCCGTGATTGCCGCCGCGTTTGGCGTGGGCTCCATGATTGCGAACCGCCAGCTGGGGGCGAAGAGCCGACGTTCCTACCTCCAGACCACGACCTATGAGTGCGGGGAAGAAGCCGAGGGGGAGGCCCAGATCGATTTCCCCACCCAGCACTACACGTTCGCGATCGTCTTCGTCGCGGTCGATGTCCTCGGATTCATCCTGGCGCTTTGGGGCCTGACCTTCCGGGGCGTGAACTCGGGCTGGTACCCTATCTTCATCGCGGTCGGATTCACCGCCCTCGCGATCACGGGCATCTACTACGCTCTCAGCGGGGAGAAGAGGTGGGTCGTGTGACCGACGTTCCGGCTCTGCCCAAGGTCGCCCCCACCATGGCGGAGAGTTACCGGCTCACCGGCGAGCTCCCGATGGTCGGCGAGGCCGCCGTCCCGTTCATCGAGATCGAGACCGTCCGGGCGAAGGAGTTCATCCCGGCCGCCAAGGAGGCCTTCTCGGCGCTGATCATCGAGCAAGGTCAGTCCAAGGTGCTCCGGCCCACCTTCAACTGGGCGGGCCGGAACTCTCTCTTTCCGCTCCATTGGGGGCTCGCGTGCTGCGCCATCGAGTTCGCCGCCGCGTTCTCGGCCCGGTTCGACGCCGAACGGTTCGGGATCGTACCTCGGTCGTCACCGCGGCAATGCGACCTCATGATCGTCAACGGCACGGTGACCTGGAAGGTAGCCCACAAGCTCATCACGCTGTATGAGCAGATGCCCGAGCCCAAGTGGGTGATCGCGATGGGCAACTGCGCGACCGGGGGCGGTCCGTTCCGCACGGCCTATTCCGTGGTGCCCGGAGTCGACAAGCTCGTCCCGGTCGACATCTACATCGCTGGCTGCCCGCCCCGGCCCGAGGCCATGATCGACGGGATCCTGAAGCTAGAAACCCTCATCCGGGAGCGCAAGGAGTAGGCGCCGGAGCCGCCGGAACTGTCGGGGTCGAGGATGCAACCGGACGACTTGGCTAAGGCGCTCACTTCCCGATTGGGCAATCAGCTCATCGGCGTCGAAACGTTCGTGGGAATGGCTGGACGGGTGCGGTTCCGTTCCGAAGCGGCCCTCGACCTGTTCCGGACCGTCCGGGACGACCTCGGCTTTCGCCACCTCTCGATGGTCGGCGGGATCGACTGGGTCGACCACCGCGAAGTGTTCTACGTGGTGTGGTCGGACGACGACCATCAGTATGCGATCCTCTCCACCGACCTGCCGGCCGATCAACCGCACATCGAGTCGGCGACGCCGGTCTGGGAGAGTGCGAACTGGCACGAACGGGAGACCTGGGAGCTGGTCGACATCGGGTTCGACCACCACCCGGACCTGCGGCACCTCCTGATGCCGGACGGATACGCCTTCCACCCGCTCCTGCGCTCGTTCAAGCTGCACGAGCCCGAGGAGCTGGAGGTGAAGCGGCGCAGTGTCTGAGATGTGGTTGAACATGGGGCCGCAGCACCCCATGACCCACGGACTGTGGAACCTCCGGGTGAAGATCGACGGGGAAATGATCCTCGACGTCGACCCCGAGGTGGGCTACCTCCACCGCGGGATCGAGAAGATCAGCGAGGACCGGCACTACAACGAGGTCATCACCCTGATGGACCGGTGCTGCTACGTCGCCGGCTTCGCCTGGGAGCACATGTACATCCTGGCCTCGGAGCAGGCGCTCCACCTTTCCCCCCCCGAGCGCGCGGAGTACCTCCGCGTGATGTGCGAGGAGCTACAGCGGATCGCCTCCCATCTCATGTGGTATGCGGCGTTCGTCGTGGACATCGGCCTGCAAAGCCCGTTCTTGTACGGGATGCGCGACCGCGACCTCATCCTGGATCTCTTCCAGAGCTACACCGGCGCGCGCATGACCTACGAGTACATGCGCGTGGGCGGCGTCCGGAACGACCTACCTGCTGGGTTCACCGACCGCGCTCGCCAAGTGATGGACTGGCTCGACAAGAAGTTCGTAGACTACGACCGGCTCTGCCTCGGCTCGACCATCTTCCGGGGACGATGTGACGGGCTCGGGGTGATGACCGCCCGCGACTGCGTCGCGACCGGTGTCACCGGCCCCATGCTCCGCTCGGCGGGGATGAAGCGCGACCTCCGCCGGGACCGTCCCTACTCGGTCTACAAGCAGCTCGATTTCGAAGTCGCCGTCGCCGATGGAGCCGACGTGACGGCCCGCTATCTCGTCCGAATGGAGGAGATGCGCCAGAGCGTTCGGATCGTGCGGCAGGTGCTCGACTGGCTCGACCACCATCCGGGACCCGTGCTCGCGGATCGACTTCCCCGGTGGCTCGGCGCACCGTACGCCCCTCAGGGGAGGGAGGGGTACCTCCTCAAGCGCAACTACCCCAAGGGAGTCGGCTTCTCGGCGATCGAGGAGCCGCACGGGGAAGCCCAGGCCTACGTCGTCAACGAGGGGGGCGAACACCCCTACCGGGTCAAGTTCCGCTCCCCGGTGTTCGCCAACCTGTCGGCGGCCCGCCACTACATGATCGGCTACCACGTAGCCGACATTCCCCCGATCATGGGGAGCGTCGACATCTGCATCGGGGAGGTCGACCGGTAGGCGACCATGGGCGGCGCGACCCTCTTCAGCGTCTCCTACGGCCTCGCGAGCCTCCTGCTTCACGCTCTCGGCTACATCCTTCCGCAGCCGCTTCGGGCCGGGGTGACCAACGGCAATGTGATCCTAGGGCTCGGTGTGCTCCTGTTCGGCGCCATCCTCCTCGGGGCGAGCATGATCAACACGATCGTGCTCATCTGGTGGGAGCGCAAACTGCTCGGTCGGTTCATGGACCGGCGCGGCGCCATGCACGTCGGGTACGCGGGCCTCCTCCAGAACTTCGCGGACGGCTTCAAACTGTTCCGGAAGAACACCTTCCGCCCGAGGGAGGCGGACTCGCTCGGGTTTTACTCCGGTCCGATCGCGTACATGGTCACCTCCATGATCATCTTCGGGATCCTGCCGATCTCCTCCGGGTGGAACTCCGGGTCCCTCCCGCTGAGCCTGCTCCTCGCCCTCGCGATCTTCTCGTTCGCTCCCTTGTTCATCTTCGTCAGCGCCTGGTCGAGCAACAACAAGTACTCCCTGATGGGCGGGATGCGCTCCGCGGCCCAGATGATCGCCTACGAGGTGCCGCTCCTCCTCGCGGTCGTCGCGGTCGTGGTCGTCTCGGGCAGCTTCGACCTGAGCACGATCGTCTACGAGCAACAGAACTACTGGTTCTGGGGCCCGCTCATCCTCGCCCTGATCGTCTTCGTCGCCGGGATGCTGGCCGAGACGGAGCGGATCCCGTTCGACCTGCCCGAGGCGGAGGCCGAGCTCGTTGAAGGATGGAACACCGAGTACGGCGGGATGCTGTTCGCGTTCTTCATGCTCGCCGACTACCTCCGGGCGCTCGTCGGGAGCATCCTGGTGGTCCTGCTCTTCCTGGGGGGCTGGACGATGCCGAGCTGGGTCCCGTCGGCGGCCACCTCGTTCCCGCTCGCGGGGATCGCCTGGTTCATGGTAAAGACCTACGCCGTGTTCGGGCTCTTCGTCTGGATCCGGGCCTCCCTGCCCCGCGTCCGCACGGACCAGCTGCTACGGATCGGCTGGAACCGAATGATCCCCCTGAGCCTCGCGTCGGTCTTCCTGGCCGCCGCGCTCGTGATGGTGAAATGCTTGCCGGTGTTCGGTTGCCTGCCGTCGCCGGGGATCTAGGAGGAGGACGATGAGCGACGAAGCGACCGCCACGGACAAACCGACCGACCACCCGATCCTGTTCGTCGCGAAACCGATGCTCACCGCAGCCCGCCAGTTCGCCCGCAGCCTGATCCGACCCTCCACCATCGTCTACCCCTTCGAGCGGCTCGAGGACCCCTCCTTCCGGACCGAGGTCCGGGTGGGGACGGGCAAGCCGATCGGCGTCGGGGCGATCTGGGACAACTACCGCGGCGTCCACGCCCTGAATATCAACACGTGCATCAGCTGCAACCTCTGCGCGTACTCCTGCCCCGACCTGTGCATCGAGATGGTCACGGTGCCGGGCGGGGACCCCAAACATCCCAAGAAATGCCCGGAGATCGACTACGGCAAGTGCAGCTACTGCGGCTTCTGCTCGGACGCCTGCCCCGAGGGTTGCCTCACGATGACGACGCGCTACGAGCTCTCCACTCCGAAGCGGGCCGAGATGGTGTACTCCCCCCAGAAGATGTTCGACATCTTCCACACGAAGCTCCCCATGAACCCGATCCGGCTCGAGCGGCCGGAGAACGAGGATGCGATCCTCCTCGAGCCCCCCCTCTGCATCGGCTGCAACGCGTGCGCCCGGGACTGTCCCACGCAGTGCATCACGATGCTCGACATTCCGAAGGCGGAGGCCAAACCGGGGGAGAAGGTCGCGAAGCGGATCTGGAAGGAACCGGTCGTGAACGACTCCGACTGCGTCCGGTGCGGAACCTGCATCAGCGTCTGCCCGAAGGAGTGCCTGTTCTGGGGGACGCGCAAGTGAACCTCGAGGAACTCGCGTTCCTCGCGTTGGCCATCGTCGCCCTCGTGACGGCGGTAGCGGCGTTGCTCGTCCGTGAACTGGTCCACACGATCCTCCTGGTCTCGGTGTTCTTCGTCGACCTATCGGCCATCTACTTCCTCCTCGAAGCCCCGTTCCTCGGGGTCCTCCAGCTCGGGGTCTACGCGGGAGCGGTCACCATCCTGCTCCTGTTCGGGATCATGGTCACCCGGAAGCGGATCTTCTCCCGGGACGCCGCGACCGGGCTTGGGCCGGTCCCGCTCGCCCTGGCCGCGGTCACGTTCATCTTCCTGGTCGCCTCGGTCGGCGAATTCCCGAGCTCGCCGAGCACCCTCCAAACGTACGCGCCCGCCCTGCTCTCGGCGCAGCTGTTCGGCCCGGACGGCCCGTGGCTCCTCCTGCTCGGAGTGATCATGCTGGGCGGGGTGGCGGGCGCGATCTACCTCGTCCGGGAGGGGCGCGAATGACGTCCCTGCCCGTCGAATGGTTCCTGGTCCTCTCGGGGGGCCTCCTCGCGGTCGGCATCTTCGGCCTCCTCACCCGCCGGAACTTCATCCTCATCCTCATCGCCGTCGAGGTCGCGATGAACGCCACGATCCTCAACTTCGTGTACTTCGCCGCCTTCGCGCCGACGAGCGCCGGCCTCTCCGGCCAGGCGATCGCCGTCGTCCTCATCGGGTTCGCCGCGACCGAAGTGGCGGTGGGACTCGCGATCGTCCTCGCCCTCAACCGCGTCAAGGGAACGATCAACGTCGCCCAAGCCACCGAGCTGAGAGAGTAGGGGGGACGGACGACGAGCCTCTTCACCTCGCTGGACGCCTGGGCGTTCCTGATCCCCCTGTTCTCGGTCGCCGCATTCACGATCGTCGGGCTCGCGGGGACCCGGCTCGCCAAGCTCGAGTGGGGCGGCTGGATCGCCGTCGCCCTTTCGGCCGCCGCGATGGTCTTGGGAGTGCTGATCGCGGTCGGGGAGATGCTCTCCCCCGGCCAGTACGTCAACGTCCAGTTCACGTGGCTCCACCTCGCCGGTGCTCCCGGACCGTTCCCCAACGGGATCTCGCTCGTCCTCGGGACCCTCGTCGACCCGCTCTCGGCGCTCATGCTCCTGGTCGTGACGGTGGTGGGCTTCCTCGTCCTGCTCTACTCGATCGGCTACATGCACCAGGACCACGGCCTGCCGCGATACTACGCCGAACTCTCCCTCTTCCTCGCCGCGATGACCGGCCTCGTCCTATCGAACAACTTGCTCGAGTTCTTCCTGTTCTGGGAGCTCGTCGGCGTCTGCTCGTACTTCCTCATCGGTTTCTACTACGAGAAGCCGAGCGCGGCCAGTGCGGCGAAGGAGGCGTTCCTCGTCACGCGCGTCGGAGACGTCCTCTTCCTCCTCGGGATCTTCATCTACTTCTTCCATTTCGCGACGACCGGGCCGAACGGCGGATGGGCCGCCAACGGGTTCGTCTTCACGAACGGGACCAGCCCTTTCCTCCCGGTCGCCTCGGGCGGTAGCTCGACGATCCTGACGATCGCCGGCCTCATGATCCTCGGTGGCGCCGCCGGCAAGAGCGCGCAGTTCCCACTGCATGTCTGGCTACCGGACGCGATGGAGGGCCCCACGACGGTCTCGGCGCTCATCCACGCCGCCACCATGGTCGCCGCGGGCGTCTACCTGCTCGCGATCACGAGCGTGTTCATCGGATTCACGGCGAGCGACCAGCTCGCGATCGTCGCGATCGGGGGGTTCACGGCGTTCTTCGCCGCGACGATGGCGGTGGTCCATCCGGACATCAAACGGGTGATCGCCTATTCGACGATCAGCCAGCTGGGCTACATGGTGCTCGCGGTCGGCGCCGGCTTCGCGATGGTCGGGCTGTTCCATCTGTTCACGCACGCGTTCTTCAAGGCTCTCCTGTTCCTCGCGGCCGGCTCCGTCATCCACGCGATCGGCACCCAGGACCTGTTCAAGATGGGCGGCCTGCGCAAGCCGATGCGGCTGACCTCGATCGCGTTCCTGGTCGGCGCCCTCTCGCTCTCGGGGATCCCGCCGTTCGCCGGGTTCTGGAGCAAGGACGACATCCTCGGGGCCGTCTATTCGCAGCTGGGGAGCCACCCGCTCTACTGGCCGTTCTTTCTCCTCGCGTTCGCGGCCGTATTCCTGACCGCCTACTACATCTTCCGCGCCTGGTTCCTCGCCTTCTCGGGCGACCACCTCCGGGACCCCGCCCTCGCCCACGCCCACGAGGGTCCGTGGACGATGCAGGTCCCCCTCGTGGTCCTTTCGCTGCTCGCGTTCGGGGCGGGGTTGTTCATCTTCCTCCCCAACTTCCAGTCGCTCCTGCTCTACGGCGCCGGGGCCGCCGGCATCCCGCCGGTCTACGGGACGACGGACCTCCTCCTCTCGAGCGTGAGCGTCGCGCTCGGCGCGTGTGGGATCGGGCTCTCGTACTACCTGTGGGGGAACGGGCGCGTCTTCGTGCTCCCGGAGACGAGCCCCTTCCAGTCGGTCCGGCGCGTCCTCCTCAACCGGTATTACATGAAGGTCGCCTACGACTGGATCGGCCGGCGGCTCGTCTACGGGATCTCCCGCGGGGCCGATTTCATCGACCGGTACGTCATCGACGGGACGGTCCGGGGTCTCGAGCAGGTCTTCTCGGTCCTCTCGAACCAGCTCCGCCGGGCCCAGTCCGGGGCGGTTTCGGATTACGCCGCGTACGTGGTGGCGGGACTCATCGGGGTGCTCGTCCTCTTGCTGATCGTCGCCCCATACCTGATCGCCAAGCTGGGAGGCGGGTAGATGTTCCCCCTGCTCTCGGCGGTCGTCGTCACGTTGCTGGTCGGCACGGCGCTCACCTTCGCGGCCGGGAAATACGCTCGGTGGGTCGCGCTGGCGACCTCGTTCGCCTTCCTGGCGGAGGTCGCCTACCTGCTCATGTCGTATCCCGGGTGGCCCGGGTACGCGAACGGGATCATCCCTGGCTTCGCCAACCAGGAGTCGTACTCCTGGATCCATCTCGGCTGGCTGACGGTCAACTACACCGTGGGGGTCGACGGGATCTCCCTCGTCCTGATCCTCCTCACGGCGGTGCTCCAGGTCGCGACGGTCGTGTACTCGTGGAACGAGACCCGGCGCCCGGGGGCCTGGTTCGGCCTCGTGATGCTGACCTGCCTCGGCTGCGTCGGCGTGTTCATCGCCCTCGACATCCTCCTCTTCTTCCTCTTCTGGGAAGCCGTCCTCATCCCGATGTTCTTCCTCATCGGGTTCTGGGGCGGCCCCAATCGCCGGTACGCCGCGTTGAAGTTCTTCGTCTACACGCACGTCGCCTCGATCGTCATGCTGGTCGGGCTCCTCGCGCTCGTCTTCTACTCCGGTGCGACGAGCTTCGACTACTCGAGCGTCTACGCGGCGGGTCACGGCCTCATGACCGTGACCCAGACCTTCCTCTTCCTCGCCCTGTTCTTCGGATTCGGGGTCAAGTTCCCGATCGTCCCCTTCCACACCTGGCTTCCCGACGCCCACGTCGAGGCCCCGACCGGGGGGTCGGTCCTGCTCGCCGGGCTGTTGCTGAAGCTCGGCGCCTACGGGCTGATCCGCTGGGCGGTCTTCGTGCTGCCGTCCGGCTTCCACGAGGCCCAGCCGCTCCTGTTCGTCATCGCCTTCATCACCATCGCCTGGGGGTCGATCGTCTCGCTCGCCCAACGGGACCTGAAGCGCCTGGTCGCCTTCTCCTCGATCAACCACATGGGGATCGTCCTGCTGGCGATCGCGCTCGGCTCGTCGCTCGGGCTCCTCGCCGCGGTCCTCCTCATGTTCGCGCACGGGATCGTCAGCGCGCTCCTGTTCATGGTCTCAGGGAGCGTCCACCACACGTACGGGACGCGGGACATCCCCTCCCTCGGCGGGATCACGCCCAGCACGCCCGTCCTCGCGACGATGGTGATGGTCGGCTCGCTCGCCTCGCTGGGTCTCCCCTGGCTGATCAGCTTTCCCGCCGAGTTCACCGCCCTCCTCGCGACCTGGGACGGCCTCGCCTACTGGGTGTTGATCCCGCTCGGGATCCTGGTCGTGACGGCGGCGTTCTACATCTGGATGATGCAACGGATGCTCTTCGGACCGCCCCGGGGCATCCCGGCGGACGTCCACGACCTGCCCTGGCATGAATCGGCGGCGATGAGCTTCCTCGTGGCGTTCACGATCTTCCTCGGGGTCTTCCCGTTCTTCCTCGTGAACCTGATCACGAGCTCCCCGATCCACGGCTTCCCGGGGACGTGAGCCGTGGACGCGAGCACCTTCATCGGCCCGTTCGTCCCGGAGCTCCTCCTCCTCGGGGCCGTGCTCCTCGTCTTCCTGTTCGATGTGCTCGGGATCCGTCGCAACGAGTATCTCAGCACGATCGCGGTCGCCGCGACGTCGCTGGCGCTCCTCTCGGTCCTGGGGGACCTGGGATTCGCGCCGCTCGCCGTCTTCGCCACCCTCCCTTCCAGCCTCATCGACGTCGCGCCCTCGGGCGCCCCGCTCTACGCGTTCACCTCCCTCGGCCTCATCTTCCAGGCGATCTTCCTCCTCTCCGCCCTCCTCGTCTGCCTCGCGTCGGCGAGCCGACCCTCCCACGAGAAGGGGGCTCCGATCTTCTACGGCTTGCTGCTCCTCGCGACCGTCGGGATGCTGCTCGTCGCGGTCGCGACGGACCTGATCTTCCTCCTGCTCGCGATCGAGGTGACGAGCATCTCGACGTACCTGCTCGTCGCCTACCACCGCAGGGAGAGCCGCTCGCTCGAGGCGGCGATGAAGTTCTTCATCATCGGGGCGCTCTCGACCGTCCTCTCGTTCTACGGGGCCTCCCTCCTCTTCGGGGCCTACGACACGACGAACCTGTATGCGATCGGCCGCGCGACGGGCTCGGTGGGATTCCCCGTCCTCGTCCTCCTGGGGTACGGGTTCCTCATCGCGGGACTCGCGTTCAAGGTCACGCTCGTGCCGTTCCACGCGTGGGCCGTCGACGTGTACGACGGGGCGCCGAGCGACGTGAGCGCCTTCCTGGCCGGCGGGACCAAGAAGATCGGACTGTTCGCCTTCTTCCTCGTCTTCCTCGGACCCATCCTCTTCATCAAGGCCACGGGCGCCGGCACCTCCCCGTTCTCCGGAGGGCCGCTGGACCTGGGTCCCATCCTCACGCTCACCCTGGGCGTCCTCGCGGTGCTCACGATGACCGTGGGCAACCTGCTTGCGCTGCTCCAGAAGGAGATGAAACGGATGCTCGCCTACTCCTCCATCAGCCAGGCCGGGTACATGCTGATCGGGGTCACGATCGGTTCGGCGCCGGCGATCACCGGCGCGACGATGCAGATCTTCGCGCACGTCCTGATGAAGGGCGGGGCCTTCCTCGTGGTGGCCGGTGTGGCGGCCCTCGGGGTCGGGCCGCTCATCGACGACTGGAAAGGCCTCGGCACGCGCCGGCCCCTGCTCGGCGTTGCCTTCGCCCTCATGCTCCTCTCGCTCGCGGGGGTTCCCTTGACGATCGGATTCGTCTCGAAGTTCGTCCTCTTTTCCTCCGCGGTCCAGGCCCAGGGGTTCTTTGTCTGGCTCGCGGTCGCGGGCCTGCTCAACAGCGCGCTCTCGGTGTTCTACTATGCTCGAGTCCTCAAGGTCCTGTATTTCGAACCGTCGCCCGCGCCGGTTCTTCCCGCGGCCCCGCGGCCCGCGGACGTCCTCCCGGCCGGCGGCCTCGGCTACGGCCGGGCGGTCGCCATCGGACTCATCGCGGTCCTGATCGTGACCATCGGGGTCTACCCCCAACCGGTGCTCGGCGCGATCCAGGCAGCGGCCCAGCACTTTGTCGCGGTCGGAGCCTAAGCGATGGAACGGTTCGATGTCGTCGTCGTCGGGGCCGGCCCGGCCGGTTCGCTCGCCGCCCGGCGCGCGGCGGAGGGAGGCGCCCGGACCCTCCTGCTCGACCATCGCCAAGAGCTCGGACACCCGGTCCAGTGCGGGGAGTTCGTCCCGACGGCGGCGGAGCTCGGCGACCTGTTCGAGTGCCCGGAACTGATCGGCCGCGCGTTCGACATCCCTCCGACGACCGTCCTTCGGGAGACCCAGTGGATGACCTGCGTCTCACCGTACGGCCATCGGTTCCGATTTCCCCTTCACGGGGCCACGGTCTCGCGCCGGGCGTTCGACAAGGCCCTGGCCTACCGGGCCGAGGGCGCCGGGGCGGAGCTGCGCTTCCCCTTCGGGGTGACGGGCGTCCACGGCCACGAGGTCCGGGTCGCCGGCGGCGGAACCCTGGAGGCCAAGGTGGTGGTCGGGGCCGACGGTCCGCTCTCGACGGTCGGCCGCTCCGTTCACCTGGTCCCGGAGCGCGCGATGTTCCGCATGATCACGGCGACCGTGGACGGACCGCTCGGAGACGGGATCGACCTCTTCTTCGGACGCGACGCTCCCGGGGGATACGGGTGGGCGTTCCCCCGCACGCACGACGTCAACGTGGGTCTGGGGCTGCCCCAGCTCCCCTCCGGCCAGTCCCTGGACGGCCTTCTCGACCGCTTTGTCAAGCGCCACGACCTCGGCACGGCCCGGGAGCGCACGCACTGGTGGGTCCCGGTGGGCCCGCCTCCTTCCACCCTCGTCCGGGAGAACGTCCTCCTCTGTGGGGATGCCGCGAACCTCGTGATGGCCACCAACGGGGGCGGCATCCCGACCGCCATGCTGAGCGGCTGCCTGGCCGGTGAGGCGGCGGCGCAGCACGTCCGGAGCGGCGCACCGCTCACCGGTTACGATGCGGCCTGGCGCCGTGCGCTCTTCGAGCCGCTCGACCGAGCCGCCCGCGTGTGGCGCTGGGGCGACCATTTCGCGCGCTATGACCCCCTTCTCGCGCTGGGGATGCGCTATATCGGCTCCTCGGGTCTAGATGCGATGATGCGGCTGCGCTGGCCCACCCGTTTCGGAGGGAGCTCGTGACGAGCCCGTCGCCGCCCCCGGAAGGCGTCGACCCGTCCCTCGAGGCGATCGTCAGCTCCACCTTCGGCGTGGACGCGTCGAGCCAATTCTCCGAGCTGCTTCCGATCCTCGTGCGGGACTTGGCGGACATCGACTGGCGGGTTGCCGAGGTGCTGAGCTCGACCTACGCCCAGCTGACCGAAGCGGCGCGCTATGCCTGTTCCACCGGCGGCAAGCGGGTCCGGCCGCTCCTGATGGCGGCGGCTCATCGGGCGCTGGGGGCGACGTCGACCCAGCCGATCCATTCCCTGGCCGCGGCGTTCCAACTCATCCACACGGCCACCCTGGTGCACGACGACGTCATCGACCACGCCGATACGCGGCGCGGCCGACCGTCGATGCCGCGGGCGTTCGGTCTGCCCTTGGCGATCGTCTCCGGGGACTACCTGTTCGTCCGGGCGTTCGAGCTCGCCTCCGAGTATCCCCGGACGATCATCATGCGGTGCGGGGAATCGTGCGCCGACCTGGTCGAGGGCGAGGTCCTCCAGGAATCCTCCCGGTTCGACCTCTCGACCGGGCGGGACCATTACTTCCGCATCATCGAGCGGAAAACGGCCGCGATCATCGCGGCCGCGCTGGCCTCGGTGGCCGAGATCGCGGGAACGACCCCGTCCTACATCGAGGCGATGCAGGGGTATGGCCGAGCCCTGGGGATCGCCTTCCAGATCCGGGACGACCTGCTGGACGTCGTCGGGGACGCGGACCTGTTGGGAAAGCCCCTCTACTCCGACCTGCGGGAGGGGAATCCCACGCTCGTGTCCCTCGAGACCTACGCCCGCCTCGACCCCCATCACCAGGCGGAGTTCGAGCGACTGTTCCAGCTTCGGCGAAAGCGGACGAAGCACCTCCTCCGCCTGCGCGAGCTCACGCTCTTGACCGACGCGCCCGTGACCGTAGCCCGCGAAGCCACGGATTGGGCCTCCCAGGCGATCCGCTGCCTCGAACCCGTCCCCGCCGGCCCGTACCGGAACCTGCTCGAACGGCTCGCTCGGGGCGCGGCCGAACGACGGTTCTGACCGCCCCTCCATCGAAAGCTACTTCCGCCCCGGCCGGAGTTCTCGGGGCCACGAGGGACCATGGGAGGGTCGTCCACGGCGAACGCTAACTCCGGCTCTTCGGCCGTGACGTTCGACCGTCTCCCCCCGTCCTGGCAACCCATGAGCGCCGTGCCCCGTCTCCCCATCGGCGTCGCGGTCGTCTCCGTCCTGATCGCGATCGCCGGGGTGGTGATGGTGCTCGGCGGGATCCTCTTCCTCCTGGGCGAGATCGGCAGCAACTTCTTCCCCTCCGCGCTCGACCTGTTCCCGTCGATCGACCTGCTCGGTGCCGCGATCCTGGCCGTCCTCGGCATCGCGCTGCTGGTCATCGCGACCTCGCTCTGGCGCCAGGAGACGTGGGCCCTGTGGACGACGCTCGTCATCGTGTTCGGAACGACGATCTACCTGTTCTTCACCGGTTCCATCACGATCCTCTTCGTCCTCCTGATCATCCTGTTCGTCTATCTCCTCTCGGTGCGTCGGTACTTCTATTGACGCGCCTGCTGCTCGGGCAGCTCGCTCCGGTCCCTGCCTCGACGGAGGCCAACATCGCCCGCATCGCCGCGGCGCTCGCCGCCTCCCCCTCGGACCTCGCGATCTTCCCCGAGCTGTTCCTCTCGGGGTACCGGGTCGGCGACCGGTTCCATCACCTGGCATTGCGCCGGGGAGATCGCTCCTGGGAGCGCCTCACGGCGCTGGCCCAGGAGCATGGGACCTCCCTCGTCGTGGGGAGCCCCGTCCAGTCCGAGGAGCGGAAAGGCGAGCTCCGGAACGTCGCGCTCCTCTTCCGGCCGGACGGCACGGTCGCCTCCCAGGTCAAGCGCTATCTCCCGACGTTCGGACCCTTCGAGGAGGGCGTCCCGTTCACCCCCAGCGACGTAAGCCATCCCCTTCCCTGGGGGCGTCACTCCATCGGCCTCGCGATCTGCTACGACGCCTTCTTCCCCGAGATCTTCCGAACCCTCGCGCTGGCCGGGGCGGATCTACTGGTCGTCATCTCCGCCTCCCCCGTCACGAGCTACTCCCTCTTCTCCAAGCTCTTGCCCGCGCGGGCCATCGAGAACGGCCTGCCCGTGGCCTACGTCAATCGCGTGGGCGTGGAGGATGGAATGGTCTTCGGCGGGGGAAGCGGAGCCTGGGACGCTCGGGGGGAGCCGCTCCTTCTCGAGGAACGGCCGCTCGCGGGCTTGGGTCCGGAGGAACGGCTCTTCCGGGCGGAAGTGGACCTCACGGAGGCCTCTCGCTGGAGGCCCTTCCGGCCGGTCCTTCGCGACGTGGCGACCCGGCCCGGCCCGGGCGAGGTGGCCTCCCCCTCGGACGGCGACTAGAACCGTCTGGCTCGGGTGGACCGCCCCGGGCGGGGCCGGAAGTACCCTCGCACATTCCGTTCGAGCAGGGGGCTTATAGCAGGCCGGAGCGGCTGGACCGACGATGGCCCCGACCATCGCCCAGCAGCTCGCGGCCAAGCAGCGGGAGATCTCCGTCGCGGAGTTCTTCGAGCGGAACCGCCAAATCCTCGGGTTCGACAATCCCCAACGCTCCCTCCTGACCACGGTCAAGGAGGCGGCCGACAACGGGATCGACGCCTGCGAGGAGGCCGGCATCCTTCCCGAGATCCTCGTCGAGATCTCCAAGGAAGGCGAGGACCGGGTCCGGGTGGCGGTCACCGACAACGGACCGGGGATCCTGCGCAAGGAGATCCCCAACGTCTTCGCCCGTTTGCTCTACGGCTCCCGGTTCCATTCGAACCGCCAGGCGCGGGGTCAGCAAGGGATCGGGATCAGCGCGGCCGTGCTCTACGCCAACCTGACCACCGCTCGACCCGCGAAGATCACTTCCAAGGTGGAGGAGGAGGAGGCCGCCCACGTTCTCGAGCTCTTCCTGGACACCCAGAAGAACCAGCCCCGCATCGCCTCCGAGGACGTGGTCCTCTGGGACCGACCCCACGGGACGCGGATCGAGCTGGTCCTCAAGGCACGGTACGTTCGCGGACGGCAATCACCGTACGAGTACCTTCGGGGGACCGCGATCGTGAACCCCCATGCCCGGATCGTTCTCGTCGAGCCCGATGGCACTCGGGTCACCTTCGAGCGGGCGACGGACGAGAGGCCCCCGATCGCAAAAGAGACCCTTCCGCATCCGTACGGTCTCGAGCTGGGGGAGCTCGGCTACTACCTCAAGGCGACCAAGCGCGCGACGTGCACCGACTTCCTTACCAAGGACCTCCAGGGGGTCTCGACCCGTTCGGCGAAGGACGTCCTCACCGCGGCCGGTCTCGCGTCCTCCACCCCTCCGAGCTCCGTCCAGGGGGAGGACCAGGAGCACCTCCTCACGGCCCTCCGGGCCATTCCGCTGGTCGCACCCTCGGCCGAGGGTCTTTCGCCCATCGGAGCCATGCTCATCAAGCGCGGGCTGCGGAACGTCCTCGGCGACGTTCGACCGGACTTCTTCGCACCCCCCGTCAGCCGGCCGCCCAAGGTCCGGGGTGGTTTCCCGTTCATGGTCGAGGTCGGGCTCGTCTACGGGGGGGCGCTCCCCGCCGACCAATCGGTCCAGATCCTCCGGTTCGCCAACCGCGTCCCGCTCCTGTTCCAGCAGGGGGCGTGCGCGATCACGAACGCCATCTCGAACCTGGACTGGCGGCGGTATGGTCTCGAGCAGAAGGGCGGGTCGGGTCTACCGAGCGGTCCGGCGCTCATTCTAGTCCACGTCGCATCCACGAAGATCCCGTTCACGAGCGAGGCGAAGGAGGCGATCGCGGAGGACCCGGAGATCGACCGGGAGATCACGCTCGCCCTCCAGGTGGCCGCACGCCACCTCCGGACCCACCTTTCCCGGAGGGACCGGCGGGACCTCGCGAGCGAGAAGTTCGCGATCATCCTCAAGATCCTGCCCAAGCTCGCGGAGAAGACGAGTCACTTGGTGGGCAAGGCGATCCCGGACCTGACCCCGGTCATCACGCGCATCATGGACGTCGTGAACATCGAGACACCGGTCTCCGCTACGGCCGACGGCGTCCAGGTCCCGATCGACGTGACGAACTACACCCCCCGGGCCCGGGTGCTCGAGCTGTTCGTCGAACTCCCCCCGGACCTCCTGAGCCTAGCCTCGTTCGAACCCGCGCCGGACGGCACCGACCCGGCCCTCGGACGGGCGTGGTGGACGCTTCCCAAGCTCGCTCCCAGCGGCCGCACGCACCTGGAACTGCGATTCCCAAAGAAGACCGACGTCGAGGCGAACGACTTTGATTGGTACGTCGCGGGGATCGACCAGGCGCACCTGCTCGGGGCGGACCCGCTCCCCGGCGACTGGGACGTCCGTCTCCCGCGAACGATCGTCGAAGCGGCCGAGGCCGCCGAAGCCGAGGCCCACGCGCCGGGCACCGGAGACGAGGAGGTGGATTACGATGCCGCGGAAACGAGCGCGAGCGCCGCCGACGACGAGTGACGAGGACGCTCCCCGCGTGCGCGCGGACGCCCTCCAGCCGACCCTGGCGCTCGCCGAAGCGATCTACGAGCAGCTCGACCACGGGGAGATCCCTCGGATGCGCCTGCCCCTCCGCACGAAGCAGAACCTCTCCTTCCTCGCCCGCGAGGGGGTGTGGAAGCTCGGTCGCCAGATGGGCACCCGCAGTGCCCGGAAGCTCGACGGCGCCCTCATGCTCCTGCGGACGTTCTACCTCGTGGATTTCATCAACGAGATGGCCCGCGACAAGAAGACCTCGACCTTGCGGGAGCTCTACTACATCAGCGAGGCGTGGGAGGAGGCCAAGTTCCACAGCGAGGACGAGTCCAACCTCCTCATCGAGGACCTGGAGGTCCTCTGCGAGCGACTCCGCGAGGATTTCCGATTGCACCCCGAGGAGAACGGGGCCTCCGTCATCGGCGACCTCACGATCAAGGAGAAGAACCGCAAGGGGGTCGTCAAGACGATCAACTGCCGCGACGACGTCGGGGACGGCGGGTACTCCCTCCCGTTCAACGTCGAGAAGGAGAAGATCCAGTTCGTCAGCACGAAGGCGAAGTTCGTCATCGCCATCGAGTGCGGCGGCATGGTCGACCGTCTCGCGGAGAACGGGTTCGACGAGCAGTACGACGCCATCCTGGTCCACCTCAAGGGCCAGCCCGCCCGCTCGACCCGTCGATTCCTGCGGCGGGTCACCGAGGAGCTCAAGTTGCCCGTCGTGGTCTTCACCGACGGCGACCCCTGGTCGTTCCGCATCTATGCCAGCGTGGCGTACGGGGCGATCAAGACCGCTCACCTCTCGTCGTACCTGGCCACCCCGGCCGCCGAGTTCCTCGGCGTCACGGCGTCCGACATCGAGAACTACGACCTCCCGTCCGACCACCTATCCGAGCAGGACATTCGCGCGCTGCAGGCCGAGCTCACCGACCCCCGCTTCGGCACCGCGGAGTGGCGCGCCGAGATCGAGCTGATGCTCAAGAACGGCAAGAAGGCGGAGCAGCAGTCCCTGGCGAAGTACGGGCTCAACTACGTGACGGAGCACTACCT
>Ga0209415_10001431_pt1 | contig 45784 bp, 48 predicted proteins | sample PeaSoiSIISIP2007_FD_187696 | JGI IMG/M metagenome (GOLD analysis project Ga0209415, IMG submission 187696) | Peat soil microbial communities from Weissenstadt, Germany - SII-SIP-2007 (SPAdes) (version 2) | ecosystem: Environmental > Terrestrial > Soil > Wetlands > Peat | place: Germany... | reverse complement strand
TATGGCGATCCCTTCGTCCATCCGCAGCGCGAGGATTATCGCGGCAACGTCAACCCGATCGGGCCGCGCGCCTGCTACGACGAAGGCAAGCGCTGCGCCGAGACCTTGTTCTTCGACTATCTGCGCCAACACAAGCTCCGGATCCGCGTCGCCCGCATCTTCAACACCTTCGGGCCGCGCATGCACCCGAATGACGGCCGCGTCGTCTCGAACTTCATCGTCCAGGCGCTCAAAGGCGAGTCCATCACCATCTACGGCGAGGGCACGCAGACGCGCGCCTTCTGCTATGTCGATGATCTCATCGAGGGCTTCATCCGGCTGATGGCGGCGCCGGACAGCATCACCGGCCCGATCAATCTCGGCAATCCCGTCGAGACCACGGTCGGCGAGCTCGCGCGCAAGATCATCGAAATGACCGGCTCGCATTCCAAGATCGAGCACCGCCCGCTGCCCATCGACGATCCCGTCCAGCGCTGCCCCGACATCGCCCAGGCGCGCCAGATCCTCGGCTGGGAGCCGCATGTCCCGCTCGAGACCGGACTCCAGAATACCGTCGCCTATTTCGACCGCCTCCTCACCGAGCGCGGCGAGAAAGCGAGCCCGACCTTGCGCCTGATGGCGTGAGGGCGAGGAACGATTTTCGCACGGCGGCGATGCCCTCCGCCGCCGCGATCATGCCGATATGGCCGATGCCGGGCACGATCGTAACGTGCAGATCGGATCGCGCCGGTCCGAGCAAGGGCGCGAAGCGATCGGGATAGAATAGCTCGTCGCTGCCGCCGACCAGGACCGCGGCCGGCTTGGTGCTGCGGCCGAGCGCCGCCAGGTAATCGCGCGGCGCGCCGAAATCGGCCGCGAGCCGGTAGGAATAGACGCTGGTGAGATTGGGGGCGTTGGGCGAAGTCGCGAAAGCGACGATGGAAAGCCCGTTGAACCAGTCGACGCCGATCCGATTCAACGTCCCCAGCACGATGAGGCGCGGCATCGCCAGAGAGACCCAGCCGCCCGTGCCCGGGCGAATGGTCGGCGCGCTCTGCGGCAAGGCCGGCGAGATCATGATGAAGCGATCGAACAGCTTCTCGTCGGGACCGGCGATCACGCGCAGAGCGAAGCCGCCGCCCGAGGAAAATCCGATCAGTGAAAAGCTCGCCGTGGGATGAAGCGGCCGAAGCACGGCGACGAAATCGGCGAGATCGTCCTCGAGCTGCCCGATATAGTCGATATCGCCGCTGCGGCCGGAATCGCGATGGCCGCGCAGAACCGGCACGTAAACTGAGGCGCCGGCATCGCGCAGCGCCTTAGCGAGCGGATGCATGCCGGTGCCGTCGTCGGACGAGCCGTGGATCAGCACCACCACTTGCGCGCCGCTGCCCGCGTAAATCCGGTAGCCGAGCTTGGCGCCGTCGCGCGCGGGATAAGTCTGGACCGCCGGCAGATCGCTGAAATCGACGTTGGCGAAAGCATCGCCGATCGAGGCCAAGGGTGGCGGCTTCACCGGCGCGTCGAACGCCAGCACGCCCCCGACCGCACCCGACACCACGACAATCAGGCCCGCTAGAATCCACGGCAATTTGTGCATTCTGTGGTCCTTACCTTGCGCCTGATGGCGTGAGGCGAAGCAGAGCACGATCCCATCAATTTGACGCAGCTTAGTCGTCACCCCCGCGCAAGCGGGGGTCCAAGCGCCGCCGGATTCCCGCATTTGCGGGGATGACGCCGGAAATATTCGGTATTCGGTAGCAAACTCACTTTAACATGAACGGCATCGGGATTCATCTTTTGTTCCAGTGCAACCGAGGCAGGATCTCCTAAAACGTGGCGGCCGAATTCATCCCGGAATCGATCAAGCGGGCGCGATGGAACGCGCAGTTCGCATCCCGGAAGTTGCTCCTCTATCGTCTGCTCTATCGGCGGTATCGACAATTCACGATGACCGGGGAGCGCCGCTTTGTGGCCAATCTCGACATCTGCACCCGCCATGTGCCGAATTCAGGTTGCATCATCGAATGCGGCGTGTGGCGCGGCGGCATGAGCGCCGCCATCGCCGACGCGCTCCCGAGCCGCGTGCATTTCCTGTTCGATAGCTTCGAGGGTCTGCCGCCCGCGCAATACGTCGATGGGGACCGCGCGGCTGCATTCCAGAGAGATAAGGACAGCCCAGTCTATTATGACAATTGCAGTGCCGAACGTGCCTTCGCCGAGCGCTGCATGAGCATGTCCAAGGCAAAGGAGTTTCACCTGATCCCGGGCTGGTTCAGCGCCACGATCCCCGCTTTTCAGCCTCCCGAACCGATTGCATTGCTACGGCTCGATGGCGATTGGTACGACTCGACGATGCAATGTCTCACCGGCCTCTACCGGCATCTCATGCCGGGCGGCGTGGTCATCATCGACGATTACTACGATTGGGAGGGGTGCACGCGCGCGGTTCACGATTTCCTATCTTCGGGCAAATTGATCGCGCGCCTCCGCCAGAGTGGAACGGTGTGTTATTTCGCGAAGCCATCGGAAGAAGAAACCAAGCGCTACGGTTGCTCCAGCCATCGTTAGGCGAGCTTGCTAGCCAATACCGGATCTATCCCGATTTGATACGATGACTTTCTTCTAATCCGGCACCTCGGCCGCGGCCAGAGCCTCGCGCTGGCGCTTGGCCATGCGATCCGCATCGAAATCGTGGATCAGCTCGTGGAACAGGCGGTGCCAATTGATTTCCGCCTTGAGGTGCGTGAAGACCGAGCCCAATCCCACTGCGGCGCGGTCCATGAAGACGAATTCGCGCGGCGGCTTGACCCCGCCCAAGCGTTTCAACTCGCGATGGACCGCCTCGGCCACTTCGCGGCCGTAGGAGCCCGTGCCCCATTCCTGGATGCGCCGCTTGCGATCCTCGAGCAGCGGCGCATAGACGTAGCGCGCCCAGCGGTTCAGCACGTCAATGAGCGCCCGGTTCAAATTCTTGAAGCCCCAGTTCTCGTAGGCGGCCACCGCCAGCTCCTCGTCGTCCTGGTCGAGCGCGTGATAAAGGTCGATCACGCCCTTGACGAAACCCGCCGTGAAAATCCGGATGCAGCCGAAATCGAAGAGATTGATGCCGTTATCGGGCCGCACCGTGTAATTGCCGAGATGCGGGTCGCCGTGGATGATGCCGTAGTAATAAAACGGCACGTACCAGGCGCGGAACATATTGCGCGCGACGGCGTTGCGCCGTGCCGCCGGCGCCTTCACCGCCTCGATCAGCGGCGTGCCCTCGAGCCAGGTCATGGTCAGGAGCCGCCGCGTCGAAAGCGCGGCGATCGGCTCGGGCACGGCGATGCCGGCTTCGTCCCTGAGCATCAACCGGTAAAGCCGCATATGCGCCGCCTCGCGCGCGTAGTCGAGCTCTTCGCGCAGCCGCGCCGCGATCTCGGCATGAATCTCGTCGGTGGAGATGGCGCGGTCGTAGCGCTCGTAGACCGCCATCACCAGCTTGAGCTGGCTCAGATCCGCCTCGACCGCCGAGCCCATATCGGGATATTGCAGTTTGCAGGCAAGCGCGCTTCCGTCGAGCGCGACCGCGCGATGGACTTGGCCGAGCGATGCCGCGCGCGCGGCCTCGCGCTCGAAGCTCTTGAACTTGCGCTGCCAATCCGGCCCGAGCTCGCCCGCCATGCGGCGCTTGACGAAGGACCAGCCCATCGGCGGCGCATTCGACTGCAAGGTCGCGAGCGCGTTGGCATATTCCTCGGGCAGCGCGTTCGGAATGGTGGCTAGGAGCTGCGCCACCTTCATCAGCGGACCCTTGATGCCGCCGAGCGCAATCTTCACATCGGCGGCATGGCGGCCGCGATCGAGGTTGAGGCCGAGATAGCGCTCGCCCACCAGCCGCGCGGCGAGCCCGCCGACGGCGGTCGAAACGCGGGCATAGCGCCACATCCGCCCCGGCAAGGTGTTCTCGTCGCTCACCCGCGTCAATCCATGATCTCGAGCTGGGCGATGAAGCCCGCGATCACCGACAATCCCTTGCGCCAGAAACCGGGGTCCGAGGCGTCGAGGCCGAAGGGCGCCAACAGCTCGCGGTGCCGCCGCGTCCCGCCGGCGCGCAGCATGTCCAGATATTTCTCGGCGAAGCCGGGCGCCGCGTCCTGATAGACGGCATAAAGCGAATTCACCAGGCAATCGCCGAAGGCATAGGCATAAACGTAGAACGGCGTGTGGATGAAATGCGGGATGTAGGTCCAGTACCAGCGGTATTCCTCGTCGTAGCGGAAGGCGGGGCCGAGGCTCTCGCGCTGCACCTCCATCCAGATCTCGCCCAAACGCTCGGGCGTCAGCTCGCCTTGGCGCCGCTCGTCATGGATTCGGGTCTCGAATTCGACGAAGGCGATCTGGCGCACCACGGTATTGAGCATGTCCTCGACCTTGGATGCCAGCATGATCTTGCGCCGCTTGGGATCGCGCTCGGCCTTCAGCATCGCCTGAAAGGTCAGCATCTCGCCAAAGACGGAAGCGGTCTCGGCGAGCGTCAAGGGCGTGTCGGCCATGAGCTGGCCCTGCGGCGCCGCCAGGATCTGGTGCACGCCGTGGCCCAATTCATGCGCGAGCGTCATGACGTCGCGCACCTTGCCGAGGTAATTCAGCAGAAGATAGGGGTGGACGCTCGGCACGGTCGGATGGGCGAAGGCGCCCGGCGATTTGCCGGGCTTGACCGGCGCGTCGATCCAGGGCGCGCCAAAGAAGCGGCGGCCGATCGCGGCAAGCTCCGGCGAGAACGCGGCATAGGCTTCGAGCACGGTACGCTGCGCCTCGCTCCAGGGAATGATTCGATCCTCGTCGCCGGGAAGGGGCGCATTGCGGTCCCAATAGGGCATGGTCTCGACGCCGAGCCAGCGCGCCTTGAGCCGGTAATAGCGGTGCGACAAGGTCGGATAGGCGCCGCGCACGGCAGCGATCAGGGCATCGACGACCTCGTCCTCGACGAAATTGCCGAGATTGCGCGAAGAGATCGGCCGCTTGAAGCCGCGCCAGCGGTCCTCGACCTCCTTGTCCTTGGCGAGCGTGTTGGTGACCAGCGCGAAGAGCCGCGCGTTGCGGCCGAAGACGGCGCCCAGCGATTTGGCGGCTTCCTTGCGGGTCTCGGGGTTAGCATCGGCAAGCAAATGCAGCGCCTCGGCGCTGGTCAGGTCCTTGTCGCCGATGAGAAAGCGCAGGCCCGCGATCGTCTCCTCGAACAGCCGGACCCAGGCGGCGCGGCCGGCGATGGATTTCTCGTGCAGCAGCTTCTCGATCTCGTCGCTGAGCTGATGCGGCCGGAAGACGCGGACATCGCGCAGCCACGGTTGGTAATGCGCGAGCCCCGGTGCCGCGAGCTTGGCGGCAAGATCGGAATCCTCGATGCGGTTCAGTTCGAGGGTGAAGAAGAGGAGGTGCGTGCCGATGTCGTTGACCCGCTCCTGCATGTTCTGGAAGAAGCGGCCGATCTCCGCATCCTCCATGTCCGTGCAATAGACCAGGCTCGCATAGCTCGCGATCCGTCCAAGCGTCTCCTGCAGACCCTCGTAGGCGGCGACGGCGCTGCCGAGCTCGGCGCCGGAAAGCACGGCGAGCTTGCCCTCATAGCGCGTGTGGAATTCCTGCGCCGCCGCCGCGACGCGCTCGATGTCGTGCTTAAGCTCCGGACTGTCGCGGCCGGGGTAGAGGTCGCGAAGGTCCCATTGCGGCAGCGCGCTCGACGCATCCTTCGCCGTCTCTGCCGCGGCGCCTACCGGCCCTGCCATCGCTCGGCCCTCCGTTTCGCCCTTGCAATATGGGGTGCGGGAAATTGACGCCAAGCGGCGCGGCGGCTATGCCCGCGGCGGCAAGGGGGAAACGCATGGAGTATCGCAGCTTTCCGAACCTCGCTGCGATGTTCTTCGAACAGGCGGCGCGCTACGGCGACCGGCCCTTTCTCTGGGCCAAGCGCGGCCGCGCCTATCATCCGATCACCTGGCGCGAGGCGCGGCGGCAGGTCGCGGATCTGGCGCGCGGCCTGCGCGCGCTGGGCCTCGCGCGCGGCGATCGCATCGCCATCGTCGCCGAGAACCGGCCGGAATGGGTCATTGCCGATTTCGCGATCATGGCGGCGGGCTGCATCACCGTTCCCGCCTACACCACCAATTCGGTGGACGATCACCGCCATGTGCTGGCGCACAGCGGCGCGCGCGCGGTGATCGTCGCCGATGCCGCGCTGGCGCAGCGCGTGCTCCCTGCCGCCGATCAGGTCACCAGTGTCGTAGCCATCATCGCCATCGAGCCGCCGGCGGTGGCGCAGCTCTCCGAGGCCGAGCTTCATCTTTGGGACGATGTGATGGCGCGCGGCGCGGGCGAGGCCGAGGAGGTCGAAGGCTGGGCCGGCGCGATCGGCCGCGACGACATCGCCTGCCTCATCTACACCTCCGGCACGGGCGGCGCGCCCAAGGGCGTCATGACCAGCCATGCCAACATTCTCGCCAATTGCCGCGGCGCCTATCGCCTGCTCGAGACCATCGGCCTCGATGATGAGGTCTTCCTGTCATTCCTGCCGCTGTCGCATTCCTACGAGCACACGGCGGGAATGATGTTCCCGGTCTCGATCGGCGCCGAGATTTATTTCGCCGAAGGGGCGGAGACGCTCGCAAGCAATCTCTTGGAAGCGCGCCCGACGATCATGACGGCGGTGCCGCGGCTTTACGAGACCCTGCATCAGCGCATCCTGCGCGGCGTCGAGCGCGAGGGCGGGCTCAAGGCGCGGCTCTTCCGTCTGGCGCTGCGCCTCGGCCGCAAGCGGCTCGAGAAACCCGGGTCGATGATGCTGTACGAGCGCCGGCTCGACCGCCTGGCCGATCGGCTGGTGCGGCGCAAGATGCAGGCGCGTTTCGGCGGCCGGCTCAAGGCGATGGTCTCGGGCGGCGCGCCGCTCAATCCGGAGATCGGCTCCTTCTTCCTCGCGCTCGGCGTCAATCTGCTGCAGGGCTATGGCCTGACCGAGGCCTCGCCGGTGATCTCCGCCAACCCGCCGAACCGCATCAAGATCCACAGTGTCGGCCCGCCGCTCGACGGCGTCGAGGTCAAGATCGCCGAGGACGGCGAGATCCTGGTGCGCGGCGAGCTCGTGATGAAGGGTTATTGGAACGATCCGGAGGCGACGGCGCGGACCCTCATCGACGGCTGGCTGCACACCGGCGACATCGGCGAGCGCGATGCGGACGGCTACATCATCATCACCGACCGCAAGCGCGATTTCATCAAGACCTCCGGCGGCGACATGATCGCGCCGGCGCGGGTCGAAGGCCGATTGGTGCTGCAGCCGGAGATCGGCCAGGCGATGGTCTTTGGCGACCGCCATCCCTATCTCGTCGCGGTCATCGTGCCGCGCGCCGAGTTCGTCGAGGCGCTGGCGCGCCGGCGCGGGGTCGAGGCTGATGCGATCGCGCCGGCGAGCGATCCCGAAGTAGCGAAGGCAGTCGCGGCGGCGGTGGCGCGCGCCAATGGCGCGCTCCCATCGGGCGAGCGCGTGCGCCGCTCCATCATCGCGCGCGAGCCCTTCTCGGCGCAGAACGGCCAGATGACGCCGACCCTCAAGATCAAGCGCCACGCCATCCGGCAGGCCTATGGCGAAGCGCTCGCCGCGCTCTACGAATCGGGTGGCAGCGCGCCTCGGGCGGCGAGCTGAGCCATATTGGCAGCGCGGTCGCCGGCGCCTAAGCTCCGCCCGTCGCGACCGGCCGCGGAGGGTTCTTCATGCGAAGCTATGATGTGATCGAGTTCGGCGCGCCGCTGCAACCGGTCGAGAAGCCGACGCCCACGCCACAGGGCACCGAGGTGCTGCTGCGCACGCTCGCCACCGGCGTCTGCCACAGCGATCTTCACATCTGGGAAGGCTATTACGATCTCGGCGGCGGCAAGCGCCTCTATACCAAGGACCGCGGGCTGGCGCCGCCCTTGACGCTCGGCCACGAGATCGTCGGCGAGGTCGTGGCATTGGGCCCCGAGGCGAGCGGCGTCAAGCCGGGCGACCGGCGCCTCGCTTATCCCTGGATCGGCTGCGGCAGTTGCGCCGTCTGCCAGCGCGGCGACGAGCATCTCTGCGCCCGCCCGCGCACTCTCGGCATCACCCGGCCGGGCGGCTTCGCCGACCATGTGCTGGTGCCGCATCCGCGCTATCTGCTCGAATTGGGCGGGCTCTCCGCGGCGCAGGCGGCGCCTTACGGCTGCTCCGGCCTCACCGCCTACGGTGCGTTGAAGCGGGTCGGCGAGCGGGTGTGGCGCCAGCAGCCCATTGCGGTGATCGGCGCCGGCGGTCTGGGCCTGATGTGCTTAGCGCTCCTCAAGGCGCTGGGCGGGCAGGGCGCCATCGTCGCCGACATCGATGCCAAGAAGCGCGCCGCGGCTCTGACGGCGGGGGCGCTGGCGGTGGTCGATGCCGGCGCCGCCGATGCGGTGAAGCAGCTCCAAGCGGCGGCCAAGGGTCCGCCCGCAGCGGCGATCGATTTCGTCGGCGCCGAGACGACGGCGCGGCTCGGCATCGATGCCATCGCGCGCGGCGGGAAATACGTCATCATCGGCTTGTTCGGCGGCGAGGTGCGGCTGTCGCTGCCGCTCCTGCCGATGCGCGCCATCACCATCGAGGGCGCGCTTGTCGGCTCTCTGGCCGAGCTCAAGGAGTTGCTTGCTCTGGTCGCGACCGGCAAGGTGCCGCCCGTGCCGCTCGACGAGCGCCCGCTCGATCAGGCCGATGCCGCGCTCCACGATCTGAAGGCCGGCCGCGTCGTCGGCCGGGCGATCCTCAGGAACTAGGGACCGGCTCCGCCTCGGCGATGGGGCTCTCGGCGCCGGCGGCGCCTGCGATGGTATTGCTCACCGCGCGGGCGAGGCAGTCGTAGCTCAGATCGGTCATGTGCAGCCGGTCGCGCGACAGCATGAGCGCGAGCGGCATGCGTCCGTCGTCGGTCCATTGGCGCATCATGGCAAAGCGCCGGAACATCGGGACATCCTCGGCATGCGCCGCCGCGTCGAGGAGGCTCAGCATCTCGTGATAGTCCTCATGCTGGAGCAGCGCCGGCGCGTATTGCGGATTCATCAGGAGAAGGTCGCTGCCGCTCGTCTTGATGCGCGCGACGCCTTGGCGCACGCTTTCCACCACATTGATCGGGTCCTGATCTCGCAGAACCCCGTTGGTGCCGACCTGCCAGATGACGAGATCGGGATGCTCGGGCAGGACGTCGCGATTGATCCGCCGCTCCATATCCGCGGCTTCCTCGCCGCCGACGCCGCGGTTGACGACGCGGATCTTGAGCGCGGGGAAACGCGCCTCGAGCAGGACCGCGAGGCGGCTCGGGTAGCTGTTCTCCGGCCGCGAAGCGCCCACGCCCGCGGTCGAGGATGAGCCCAGCGCCACGATCGTCAAGGTGCCGCCGGCGCGCAGGCGCTCGGCGACGCGCGGCAATGGCTGATCGAGCGTCGTGATCTCCACTGGCGTGGCGCAGCGATCGATCGCGGCATTGGCGGCGTGGCCCGACCGGAGCAGAATTGGCACCGCCGTGGCGAGCACGATCAGGCACAGCGCTGCCGCCGTGCCCCGGCTCACCCGGGTCGAGGCCGAGATGTTTCTCGTCATTTCATTGCGCGGCGAAGTCGACCGCCTCCGCCAAATTTTCGCCTAGGCATTCGTAAACCTCCGCCGCCAGTGCCGCGCGATTCTCCTTGGACACGTCGACGAAGTCGAACATGCCTTCCGCGCTCCAATATCTCATGATGTCGAACCGCCGAAACAAGTAGACATCATGCAAATCGGCCACCTGGTGAAGAGCGTCGAGATAGGGCTCGAAATTAATCACCGAAGCGGTACCGGAATTATACTGCATATCCACGAGCATAACCTCCGAATTGTGTTCCCGCAACGCAGCAATTCCGCTCTCGAGCGCCGCGGTGAAATCGTCGATGTCGGTGCCGCGGACGGCATCGACCGTTCCGGTCTCCCAGATCACCAGATTCGGGCGGCTGGGATAGATTTCGGCGGCGAAGCGCTGAACCATGTCCTCGGTGGTCTGTCGCGCGATGCCCAAGTTGATGACGGTGATCTGCGCTTGCGGGTGCCGCCGGCGCAAGGCCGCCTCGAGCCAGTGCGGATAGGCATTGGCCGGGCCGCCGGCCGCGGCTCCCGCGGTCGAGCCGCCACCGATGACGGTTATGACGACCGGCTGCTTCGCGTGCAGGCGCTCGGCCAGGCCCGGCAGACGAGGCTCGTCCTCGACCAGTTCGCGCGGCACGCCGCAGTCGCGGCCGGGAGCCGCGCCGTGCTCCCGCTCGCCTCCGCTCGCCAGCGATGCGACAAATGCGAGGCCCGGCAGCAGGAGAAGGACGCGGCGCATCATCCTCACTCCGACGGCGTCGCCGGAACCGGACCGGCGGCATGGCGCGGACGCCGGCTCGCCGCCTTGAACCACTCGAAGAGGGCGGCGGCGCCGATCATAAGGGCGATCCCAGCGAGGTTCACGGCGATCTCGGTGCCGATCCCGCCATAGAATTCCGTCAGAATGAAGTGCCCGAGCACCGACAGCAGGATGCCGAGACAAAAGACGTAGAGCGAATGCTTGCCGCAGACGACGATCGCCCGGGTCGCGCGCCATTCGAGAAAGGCGTTGTCGCGCTTGACGAAATGCACGACGGAAGCGGCCAAAGCCAGGAAGCTGATGAGCCGCAAGGGCGTCAAATTGGTTTTGTCGATGGTGTGGTTCCAGAGCTGCTTCGCCAGAAGCGGCGGAAACGGATCAAAGACCCAGTGCAAGGTCCAGCTGAGGCTGATAACGGCGACGCCGGCGGCAATGACGGCGGCCAGGCGCGACAGCCAGGTCGGCACGCGCGATACATGGTGCTCGTCCACGGCTGCGTAGCCGAGGCTCGCGCCGATCACGAACAGGAACTGCCAGGCGAGCGGATTGAAGAACCAGGTGTGATCGGCCGGATAGGTGTGCAGCGCCCAGCCGCGCGCCAAGGTCAGCGCATAAAGCGCTGCCGAGACGCAGACCGGCACCAACGGATATTTTTCGAGGGCCAACAGGACCGGCGGAAAGCATCCGAGCAGGACGATGTAGAGCGGCAGGATGTCGAGAAACGGCGGCTGGAAATCGAGCAGCAGGGCCCGGATGATGGCGATATGCGGCGCTTGCAGGAAATCGCCGACGCCGAGCTCCTCGGCGTACATCGGGCTCTGAATTGCGATCAGCGTGTAGGAGACCTCGGCGGTGAAGATGACGAAGAGAAAGATGTGCGCGACGTAAAGCTGCCAGACCCGGCGATAGATTTGCGCGGTGGCCAACAGCGCGCCGCTTTGACGCAGACTTCGGCCATAGACGAGCGCCGCCGTATAGCCGGAGATGAAGATGAAGATCTCGGCCGCGTCGTTGAAGGCGATCGAGCGCACGGTGAAATAGGAGAGGAAATTCTCGGGAATGTGGTCGATGAAGATGAAGATCAGCGACAGGCCGCGGAAGAAATCGAGCCTGACGTCGCGACCACCCTCTGGCACGGGCCCGGCCATCGCAAGGGTACTCAGGACGCGACAGCCGCGACCGCCCCGGCGGGCGGGCGGCCGGTCGGCAGGAATCGCGGCATGCTGGCACCCATCGGCGCGGATCATAGCGGCTGCGGCCGCGCGGCCAAGGGCCCCCGCGCTGCCCTGAAATGCAATTCGCGCTACCATTGGCGGCGAACGGAAGGAGGCAGCCATGTCCGGCATCGAGGCGCTGATCAGGGCGGCGGCGGCGGCGCGCGACAATGCCTATGCGCCCTATTCGCGGTTCAAGGTCGGCGCGGCGATCCGCGCCGCGGACGGGCGCATCTTTGTCGGCGCCAATGTCGAGAATGCCTCATATCCGGCCGGGCTCTGCGCCGAGGCCGCGGCGCTCGCCGCCATGATCGCAGCCGGCGCGCGCCGCGTCGCCGAGTTGGCGATCGTCGCCGAGAGCGCGGCGCCGGTGCCGCCTTGCGGGCTCTGCCGGCAGCGTCTGGCGGAGTTCGCCGGGCCGGAGGCAGAGGTTCATCTCGGCACTACCGCAGGGCTGCGGCAGACGGTGCGGCTCGGCGAGCTTCTGCCGCTCGCCTTCGGCGCCGCCCACTTGCCGCCCTGAGCCTCAGATGGCGTCGAGCTGCCAGGCAATGTCGTTGTGGATGTTCCAGAGGTAGCCGATGTCGGCGGTCCCGACCAGGGCATAGGCATGCCCGTGATGCCGCCAATAGATCATGTTCACGTCGTCGCGGCGCGCGAAGGTCGGCTGCAGGTCGCCCCGGTTGGAATTCGCGACAATGACGGTCAACGGTCCGAGCGCCTTGTTGTCGGTGGTATAGAAGAGCTGGGTCCCGGGCCGCCCCTCGATGAAGATGAAGCGGGCGCCTTGGAAGGCGAGGCCCCAGGGCTTGAGATTCGGCACCCGGAAGTCGGGCGGCAGCTTCTGCGCCACCTTGTGCGCCGCATCGCCTTCGGTCGGTGGCACATCGGCCAAGGCCGCGTCGTTGACCCCGGCATTGACGAAGAGCTTGTGATAGCCGGCGATGCTGTCGAGCCAGGTCCCGCCGGCGGGACTGACGACCTCCTGCTGCTCGGCGAGATCCGTCCCGGCCTGGTTCCCGGCGAAATAGCCGACGACGAGGCCAGCGATCGAGGCCGCCACCGGCACGCCGATCCACCACCGCCGCTGGCCGAGGAGACGCTTCATCCGGTGGACCGCGAGATTGGTCACCTTCTGCGGCTTCTGCGGCGATTCGCCGCGCGCCGCGGCGATGAGCCGCTCGGGCAGCGGCTCGCGCAACACTTCATCGAACGCCGCACGCAGCAAAGCCGCGTTTTCGGCGAGCCGGCCCGCCCGCTCGCGCAAGCCCTCGTCCTGCTCGAGCCACCAGGCGATCTCCGCGCGCTCGCGCTCGTCGACTTCGCCGTCGAGATAGGCGATCAGCCTTTCGTCACTCGGCTTCTGCATTGTCCCGACTCCTGCGGAGCGCTTTGCCCGACTCCAGCCTCGCTTGAAGCGCGAGCCGGGCCCTTGCCAACCGGCTCATGATGGTGCCCACGGGTACCTCGGCGATCTCCGCTGCCTCCTTATAGCTCAACCCGTCCACGGTCACGAGAAGGAGAGCCGTGCGCTGGTCGCCCGGCAGTTCGCGCAGTGCGGCGCGCACTTCGTCCAGCGCCAAGCGGGCCTCGACCCGCCGCACCGGCTCGTCCGTGCCGACATGCATGCCTTCATCCTCTCCCCCTTCCTTCCGGATGTCACGCGCGCGCAGATGATCGATCCAGATCGTCTGCACGATGCGAAACATCCAACTGTCGAATCGCGTCCCCTCCTGGAACTGGTGTGCCCGGGTCAAGGCGCGCTCGCAGGCCGCCTGGACGAGATCATCGGCCTCGGCGGCCGAGCCGGCCAGACCACGCGCAAACCGCCGCAGCCTGGGCAGAACGGCAATGAGCTGATCGCTGAAGGACGCGCTCATCGCCCCAACCCGTAGCTGCACCGAGGGGCGCAATCGCACCAAACTGAATGACAACGGCAGGCGATTGGATTTATTCCCTAACGGAAGGGGCGGCCCGTGGCCCGATATTGGGGGTGGGCCGGGCCCGGCCCGCTATGGGTTGGAAGCTCTGACTGGCGTAATCTCCCACCCCATCTTAACACGGAGCAACTGCATGAAAAAAGCGGCGCTTGGCGCGCTATTCGGGCTCCTTGCCCTGCTCGCCGCGGCAGGGGCACGGGCCAATTGCGCCGACGATCTGCGCGTCCTCAAGGCCAAGCTGCCGGAAGTGCCGGACGGGGCGCGCCGGCAGGAACTCGCGCTGTTGCTGGAAAAGGCGACGAAAGACGAACAATTCGGCCGCATCAGGCTCTGCATCGATGCGGTCAATCATGCGCGGGGGCTGCTAAAGTAAGGAAACGCCGAGGTTCCCACTTCACAAATGGTTAATCGCGCGGCATTGTATCGCCGCGTCACGCGCAGGGGACAATCACCGAAATGAAGATCTGCATACCGAAGGAGCGCCGCCCGCACGAGCGCCGCGTGGCGGCGTCGCCCGATACGGTCAAGCGGCTCATCGGCATGGGGCTCGAGGTCGTGGTGGAGAAGGGCGCCGGAGCGGGCGCTTCCTTTCCCGACGATTCCTATGCGGCCGCGGGCGCCACCATCGCGGCCGATGCCGCGGCGACGCTCGGCAGCGCCGACATCATCCTCAAGGTGGCGCGTCCGCTGCCCGAGGAAGTAGCGCAGATGCGGCGCGGCGCAGTGCTCATCGGCATGCTCGAGCCGCTGCAGCACGCCGAGGAGGTCGCGGCCTATGCGCGCGCCGGCCTCGCCGCCTTCGCCATGGAATTGGTGCCGCGCATTACCCGCGCCCAGGCGATGGACGTGCTGTCCTCGCAGGCCAATCTCGCGGGCTATCGTGCCGTGCTCGAGGCGGCGACGGCGTTCGGCCGCGCCATGCCGATGATGATGACGGCAGCCGGCACGATCCCGCCGGCCCGGGTGCTGGTCATGGGCGCCGGCGTCGCCGGGCTGCAGGCGATCGCCACGGCGCGGCGGCTGGGCGCGGTGGTCTCGGCCACCGATGTGCGGTTCGCCGCGAAGGAGCAGGTGGAAAGCCTCGGCGCCACCTTCCTCGCCGTCGATCTCGAGGCGATGAAGGCGATGGAGACCGCCGGCGGCTACGCCAAGGAGATGGGCGAGGATTTCGCCCGGCGCCAGCGCGAGCACGTCACGGAGGCGCTCAAGAAGATCGACATCGTCATCTGCACGGCGCTCATTCCGGGCCGGCGCGCGCCCGTGCTGATCACGCGCGACATGATCGCGGTGATGCGGCCGGGCTCGGTCATCGTCGACCTCGCGGTCGAGCAGGGCGGCAATGTCGAGGGCAGCGTCGCCGGCGAGGTCGCGACGACGGCAGGCGGCGTCGCCATTCTCGGCCATTTGAACATGCCGTCGCACATTGCGGTCGATGCGAGCCAGCTCTACGCCAGGAACCTGCTGGCCTTTCTCGGCCTCGTCATCGACAAGGACAAGAATCTCAAGATCGACGAGAGCGACGCCATCGTGAAGGCGAGCCTGCTCACGCGCGATGGCGCGGTGGTCCATCCCGAACTGGCCGCCGCCTCCGGCGCCGCGGCAGGAGCGTCGTCATGAGCGTGCCCGATCCCTTCGTCTTCTTCCTCACGGTGTTCGTGCTGGCCGTGTTCGTCGGCTACCACGTGGTGTGGCGCGTCACGCCGGCGCTGCATTCGCCGCTGATGAGCGTCACCAACGCCATCTCCAGCGTCATCATCGTTGGCGCGCTCATCGCCGCCGGCCCGGCCGGCTTCAGCTTCTCCAAGGTGATGGGCTTCTGCGCGGTGGTGCTGGCCTCGGTCAACATCTTCGGCGGGTTCATCGTCACCCAGCGCATGCTGCAGATGTTCAAGCGCAAGCAAAAATAGCGGAGAGCCCACGGTGAGTGCGAACCTTTCAGCCCTGCTCTACCTGGTCGCTTCGATCTGCTTCATCCTGGCGCTCAAGGGCCTGAGCTCGCCCGAGACGGCGCGCGCCGGCAACCTTTACGGCATCGCCGGCATGGTGATCGCGGTCGCGACGACCTTGGCGACGCCGGGTGTCGTGAGCTTCGGCGTCATCCTCGTCGGCATCGTCATCGGCGGCGCGATCGGCACCTTCATTGCGCTCCGGATCCAGATGACGGCGCTGCCGCAGCTGGTCGCGGCCTTTCACAGCCTGGTGGGATTGGCCGCGGTGTGCGTCGCCGCCGCCGCCTTCTATTCGCCCGCCGCCTACGGCATCGGCACGGCGGGCGACATCCGCATGGAGAGCCTCATCGAGATGGGGCTCGGCACGGCGATCGGCGCCATCACCTTCACCGGCTCGGTGGTGGCGTTCGCCAAGCTGCAGGGCTTGGTCACGGGCGCGCCGCTGGTCTTTCCCGGGCAGCATCCGCTCAATGCGCTCCTGGGATTGGTGCTGCTGGCGGTCGGCGTGTGGTTCGTCCTGGCGCAGCCCGCGCTGGGTTTCTGGGGGATCGTCGTCCTGTCGCTGGCGCTGGGGCTGTTGCTCATCGTGCCCATTGGCGGCGCCGACATGCCGGTCGTCATCTCGATGCTCAATTCCTATTCGGGCTGGGCCGCCTGCGGTATCGGCTTCACGCTGTCCAACAGCCTCTTGATCGTCACCGGCGCGCTCGTGGGCTCGTCGGGCGCCATCCTCAGCTACATCATGTGCAAGGGGATGAACCGCTCGATCTTCAATGTCATCCTCGGCGGCTTTGGCACCGAGGGCGGCGTGATGGCGGCAGGGGCGCAGGGCGACCGCTCGGTCAAGTCGGGGAGCGCCGAGGACGCCGCCTTCATCCTGAAGAATGCGAGCTCGGTCATCATCGTGCCCGGCTATGGCATGGCGGTGGCGCAGGCGCAGCACGCGCTCAAGGAGATGGCGGACATCCTGAAGCGCGAGGGCGTCACCGTGCGCTACGCCATCCATCCGGTGGCGGGCCGCATGCCCGGGCACATGAACGTGCTGCTGGCCGAGGCCAACGTGCCCTATGACGAGGTGCTCGAGCTCGACGAGATCAATCGCGATTTCGCCTCGACCGACGTGGCCTTCGTCATCGGCGCCAATGACGTGACCAACCCCGCCGCCAAGACCGATCCCACTTCGCCGATCTACGGCATGCCCATCCTCGATGTCGAGCGGGCGAAGACGGTGCTCTTCGTCAAGCGCACGATGGCCTCGGGCTATGCCGGCGTCGAGAACGTGCTGTTCTACCGCGACAACACGATGATGCTGTTCGGCGACGCCAAGAAGATGTGCGAGCAGATCGTCAAGGCGCTGGCCTGAGCCGGAAAAACCAAAGCCGCCGCGGAGCGCCCGGGCGGCTTTCTCTTGAACGGTCGAAGGCAGAGGCTCAATAGCCCTCGCGCTCCATGCGTTTGCGCAGGAGCTTGCGGTAGCGCCGCACCGCCTCGGCCTTTTCGCGGGCGCGGCGCTCGGAGGGCTTCTCGTAATTGCGTCGGAGCTTCATCTCGCGGAAGATTCCTTCCCGCTGCATTTTCTTCTTCAGCGCGCGCAGCGCCTGGTCGACATTATTGTCGCGGACGAGAACTTGCACGAGCACTCCTCATCTTAGTTCGGCAAAAATCCACTCGGCCGCGGACCCAGCGCAGCCAAAGGCGGCGCTAGATAACACGTTTGCCCGGATTTGGGAAGTCCGGGCGGGCGGCTTTACCCTGCCGCGCGCCGCGCTCATATTAGGCCCATGGCCATCCTCAAGATCGCCCGCATGGGCCATCCGGTTCTGCGCCAAATCGCCGAGCCCGTGGCCGATCCCGGCGCGCCCGAGATCCGCCGCCTGGTCGCCGACATGGTCGAGACCTTGGCCGATATCGGCGGCGCCGGCCTCGCCGCGCCCCAGGTGCATGTCTCCCGCCGCGTCGTCATCTTTGCCGTGCCCGAGGAGCGCGTCAGCGGACGGCCGGACGATCGCCCGCAGGAGTTGATCGCGCTGGTCAATCCCGTGATCGAGCCTTTGGGGCCGGAGATGGAATTGGGCTGGGAAGGTTGCCTCTCCGTGCCGGGCCTGCGCGGCGCCGTGCCGCGCTTTGCCCGCATCCGCTATCGCGGCGCGACACCCGAAGGCGAGGCGATCGACCAAATCGCCGAAGGATTTCATGCGCGCGTGGTGCAGCACGAATGCGATCATTTGGACGGCGTGCTCTATCCGCAGCGCATGACCGATCTGCGGCTGTTGATGTTCAACGAGGAAGGCCTGCGCTTTCCCGTCAAACTCGGCGAGACGGTGGGCTAGGAGCGGCGATGGACGACATTGTGCAGAGAGATGCCGTGCTCGCGGGACTGTTGCCGAACGTGGCCTTCGACGGCTGGAGCGCGGCGGCGTTGCTGGCGGCGGCGCGGCGCGCCGGGGTCGATGAGGCCGAATTGGCGCGGCTCTTTCCGCGCGGCCCGATCGACGCCATCGCCTGGTTCAGCCATTGGGCCGACCGCCGCGCCATGGAGACGGTCGCGGCCCAGAAGCTCGAGGGCATGCGGGTCGGCGAGCGTATCGCCCTCGCCGTGCGGACGCGGCTCGATCTGCTGGCGCCGCATCGCGAGGCGGTGCGGCGGGCGCTGGCGCTGCTGGCGCTGCCGCTGAACGCGCCCCTGGGTTTGCGGCTGCTCTACGACACCGTCGATGCGCTGTGGTATGCCGCCGGCGACACCGCCGCCGATTTCAGCTTCTACACCAAGCGCGGCCTGCTCGCCGGGATCTATGCCGCGACCACGCTCTACTGGCTCGACGACCGCTCGCCCGACGGCAGCGCGACCGAGGCTTTCCTCGCCCGCCGCCTCGCCGAGAGCGCTTCGCTGCCGCGCCTCCGGGCCCGGCTCGAGCGCGCGCTCGACGCCGTCCCCAACCCCTTCCGCCTCTTCCGCATGCCCGGCCGGCGGCTTTAGCGCAAATTCCGGCTGGATGGACTCATTGCGTCCTTCGAGACGCCGGCTGCGGGCGACCGCATGCGGTCGCCCCTCAGGACGAGGATTTTTCTTCGTGCCACCAAAGATTTTCTTCATGCTGAGGAGGCCGCGAAGCGGCCGTCTCGAAGCACGCACGACATCCATGCAGTCGGCAACCGCCTTAGCGGCGCGGGATCAGGGTGGTGACGTGGCCCATCTTGCGGCCCGGCAGGATCTCGGTCTTGCCGTAAAGGTGCAGCTTGCGCAGCGGGTCGTCGAGTATCGCGCGCCAGTTCGCGACCTCGGCGCCGATCAGGTTCTTCATCACCGCATCCGAATGGCGCTCGGCCGAGCCGAGCGGCAGACCGCAAATGGCGCGCACCAATTGCTCGAACTGGCTGGTATGGCAGGCGTCGATGGTCCAATGTCCGGAATTGTGCGGCCGCGGCGCCAGCTCGTTGACCAGCAGCTCGCCACGTTTTGTTAAGAACATCTCGACGGCGAGCAGTCCGGCGATGTCGAGCCCCTCGGCCAAGCGGCGGGCGATCGCCACGGCCCGCGCCGCTGCTTCGGGCGCGATCGGCGCCGGCACGATGGTGGTGTCGAGGATGCCGTTGACATGCCGGTTCTCGACCGCCGGATAGATCGCGCAGGCGCCGCCCGCGCCCCGCGCGACGATGACGGAAATCTCGCAGGCGAAATCGACGAAGCCCTCGAGGATCGCGAGCTCGGTGCCGAGGCTGCGCCACGCCGTGGCGAGGTCGGCGCCCGCGCCGATCGTCACTTGCCCTTTGCCGTCATAGCCGAGCCGCACGGTCTTGAGCAGTGCGGGCCGGCCGATGCGCTGAAGCGAGGCTTCGAGCTCGGTGAGATTGGTTACGGCGGCATAGGGCGCAGTCGCGATCGAGGCGGCGCCAACATACTCCTTCTCCTTGAGCCGGTCCTGCGCGATGCGGAGCGCGGCGGGGCCCGGCCGCACCGGCTTGAAGGCGGCCAGATGCTCGGCCGTCTCGGCCGGCACATTCTCGAATTCGAAGGTGATGACATCGACCTGGCGGGCGAAATCGGCGAGCGCCGCCTTGTCCGTGTAATCGGCCGTGGTGGCGAAGCAGGTCACGAGTTTCGCCGGGCTCTCGCGCTCCGGGCAGAAGACGTGGCAGCGATAGCCGAGCCGCGCCGCGGCCAGCGCAGTCATGCGGCCGAGCTGGCCGCCGCCGAGAATGCCGATCGTCCCGCCCGGAGGGATCATGCGCCGTCGGGGCGCTCCGGCACGGAATCGGTCTGCGCCTTGCGCCAGGCATCCAGCGCCGCGGCCACCACAGGGTCGCCGAGCGCCAGAATGGCGGCGGCCAAGAGCGCGGCATTGATGGCGCCGGCCTTGCCGATGGCGAGCGTCCCGACCGGAATGCCGCCGGGCATCTGCACGATCGACATGAGGCTGTCGAGCCCCTTGAGCGCCGCGCTCTCGACGGGAACGCCCAGAACCGGCAGCGGAGTCATCGCGGCGGCCATCCCCGGCAGATGGGCGGCGCCGCCGGCGCCGGCGATGATGATTTTGAGCCCGCGCTCGCGCGCCGTCGTGGCATAGGCCGCAAGCCGCTGCGGCGTACGGTGGGCGGAGACGATTCGGCACTCATGGGCGATGCCGAGTCGCTCGAGAGTCGCCGCGGCGTGGCGCAGCGTCTCCCAATCCGAATCGCTGCCCATGATGATGCCGACCGACGGTCCCGTCCCGGCCATGGAAGCGCCATCCCCCGAGCAAGAAAGCGCGCATTATAGGGAGCCGGAGAGGCGCGGCAAGCGCGGCGCGGCCGGTCGTGCTTTGCCGGCAGACGCATATCTGGCATAATTTTCGCCGAGAGGTCCAATCCGGCGCTGTGGCGCCGCGGCGCGTGGAGGCAGGGAAATCCAAGACGGCAAGCCGGATCATACGGTCGCGCCGGTGCGCGCCGTCGCCGACCCAGAAGCCAGCCCCGCTGCCGCGCCCGCGCTGCGCGACAGGATGGCGCTGGCGGACCTCCTCGATGCGGAACTGACGCCGCGGGCGCGCCAAACGATGCTGGCGCTGCAGGGCGAGGCCGACGAGTTGCGCCGCGCGCTCGGCGACGCGCGGCTGCGGATTGGCCATCTGGAAAAGCTGGTCGACGAGGACCCGCTCATTCCGATCGCCAACCGGCGTGCCTTCATGCGCGAGCTCGCACGCATGATCGCCTTCGCCAAACGCTACGGCGTGCCGGCGAGTATCGTCTATTTCGACATCGACAACATGAAGCAGGTCAACGACACCTGGGGCCATGCCGCAGGCGACGCGGCGTTGCTGCAAGTGGCGCGGCTTCTGGTCGAGAACGTACGCAATACCGATTTCGTCGGCCGGCTCGGCGGCGACGAGTTGGGCGTGCTGCTGGTCCAGGCCGACCAAAAACGGGCCGAGCGCAAGGCGGCCGAACTGGTAGCCGCCGTGGTGGCGCAGCCGCTGGTATGGGAGGGGTGCTCGATCCCGCTGACCGTCGCCTATGGCGTTCACGCCTTTTCCGGCGGCGAGGACACGAACGAGGTCATCGCCGCCGCCGACCGCGCCATGTACCGCCGCAAGAATCGCAAAAAGGCCGCGGGCTAGAGGCGCCCGCGCCGCCCGGATCAGGCGATGATGTCGGGCAGCAGCCGTCCTTCCAGCTTGATGATGAGGTCCTTGAGCGCGAGCTTGCGCTTCTTGAGACGCTGCAGGTGCAGATAATTGAGCGGCGCGTTCTCGCTGAGCCGGGCGATCGCCTCGTCGAGGTCGCGATGCTCGGATTTGAGCGCTTCGATCCTGGCCTTAATAGCTTCGACGTCGAGATCCATGGACGAATGCAGCCAGTCTTTCGCGAAAGTGTTCACTATAGCAGAATGGGGCCCTTGGCGTGAGGGGGCAGCAGATTCCGGTCCTTCGTCGGAAGCGAAGGGCTGCAACGGGCGGGAGCGTGTGCCGTGGCGACAGTGGAAAAATCGGCGCCCAAGACGATCGGCATTCTGACCAGCGGCGGCGACTGCGGCGGTCTCAATGCGACGATCCGCGCCGCCGTCACTCGCGCCATCCTGGGCTATGGCTGGCGCATCTTGGGAATCCGCAATGGGACCATGGGGCTGCTGCGGCGGCCGCTGGCCTATGACGAGTTGGATCTCAGCATCTCCACGGTCAACATCCTGCGCCAGGGCGGCACCATTCTCGGCACCACCAACAAAGGCGATCCCTTCGCCTTTCCCATGCCCGACGGCAGCCTGTGCGACCGCTCGGACGAGGTCATCGAGGGCATCCGCATGCTCGGCCTCGACGCGCTCATCGGCGTCGGCGGCGATGGCAGCTTCACCATCCTGCGCCGCCTCGCGCAGCAAGGCGGCTTCAATCTCGTCGGCATCCCCAAGACCATCGACAACGACGTCGGCGCGACCGAGAACTCGATCGGCTACAACACCGCGGTGATGGTGGCGACCGAGGCGCTCGACCGCTTGCAGCCGACGGCGGCGAGCCATGACCGCGTGATGGTGCTCGAGGTGATGGGGCGCGACGCCGGCCACATTGCGCTGGCCGCCGGCATCGCCGGGGGCGCCGACGTCATTCTCCTGCCGGAGATTCCCTACCGGATCGAAGCGGTGGCGGCGCATATCGACAAGCTGCGGCGGGAGGGGCGGAATTTCGCGTTGGTCGTCGTTGCCGAGGCGGTGAAGGACCGCACCGGCCAGGCGGTCCAGCGCGAACAGGCCGGCGGGCAGCGCACCTATGGCGGCATCGGCAACATTCTGGGCGAGGCGATCGCGGAGCTAACCGGAGCCGAAACCCGCGTCACCGTCCTCGGCCATGTCCAGCGCGGCAGCCAACCGACTTGGGATGACCGGCTCCTTGCCTCGGCCTTCGGCGTCCATGCGGTCGACCTCATCGCCGAGGGCCGGTTCGACCGCATGGTTGCCTGGCAGAATCGTCGGGTCGTCGATGTCGCGCTCGCCGAGGCGATCGTGCGGCCGCAAGAGGTCGATCCCGCAGGCGCGCTGGTGCGCACCGCTCGGGCGCTCGGCATCAGCCTGGGCGATGACTGAGGCAGCGAAGGAATTCTGGCGTTTCTCGCTGGCGCTCTATGCCGAGCCCGGGGTGGCGCCGGCTTGCCTGGAGCTGCAGGACAGTCACGGCTGCGACGTCATTTTGGCGCTCTATTGCTGCTGGCTCGGCGCCAGCGGCCGCGGCCGCCTCGATGCCGCCGCCATCGCTGCCGCCGATGCCGCGCTCTCGCCCTGGCGGCAGCGCGTCGTCAAAAGCCTGCGCGCCGCCCGCCGGGAAATTAAGGCATTGGGCGGGCCCGAGGCGCTTTACAGCAGAGCCAAGGCCGTCGAGCTCGAGGCGGAGCGGCAGGCGCATGACATCCTGGCGGCGCGGGCGCCGCCGCCGCGTGCGGGACTGCCGGCGGCGCAGCGGCACGAAGATGCCGCAGCCAGTCTTGCCCTCTATCTCGGCACCGCCGCCGGCGCGGCGGCGCCGGTTCTGGTTGGCCTCCGTGCCATTATTTGAGCCGGGCGAACCGAAGGCAAACGGACGGTCGATTCCCCGCAATGGAGGAGGGCGCAGGCGATGTACGGGCGACCATGGATAATGGTGACTTTGGTTGTCGGGCTCGCCCTTGCGTCACGTGCGGCGGCGGCGGAGGAGCTCATCCGTCTGCCGACCCGACCGGGAGTGACGCAGCCCTACTGGTTGGTCGCGCCGGCCGGAGCGCCGGTAGCCAGCGTCATTCTATTCACCGGCGGCAATGGTCTTCTGGGCAGCCAGAACCGCCCAATCCTCAAAGGGATGAATTTTCTGGTGCGCAGCCGCGACCGGTTCGCGGCGCAGGGGTTCCTGGTCGCGGTCGTCGATGCACCCTCCGACCATCTTTCGGGTTTGGACGACTTCCGCGCCAGCGAGGATCATGCTCGCGACATCGCCGCGGTCATCGCGGATCTGCGGCGTCGGGCCGCGGTTCCGGTCTGGCTGGTGGGAACCAGCATGGGCACGATCTCCGCCGCCAACGCTGCCGCTCGGCTGAAGCAAGGCGGCGCCGACGGTCTGGTGCTCACCTCGACCATCCTCGCAGCCAGTCGTCGCGTGGCGCCACTGGCCTCGGTCGTCGATGTCGCCGCCATCACGGCGCCGACGATCGTCGTCCACAACCGGGAAGACGCGTGCCCGCTCTGCCCGTTCGCGCTCGTCGATCCATTCATGGCGAAACTCGAGCACGCCGCGCGCAAGCAGCTCATCGCCGTCAGCGGCGGCGACCCGCCGCTCTCGGACCCCTGCGAGGCCCAGTCGCGGCACGGCTATCTCGGCATCGAGGACGAGGTCGTCGGCGATATCGGCCGCGCCATCAAGTTGGGCGGCTGAGGGCGGAGCGCCTATTCGGGCTCCGTCCGGCGCAGCCGCTTTGGCTCGGGCTCCTCGCCCCAGCGCTTCAAGCGGCCGGTATCGAGCCCGAAGAGGTCGAGGGCTCGGCCGAGATTGTGATTGATGACATCGTCGAGAGTCTTGGGCCGCGCGTAGAAGGCCGGCATGGGCGGCGCGATGATCGCACCCATCTCGGCCAGCGCCGTCATGTTGCGGAGATGGCCCAGATGGAGCGGCGTCTCCCGCACCATCAACACGAGCCGGCGATGCTCCTTGAGCGTCACATCGGCGGCGCGGGTCAGCAGACTCGACGTCACGCCCGAGGCGATCTCGCCCATGCTCCGCATCGAGCAGGGTGCGACGATCATTCCCAAGGTCCGAAAGGAACCCGAGGAAACCGCCGCCGCCATGTCGCCGATGGCGTGGCAGGTATGGGCGAGCGCCTGCACCTCCGCTACCTTGAACCGAGTCTCATAGGCGAGCGTCACCTCGGCGGCGCGGGTCATCACCAGATGGACCTCGACCGGCAGCTCGCGGAGCAATTCCAGTAGCCGCACGCCGTAGATCGCTCCCGAGGCGCCACTGATTCCTACTATTAATCGTTGATTAACTTCCATCTATTTACCATTTATAATGGCAGTCGCGCGACCGTGCGGGCGGCGAGCATATCTCACTTGGTCTCGGCCTCCAATCGGCGTTAGCATCGTCGCTGTGGAGCCCTCACCCGTTTTCGCGACAGGAGGAGCCATGACGTTGTTGGATCGTATCGAGACGCTTCGTGCCCGGCACCGCAGCCTCGAAGAGGCCATCGATCAAGAAACTAGCCGCCCCGCCCCGAACACCGAAACCGTCGCCGATCTGAAACGCCAGAAACTCCGAATAAAGGACGAGATCGTCCAGCTCGAGCACGCACGCTAGTCTCCCCGCCGGGCCCGGCCTAGCCGGGACTTGGGGCCGCGTGCGGACCCGTCAGCGCAGTGCCTTCGCCTGCTCGCGAAGCACGAATTTCTGCACCTTTCCGGTCGAGGTCTTGGGCAGCGGCCCGAAGACGACCGTCTTCGGCGCCTTGAAGCGCGCCAGGTTGGCGCGGCAGAAGGCGATGATCTCCTCGGCGGTCGCGGTCGCGCCCGGCTTCAGTCCGATGAAGGCGCAGGGGGTCTCGCCCCAGGTCTCGTCGGGGCGGCCGACCACCGCGGCTTCGAGCACGGCGGGGTGGCGGTAGAGCACGCCCTCGACTTCGATGGTCGAGATGTTCTCGCCGCCGGAAATGATGATGTCCTTGGAGCGGTCGCGGATCTCGATATAGCCGTCGGGGTGGGTGACCGCGAGGTCGCCGGAATGGAACCAGCCGCCCGCGAAGGCCTCGTCGGTGGCCTTGGGGTTCTTGAGATAGCCCTTCATCACGATGTTGCCGCGCATGAAGATCTCGCCCATGCTGACGCCGTCGGCGGGGAGCGGCGCGAGCGTCGCGGGATGGCCGACAATCAGCCCGTCGAGCACTGGGTAGCGCACGCCCTGGCGCGCTTTGAGCGCCGCCCTCTCCGCCGCCGGCCGCGCATCCCATTCCGCGTGCCAGTCGCACACCACTGCCGGCCCATAGGTCTCGGTCAGGCCATAGACATGGGTGATGTCGAAGCCGAGCTTCTCCATGCCCTCGATCACCGCGGCGGGCGGCGCCGCGCCGGCGGTCATGAGTTTGATCCGCCGGTCGAGCTTGCGCCGCGTCTCTTCCGGCGCATTGAGCAGCATGTTCATGACAATCGGCGCGCCGCAGAGATGAGTGACGCCCTCCTCCGCGATGGCGGCGAAGATGGCGGTGGGCTCGACGCGGCGCAGGCAAACATGCGTCCCGGCCAGCGCCGTCACCGTCCAGGCAAAGCACCAGCCATTGCAGTGGAACATGGGCAGGGTCCAGAGATAGATCGGATGCTGCGGCATGCTCCAGACCAGCGCGTTGCCCAGCGCGTTGAGATAGGCGCCGCGGTGGTGATAGACGACGCCCTTGGGATTGCCGGTGGTGCCCGAGGTGTAGTTGAGCGAGATCGCATCCCACTCATCGGCCGGGCCTTGCCACGCGAATTCCGGATCGCCGGCGGCGATGAAGCGCTCGTAATCCATCTCGCCCAAGAGCTTTCCCGGCGGCGCGAGCGGGTCGTCGATGTCGATGACGAGCGGCCGCCGCGCCAGCTGCGCCAGGGCCTTCTCGATCACGGCTGAGAACTCGCGATCGGTGATCAGCGCTTTCGCCTCGCCATGCTCGAGGATGAAGGCGAGCGAGGCTGCGTCGAGGCGGATGTTGAGCGCGTTCAGCACGGCGCCCGTCATCGCCACGCCGAAATGCGCCTCGAGCAGCTCCGGCGTGTTGGTGGCCATGACCGCCACGGTGTCGTTCTTGCCGATCCCGCGCCGGCTGAGCGCGCTGGCGAGCCGCCGGCAGCGACGATAGGTCTCGGCCCAGCTGTAGCGACGATCGCCATGCAAGACCGCGGTCCGGTCGGGGTGGATGGCGGCGCTGCGAGCGACGAAACCCAAGGGCGACAACGGCACGAAATTGGCGCCGTTGCGGTCGAGACCGACGGCGTATGGGTTGTGGGAAGAGACATCGCTCATGGCCTTTCCTCCCGGCGGCTTGGCAGCGGCGGAGCTTTGCTCCACACTTGGTCTTGCATAGTCTTAGACCGAAGCCTGCGTACGACCAAGAATTCTTCCGACCGCCGCGAGGACGCGCCCATGACCAGCCGCTACGCCGAAGCCCATCGCCGCTCGCTCGCCGACCCCGAAGGCTTCTGGGCCGAGGCCGCCACGGCCATCGATTGGGAGAAGCCGTGGGAGCGCGTGCTCGACGCCGCGCAGCCGCCCTTCTATCGCTGGTTCCAGGGCGGCCGGCTCAATACCTGCTGGAACGCCCTCGACCGGCATGTCGAGCGCGGCCGCGCCGAGCAAACCGCGCTCATCTACGACAGTCCGGTGACCGGGCAGAAGCAGCGCTGGACATATCGCGCGCTCCGCGACGAGGTTGCGCTTCTCGCCGGCGCGCTTGCCGCCGAGGGCGTCGGCCCGGGCGACCGCATCCTCATCTACATGCCGATGGTTCCGGAGGCGGCGATGGCGATGCTCGCCTGCGCTCGCATCGGCGCCATTCATTCCGTCGTGTTCGGCGGCTTCGCCGCGCCCGAACTCGCGACCCGCATCGACGATGCCAAGCCGAAGCTGATTCTCTCTGCCTCGTGCGGCATCGAGCCCGGCCGCACCATCGCCTACAAGCCGCTGCTCGACCGCGCGATCGAACTCGCGCAGTGGAAGCCGCAGCGCTGCTTCATCCTGCAGCGCCCGATGCTCGCGGCGGCGCTGGTTTCGGGCCGCGACCGCGACTGGCGCGAGGCGGTGGGCAAGGCGGTCGCCGCCCCTTGCGTCGCCGTCGCGGCGACCGATCCGCTCTATATCCTCTACACCTCCGGCACCACCGGAATGCCCAAAGGCATCGTCCGCGACAATGGCGGCCATGCCGTGGCGCTCCACTGGTCGATGGCGAACATCTATGGCGTGAAGCCCGGCGAGGTCTGGTTCACCGCCTCGGATGTCGGCTGGGTGGTGGGGCATTCCTACATCGTCTACGCGCCGCTGATCTATGGCTGCACCTCCGTCCTGTTCGAGGGCAAGCCGGTGGGGACGCCGGACGCCGGCGTGTACTGGCGCGTCATCGCGGAGCACGGCGCGGTCGCCATGTTCACGGCACCCACCGCCTTCCGCGCCATCCGGCGCGAGGATCCCGAGGGCACGCAGATCGGCAAATACGATCTCACGAAGTTCCGCACGCTCTTCCTCGCCGGCGAGCGGGCCGATCCGCCGACCGTCGAATGGGCAGAGCGGCAGCTCAAGGTGCCCGTCATCGACCATTGGTGGCAGACCGAGACGGGCTGGCCGATCACCGCCAATTGCATTGGCCTCGAGCAGCTGCCGGTGAAGCACGGCTCGTCGACCAAGCCCGTGCCGGGCTACGATCTGCGCGTGCTCGATCCGCAAGGCAAGGAATTGCGGCGCGGCGAGATCGGCGCGCTCTGCATCAAGCTGCCGCTGCCGCCGGGCTCGCTGCCGACGCTGTGGAACGCCGATGACCGCTATGTCAGCTCCTACCTCGCCGATTATCCCGGCTACTACGAGACGGCCGATGCCGGCTACATCGACGAGGACGGCTACGTCTTCGTCATGACGCGCACCGACGACATCATCAACGTCGCCGGCCATCGCCTGTCCACGGGAGCGGTCGAGGAGGTCTTGGCGTCCCACCCGGAGGTGGCGGAATGTGCCGTCATCGGCGTCGCCGATGCGCTCAAGGGACAGGTGCCGCTCGGCCTCCTGGTGCTCAAGGCCGGTTCGCGCAAGAGCGCCGGCGATATCACGGCGGAGACGGTCGAGCTGGTGCGGGCGCGCATCGGGCCGGTGGCGAGCTTCAAGACCGCGGTGGTGGTGCAGCGGCTGCCCAAGACCCGCTCCGGCAAGATCCTGCGCGGCACCATGCGCCAGATCGCCGACGGCGAGGAATATCGCGTGCCCGCCACCATCGACGATCCCGCCATTCTCGGCGAGATCGCCGAGACGCTCGGGACGGCCGGGCTGGTTCAGCGCAAAGGCTGAGCGTTACGGCGCCGGATTGTCTTCGGCTTCGATCTCGTAGGTCGGCGGCTCGACCGTGACCGGCGCGGCGGAGCCGTCGGGCTTCTTGCCGCGATTGGCGCGGTTCACCGCCGCCTCGAGCTCATCGAGCGTGCACAGTCCCAAGGACACGGGATGGCGCGGCTTGATGTTGGTCGTGTTCCAGTGCGAGCGGTCGCGCACGGCCTGGATGGTCGGCTTGGTCGTGCCAACCAGCTTGGAGATTTGCCCGTCGCTGAGTTCGGGATGGTTCTTGATGAGCCAGGCGATCGCATCGGGCTTGTCCTGCCGCTTGGCAATCGGGGTGTAGCGCGGCCCGCGGTGCTTCACCAGCTCTTTCGGTATCGCCTTCTGCGCGAGGTGGAGCCGCGCATTGGTGTCCTTCTGGCAGCGCTCGATCTCCTCCAGCGTGAGCTGGCCGCTCGCCACCGGGTCGAGCCCTTGCATCTGCACCGCGACCTCGCCATCGGCGATCGCCTGCACCTCGAGCGGGTGAAGCCCGCAGAATTCGCCGATCTGGTCGAAGGACAGCGACGTGCTCTCGACCAGCCAGACGGCCGTGGCTTTCGGCATCAGCGGCAGCGTCATAAAGACCTCCTTCCGTCCCGTCGTGCCCGCCGGCGCGGCGGCCCTGGGGCGCCAAGCCAAGCGAACGGTCATGGACAGGATAGCCGCTATATAGTCGCTAGGCGGCGCTCGGGAAAGCCCGATTTTGCCGGGCTCAAACCGTGAGCACGATCTTGCCGATGTGCTCGGAGCCTTCCATGACTCGGTGGGCCGCGGCCGCTTCGGCCAATGGATAGGTGCGGTGAATCACCGGCCGAATTTTGCCCTGGTCGAGCAGCGGCCAGACCGCACGCTCCAAGGGCGCGGCGATCGCCGCCTTGTGCTCGAGGCTGCGCGCGCGCAGGGTCGAGCCGGTGATGGTCAAGCGTTTCGTCATCACCGGGCCAAAATTGACCTCGACCGAGGCGCCGCGCAAGAAGGCGATGAAGACGAGCCGCCCGTCGACGGCGAGCGCGCTCAGATTCTTCTGAATATAATCGCCGCCGACCATGTCGAGCACGACATCGACCCCGCGGTTCCCGGTCATCTCGCGGATGACGGTGAGAAACTCCGCCGTCCGGTAGTTGATGGCACGGGTCGCGCCCAAGCGCTCGCAGGCATGGCATTTTTCGGCGCTGCCGGCAGTGGCAAAGATCTGGCGCGCGCCGAAGGCGCGGGCGAGTTGGATCGCCACCGTTCCGATGCCGCTCGAGCCGCCGTGGATCAGCACGCTCTCTCCGGCGTGGAGCGCGCCACGCTCGAACAGATTGTGCCAGACCGTGAAGAAGGTCTCGGGCAACGCCGCGGCCTCGGCCATGCTGAAGCCCTTGGGCACGGGCAGGCAGGTCGCCTCCTGGGCGATGCAATGCGTGGCGTAGCCGCCGCCCGAAACCAGGGCGCAAATCTGGTCGCCGGGCTTCAGCCGATGGACGCCGAGACCGATGGCGATGACCTCGCCGGCGATCTCGAGGCCGGGGATGTCGGAGGCGCCGGGAGGCGGCGGGTATTCGCCCTTGCGTTGCAGCACGTCCGGCCGATTGACTCCCGCCGCCGCGACACGGACCAGCACTTCGCCGGCGCCCGGCAATGGCATCGGCCGGGTCGTGGGCTTGAGCATTTCGGGCGCGCCCGGCTCGGCGATCTCGATCGCGGTCATGGTGGCGGGAAGGCTGGTCATCGCTGCTGCCCTTTGCTCATGCGCACGCATTGATCCTCTAGCCCGATCGCGCCACACTGGCAACTGCGCCGGGGAAGGAGAGGAGCGGTGGACGAAGAAGACCTGCAGCCGCAGCACAAGCCAGCAAAGCCCAAGGATCTGACGCTGCTGTCGATCGCCGAGCTGGAGAACTACATCCTCGGGCTCGAGACCGAGATCGCCCGCGCCCGCGAGGAGATCGCGGCCAAGCGCAAGCAGCGCGGCGGCGCCGAGTCGCTGTTCAAGCGCTAGGGCGGCGATGCCCGAGGCCAAGTTTCCGAAATTCGCCACCTTGAGCCTGCACGCCGGGCAGCGTCCAGATCCCGCGACGGGCGCGCGCGCCGTGCCGATCTACCAGACCACCAGCTATGTCTTTCGCGACAGCGACCAAGCCGCGGCGCTCTTCAATCTCGAAGAGCCCGGCTACATCTATTCGCGCATCGCCAATCCCACAGTGGCCGTGCTCGAGGAACGGATTGCCGCGCTCGAAGGCGGCGTCGGCGCGGTGTGCACGGCGAGCGGCCAGGCCGCGCTGCATCTGGCCATTGCGACCTTGATGGGAGCGGGCGGCCATGTGGCCGCGGCGTCGTCGCTCTATGGCGGCTCGATCAATCTTCTGCGGCTGACCCTGCCGCGTTTCGGCATCGCCACGAGCTTCATCGATCCGCGCGATCCCGCCGCCTTCCGCGCCGCCATCCGCGCCGAGACGCGGCTCGTCTTCGCCGAAGTGATCGGCAATCCCGGCCTCGAGGTGCTGGACATTCCGGCGGTCGCCGATGTGGCGCATGCGGCGGGCCTGCCGCTCCTGGTCGATGCCACCTTCGCCACGCCCTATTTGTGCCGGCCGCTCGATCACGGCGCCGATCTCGTCGTCCATTCCGCGACGAAATGGTTGGGCGGCCATGGCGTCGCCATCGGCGGCGCGCTCATCGACGGCGGTCGCTTCGATTGGGAGGCTTCGGGCAAATTCCCGACCATGACCGAGCCCTATGCCGGCTATCACGGCATCGATTTCGCCGAGGAGTTCGGGCCGCAGGCCTTTCTCATGCGCGCCCGCGCCGAAGGGCTCAGAGATTTCGGCGCCTGCATGAGTCCGGCGAACGCCTTCCACCTGCTGCAGGGGGTCGAGACCCTGCCGCTGCGCATGGCCCGGCATATCGAGAACACACGGCGCATTCTCGATTTCCTCGGCGGCTCCGATCGCGTCGCCTGGGTCAATCACCCGGATCTGCCGACGCATCGCGATCATGCGCTGGCGCAGACGCTGTTTCCGCGCGGCGCCGGCGCGATCGTCTGCTTCGGCATCAAGGGCGGCCGGGCCCCCGGCAAGCATTTCATCGACGCGCTACGCCTTATCTCGCATTTGGCCAATGTCGGCGACGCCAAGACCCTGGTCATTCATCCCGCCAGCACGACGCACCAGCAGCTCGATGCCGCGGCGCTGGCCGCCGCCGGCGTGGGCGAGGACATGATCCGCTTGTCGGTCGGGCTCGAAGACCCCGAGGACATCATCGACGATCTGCGCCAGGCGCTGCGCGCCGCCGAGAAGGCCGCGCTGCGTCCGGCCGCGGAATAGGCGATGGAGTTTCTGCTCGAGGGCAAGCGGGTCTTCGCCGGCACCGGCGGGCGCGGCTTCGCTGCCGCGCTACCGACAAGCGTCCTGCTGCACGGCGCCGGGCTCGACCACACCATCTGGGCGCTGCAGGCCCGCGCGCTCGCGCATCACGGGCGGAACGTGCTGGCGCTGGACCTGCCCGGCCACGGCCGGAGCGAGGGCCCGCCGCGCGCGCGCATCGATGCCATGGCGGAGTGGGTGCTTGCGGTGCTCGCGGCGCGCGGCGTAACGCGCTTCAGGCTCGCCGGGCACAGCATGGGGGCGCTCGTCGCCTTCGCTGCTGCGGCGCGCGCCGGAGACCGCGTCGAAAGTCTGGCGTTGCTCGGCTTCGCTCCGGAAATGCGCGTCCATCCGGCGCTGCTCGCGGCGGCGCGCGACGGCGCGCATGCCGCCGTCGAATTCATGGTGAGCTGGGGTCTGGGCGCGGCGAGCCAGCTCGGCGGCAACCCGGCGCCGGGCCTGTGGCTCACCGGCGCCGCCCTGCGGCTCTTGGAACGCGCGCCCGCGGCAAGCCTCGCGGCCGATCTCGCCGCTTGCGACGGCTATAATGCCGGTGCCGAGGCGACCGTGCCGGCCTGCCCCACGCTTTTGCTGCTCGGCGCCGATGATCGGATGACGCCGCCGGAAGCGGCCATCGCCTTCGCCCGGCGGCTGCCACAGGCCCGCATCACCGTGCTGCCTGGCGTCGGCCATCTCATGCCGATCGAAGCGCCGGGCGCGACGCTCGCCGCGCTCAAATCTGCGCTCTGAGCAGGAACGAGAACGGCGGCACCGGGGCGCCGCCGTTCCGTCGCTTTGCCGTCTCAGGCCGTCAGGCCGCTTTCTGCTCGATCACCTGGGGCTTCGCGCCCGCCGCGATCTCGATCTTGCGGGGCTTCATCGCCTCCGGAATCTCGCGCACGAGATCGACGTGGAGGAGGCCATTGTCGAGGCTCGCGCCGGTCACCTTGATATGATCGGCGAGCTGGAAGCGCCGCTCGAAGCCCCGGCGCGCGAGGCCGCGGTGCAGATAATGCACCGTCTCGTCCTCCTTCTTGGCCTTGCCGGAGACCAGGAGCGCATTCTCCTTGACCGTGATATCGAGATCCTCGGGCGCGAAGCCGGCTACCGCCATGGTCAGGCGGTAAGTGCTCTCGCCGGTGATCTCGATGTTGTAGGGGGGATAGGAAGAGCTGCCGTCGAGGCGCGTCGCCGCGTCGGCGAGACGCGTGAGCCGGTCGAAACCGATCGTCGAGCGGAACAGCGGAGAGAAGTCGAAACCGTCCATGACCACATCCTCCTGTGAGCAATATGGATACGCGTTGCCCGCCAAATGGCCGGGCCGTTTACCATTTCGCCCGAACCCGCAGCGCGGCGTCCGGACGAAAATGAGATAGGAATGTCCGGCCCTCGTTCAAGGGGCCGGCCGGGCGCGGCGCGGCTGAAAATGACGGCGGCGATGCGGCGGCGGCGGCCGCCCGAGCGCCTATTGCTTGGGTCCGAAACCCTTGAAGCGCTTGTTGAAGCGCGCGAGTTGGCCGCCGCTGTCGACCAGCCGCTGCTGGCCGCCGGTCCAGGCCGGATGAGACTTTGAGTCGATCTCGAGGCGCAAGCTGTCGCCGGCTTTGCCGTAGGTCGACCGCGTCTTGTAGCTCGTGCCGTCGGTCATCACGATGGTGATCTCGTGATAGTCGGGATGGATGCCGTCTTTCATCGCACACGCTCCGCCAAAGCGGCGGCGTTATAGCGCAACCCGGTGCGCCGCGCAACTCGCCGCCCGCGCCGCGAGTCGCCGCAAAATCCGACGCGCGCGTTTTCAAGCCGCTGCGCGAGCGATGCATTGCGATGCTTTTTTCGCAACGGCGCCAAAAAATTTGCTACTCGCGCGCGTCGTGTCAGCAATTCGTTCGACTTTCGGTAAGCACTCTTTTAGAGTCAATCGTGTTTCATAGGCACAGGGGGTTCATCGCAAATGCAAGACGAAACTGAAACTCCTATGGGGATGCCTGCCCCTATGCCGGCTCCCGCCAAAGCGCCTCCCAAACGGAAGGCGAAGAGAAAGGCGAAGAAGATGGCTCCAAAGCGTAAGAAGGCTCCTGCCAAGCGGAAAGCCGCCAAGAAGCGCGCGGCCAAAAAGGGCGGGCGGCGGAAAGCGGCTGCCCGGACTCCAAAGCGCAAGGCGCGCCGGAAGAAGCGGAAATAATCAGCTTCTCACTCCCCCGGGATGCCACTGCCGCGATAGCGTGGCTCTGGCGCCTGTGATCCTCGGAAGCCGCGGTCGAGGCCGATTGCCCCCGCGGCTTCTTTGTTCCTAAGGCACCGTCAACTTCAACTCGATGCGCCGATTGCGCTGGTAGGCGGCTTCGCCGTCGCCGGGATCGATCGGCTGGTATTCGCCAAAGCCGGCCGCCGCCAGGCGGTCGGGAGCGACGCCTTGGGCGACGAGGTAGCGCACCACCGACAGCGCCCGCGCCGTCGACAATTCCCAGTTCGAGCGGAATTGCGGCGTGTTGATCGGACGCTTGTCGGTAAAGCCGTCGACCGCCAGCACCCAATTCATGTCGCCGGGGATCTTGGCCGAGATGTCGGTCACGGCCTGGGCTACCGCGGCGAGCTGGCGCTTGGCGTCGTCGCTCAGATCGGCGCTGCCCGGGCTGAACAGCACTTCCGACTGGAAGACGAAGCGGTCGCCGATGACGCGGATGTCCGGCCGGTCGCCGAGCACCGCGCGCAGGCGGCCCAAGAACTCCGAGCGATAGCGCGCCAGCTCCTCGACCTTGCTGGCGAGCGCCTGGTTCAGGCGGCGGCCGAGATCGGCGAGCTGGACCTGCTGGTCCTTGTTCTTGGCCTCGGAGGCGTCGAGCGCCGCCGCGATCTGTGCGAGCTGCTGGCGCAAAGCCAGGAGCTGCCGGTTGAGATCATCGACCGTGCTCTGCGCTTCGCTGAGGCGCTGGTTGCGGCTGTCGATCTCGCCCTGCGCCGCCGCGAGCCGCGACTCCAGCCCGGTGACTTTGGTCTCGAGCTCGGCGCGCGCCGCCTTGTCCTGCGCCGCCTCCGCGAGCTGCGCATTGGCGCTGGAAAGATTGGCGTTGGCCTCGTTGAGCTTGGCATTGAGTGCGTCGCGCTCGCCGAGGGCGGCCTGGAGCTGCGCGGTCAATTGGCTCAAGGTGACCTTGATCTCCGCGCTGTTGGAGCGCTCGAGCGCCAGGATATTGGTGAGTTCGTTGATCTGCTGAGTCAGCCGCTCGAGCGCCGCGTCGCGGCCGGAGAGCGCATTGGTCAGATAGAACTGCCCGGCGGTGAAGACCAGCAGGACGAAGATAATGACCATGACGAGCTGGGACAGCGCGTCGACGAAGCCCGGCCAAATGTCGATGCCGGGGCGGCGCGGACGGCGGGACGAGATCGCCATGGCGGCGTGCTAGGAGCGCTCGGTCTCTTCGGCCAGCGCCGCAATAGTGCGCGCCAAGAGCCGGATTTCGCTGCGCATCTCCTTGACGAGCTCGCCCCGCCCTTGGCTCAAATCCTCGGCCATCCGGGCGAGATGGAGCTCGATGCTGCGCAGGTGCGAGCGCGCCTCGTCGCCGAGCGCCGCGGCGCCCGCGCCCTCGGCCAGACGCTGGAGGACGGGCTTCAAATCGACTTGCTGCTCGGCGAGGCGCAGCAGCAGCGCCTGCTCGCTGCGCATGTGGTCGGTCAAGGCAGACAAGCGGTCGGTCATGCCCAGCATGTTGGCGTTGGCGGCGATGCGGCTCTCCTCGCCGCGGGAGAGGGTGCGCTGGAGCCCGTCGAGGCTGTCGGCGGTCTGTTCGAGCAGCGCTTGAATGTAGGCGGGGACCGGGGTCTCGCCCATCTCGCCCAAGGAGCCGCTGCCGGAGAGCCGCGTGTAGCTCGACAACCACTCCTCGAGGTCATTGTAGAAGCGGTTCTGCGCCAGCCCGGCCTGGAGATCGAGAAATCCCAGGACGAGCGAGCCCGCCAGCCCGAAGAGCGAGGCGCTGAAGGCCGTGCTCATGCCGCCTAGAGGCGATTCGAGCCGCGTGCGCAAATCGGTGAAAGCGGCGGCCGCGTCGCCGGCGCCGACCGACAACCCGCCGATCACGCCCTTCACCGACTGCACCGTCTCGAGCAGGCCGTAGAAGGTGCCGAGGAGCCCGAGGAAGACCAGAAGCCCGATCAGGTAGCGCGAGGTCTCGCGCGTCTCGTCGAGCCGCGTCGCGATGCCGTCGAGCAGCGTGCGCAGCGACAAGGCCGACAGCGACACCCTGGTGCCGCGGCGGTCGGCGAGCATGTTCGCCATCGGCGAGAGCAGCCGCGGCAACGGCTCGGTCGAGACGATCGCCTGGTTGCGGCGGAACTTTTGGATCCAGGTGATTTCCGGGTTGAGCTGCAGCACCTTGCTGAAGATGTAGATGATGCCGGCCAAGAGAATACCGAGGATCACCCCGTTGACCACGGGGTTGCCCATGAAATACGGCACCAGCGCCGAGGACATGAGCGTGGCGATGGCGCCCACCGCGACGACGAAGACCGCCATCCGCAACAGGTAGCGAGTTGGGCGGGTCACTTCGGCGGTCCTGGGCCCAGGCTACGATCGGTCAATGGTCGAGGAGGATCAAATCGACGCGGTCTGCCGGCCCGCCATCCTCGTTCCGATTGCCGAGCGCGCGCACGTCCATGCGGAAGCTGTGCACGCCCTTCTCGATCAAATAGGCGCGCACCGCGACGGCGCGTGCGAGCGAGATGCGCCGCGCCTCGATCGGATCATCGCCGATGCCGCTGGCATAGGCGACGAGCTGGAGATGCGTCGTGTCATCGGCCAAGAGCCGCGCCGCAACCGCATCGAGCATCGGCTGCGCCGAGGCGGGAATCTCGGAGACGCTCGCCTCGAAGCGAACGGCGCTGACGCGGCCCGGGATCGCCGCCGGCGCGGCGACCGGTATGGCGATATTCGCGGCCGCGGTCTGCGCGGGCGGGCTCGCGGATGACCGGCTCGCGGCGCCATTCGCACCGTTGGCACCTCCGGCCATGGGCGGCGCCGCGGGTGCGGGCGCGGGTGTAGGTGCGGGTGCAATCGGCGGCGGCGCGGCTGCGACGGTCGGCGCAGTCGGAACCTTGGGCGTTTCGCCTGGCGCGGCGGGCCGCGCGGCGGTCTGCTGCGGCGCTGAAGGCGCCGGGGTTGCCAACGCCGCCGCGGTTTTGCTCTCGGCTTTGCCTTTGGCCTTGCTCTCCTCCGCCGGCGCCGGCGCAATCTCGCGCGTGATGAGCGTGTCGGCCGCGCCACGCGGCGGCGGCGTGAGCTTCGGCGCGGCTGTGGCAACGGGCCGCGTCAGTTTCGGCGCCGCAGCCGCCTGCGGCGGCGTGAGTTTGGGCACTTCAGCCGCGACCGGCGGCGTGAGCTTGGGCGCTTCGGCCGCGACCGGCGGCGTGAGCTTCACAACTTGCTCCGGGTGCGGCGGCGTGAGCTTCACAATTTGCTGCGGGTGCGGCGGCGTCAGCTTGGGCGCCGCTGCGGCGAGTCGCGGCGCGTGCCGTGCAGGCTTATGGGCGATTCTCCTGCCGGTATGGGAGCGCGCGGCGAGGTGATGCCGCGCCGCGGGACGCAACGCCAAAGTCGTGAACGCGGGCCGGCGCAGCACCAGCCCGGGAATCGTCGGCGGCGGGCCCAACTCGTCGAGCACGCTCCAATTGATCGTGACATCGCCGATGTCGCGGCCCGGCAGATAAGGCGATTGTGCATCGGCCGTGGGAAGCGCCACCAAACTCGCGGCGAGCGGCGGTAACAGGTACAAAAGAACCCGATGAAGCTCAACCCATCGCTTGCGGCAGTTCAACCGCAGATAAAAAGGCATGCCGCTAATTTCCATTCCGAGCAGCCGCCACGAAGCTAGCCACAATATATAGGATACCCCAAACCACTATGCGCCGCTACGGTCACTTTTGCCGGTTGTCGTCGCGGTTACGCGCAGCGCTTGTTGCAGGAGTTGCAGGAGCGGCGCGTGCAGATGATCGTTGGCCGCGAGCACGTCGCCGCTGCCGATGCCGTGCTGACCCGCGAGATCCGTCGCATAGCCGCCGGCTTCGCGCACCAGCACGATGCCGGCGGCGATGTCCCAGGGCTGCAGGCCGAATTCCCAAAAGCCATCGAGTCGTCCGGCGGCGACATAGGCGAGGTCGAGCGAAGCGACGCCGAGGCGGCGGATGCCGCTCGTCGCCTCCATCATCGCCGCGAGCGTCGCGAGATAGACGCGGTGATTGCCGCGGCCGCGGAAGGGAATGCCGGTGCCGACCAGCGCCTCGCCGAGGTGCCGGCGCGCCGAGACGCGCAGCCTTCGGTCATTGACAAAAGCGCCGGCACCTTTCTCGGCCCAGAACATCTCGTCGCGCACCGGCTCGTAGACCACACCGGCGACGATCTCGCCGTCGTGCTCGAGCGCGATCGAGATGGCGAAATGGGGCAGGCCATGCAGGAAATTGGTCGTGCCGTCCAGCGGATCGACGATCCAGCGATGACGCTGGTCGCTGCCGGGGCTCGCGCCGCTCTCCTCCATGAGGAAGCCCCAGCCCGGCCGCGCCCGCTGCAGCTCGCTCTTCAAGAGCCGCTCCGCCTTGAGATCGGCGGTCGAGACGAAATCGCCCGGCCCTTTCACCGAGACCTGGAGCTGCTCGACCTCGCCGAAGTCGCGGATGAGGCCGCGCGCCGCCTTGAGGGCGGCGGCCGTCATCACATGGATCAGCGCCGAGCGGACCGCCATCGCCCGGCATCACTCCTTGGCGCGCTCGAGATAGCTGCCATCGGCGGTATTGACGACGACTTTCGTGCCGGCCTCGATATGCGGCGGGATCATGATCCGCCGGCCGTTCTCGAGCTTGCCGGGCTTGTAGGAGGAGGACGCCGTCTGGCCCCTCACCACGGGATCGGCCTCGACCACCGCCATGACCACGGTCTGCGGGATGGTCACTGACATCGGCGCGCCTTCATAGATCTGGATCGTGCACATCATGCCTTCGCGCAGGAAATCCGCGGGCTCGCCGATCATGTCGCGGTTGACCGTCGTCTGCTCGTAGGTCTCGTTGTCCATGAAGGTCGCCTGATCGCCGTCGAAGAAGAGGAACTGCATCTCCTTCTCGTCCATGCGCACGCGCTCCACCGTCTCCTGCGTGCGGAAGCGCTCGTTGAGCTTGGTGCCGGAGCGGACGTCGCGCAGCTCGACCTGGGCGAAGGAGCCGCCCTTGCCGGGCTGGACCAGTTCGCGCTTCACGACGATCCAAAGCTTGCCCTGGTGCTCCAGGAAATTGCCCGGCTTCAAATCGATGGCGTTGATCTTCATGGGGCTCTCGTCGACGCGCAATATGGGGATTTCGGGTTTGGCGGTTCCTACCAACTTGCCGGCGCGGACGCAATGGGGCGGCGCCCTTTAGTTTCCCTTGGCACCGCATCTCGGCTATTGCAATGGGCCATGACGAACGAGCGCCCGACCGACGAAAACCGTGGCTGGTGGCGGCAGGAGCGGTTCCGACGCAAGGAGCCTTATCTAGCGGTGCGCGGGCATGTGATTGCGGCCATTCGCGCCTTCTTCGCGGCGCGCGATTTCCGCGAGGTCGAAACCCCGGCGCTGCAGCAAAGCCCCGGCCTCGAGCCGCATCTGCGCGCCTTCGCGACGACGCTCGACGAGCCCGGCGAGGGCAAGCGGCCGATGTACCTGCAGACCTCGCCGGAATTCGCCATGAAGAAGCTGCTGGCGGCGGGCATGCCGCGCATCTTCCAGCTCGCCCACGCCTTCCGCAACGGCGAGCGCGGCAGCCTGCATCATCCCGAATTCACCCTGCTCGAATGGTACCGCGCCGGCGCCACCTATCGCGCTCTCATGGCGGATTGCGAAGCGCTGCTGCGCGACGTGCTCGCCGCCGCAAGCCGGCCGCAGTTTCTTTGGCGCGGCCAAATCTGCGATCCCGGCGCGCGCTGGCAGTATCTCAGCATCGCCGAGGCTTTCTTGGCTTACTGCAATATCGACCTGCTCGCGACCTGCCGCGATCCTGCCGCGCCGAGCCTCGCGCTCCTGGCCGAGGCGGCGCGGCCCATGGGCATCGCGCCGCATGCGGGCGATGAATGGGAGGATCTCTTCTTCCGCATCTTCCTCGAGAAGATCGAGCCAAAGCTCGGCATCGGCGCGCCCGCCGTGCTCTACGACTATCCGATCGCCATGGCGGCGCTCGCCCGCGCCAAGCCCGGCGTCCCGCTTCTCGCCGAGCGCTTCGAGCTTTATGTCTGCGGGCTCGAACTCGCCAATGCTTTCAGCGAGCTCACGGATGCGGCGGAGCAGCGCGCCCGCTTCCGGCGCGACCAGGAAAAGCGGCGCGCGCGCTATGGCGAGGCCTATCCCATCGACGAGGATTTTTTGGCGGCGCTGGCGCAGATGCCGGAGAGCGCCGGCATCGCCTTGGGCGTCGATCGCCTCGTTATGCTCGCGAGCGGTGCCGATTCGATCGAGGACGTGCTGTGGGCGCCGGTCAGCTAGCGGCCTCGATCGCCTTGCGGAAGGCACGCACCGCGGCGGCCGGCCCGTCGGGGTGGTCCCACACCGCCGCGATCACCGCGAGGAAATCGGCGCCGGCGACGACCAGCGGGCCGCAATTCTCCGGCGTGATGCCGCCGATGGCAACGCAGGGGACGGTCATGATCTCGCTCCACCAGCGCAGCAGCTCGGGATCGGCGCGATGCGCCGCCGCCTTGCTGCCGCTCGGGAAGAAGGCGCCGAAGGCGACATAGTCGGCGCCTTGCTCCGCCGCTTCGATCGCGAGATGGCGGCTCGCATGGCAGGTGACGCCGACGATGCGATCGGGTCCCAGAATGTGCCGCGCCTCGGCGTAAGAAACGTCCTCCTGGCCGACATGGACCCCGTCGCAGCCGGTGGCAAGCGCGAGGTCGGCGCGGTCGTTCATGAGGAAAGCGACGTTGCGTTGCTGCGCCACCGGGCGGAGCGCGTCCGCGGCGCGGCGGATGGTCGCGTCATCGGCGCCCTTGAGGCGAAGCTGCACGCAGGCGACATCGCCGGCATCGAGCGCCGCGGCCAGAGTGTCGGCGAATTTCTCCGGCGCGACAGCGGTGGGAGTGATGAGGTAGAGGCGGGTTCCCGCCCGGGCCGCGATCACGCCTCGCCGCGATAGATGCGGATGATGGAGTCGAGCATCTTGAGCGCTTCCTCGCGCGGGCGCTGGAAGGTGTTGCGGCCGATGATCGAGCCATTGCCGCCGCCGTCGCGCACCGCGCGCACCTCGGCATAGACGCCGTCGATGTCCTTGGCTTCGCCGCCGGAGAAGACGACAATGCGCTTGCCGTCGAAGCAAGATTGCACGACATGGCGGATGCGCGCCGCCGGCGTCGAGATGTCGATCTTCTGCTGCTGATAGACCTTCTTCGCCGCTTCGAGCTCGAGATAGTCGGTCGGCGGCTTCACCTTGATGATGTGCGCGCCCAAGAGCGCCGCCATATGCGCGGCATAGGCGCAGATGTCGATCGCCGTCTCGCCCTGCTTCGAGAGATCGCCGCCGCGCGGATAGGACCAGATCACCACGGCGAGCCCGTGCGCCTTGGCCTCGCGCGCCAATTCGGCGATCTCCTCGATCATCGCGTAAACCGCGTCGGAGCCGGGATAGATGGTGAACCCGATCGCGGCGCAGCCGAGCCGGAGCGCGTCCTTCACCCCCGCGGTCACGGCTTGGCTGGGCGCCGCCTTGTCGCGCGCCAGGCTGTTCGCCGAATTGACCTTGAGGATGGTCGGGATGGCGCCGGCGAAACTGTCGGCGCCGGCCTCGAGAAAGCCCAAGGGCGCGGCATAGGCGGACAATCCGGCCTCGATGGCGAGGCGATAATGGTAATGCGGGTCATAGGCCGGCGGATTGGGCGCGAAGCTCCGCGCCGGGCCGTGCTCGAAGCCCTGATCGACCGGCAGGATGACGAGCCTGCCGGTGCCGCCGAGCTTGCCCTGCATGAGGATGCGGACGAGATTGGCCTTGGTGCCGGGATTGTCGCTCTCGTAGCCGGCGAGAATTTTTCTGACGCGTTCGCTGACTTGCATGGCACGCAGTCCCTGAGAGAGGCCGGACTCTTGCCGGCGATATAGCAGATGCGGTTCAGCCCGGCAAAGGTGGGGCGAGGGGAAGGCCCGATGCTAATGCCGAATCCACAGCAAAGTCTTAACCACCGGAGTCACGGGTTCGTTCCGCCCTCGCCGAGAAATTTGCGGCAAGCGGCTTCGGGCCGCGTCTCGCCGCGCAGGTCGAGGAGCGCCACCGTCTCGTCGCCTTCGATCCGGGCACCGATTTCGGCGGCGAGCGCCGCAAGCCGCGCCCGCGTGGCTGCGGGCCCGGTGAAGCGCAGATGGCGCAATCCCACGCGCAAGCCGGCGAGCACCGCGCCCGCGGCGTCGCCGCAATCGAGGACACAAGCGATCCGAGCTTCGGGATGTCCCGCGGCCGCGGCCGCGATCAGCGTTTTGAACCAGAGCGCGCCGCCATAGATTCCGGCGCCAGGCGCGCTCGAAAGCGTTACGGGAACGCCGAGCGAAGCTGCCGCGGCGGCCGCCGCGCTGGCATGGTCGAGCGAATGGACGACGATGCGTCCGCTCACCCCAGCTTGCCGACGAGCGCGGCCGCCTCGACCATGCGGTTCGAGAAGCCCCACTCATTGTCATACCAGGCGAGCACGCGGCAGAAGCGTTTGCCGAGCACGACCGTCTGCGTCAGATCGAAGGTCGCGCTATGCGGGTCATGGGTGAAATCGACCGACACGCACTCATCCCGATTGACCGCGAGAATGCCCTTGAAGCGATCGGAGGCCGCGGCCTTGACCATGAGCTCGTTGATCTCATCCCTGGTGGTGTCGCGCGCCGCCGTGAACGTCAAATCGATGAGCGAGACGTCGGCGGTAGGGACGCGGATCGAGGTGCCGTCGAGCTTGCCCTGCAGCGCCGGCAGCACCAGGCCCAGCGCTTTGGCCGCGCCGGTCGTGGTCGGAATCATCGAAAGCGCAGCGGCGCGCGCGCGGCGCATGTCCTTGTGCAGCGTGTCGACCGTGTTCTGATCGCCGGTATAGGCGTGGATCGTCGTCATGTAGCCGTGCTCGATGCCGATGCCGTCGTTCAGCACGAAGGCGACCGGCGCCAGGCAGTTGGTCGTGCACGAGCCGTTCGAGAGGACGGTGTGCTCGGGCTTCACCTTGTCGCTGTTGACGCCCATGACCAGGGTGAGGTCGACATTGTCGGCCGGCGCCGAGACGATCACCCGTTTCGCTCCGGCCTCCAAATGCTTCGCCGCCGCCGCACGCTTGGTGAACAGGCCGGTGCATTCGAGCGCGACATCGACGCGAAGATCGCGCCACGGCAGCTTGGCGGGGTCGCGCTCGGCGAGAACCGCGATCCTGCCCCCGCCGATGTCCATCGCGCCGTCGCCGGTCTTGATCGCGCCGGGAAAGCGGCCGTGGACGCTGTCGTATTTGAGGAGATGCGCGTTCGCCTCGACCGAGCCGAGATCGTTGATCGCCACGACCTGAAGATCGTCGCGTTTCTGCTCGTAGAGCGCGCGCAGCACGAGCCGGCCGATGCGCCCGAACCCATTGATGGCGACTCGAATTGTCATTCTTTCCTCCGGCGTCCGTCTCGACGAAGCGAGCGATACCTCGTTAACGAACCAAACCCCCAAAATATTTCAGAGCAGCGCCTGGGCCGCCTCGGCGACCGCCTCGGCGGTGATGCCGAATTGGCGGAACAGGTCGGCGGCCGGCGCCGAGGCGCCGAAGCGGCTGATGCCGATGATCCGCCCGCCTTCGCCGACATAGCGCTCCCAGCCGAAGGGCGAGGCCGCCTCGACGGCAAGACGCGGCGCCGTGCCCAGCACCGCGTGGCGGTAGAACTCGTCGACCCGGTCGAAAAGCTCCCAGCACGGCATCGACACGATTGCGGCGGCGATGCCGCGCGCGCCCAAGAGATCGCGCGCCGCCAGCGCAAGCGCCACCTCCGAGCCGGTCGCGAGGATGGTCAGGCGCCGTGCCCCTTCCGCCTCGGCCAGCACATAGGCGCCCTGCGCCGAGCGATTGCCCGTGCCTGCACCGCGGCGCAAGCCGGGCACGCTCTGGCGGCTGAGCGCGAGCAGCGATGGCCGGTCGCGGCTGGCGAGCGCGCATTCCCAGCATTCCGCCGTCTCGACCGCATCGGCCGGGCGAAACACCTGGAGATTTGGCATGGCGCGCAGGGCGGCCAGATGCTCGATCGGCTGATGCGTCGGGCCATCCTCGCCGAGGCCGATCGAATCATGCGTCATGACATAGATGACGCCCAATCCCATGAGCGCCGAAAGGCGAATCGCCGGCCGGCAATAATCGGAGAAGACGAGGAAGGTGCCGCCATAGGGAATGATCCCGCCATGCGCCGCCATGCCGTTCATCGCTGCGGCCATGCCGTGCTCGCGCACGCCGTAATGGATGTAGCTGCCGGAGAAGTCGTCGCGCGTCACCACTTTTTGGCTCTTGGCCTTGGTGTTGTTGGAACCGGTCAGATCGGCCGAGCCGCCGACCAATTCGGGCAGCACCGGCGCCAGCGCATCGAGCACCATGCCGGAAGCCTGGCGCGTTGCAATCTTCGGTGCCTCGGCGGCGAATTTGGCTTTGACCGCATCGAGCGCTTCGCGCCAGCCATCGGGCAGCCGCCCCGCGATGCGGCGCTCGAATTCATTGCGCGTCGCGGCATCGGCGGCGGCCAGCCGCTCGCGCCAGGCGCTCGAAATTTTGCTGCCGCGCTGCCCGGCCGCGCGCCAGGCTTCGGCCACATCCTCCGGCACTTCGAAAGGCGGATAGGGCCAATGCAGCCGGCGGCGGGTCTCGGCGATTTCGGCTGCGCCCAAGGGCGAGCCATGGGCGGCGGCGGTCCCTGCCTTGGTCGGAGCGCCGAAGCCGATGGTGGTGCGGCAAGCGATGAGCGAGGGACGCTCGGCCTGGCGCGCCCGCGCCAGCGCCGCGGCGGCGGCGTCGGTGTCGTGGCCGTCGATCGCCTCGGCCTGCCAGCCCGCGGCGGCGAAGCGGCGCAGCTCGTCTTCGGAAGTGGCGAGATCGGTGCCGCCGTCAATCGAGACGCGATTGTCGTCCCACAGCACGATGAGCTTGCGCAGGCGAAGATGGCCGGCAAGCGAGATCGCCTCGTGCGACAGGCCCTCCATCAGGCAGCCGTCGCCGGCGATCACGTAAGTGTAATGATCGACCAGAGCGTCGCCGAAGCGCTGCGCGAGCAGACGCTCGGCCAAGGCCATGCCGACGGCGTTGCCGAGCCCCTGGGCGAGCGGGCCGGTCGTCGTCTCGATGCCGGCGGCGTGGCCGCGCTCGGGATGGCCGGGCGTGCGGCTGCCGAGCTGACGAAAGCGCTTCAGCTCGGCGCGACTCATGTCGGGATAGCCGGTGAGATACAGCAGCGCGTAAAGCAGCATCGAGCCATGCCCGGCCGAGAGCACGAAGCGGTCGCGGTCGGGCCAATCCGGCGCCAGCGGATCGAACTTGAGAAACCGGCTCCACAATACGGTACCCGCATCCGCCATGCCCATGGGCATGCCGGGATGGCCGCTCTGGGCTTGCTCGACGGCATCCATGGCGAGGGCGCGAATAGCGTCGGCCATGCGGCGCAGCGCCGGGTCGCGCGGCGCGGGTAGGGGCGAGGCAGAGCCAGCGGTCTCGGTGGCGCTCATCGGCAGCGGCGGCGGTGCGGGGAGCCGTGGAATGCGCGCACCTTGCCGACCCGCCGGGCCGGCGTCAACCGGGATGTCAGGGCAGGGCGCCGTTGCGGGAAGCGGCCTTTGCCCTTAAGGTCACGCGCGACCGCCGCCTGATGGGGCGTAGCCAAGTGGTAAGGCAGCGGATTTTGATTCCGCCATACGGAGGTTCGAATCCTCCCGCCCCAGCCAGCCA
>Ga0209415_10001430_pt1 | contig 45784 bp, 41 predicted proteins | sample PeaSoiSIISIP2007_FD_187696 | JGI IMG/M metagenome (GOLD analysis project Ga0209415, IMG submission 187696) | Peat soil microbial communities from Weissenstadt, Germany - SII-SIP-2007 (SPAdes) (version 2) | ecosystem: Environmental > Terrestrial > Soil > Wetlands > Peat | place: Germany... | reverse complement strand
CTTCGGAAGAGATGTCGGCGACCTCCGAAGAACTCGCCGCCCAGGCCGAGCAATTGCAGGAAACCATCGCCTATTTCCGCACCGAAAACACCGGCTCGGAGAATTTGCGAAGGGCTCCAGGGAGTGTTACGACGGCAAGCGCGCCGAAACGCAAAAAAGCCCTTCCGACACCATTGCGATCGGCGAACAAGGCGCAGGATAGTAAGCCGGTCCAAGGCGCGCAGACAAAAAAGAATAACCGCAATGGCGGTTTCGCTCTCAATCTGGCAAATGGCGGTGCCGACACGCAGGATGCCGACTTCGAACGTTTTTGACCGATCGCATGGCGAAGCGGGGCGTGTCGTTACGCCCCGCTCTCGAATTCCCAACTCCTCTTCAGCAAGAAGAGACAGGCTGCTCGCAAAGGAGTGATCATGACTGAAATCAATGCCTCTCGGGATGGGGCGCAGTATGTCACTCTCGGTATTGACCGCGAGATATTCGCCGTCGACGTCGACAGGGTGCGGGAGATCCTCGACGCCCAGCCGGTTACCCGCGTGCCTTACGCGCCACCGTTCATGCTGGGAATGATCGATGTGCGCGGCCGTTCGGTACCCGTGATCGATCTGCGAACCAAACTTGGCTTGCCGGCGGCGGAAACCACGGAGCAAACCCGGATCATCGTCCTCGACATCGAGAATGGCGGAAAAATGCTGACCATGGGGATGCTGGCCGACCGCGTCTTCGAAGTGACCTCCCTGGACGATCACGATATGGAGCCACCTCCGGATGTCGGAACCCACTGGCGATCCGATTACATCCGGGGCGTCGGACGACGCAACGACTCCTTCGTCATCATTTTTGATCTGCCACGCTTGTTTTCCAGCGAAGAGACGGCCTTCATCGATGCCGGCACGGAACCGAGATGACGGGGATGGCGTCCTCCGCAACCCAAGATCGCTTAAGTCAGCAACAATTCCGGCGCCTGGCCGGTTTCATCGAGAGCTATTGCGGCATCAAAATGCCGCCCGTAAAAAAGGTCATGGTCGAAGGGCGCTTGCGCCGACGTGTCAGTATTCTGGGACTTTCCAGCCTCAATGCCTATTGCGACCATTTCTTCGAGCAAAATGACGTCGGGAATGAAATCATCCACCTGATCGATGCGGTCACCACCAACAAGACGGAATTCTTCCGCGAACCGCAACATTTCCAGTTTCTCGTCACGCAAGGATTGCCGGCCCTGGCCGAGGCGGGCGCCGGATGCAACCGCACGCTGAAAGCATGGAGCGCCGCCTGCTCGACGGGAGCCGAACCCTATACTCTGGCCATGGTATTGCACGCATTCGGCGCAGCCTACCGGGGCTATCGCCATTCCATCCTGGGTACCGATATCTGTACGGAAGTGCTGGATAAGGCTTTGCTGGGAATCTATCCGGAAGAGATGATCGCTCCCGTCCCGGAGGCTTTCCGGAAACGCTATTTTTTGCGCGCCCGCGACCGCACGAAACGAACTGTCCGGGTCATTCCTGACCTGCGCGCCAATGTCCGTTTCGGCCGCCTCAATCTGATGGACGACCGTTATGGCGTGGAAGACATGATCGACATCATCTTTTGCCGTAATATCCTCATCTATTTTGACAAAGCGACGCAGGAGAGGGTTCTGCAACGCCTTTGTCATCACTTGCGTCCCGGCGGCTATCTGCTGATCGGTCACTCCGAAGCGACGGCGGGATTCTCCCTGCCGCTGCGTTCCGTGGCACCAACGATCTTCATGCGGGAATAGAAAAAGCGCCGACCCTGAAGGCCGGCGCTTTTGATTTAACGATACAGCAGCCGCCTTAAGTGTCCAGGAAGCTCCGCAGCTTGCGGGACCGGCTGGGATGTTTGAGCTTACGGAGCGCCTTGGCCTCGATCTGGCGAATACGCTCGCGAGTCACCGAAAACTGCTGTCCGACCTCTTCCAGCGTGTGATCGGTATTCATGCCGATGCCGAAACGCATACGCAGCACACGCTCTTCTCTGGCCGTCAGGCTGGCCAAAACGCGTGTCGTCGTCTCGCGCAGATTGGCCTGAATGGCCGCATCCAACGGCAACACCGCATTCTTGTCCTCGATGAAGTCGCCCAGATGACTGTCTTCCTCGTCGCCAATCGGCGTTTCAAGAGAGATTGGTTCCTTGGCGATCTTCAACACCTTGCGCACTTTTTCGAGCGGCATCGAAAGTTTTTCGGCCAACTCTTCCGGCGTCGGCTCACGCCCGATTTCATGGAGCATCTGCCGGCTGGTGCGCACCAGCTTGTTGATGGTCTCGATCATATGCACGGGAATACGGATGGTCCGCGCCTGATCGGCGATCGAACGGGTAATCGCCTGACGGATCCACCAGGTAGCATAGGTCGAGAATTTGTAGCCGCGGCGATATTCGAACTTATCGACCGCCTTCATCAGGCCGATATTGCCTTCCTGAATCAAATCGAGGAACTGAAGGCCGCGATTGGTATATTTCTTGGCGATCGAGATCACCAGACGCAGGTTGGCCTCGATCATCTCCTTCTTGGCCTTGCTGGCCTCGCGTTCGCCTCTCTGCACCGTCGCCACGATGCGCCGCCACTCGGACACCGGCAACCCGGCTTCCTGCGAAACCGTCGCGATATTGCCGCGGATGGTATTCACGTCATTGGCATATTTGAACGTGAAGTCCTTCCAGCCTTTACCGGGGCGTTCCCCCATCCGTTCCAGCCAGTTGGGGTGCAATTCGTTTCCGAAATAGCCGTCCAGGAAATCCTGCCGTTTGATCTTGCAGGATTCGGCCAAGCGCAAAAGCTTGCCTTCCAGGCCCATGAGCCGGCGATTCAGCTCATTCATATGATCGACAAGCTGCTCGATGCGGGCGTTGTTGAGATGCACGCCTTCCATCAGCAGGACCATCTCGCTTTTCAGCTTGTCGTACTTTTTCTCGATGGACGGCGTCGCACTTTCGCCCTTTTGCAGAGCAGCCAAGCGCTGTTCCTGGACCTTATGCATCTTTGCATAGGTCTCGGCGATATGTTCGAACGTCTCGAGCACCGTCGGCATCAAGGCAAGTTCCATCGCCGCCAGCGAAATCCCGCTCTCCTCGGCCTCGCCCTCTTCACCGTTGCCCGGAACGCCCTCGCCTTCAGGGGTTTCCCCTTCGACGTCCGGCCCCTCACGCTCGGCCGCAGGCTCACCGGCAGTCTCGACCACAGCTTCGGGCGGACCTGCCTCCAACTCCTCTTCCGAGATCCCCTCGCCGGGACTCCCGTAGGTGGCGTCGAGATCGATGATGTCACGCAACAGCATCTTGTTCTCGACCAGAGCATCATGCCATTCCAGCACGGCGCGAATGGTCATCGGGCTTTCGCAAATGCCGCCGATCATCATTTCGCGGCCGGCTTCGATGCGCTTGGCGATGGCGATTTCGCCTTCTCGCGACAGCAGCTCGACCGATCCCATTTCGCGCAGATACATCCGAACCGGATCGTCGGTACGACCCAGGTCTTCTTCGTCGACGTTGCCGGCGACCGACGTCTCTCCCCCTTCGGGAGCGACTTCTTCCTCGACCGGCTGGGCTTCCTCGCCCTCTTCACTCTCGACGAGATTGATCCCCATCTCGGAAAGCATCGCCATGGTGTCTTCGATCTGTTCGGAAGACACTTCATCCGGCGGCAAAGCCGCATTCAACTCATCATAGGTGATGTAGCCGCGCTCCTTGCCGCGGGCCACCATCTTCTTAACTGCGACACCTAGCGTGTCGAGCAGAGGACCATCAAGGTGTTCTTCCTGCGTCTCAGAGACATCCGCAGTATTCGTTGCTTTGCTAGCCATCCAGTCTCCGCTCCCCACCAACTCGACGCCGGCAAACCGCCGGTCGCCGTTTGGCGATGATCCTTAAAATACGCCCTTTTCGTCCCACAGTTTTGCGATCACGAAAAGAACGACATGCTATTTATACGTCACCGCTCTGGATTTTGGTCGACCACAGAGCATTTAAATATCCAAACGTCTCGTCCGATATGTCGGCGGCAAGCTGGTGTTCGGCTTGCTGCAGTTCTACCGCGAGTTCCTTCTCGGTATAAAGCTTGAATACGTGTTCCCACAACGCGCGCGCAGCCTCGACAGGAGCGTCGGGCTTGATGTGGGCACTCTGCTGATCATGAGCTCTGGCTTCCAGAAGGCAGTCCAATATCTGCGAAAAGCCGCACGAACGTAAGTGGCGCTGCGCATCCTCGGAATCAAGGCTGCCCCAACCGTCGAGGTGCTTTAAGGCTTCCTGTCGAAGCTTGTCAAGATCGGAATCTGTAAAGCGCAGATTTCCGAGCCGCTCGGCCACCTCTTCGAGCAGCAATGGATGGGTGATCACCAGCAACAATAGCAGTCTTTCCTGACTTTGCCAGACCGGTGGTGGAACCGATGGCAATCCGGCCCCTCGAAATCGTCCATCGGATCCGCGATCGTTCGATCGACGGCCTTTGGCCTTTCGAAAATCGCCTCGCGCTGCACCCCCTGAGAAAGGTCGATAGGCGGGTTTCGTCTCGCGCGCCGCCCGGAAAGTCTCCCACAAACGGGATCGGAAAAAACTCCGATATTGTTCTTGAACCGAACGGTCTTCGATGAGAGAGACTTTTTCCATCAGATCGTGGTCAAGAGCCGCGCGACGCTCCGGCGTGTCGATGGGATGCTTCGCCAGTTCTTGCCGCCACAGGACATCGGACAAGGGAGAGGCGTCCTCCAGAACCTGTTGCATCGCCTGACGCCCGTGCGCTCGAATCAGGCTGTCGGGGTCTTCCGGCGACGGCACTGTCGCAAACCGCAGACTGAGCCCCGGCTTCAGCAGCGGCAAGGCCCGTTCGGCCGCTTTGGCGGCAGCCCGCTGGCCGGCAGCGTCGCCATCGAGACAGATGATCGGTTCGGCCGCCATGCGCCAGAGCAGTTCGATCTGCTGTTCGGTCAGCGCCGTTCCCAACGGCGCCACGGCATGGGCGAATCCGGCCCGATTCAACGCGATCACATCCATATAGCCTTCGCAGACGATCACCGTTCCGGCTTCGGCAGCCGGTTCCCGGGCCTGGGCGAGGCCGTAAAGGATAGACCCTTTATGAAACAACGGCGTGTCCGGCGAATTCAGATATTTCGGCTGACCATCCCCAAGGATGCGCCCGCCGAAGGCGATGATCCGGCCACGACGGTCGGTAATCGGAAACATCACCCGCCCCCGAAAACGATCAAACGGTTCCCGTTCGTTTCGATCCGACGGCTCCGGAGCGATCAATAATCCCGCCTCGACAGCCAGAGACTCGGGCAAATCCGCCTGTTTCAAGGCTTGCTTGAGAGCGGACCGGCTCTCCGGAGCGAACCCTAAGCGAAAGCGCGCGATGGTTTGATCGTCGAGCCCCCGGCCCTGCAAATAGTCGAGCGCCACATGTCCAAGCGGGGCGCGAAGAGACCGTTCGAAAAAGACGCAGGCCTTTTCCATGACATCATAGAGCGACGAAGCCCTTTTCGCCTGTTCACGCTCTTCCGGCGCCTGAAGAGGCACCTCAAGCCCCGCCTCACCGGCCAACCGTTCGACGGCTTCGGGAAAACTCAAGCGATGGGTCTGCATCTCGAACGTGATGACGTCCCCATGCGCCCCACAGCCGAAGCAGTGATAGAATCCCTTGTCCTCGTTCACCGTAAAACTTGGCGTCTTCTCGTTATGGAAAGGGCATAAGCCGGAATGCTCGCGCCCTTTTTTGACCAGACGCACCCGCCGGCCAATCACTGAAACCAGCGAAACGCGCGATCTTATCTCGTCTAGGAATGAGGGCGAGAAGGCCATACCTACTCTTTCGTACCCTTGATGGTCCGCCCCCTCCCCTCACGCCTGAGGGAAGCGGGTGGGTGGACAGCCAACGGTCACCAGCGCCACCGGGCTTGACCACGGGATATTATTTTACCGGAGGAAAGCTCCACACCTTACCTCTCCCACGAGGGGAGAGGGATTCTATCTTTGCAGAATCGTAAAAGTCATCCAAGCTTCTGCTTGACGATGGCGCTTGCCTTGGTGGAATCCATGCGCCCCGCGAACTGTTCCTTCAGTGCCGCCATGACTCGGCCCATATCCTTCAGGCCTTGCGCTCCGACGTCCGCAATGACGCCATCGACGGCATCGGTTAATTCGGTTTCCGACAACTGCGTTGGCAGGAACCGTTCGATGATGGCGATTTCCTCGGCTTCCTGCTGTGCGAGTTCCAGACGCCCCCCTTGTTCGTAAAGAGCGATGCTTTCGCGGCGCTGCTTCATCATTGACTGCAACATCTGCAGAATTTCGTCATCCGGCACACCGTCGGCGACGCCACGAGGACGCGCCGCGATATCGCGGTCCTTGAGAGCCGCCAGTATCAAACGCACCGTGGAAACGGTCCGCGTATCCCTGCCCAACATCGCGGCTTTCAACGCGTCATTGAGCCGCTGGCGCAACATGGCACCCATTTCAAACCCCCATTTTCATCGGAAGCTTGGGAGGCTACAGGAAAACAGCTCTAAATGCAAATTCACAAGCCTTTGAAACGAAAGGATTTTCGAAAATCAATCGAACACTTGACGCCACACGCCTTTTTGCCTATCTACACCAAAATTTGCCAGCACGCATGTGACCCCGCCAAGGGTCGCCAAAAACGGGCCGTCGCTTCCGACCGGCGCGTTTGTGATTGCGCGCGCCAACCGTCGACTAGGTCAAGAGATCTTCCATGCAGCAACAAGCGCCGGACACCCGCACATTCAGCCCGCAGCCTCCCGGTGCCACGGCCGTCCTCGTCCTGGCCGATGGAACGGCCCTCTGGGGCCGAGGCCTCGGCGCGGCGGGATCGGCCGTCGGTGAAGTGGTGTTCAACACCGCGATGACCGGCTATCAGGAGGTCATGACCGATCCCAGCTATGCCGGGCAGATCATCACCTTCACCTTCCCGCACATCGGCAATGTCGGCGCCAACGGCGAGGACATCGAGAGCACGACACCGGCGGTCCGTGGCGCCGTGATCAGAGCCGACATCACCCAGCCCTCCAACTGGCGGGCCACCCGTCACCTCGACGCCTGGATGAAAACCAACGGTATCGTCGGTATTTCCGGAATTGATACCAGGGCTCTCACGCATCGCATCCGCAAGAGCGGCGCCCCCAACGGGACCATCGCCCATTCTCCCGACGGCAGCTTCGATCTTGAAGCGCTCCGGCGCCAGGCCGCTGACTGGCCAGGATTGATCGGCATGGATTTGGCCAAGGACGTCACCTGCGGCCAAACTTACAATTGGAACGAAACCCTCTGGCATCTGGGGCAAGGCTACGGGCAGCAAGAGAAGCCTCGTTTCCATGTGGTCGCCATCGACTATGGCGCGAAACGCAATATTTTACGATGCCTTGCCGATTCGGGCTGTAAAGTCACCGTGGTGCCGGCAACGGCGACTGCCGAGGACGTTTTAGGCCACCATCCCGACGGCGTGTTCCTGTCGAACGGACCAGGCGATCCGGAAGCAACTGGCACTTACGCGGTTCCGACCATTCAAGCCGTCCTGGAAAGCGGAGTGCCCTTGTTCGGCATTTGTCTTGGCCATCAGATGCTGGCCTTGGCTCTCGGCGGCAAAACCAGCAAGATGGCGACCGGTCACCGTGGCGCCAACCATCCGGTCAAGGACTTGGCCACCGGTAAAGTGGAAATCACCAGCCAAAACCACGGCTTCGCGGTGGTCGAGGAAAGCCTGCCGAACGGGGTCACGGTGTCCCATCGCTCCCTGTTCGACGGTTCCGTCGAAGGGTTGACGGTCGCGGGACGCCCCGTTTTCTCGGTGCAATACCACCCGGAAGCCAGCCCCGGCCCGCAGGACAGCCACTATTTGTTCGAGCGTTTCGTCCAGTTGATGGAAAAAGCGAAGTGACCCCAACAGGGGCGAGCGAAAATTTTTAGGGAACAGATGGACACGGACGTCGGCGTAGCCGACCCACGGATGAACACGGATATGTCATTAGCCTTTCTGTGCTCATCTGTGGCCGCATGGCGGCATCCCCGTTCATCTGTGATAAAACGACAGCGGAACATCCCATTCGGGATGTTCGCGTTTTAGACAGCCAATCTTTCTTGCCTTCACAGGCGACAGTTTCAGTTCGGGACCAGGTAATGCCAAAGCGGACAGACATAAAATCCATCCTCATCATCGGCGCCGGGCCGATCGTCATCGGCCAGGCTTGCGAGTTCGATTATTCGGGCGTGCAGGCCTGCAAGGCGCTGAAGGAGGAAGGTTACCGGGTCATCCTGGTCAATTCCAATCCGGCGACCATCATGACCGATCCCGGCTTGGCCGACGCCACTTACATCGAGCCGATCACCACGGAAGTGGTGGCCAAGATCATCGAGAAAGAGCGCCCGGATGCGCTACTCCCGACGATGGGCGGCCAAACGGCGTTGAACACCGCGATGGCGCTGGCCGAGGCCGGGATCTTGGAGAAATTCGGCGTCGAGATGATCGCGGCCAAACGCGACGTCATCGCCAAGGCGGAAGATCGCCTGAAGTTCCGCGACGCCATGGACAAGATCGGCCTCGAATCGCCCCGCTCGCGCGTTGTTCGCAGCCTGATCGAGGCGCGCGAGGCGATGGCCGACGTCGGCCTGCCTTCGATCATTCGCCCGAGCTTCACCCTGGCCGGCACCGGCGGCGGAATCGCCTACAATCTTGAGGAATTCGAACAGATCGTTGCCGGCGGCTTGGCGGCAAGTCCGGTTCACGAAGTGCTGGTCGAGGAATCGGTGCTCGGTTGGAAGGAATATGAGATGGAGGTCGTGCGAGACAAGCACGACAACTGCATCATCATCTGTTCCATCGAAAATATCGATCCGATGGGCGTGCATACCGGCGATTCGGTCACGGTCGCCCCGGCGCTGACGTTGACCGACAAGGAATATCAGATCATGCGCAACGCCTCGATCGCGGTGTTGCGAGAGATCGGCGTCGATACCGGCGGGTCGAACGTGCAGTTCGCCGTCAATCCGAAGGATGGCCGCATGGTGGTCATCGAAATGAATCCCCGCGTATCGCGCTCCTCGGCCCTGGCCTCCAAGGCCACCGGCTTTCCGATCGCCAAAGTGGCGGCCAAGCTGGCCATCGGCTACACCTTGGACGAACTCTTGAACGACATCACCGGTGTCACGCCGGCCTCGTTCGAGCCGACCATCGATTATGTCGTCACAAAAATCCCGCGCTTTACTTTCGAGAAATTTCCCGGCGCCGATCCCATGCTGACCACCTCCATGAAGTCGGTGGGCGAAGCCATGAGTATCGGCCGGACCTTCCAGGAAAGCCTGCAAAAAGGTTTATGTTCCATGGAAACCGGTCTCACCGGGCTGAACGACCTCGAGATTCCCGGCGCCGATGGGGGCCGCAACAAAGGCGCCATCAAGGCGGCTTTGTCCCAGCCGCGCGCCGACCGTCTTCTGGTGATCGCCCAGGCGTTACGCCTCGGCCTGACCGTTGAAGAAATCCACGCCTGTTGCAGCTACGACCCTTGGTTTATCGAGCAACTCAAGGAAATTGTCGCCGCCGAGGCAGAGGTGCGGGCCAATGGCCTGCCGATCGACGCGCCCGGCCTGCTGCGCTTGAAAAAGATGGGATTCTCAGACGAACGCCTGTCGGAACTGTCCGGCAAGACGCTGGTCGAGACGACCTTCCGCCGCGAAGTACTGAACGTCAAACCCGTCTTCAAGCGCATCGACACCTGTGCCGGCGAATTCCCGTCCGACACGCCTTACATGTATTCCTGTTACGAAGGCGACGGCATTCAAGCGGCCGATTGCGAATCCGCCCCAACCGATCGCGACAAGGTGGTTATTTTGGGCGGCGGCCCCAATCGGATCGGACAAGGAATCGAATTCGACTATTGCTGCGTCCATGCCGCCTATGCGCTTTCCGAGGCCGGCATCGAGACCATCATGGTCAACTGCAATCCGGAAACCGTCTCCACCGATTACGACACGTCGGACCGGCTCTATTTCGAGCCCTTGACCGCCGAAACGGTGATCGAATTGGTGCGGAAGGAACAAACGAACGGCCGAGTGCTGGGCGTCATCGTGCAATTCGGCGGGCAGACGCCGCTGAAACTGGCGGCGGCCCTTGAGAAAGCCAAGATTCCCATCCTTGGGACCTCTCCCGATGCCATCGATTTGGCGGAAGACCGCCAACGGTTCCAAGTTCTGCTGAAGAAGATCGGATTGCGTCAACCCGACAACGGAACGGCGCGAACGCTCGAAGAAGCGAAAGTCGTCGCCGAATCCGTCGGCTATCCGGTGGTCATTCGCCCCTCCTACGTCCTGGGCGGACGCGCCATGCGCATCGTCCACGACCATGAAGGCCTGGCGCGTTACATGACGGACGCGGTGCTGGTGACCGGCAATAATCCGGTGCTGATCGACCGTTATCTATCGGACGCCACCGAGGTGGATGTCGATTGCCTGGCCGACGGCAAAGACGTCTTTGTCGCCGGCATTATGGAACATATCGAGGAAGCCGGGATTCACTCGGGCGACTCGGCCTGTTCGCTGCCCCCCCATTCGCTGCCCCCCGACGTCGTCGCCGAAATCAAGCGCCAGACGGGACTGCTGGCCCGCTCACTCAATGTGGTCGGCTTGATGAATGTTCAGTTCGCCGTCAAGGCGGGGGACATTTACATCCTTGAGGTCAATCCTCGGGCCAGCCGCACGGTGCCGTTCGTCGCCAAGGCCACCGGCATACCAATCGCCAAAATCGCGTCACGGATCATGGCCGGCGAAAGCTTGGCCTCCTTCCAATTGGTCGACCGACCGCTCAAGCATGTGGCGGTCAAAGAGGCGGTGTTCCCCTTCGCCCGGTTTCCCGGCGTCGACATTCTGTTGGGCCCGGAAATGAAATCGACCGGCGAAGTGATGGGGATCGACAGTGATTTCCCGCGCGCCTTCGCCAAATCGCAATTGGGCAGCGGCACCCGCCTCCCCCTGACCGGAACGGCCTTTCTTTCGGTGCGTGATGCCGATAAGCCGGGATTGACCGAGATCGCCCGCCGACTGACCGAGTTGGGCTTCAAGGTCATCGCCACCATTGGCACCGCAGAGCTGCTGCGTTCCCATGGGGTCGAAGTCGGCGTGATCAACAAGGTGCTTGAAGGGCGTCCGCATTGCGTCGACGCCATGTTGTCTGGTCAAATCCAACTGGTGGTCAACACGACGGAAGGATCGCAGGCGCTCTCCGACAGTTTTTCCATCCGCCGGACAGCGTTGATTCGCAATGTGCCACATTACACCACTCTGGCTGGCGCGCGTGCCGCCGTGGACGCCATCAAGGCGTTGCGTGCCGGCACACTTGATGTCACCCCGCTGCAGTCGTATTTTAACGGATCGTTCTAGAAATACTGAGCGGCCGGGAGGGCTCGGCCGTAGGGGTGTTTTGCGTTTTTCAGGAAGTGTGGATGGTAGAAAAAATCCCGATGACTCCGGGTGGATTGAAAACCCTGGAGGATGAGCTCAGACAACTAAAGAATTTCGAGCGTCGGGCCGTCATCCGGGCGATTGCCGAGGCTAGAGAACACGGAGATCTCTCGGAGAACGCCGAATATCATGCCGCGCGTGAACGCCAGAGCTTTATCGAAGGGCGGATTTCCGAGTTGGAGGACATCACCAGCCGGGCGCAAGTGATCGACATCAGCCAACTGTCAGGCGAGATCATCCGGTTTGGCGCGACAGTCACCTTGGCCGACGAGGATAATGACGACGAATCGATCTATCAAATCGTCGGCGTCCATGAAGCCGATATCCGCTCGGGCCGACTTTCGGTCCATTCGCCGCTGGCCCGAGCCCTGATCGGTAAAAGTATCGGCGATTCGGTGGAAGTCAGCACCCCCGGCGGTTCAAAATCCTACGAGATTGTTCACGTCCGCTTCATCTGATCACTCTCTTTTGAGACATGATCCTCTCGCCGCAGAAGATACGCATGCGCAAAAACGCCCCCGGGTTTTCCCCGGGGGCGTTTTCTTTCAATCCCCTCACGGCGAGGCGCGTGACGGACCACGCGCCCGAATCCTTGCGACGCTCGCTCCCTCAGATCGAAGAGCCACGGGCACCGAAAGGGTTTTGCGCTTCAGCTGAGAATTTCGATCTGCGCGAAGAAAAAAGCGATTTCAGTCGCCGCATTTTCGCCTGAGTCCGACCCATGAACGGAATTGGCTTCGACCGATTCGGCAAAATCGGCGCGGATGGTTCCTGGAGCCGCATTCGCCGGATTGGTCGCCCCCATGATCTCGCGGTTGCGAAGAACCGCGTTCTCACCTTCCAGAACCTGGACCACCACGGGACCAGATGTCATAAATGCGCAGAGGTCGTTAAAGAACGACCGCTCCGCGTGGACAGCGTAGAATTTTTCAGCCTGCTCTTTGGTCATTCGCAGGCGTTTCTGCCCGACGATGCGCAAACCCGCATCTTCGAAACGAGCATTGATTTTCCCCGTCAGATTGCGACGCGTGGCATCGGGCTTTATGATCGACAGAGTGCGCTCAACGGCCATAATTTCGATTGTCCTTGTCTGATCGGGCGCGCTCTTTTCCCCCGGGCGCGCGCCTCATTATCCCCAAGTCCACCCAATAGGGCGGAGGAAGGCGGTTATACCCTCTCGGCGCAAGACTCGCAACGAAGAGGTTGGCTATACGCCCGCAGCGCTTTACCGCTCCCCACCCGACGTGCTATGTCGCTCTCCAATGCTACAAATCAACGATCTCACCTACCGCATTGGCGGTCGAATCCTGCTCGACAACGCAACCGTCCATGTCGCCCAAGGCCAACGCGTCGGCTTGGTTGGACGCAACGGTTCGGGCAAATCGACCCTGCTGAAGCTCGTTCGCGAAGAATTGCATCCGGATGCCGGGTCGATTTCCGTCCGCCCGCGCGCCCGCGTCGGCTGCGTTTCGCAAGAAGCGCCGGATGGTGAAGAAACCTTGCTCGATTGCGTCTTGGCCCATGACGTCGAACGGACCACCCTTCTGGCCGAAGCGGAAACCAGTGCCGACGCGCATCGCCTGGGCGAACTGCACGAGCGCTTGGCCACCATTGACGCCCATTCCGCCCCGGCCCGAGCGGCCGCCATTCTCGCCGGACTCGGGTTTTCGGCTGACGCGCAGTTGCGCCCCGTGCGCAGTTTTTCAGGCGGATGGCGCATGCGCGTCGCCCTGGCCGGCGCCCTGTTCGCCGGTCCGGATCTGCTGCTATTGGACGAACCGACCAACCATCTCGATCTAGAGGCCAGCCTGTGGCTGGAAGGCTATCTTGCCTCCTATCCCGGCACATTGCTCGTCATCAGCCATGATCGCGGTCTGCTGAATGCCGTTGCCGAACGCATCATTCACATCGACCAGACGAAATTGGTCGCCTATGGCGGAAATTACGACCGCTTCGAGCAGATCCGTCGCGAAAAGATCGAATTGGCCGCCAAGGCCGCCAGCAAACAACTGGATCAACGCCGCAAACTGCAAGCTTTCATCGACCGTTTCCGGGCCAAGGCAACCAAGGCGGCGCAGGCGCAAAGCCGCGTCAAAATGCTCGAACGGCTGGGGCCTCCCATTTCCGTCATCGAAGACCGCCCGGTCAGCTTCGATTTCCCTGATCCGGAGCCGATGTCGCCGCCGGTGATCGCCATCGAACGCGGCCTTGCCGGCTATGGACCGGACAAGCCGGTCTTGCGCAATCTCAACTTACGCATCGACATGGACGACCGCATCGCTTTGCTGGGCGCCAACGGGAACGGCAAATCCACCCTGGCCAAGGTGCTGTCAGGCCGCTTGGCCTTGCTCGACGGCGAGTTGCGCAAATCGCCGAAATTACGCATCGGCTATTTCGCGCAACATCAGACCGAGGAACTCAATACGGCCGAGACGCCGTTCGATCACATGCGCGCCCTGATGCCGCAAGCACTCGAATCCAAGGTACGCGCGCAATTGGGGCGCTTCGGCTTCGGCCAAGACCGGGCTGACGTCAAGGTGGACAATCTGTCCGGCGGCGAAAAGGCGCGCCTGCTCTTCGCCTTGATGAGCCGCGATGCGCCGCATCTGATGATTTTGGACGAACCGACCAACCATCTCGACATTGATAGTCGCGAAGCGCTGGTCTCGGCTCTCAACGCTTATGAAGGCGCGGTGGTTCTGATCAGCCACGACCCGCACCTGATCGAATTGGCGGCCGACCGCCTCTGGCTGGTCACCGACGGCCAGGTCAGCTCTTTCGAAGGCGATCTCGACGAATACAAGCGCCTGCTTCTCGATCGGGCCCGGGACGCGCGCCGGGAAGGGCGGGACCCCAAAGATTCGTCCCCAAACCGCAAAGATGAACGGCGGGCGGCCGCCGAATTACGGACACAACTCGCCCCCTTGCGCAAAGCCGCTCAGAAAGCCGAACGGCACGTCGAAACGCTGACCAAGAAGCAAGCCGATCTGCAATCCCGATTGGCCGATCCCAAACTCTATGAGGGCCCTCCCGATAAGGTGACCGCATTACAACGGGAGATGGGAGAACTCACCAAGGCCCTGGCCGATGCGGAAGATGATTGGCTTATCGCACAGACGGCCTTCGACGAAGCGTCGGAGGCGTCGGCGGGCTAGCCGGATGGGCCGACCCTCGAAATTCACGGCGATAAGCTGATGGCGTAATCCGGAAGGCCTTGGCGAAATGCATTCGCAAGGATAGAGCCGTCCCAAAACCGCTCTCCGAGGTAATTCTCTCGATGGACAAATCGGTGGTTTCCAGCAATTGCTGGACCAACCACAGACGCTGATCCGTCAGCCATTCGACGACCGTCTCCCCCGTCAGACGATGAAAATGGCGCGTGAAGGTTCTCCGGCTCATCCCGGCATGGGCGGCAAGGGTATCGACGTCGAGAGTCTCTCCAAGCCGCGTCCGCGCCCAGTCCAAGGTACCGGACAGCCGTTCGCCGCCATAACCGATGGCCAGGGGCTGTTCAATATATTGCGCTTGGCCACCCTGCCGATGCGGCGGCACCACCAATCGGCGGGCGAGCCGATTGGTCAGCGAGGCCCCAACCCGGGTTCTCAACAGATGCAAACAACAATCGAGTCCCGCCGCCGTTCCGGCTGATGTCACCACGTCTCCGTTGTCGACGTAAAGGACCAGGGGATCGACGTCGACCTCGGGAAATCGTTTGGCAAAGCGTTCGGCCCATAGCCAATGTGTGGTCGCCTTGCGGCCATCGAGCAGACCGGCTTCCGCCAAAACAAAGGCCCCCAGACACAAGCCGACGATTTTGGCCCCAGCCGCATGAGCGGCCGTCAACGCGTTCAGCAAGACGGCTTGGGGACGCTCAAGAGGCGTTCCCCAGGATGGAATGATGACTGTTCCCGCCTCGGTCAAACATTCCAGGCCATGCTCCACGGTCACTTTCAGGCCGCACGACGTCCGCATCATACCGGGCGCGACGGCACAGACTTTGATTTGAAACGCGGGGAGTCCATCTTCCCTCCGATCTTCGCCGAACACGAGGGTTGGAACGGAAAGATGGAACGCGCTAATGCCATCGAAACAAACAATGGCGACGAGATTCTGATCCATAGCACCGCCCGCGCTAAAATTTGGCCCAATTATATCGATAAATGTCATTTAGGCCAATTTCGCCGGAACTGAGCTTCCGGAAGAATGTCGTCATAAATCCCATCGGACGGCTGCCAATCGCGGCATTCCGACTCGTTCACCACCTCACGAAAGAGACCTTCGCCATGTCCAAGATCCCTCGTCGCGCTCTGATTTTGATTGATGTGCAGAATGAATATGTCAGCGGGAATCTGTTGATCGAATATCCGGATGTCCGGCTCTCGCTCCGCAATATCGCGCGTGCCGCCGAAGCGGCCAAAACCGCGGGGATTCCCATGATCATCGTGCAAAACACCGCGCCGCCCACCGCGCCGATTTTCGTCAAAGGAACGGTCGGCTGGGAATTGCATCCCGTGGTATCGGGATTGTCGGCCGCCCACACCATCGAAAAAAGCCTGCCCAGCGCCTTCACCGGGACGGATCTCGCGGCATGGCTCCGGGACAACGGAATCGACACCCTAACGGTCGCCGGCTATATGACGCATAACTGCGTGGATTCGACGATCAACCACGCGCTTCACGACGGATGGGCTGTCGAGCATCTCATCGACGCCACCGGGTCCGTATCCTACAAGAACCGGGCCGGCACCGTCAGCGCCGAGACAATCCACAAGACATTCAGCATCGTCTTGCAGTCCCGATTTGCCGCTGTGATGACGACCGACGAGTGGATCGCCGCCGTGGAGACCGGGACGACACCGGAACGGGACAGCATTTTCAATTCGAATCAGCGCGCCCGTCTTGCGATTTGAGATCTATGAAATAAGTCCGGTCTTAACGAAACAGGAAATGCCACCACGAAGACACGAAGGATCGGAAGAAAAGTGAAGATTTTACCACCAAGAGCACCAAGCGGCCTTACGGAACCAGGCGTTGCTGCCACTCCACTCGCTTGGTGCTCTTCGTGGTCAATACTCTTCCTATCCTTCGTGTCCCCCGCGCCTTCGTGGTGAATCCCCCCGAGGGGAGAGGCGTTTTCCGGGTTATTTGTTCAAGATTTTCGGCACGCTGTTGCTCTCGCTGCGCAGACGATAGGCGTCGGGCATCTTTGATCCGACCAGCGGACGCAGATACATACGGAACGCATCGGTAATATCGGTGCCCGATGGCGCGATGAACTCGTCGGGCATGGTCCGGGTTTTGCCCGCGACGGCCTGCAACGGCACCAATTTGTAGTCCACCGAGTAGAATCCGGTACGCTGAATGGTCACCGACCCATCGGTCTCGCCCCACATGGCGTATTGGACGGCCTTTTCCCCTACCTCACGGGCTTCGCGCTGATCGACATCCGAGACGCAACCGATGAAGGAGCGCTGCAGATAGCCCAGGGTGTCGCCGCGGACTCGCTTGATGTTGAGCTTGTTGCGGATTTCCCCGGTCAACAAATCGGCCAAGCTGCTGGTTCCGGAAAGTTGCACATTGCCATGCGCATCCCGTTCTTGCTCCTTGGCCAATTTCGTGGCGATCGGCACGCCGGAAGCATCGTGGATCCCTTCGGAAACGGCGATCACGCAACGGCCAAAGCGATCGTAAGCATCCTTCACGTCGATCAGGAACCGGTCGACGTCGAAGTCGCGCTCGGGCAAATAGATCAGGTGCGGTCCATCGTCGGGAAATTTCTTGCCCAGCGCCGAAGCGGCGGTCAGGAAACCGGCATGACGCCCCATCACCACCGCCAGATAGACCCCTGGCAACGCCCGGTTGTCGAGATTGGCCCCGGTAAAGGCTTGCGCGACAAAGCGCGCCGCCGAGGGAAAGCCCGGCGTATGGTCGTTGAGCACCAAATCGTTGTCGATGGTCTTGGGGATATGAATCGTGCGAAGCGGATAGCCCTCCCGCTGCGCTTCCTCGCTGACGATGCGGACGGTATCCGAACTGTCGTTGCCGCCAATGTAAAAGAAATAGGCGACACCATGCGTCCGCAGGACTTTGAAGATTTCCTGGCAGTATTTGAGATCCGGCTTGTCACGGGTCGACCCCAAGGCCGAGGACGGCGTCTGCGCCACCATCTCAAGATTGTGGGTGGTTTCCCGGGTCAGATCGAGAAAGTCTTCATCGACGATCCCACGCACGCCGTGCAAAGCGCCGTAGACCAAATCAACATTGAGGAATTTCCGCGATTCCAGGACGGCGCCCACCATGGACTGGTTGATCACCGCGGTCGGCCCGCCCCCTTGGGCCACCAACAACTTACCTTTCAACATTGCTCTCCTCCTGCCGCGGCGTCATTTGTTGAGTCAGCGCCGGCAGCCCCGCTAACCCCGGCTCCAACTGGTGCATTCGCCCTGGCCTTCTCCACCCATCCCCCACGGTCGGTCTGCTGATAGTAGGTGAGGTCAAAACCACGGCTTTTCCATTCCTTCCACAAGGCTCTCGACGCCTGGAGCGCCATCTCGTCCTTGCCGTCGAACAGGGTCAGGCAGCGGGAAAAGTCCGCCAACCGGTTGGAAACGACCCCATCGGTCAATAACAAAACGTCGGCCCTATTGGGATTTTCGTCTTCGGCTGTCAGATAGATGGGCTGGAGATCGGCATTCCCATCACGCGCCGAGCCATGCGGAATCCACGAGTCCGGCTCGCTTGTCCACAAAAGTTGATCGAGAAAGGCAACACGTTCCATCGACCCGGCCATCACCACAGCTCGCTGCCCAGCCTTCAGAACTTTCCCCAGAAGCAGCGGCAAGGCGTGCTCAAGAGTGGTTTTCTGCAAATGGTAAAAGCCGATACGGGGTGTCATCTCATCACTTTACCGCACATTCCCGCGCAAAGACATCGACGACCAGATGGTCGAGCAAGCGCACGCCGAAACCGGTCGGCCCCTTGGCTGCCAAAGGTCCGTCTTCCTCGACCTCCGACAAACCGGCAATATCCAAATGCGCCCAGGCGACGCCCTTTGGCACAAAATGCTGCAAAAACCGTGCGGCATGCAAGGCATCCGGTCCGTCGCCCCATATGCAATTGCGCAAATCGGCAAGCGGACTCGCCAAAGCGTCGTCGTAATCCTCGGTGAGAGGGAGCCGCCATAGCGGTTCATCCTCGGCGTCACCGGTTGCCAAAAGCCGCGCGGCCAAATCGTCGTCAGCACAAAACAATCCGGCCCGATGCCGGCCAAGAGCCTCCTCGACCGCTCCGGTCAACGTGGCCAGATCGACGATCAGCCTTGGACGATAGTGGCTGGCGGCAAAGGACAGGGCGTCGGCCAGGATCAAGCGGCCTTCGGCGTCGGTGTCGACGACTTCAACGCTGAGACCGGCGTGACTGGTCACCACGTCGCCAGGCCGGCAGGACCGTCCCGACGGCATGTTCTCGGCCAAGGCCAGAACACCGATCACATTGACCGGCGCACGGCGCGCGGCCAATGCGTAAAGCGCGCCAACCACGGCAGCGGCGCCGGCCATGTCGCCTTTCATTTCTTCCATATCTTCCGCCGGCTTTATGTCGATGCCGCCGGAATCGAAGGTTACCCCCTTGCCGACCAAGGCCACGGGCGCGGATGCGGGATCCGCGCCCGACCATCGGAGTCCGACCAAACACGGCGGATGGATGCTCCCCTGACCAACCGCCTGCAAAAGCCCGAGCCCGTGGCGAAGCGGATCGAAAATCTCAACTGTGACGCCAAGACGCTCCAAGCCTTTCAGACGCTTTACAAAAGACTTCGGAGTCAATTCGTTGGCGGGAGCCACCACCAGATCGCGCGCCAAGGCAGCACCGGCCGCACGAGCTGACAGTGTTTCAAAATGCGCGCTGGCGGCGACGGGATCCCGCGTCACGATCGTTGCCGAAACCAGGCTCCAGGCCTCATCCGGATCGGGTTGCGATTTATATCGGCTGGCTGGACGCCACGCCCTTAAACACATGCCATAGGCAAGTTCGGCGGCTTCGACGGGAGACAGATCAAGCGCCACGTTCAGGCGGGCTATCCCACTGTCGGCCAGTTCACCGAACAGATTTCCACCAATTCGCCGGAGTCGACAGGCGTTCTGCCCCTCTTCCGGTCCCATGCCAACCAACACAAGCCAGCCCGTCGGCAGACAAATCGGCAAGACATCGTCATCGTCGCCGGAAAATCGATGTTGGCCGGCCAGAACCTGACGGATCACCCCGGATATGTCGGCTCCTTGAGCCGCCGGCAGCAACAGGTCGTCGGGACGCACACCCACGGCCCGAGCCCCCCCCTCGACTTCCGACACGAAACAGACGGTTAACAAGACATCACTTCTGTTCGTAGTTCTCTGCCACCAGGCGATCCAACAGACGCACCCCGAACGCCGTCGCGCCCTTCGGCGTCAAAGGCGCATCCTTCTTCGCCCAGGTAACACCCGCGATATCGAGATGCGCCCATTTGGTCTCTTTGACGAAACGCTTGAGGAACATGGCGGCGGTGATACTGCCGCCTTCCCTGCCGCCGACATTTTTCATATCGGCAATGTCCGACTTGATCTGCTTGTCGTAAGGGTCGTCGAGCGGCATCCGCCACAAAGGCTCGCCCACATGCTTACCCGCGGCCAGAAGATTGGCGGCCAAGGCATCATCGTTGGCGAACAGACCAGCGAAGTGATCGCCAAGCGAAATGATGATGGCGCCGGTCAAGGTCGCCAGATCGACCATCGCCTGCGGCTTGAAGCGATCCTGGGTGTACCAGAGGGCATCGGCCAGAACCAACCGCCCCTCGGCGTCGGTGTTGATCACTTCAACCGTCTGACCTGACAAGGATGTCACCACATCACCCGGCCGTTGCGCCGTCCCGGACGGCATATTTTCCACAAGACCGACGATACCGACCACATTGGCTTTGGCCTTGCGCAAAGCCAAAGCCTTCATCAAACCGATCACCACGGCCGCGCCGCCCATATCCCACTTCATGTCTTCCATGCCGGCGGCCGGCTTGATTGAGATGCCACCGGAATCGAAGGTGACCCCCTTGCCGACGAAAGCCACCGGGGCCTCGCTTTCGTCGGCGGCGCCCATCCAGCGCATAACCACCAACTGAGATTCCCGTTCGCTGCCTTGGCCGACGCCCAAAAGCGCCCCCATGCCCAGCTTTTTCATTTGTTTTTCGCCGAGCACCTCGATGGCCAAGCCAAGCTCACTCAACGCCTTCGCCTGCGCCGCCAAACTTTCCGGAAAAATGACATTGGCCGGTTCGGACACCAGATCACGGGCCAGGAACACGCCTTCCGAGATGCCATCCAGGGATGCGAAAAGACGTTTGGCCGCGGCATGGTCACCCAGGCTGACAGTCACTTTCTTAACGCTGGGCTTTTCGTCCTTCTTTTCCTTGGTCCGATATTTGTCGAACCGGTAGGAGCGTAATTTGGCACCGAAAGCGGCATTGGCCGCCAGCTCGGCCGCGCTCAACGCGGAGCCCTCGATATCATCCGCCGCCAAAGTGACCAGTTGATCGCCGGACGCCAACAGTTGCGCCATCGCATTGCCACCGAAGGCCTGCGCCGCCAAGGCATCCACCGCCTCAGCCTTCCCGAGGCCGATGAGCAGCAGGCGCTGAACGTCAAGGCCGGCCGGAGTCAGCAGCAGCAAAGACTGATTTTTCTTTCCCTCGAAACGACTGGCTGCCAACGCACGGCCGATCAGCCCTCCCGTCTGTTCATCGATCCGGCGCGCACTCGCTGTCAAAACACGATTTTCCAGAATGCCGACAACAAGGGCACCCTCGGTTGGCTGAACCGCCCTGGCAAAGGTGATTTTCATCGAATGGCCTTCCTCATGACAGAAATTGGGAGATGCGGGTCAATGTGACATCGGCTTCAAGGTTGGGACGAGAGGCTCTCCTTAGGGCTTGGCGCGAAATTACCGCTCCAAAGCCCTAAATGCTCATAAGACGCCTCCGCTCCGCAGGCCCGCGCGGGCTCAGTCGCGTTAGGATTCGATTTCGACGCCATCGGCTTGACGCTTGTTCAAGAGCCAAAACACCCCCCCTGGCAGGGAGATCAAAATGCTGACAGCGCCAAAGAGTACGGAAAGCGCGGTGGCATGTTCCTTTGACACGCCAATGAAACCGAAGGCGGTGATCATCGCCATCTCACGCGGCCCCCACCCGGCCATGGAAATGGGCAAGGTCGCCACCAGAACAACAGGAGGCACCAGGACCAGACAATCGGTAACCGAAACGTCGATGTTGAGACCGATCGCCAAGACATAGACGACAAGCGCCAGATTGATATGGCCAAAAACGGTCACGATCAATGTGGGCAGTATTTTGGCAGGACGAAAAAATAACCGTCGGCTGTCACTCGCCACTTGGGCGAGGCCACGGATCAGGCGCCAATGCTGCAGGGACGGCGGAGAACGGTCGAGCAGACAGAGAACCAGGATTCCGGCCAATCCCGCTGCGGTCAGTCCGGGAAAAACCCAGATCGGAAAATTCCCCTCCAGCCGGTTCAACAACAAAGGCTGGCTGGCGGCGACCAGCAGCAGCAGACCGAAGACGGTGACGACGCGCTCCAGGGCGACGGAGTTCACCGACGCCGTGAGCGACAATCCAGCCCGGTGCGCTTTCCACATGCGCACCGCGTCCCCGCCGACCGCACCGGGAAGAATTTGACCGAAGAAATTGCCGATACAAAAGAGTTCGCACGCCTGGAGATAAGGCATCTCCGCGCCAAGGGCGCGCAACACCAGACGCCAGCGTCCCGCGCAGATCAAGACCTGGACCAACTGCAGCAGGAACGCGACGACGAACATCAGGGGCGACATGGTTTTGCCGACGTCCCAGGCGGCACCGAGATCGACCTTTTGCTGCAAATACCAGAGCGCGCCGACGGTCAGGGCGATCTTCACCGCCCACGAGGCCCAACGTTTGATCATTGACACTGTCGCCCTTAAGCCCGGTCTTCGCATGCATGACGCTCAGTCGGCACCGCATTCCGGGAAAACGATCCGACATGCCGCGGACCCTAGCCAAGGCGAGCCCCGTTGGCAAGGCCGCAGCAACCGGTCGCGCCGCATTTTCCGACATCGGCGCCATCGTTTAAGACGCTAATTCGACGGTTGCAACCGAACCGGCAACCGTTTGGCGCCCCAGTCGCCTGGATCGCGGTCGAAATGTCCGGGAATATCGGTGCCGCAGAACCGGCAGCAGCCGGCGGCGCCACCTTGAGACGAGGGCACAAGATTCCATCGGCCAAGACGATACCAATCCCGTTCGACAATCAATTGGCCGCATCCGGAACACCAGGTGGACGCCCCTTCGGGATCATGCACATTTCCCGTGTAAACGAACCGCACGCCTTCGCTCAAAGCGATGGCCCGCGCCCGCGACAACGTCGCGGGCGGCGTCGCTGCGGTCCCGGTCATTTTCCAATCGGGATGGAACGCGCTGAAATGCAGGGGAACGTCTCTTCCCAGATGATCGACGACCCACCGTGCCAAAGCATGCAGCTCGGCGTCACCGTCGTTTTCTCCTGGAATCAACAAAGTGGTGATTTCAAACCACACCGTGGTCTGCGACCGAAGATAGACCAACGTTTCCAGCACGGGCGCAAGCTCGGCGGAGCAGAGCTTGCGATAGAACTGATCGGTAAACCCCTTGAGATCCACGTTGGCGGCATCAATATGCGCGTAGAAATCGGAACGAGCCTCGTCCGCCATATAGCCGGCCGTCACCGCGACTGTTTTCAACCCGCGGGCGTGACAGGCATCCGCAACGTCGGTGGCATATTCCAAAAAAACCACAGGATCGTTGTAAGTAAAAGCGACCGAACGGCATCCCAAACGCACCGCCGCCTCCGCTATGGCATCCGGCGACGCGGAATCGTTCAGCCGATCAAGTTGGCGCGCCTTGCTGATATCCCAGTTCTGACAAAACTTGCAGGTGAGATTGCATCCGGCTGTTCCAAACGACAGCACCGGCGTCCCTGGAAAAAAATGGTTGAGCGGCTTTTTCTCAATCGGATCGACGCAAAAACCCGAAGAGCGACCATAAGTGGTCAGCACGATCCGCTGGTCGTGGCGGGCGCGAACAAAACACACCCCCCTCTGCCCGTCGTGCAATTTGCAGAATCGTGGACAGACATCGCATTGCAGGCGCCCATCGGCCAAGCGATGCCAATGGCGCGCCGAAACGATCGACAGACTTTCACTCATTCGAGGACTCTAAGGCCTCCCTCGTCCCATCGCAAGAAATGTGACCCCGGGGCAATCGCTTGAAAGCGATTGCCCCGGCTCTATCAAGTTCCTCAAGCGCCGGCGGGCGCATCCGCGCCCTTGGCTATCCTCGCTGCGTGCCTTCGGCACGCGCTACGGCGCGCTCAATGCGCTAACGCGATGAGATATCGGTTGCGTGAAACAGCCGTCGCGCGTTCAAGCGATTGCCCTCGTATGTGACCTTCTATTGGATTGACCCTCGAGCCTGGACACCCCATAACCAAGCCAGTCAATTGCGTTGGGAGATTTCGCCATGCGGCTTTTTGGTCGCATCGTCCTTGTGATCCTGGCCGTCATTGGAAGCCTGACGCTGGCGATCGCCGGCCTGGGCGCCTTTGCCGCCTATCGGCAACGCCCCGAACCGTTGCCCAAACAGATGGTCCTTGAGCTGGATTTGAACGCCGGCGTGGCGGAAATGTCTCCGAACAGCCCCTTCTCGCAACTGGAGATGGGAGACAAATACGTTCTGAAGGATTTGGTGGAAACGCTGGATCGGGCGGCTCGCGACCCGAAAGTCACCGCTTTGGTCGCACGCCTCGACAGTGGGGCTTTCGGTATGGCCAAGGCTCAGGAAATTCGTGACGCCATCCTCGCCTTTCGCAAATCGAACAAGCGGACCGTGCTGTTCTCCACGGGCCTCGGCGACAGCAGCAATGGCACGGTGCCCTACTACATCGCCTCGGCCTTCCAGGAGATCTGGCTTCAACCGTCCGGCAACGTTGGGTTGACAGGATTCGTCGCGGAAAGTCCGTTCTTCAAGGGAACACTCGATCTGCTGGGCGTTAAGGCCGAGTTCGGCGCGCGCCATGAGTATAAGTCCGCCATTGAAACCTTCACGCAGACCAAATTCACCAAGGAAAGCCGTGAATCGCTGCAAATGTTACTTGATTCCTGGACCAGCCAGGCCGTCGACGGCATCGCCCAAGGCCGCGGCCTGTCGGCCTCTCAGGTCAAGACATTGATCGACCACGCCCCTTTGTTGGCCGAGGAGGCGAAGACGGGGGGATTGGTCGATCGACTCGCCTATTGGGATGAAGTGGAAAAGACGCTCACGGAAGGTGGGGCCAAGCCGATCGATCTGCATCGCTACGCTGCCAAACTTGAGCCCGAACCCAACGCCGTTAAGGTCGCCCTGATTTACGGCGTCGGCGCCGTGCAGCGCGGCGACGGCGAAGGCAGTCCCTTGGCCAGTGGCAATGTAATGTCGTCCGAACTGATCACCAAGGCCTTCCGCGATGCCACGAAGGATCCCGAGATCAAGGCGATCCTGTTCCGGATCGATAGTCCCGGGGGCTCATATAGCGCGTCGGATTCCATCTGGCGCGAAGTCGGCAACGCCCGCGCCTCCGGCAAGCCGGTGATCGTTTCCATGGGGAATGTGGCTGCATCCGGGGGCTATTTCGCCGCCATGGCCGCCGACCGCATCATCGCCGAACCGGGTACCATCACGGGATCCATTGGCGTCTTTACGGGCAAGATGGTCCTGGCCGACCTGTGGAAGAAGTTCGGCGTCTCGTGGGATGAAGTCCACAACGGCCAGAATGCCGCCATCTGGAGTTCCAATAGCGGCTTCTCCAGCGCCGGATGGGACCGGATGAACGTCATTCTCGACCAAATCTATGGCGATTTCACGCAGAAGGCCCAAGTGGGGCGCAAACTGAAGCCTGAGGATATGGACAAGATCGCCCGGGGACGCATCTGGCCCGGCGATGCGGCCAAACGAGTCGGCCTGGTCGATCTGAATGGTGGTTATGCGACGGCTATCGTCCAAATTCGAGACTTGGCTCGGCTGCCTTCGCAAATGCCGGTCTCGCTGGTTCAGTTCCCTCGCGTCAAGCAGCCGTTCGAATATCTGCTGGAAATGGCCCGTAACGGCCGCCTCCCCAACGGGCTGACGGGCGCTTCCGGGACTGAAATGCAGCTCATCCGCCTTGTGGAGGGACTGAGACCCCTGAGCGCCTTTCTCACGACCCAAGACGCCGAATTGAAAATGGCGCCGATCGAGATGAAATAACGTACGAAAGGCTTGCTATTCGGTCAATCGCTCGAACGTGAGATCGAGCAGCCGGTGAAATTCGGCCACCGCCTCCGCGCCGAGCTTCTTTTGCAACGCGTCTTGCGCCGCCCGCCAGTGACGTTCAGCTGCTTGACGGGCTCGCCGCCCCTCCTCCGTCACCAAGACGACCTTGCTGCGACGATCCGCTGCCGAACCGAAATCGATCATTCCGCGGTCCTTCAACGGCGTTAACGTGCGCGAAAGACTGGTCCGGTCCATCCCCATCGCCGCCGCCAAATCATGAATGCTGAGCGGTGCACGGCGGATGAGGTTGGAAAGCAGTGAGTACTGTGTGAGAGTCAAGCCGACCGCCTGTAGATGGGCGTCGTAAAGCCGGGTCATCGCACGCGCCGCGCGTCTGAGACGAAAGCATGTACATCCTTTGACCGTCGCGTGATCCGGCATTCCCGCACCTGTCATCACTATGGCGAAAAGGCATAATCCAGGGAGGGTTGACGCCTCTCGCCGGAATGAATATGTGTATATGCACTCATTGACAGGGTCAAGGGCGAGGGTTTCCGATGCACAGATTGGCCCGCTGGACAGGACAGCGCTTCCACTACGCCTGGATCGTCGCGGCCGCCATTTTCGTCGCCCTCCTGACGGCCGCCGGTGTGCGCAGCATGCCCGGCGTTCTTCTGGTCCCACTGATGGCGGATCTGGGCTGGGATCGAGCGACGATTTCCTTCGCCATTTCCGTCGGCATCGCTCTCTATGGATTGACAGGTCCCTTCGCCGCTGCCGTCATGCAGCGCTTCGGCATCCGCCGAACCCTGTTGGCCGCACTGGTCATGCTTTCCCTGGCGGTCGCCACGACGACATTGGTGCGCACACCTTGGCAGATGGTTCTGACCTGGGGCGTGTTGACCGGGTTGGGAACTGGGACCGTCGCCCTCGTCCTCGGTGCAACCATCGTGAACCGTTGGTTTAAGAAACGCCGCGGTTTGGCCATGGGCCTGCTCACCGCCAGCACGGCGACCGGCCAATTGGTTTTCCTGCCCATTTTGGCCAACATGGTCGAAACGACAGGATGGCGTACGGCCAGTCTGCTTGTCGCCATCGCCGTCGCCTTGGTCATCCCCATCGTCTTCCTGCTCGTCCCCGAACGGCCGGCCGATCTTGGGCTCTCGGCTTACGGCGCAGACGACAGAGATGCCGACACGCCCGGCATCGGAAATCCGCTGACCAACGCTTTTTCGGCCCTCGGCCGTGGCGTCAGGAAGCCCGTATTCTGGCTGTTATGGAGCAGTTTCTTTGTCTGCGGCCTGTCGACCAATGGCTTGATCGGCACGCATCTGATCGCTCTTTGCCTCGATCATGGCTTGCCGGAAGTCAGAGCGGCGGGCCTGCTCGCCGCCATGGGACTCCTCGATCTGGTCGGCACGACCGTTTCGGGATGGCTCTCCGATCGTTATGACAATCGGATTTTGCTGGCTTGGTATTACGGCCTCAGGGGGATTTCTCTGTTGTTCCTCCCCTTTTCGGATTTCAGTTTCTTCGAATTGTCGCTCTTCGCCATATTTTACGGGTTGGACTGGATCGCCACCGTCCCGCCGACCGTCCGCTTGGCCACCAGGGAATTCGGCGATCGTGACGCGCCCATATTATTCGGCTGGATTTCCGCGGGACACCAAATGGGCGCCGCGACGGCGGCGTTCGGCGCCGGACTGCTCCGCAGCGAACTCGACACCTATCTGCACGCCTTTCTCATTGCCGGCGCCGCGTGCATCCTGATCGCCATCGCTTTGCTGGGAGCCCTCTTCATGCGGCGCCCCAGTCTGATCGCCGCGGAGTAACGGTCAGCCCTTTCGACCGACGATCAGAAATTCCTTGTTGCCGTCCGGACCGGTGATCGGGCTTTCGACGATGCCCTCCACCGTCCACCCCGCCTGCCCAGCCAACCACAGGCGAATGCGCTCGCAAACCTCGGCGTGAAGTTCGGGCTCGCGAACCACGCCGCCCTTCCCGACACGGCCTTTGCCGACCTCGAACTGCGGTTTGATCAGGGCAATCAGCCAAGCTTGCGGCTTTGTCAGGGCGAGTGCGGCCGGCAGCACCACTTCCAGACCAATAAAGCTCGCGTCGCAGACCACCATATCGACCAATTCTGGAATTTGCTCGGCCGTCAAGTGACGGGCGTTGGTTCGCTCCAGCACCACCACTTTCGGGTCGACGCGCAATTTCCACGCCAGTTGCCCGTGCCCGACGTCGACGGCGTAGACCTTTGCCGCACCATGCGCCAGCAAAACATCCGTGAAGCCTCCCGTCGACGCACCGACGTCGATGGCCGTCAACCCGGCCGGAGTCACGGAGTAGGTCTCGATGGCCTTTGCCAATTTCAAACCGCCACGCGACACCCACGGGTGATCCTGGCCGCGCAACTCGATGGCGCTCTCCTCGCTCAACGGCATTCCGGGCTTATCCAGACGCCTCTCGCCCGAGAACACCAGCCCCGCCATCACCAAGGCTTGCGCCCGTGCCCGGCTTTCCACCAAGCCACGGTCGACGAGCAATTGGTCCAATCTCTTCTTTGTCATGATCGGCGCATGATGCCGCAGCCCTGGCCGAATGGCCAGATATGCCTCTCGATATGGCAGATTTGTGAAAACTGGCTGGTAAGAATCCTCGAAGGGAGCTATTACCTTCGGGTGTTCGCCTTTCGATGGCAACGAATGCCCGCGCGAATAAAGAACACTTGTCCCGATTCGGAAGTTCGTGACAATTCGTCTCTATGACCGTCAAACTTCCGAATCGACCAGGACGCTGGCAACTCATTGACGCTAGTGTGGTTTTATGGATTTGAAGGCCCCAATATCGCTGTTGGCGAGACCAAGGGAGTTTCAAATCCGCCACAGTAGTGACTTTTCCGTCAGCCCTTAGTTGCAGGCTTAGAGACGACGGCGTAAACTGCCGCCCTTTCATCCAGGGAGTGGAGCGTTGGCAGAGTTGCCCACCGACATCGCGGCTATGAGTTTTGAAGATGCGCTTACCGAACTGGAGCGCATCGTCCGTCAGTTGGAGGAAGGCAAGGGCCGGCTCGACGAGGCAATCGATGCCTATACTCGAGGCATCGCTTTAAAACGCCATTGCGAAGGCAAACTGGCTGAAGCGCAAGCGCGTGTCGAGAGTATCGTGCTCGGCCCGGAAGGCACTATCTCCATCCAACCCGCCGATATCGGGTAAAGGAAGTAAAACGCCGTGACCACATTGAAGGCAGCCCTCGCCGAAACCGCTATTGCGGTCAACGCGGAACTTGACCGCCTGTTGCCCTTGACCGAAGGGCCGGAAAATCGACTCATTGAGGCGATGCGTTATTCGACGCTTGATGGCGGAAAAAGACTCCGCCCTTTCTTCGTGTTGCAGACGTCGCGCCTGTTCAATGTCGCTGAACAAGCGGCGCAGCGCGTTGCCGCCGTCATCGAAATGGTTCATTGCTATTCGCTGGTGCATGACGACCTGCCCGCCATGGACGATGACGACTTGCGCCGAGGCCGCCCCACCTGTCACAAGGCCTTCGATGAAGCGACCGCGATCCTGGCTGGCGACGCGTTGCTGACCAAGGCCTTCGAGGTCCTGGCGGGTCCCAGCACCCACTCCGATCCGCAGGTACGCTGCGAATTGGTCTGGGAATTGGCATCGGCATCAGGCGCTCAGGGCATGGTCGGCGGCCAGATGTTCGATCTGCGGGCCGCCGAGTTGGACATGGACGTGCAGGCGGTCACCAGGCTGCAGAATCTGAAAACCGGCCGCCTGATCGACTTCTCCTGCGAAGCCGGCGCCATTCTCGGCAAGGCCCCCTGGCAATTACGCCAAGCGCTCCGGGCCTATGCCCATGATCTCGGCCTGGCCTTCCAGATCGCCGACGATTTGCTCGATGTCGAGGGCGACCCGACCCAGGTCGGCAAGGGGCTGCGCAAAGACGCTGAAGCCGGAAAGGCCACGTTCGTTTCGCTCTTGGGGATTGAACGCGCCCGAGCACAGGCCGAGATGCTGTCGCGGCAAGCCGCCCAGCATCTCGATTGTTTCGATGAAAAAGCCGATCTGCTCCGCGAAGCCGCTCGCTTCGTCGTAGAACGCAGCCAGTGAAGAGTTGGTGAAACGATGAGCAAGACACCTCTGTTGGACAAGGTCCGTGATCCGTCGGACATCCGTGGCATGGACCTTGAGGATCTGGCCCAGTTGGCGGACGAGGTTCGCCGGGACATGATTGAATCCGTTTCCGTGACGGGGGGACATCTTGGCGCAGGACTCGGTGTCGTCGAGTTGACCGTGGCGCTTCACCATGTTTTCGAGACTCCTGCGGACCATCTGATCTGGGACGTCGGCCACCAGTCATATCCGCACAAAATTCTGACGGGTCGCCGGAACGAGATGCGGACGCTCCGCCAAGGGGGCGGGTTGTCCGGATTTACCAAGCGCTCGGAAAGCCCATACGACGCGTTCGGCACCGGCCATTCGTCGACAAGCATCTCGGCCGGATTGGGCATGGCCGTCGGACGCGATTTGAAGAACGCGTCGAATCATGTCGTAGCGATCATCGGCGATGGCGCCATGAGCGCCGGCATGGCCTATGAGGCCTTGAACAACGCCGGAGCCATGCATTCGCGACTGGTGGTGATCCTAAACGACAACGATATGTCGATCGCCCCGCCGGTAGGCGCGATGAGCAATTATCTGTCGCGCCTTCTGTCGTCGAAATCCTATCGATCGCTGCGCCATCTGCTGAAGGATCTGGCCTCGATGTTTCCGCCGCCGTTGGAGCGGGCGGCCCGCCGGGCCGAGGAATTCGCCCGTGGTATGGTGGCCGGCGGAACTCTGTTCGAGGAACTCGGATTTTACTATGTCGGCCCCGTGGATGGTCACAATTTGGAACATCTTGTTCCCGTCCTGAAAAATGTCCGCAATGCCGGAGATGCTGCGCCGATTTTGGTCCATGTGGTCACCAAGAAGGGCCATGGCTACGCCCCGGCTGAAGCGGCAAGCGACAAATATCACGGGGTCGGCAAATTCGACGTGGTGACCGGAGCGCTGGCCAAACCGAAGGCCAATGCGCCCTCCTATACGTCGGTTTTCGCCAAAGCGTTGTTGGAGGAGGCGCGGCACGACGACAAGATCGTCGCCATCACCGCGGCAATGCCCGCCGGAACCGGACTCGACAAATTCGAAGCGGCGTTCCCGACCCGGTGCTTCGACGTCGGCATCGCCGAGCAGCATGCGGTCACGTTCGCCGCCGGCTTGGCTTGCGAGGGCTTCAAACCCTTCTGTGCGCTCTACTCGACGTTCCTCCAACGCGGCTACGACCAGTTGGTGCATGATGCCGTGTTGCAGCATTTGCCAGTGCGCTTCGCCATCGACCGGGCAGGCTTGGTCGGCGCCGATGGCGCCACGCACGCCGGTAGCTTCGATCTGGCTTTTCTCGGCTGCTTACCCGATATCGTCCTGATGTCGCCGTCCGACGAAGCCGAATTGATGCATATGGTGGCAACCGCGGCGACGATTGATGACCGCGTTTCAGCCTTCCGCTACCCGCGTGGCGAAGGCGTGGGCATTGAATTGCCGGAACGCGGCCAAGTGTTGCCGATCGGCAAAGGCCGCATCTTGCAAGAAGGCACCACGGTGGCTTTGCTCTCCTTGGGCACGCGCCTTGGCGAATGTTTAAAGGCGGCCGACGAGTTGGCTGCCCGCGGTCTGTCGACGACAGTGGCGGACGCGCGGTTTTCCAAACCGTTGGACGAAGATCTGGTGCGTCGTCTAGCCCAGAACCATGCCTTGCTGATCACTGTCGAAGAGGGCTCGATTGGCGGGTTCTCCAGCCAGGTGCTGCATTTCCTCGCGCATGCCGGTTTGCTGGACAATGGCCTCAAGGTGCGCCCGATGGTGCTCCCCGATCTCTTCCTTGAGCATGATTCTCCGCATATTCAATATGACCACGCGGGGCTGAACGCCCAACATATCGTCGCCCAGGTTCTTGCCACCATGGGACAAGCCGATATCCAGTCCCCGGCTCGCGCTTAGGATTGTGCACGTCGAAACCGATGGACACCTGTTCCATCGGTTTCACGCACCAATTCGCCCGTCCCCACGAGATAGTGCAAATGTGCCAGGCTTTCACCGATGGCGAAGAACAGCTGGTGACTGTCGAGGTCGCGCTGGAACATGATCTTCAGCAGATCATTGGCCGTAATCGGTCGGCGACAGGCCTCCAATGTCTCCCTCAGACGCTCCTGATGATGCTGGACCAACGCGTCGATGCGTTCGTGCAATCCGAAGAAGGGCCGTCCGTGGGAAGGAAGAACCAGACAGTCGGCGGGCAGGTGGCGGAACCGCTCCAAGGACTGAAGAAACAACCGTAAAGGATCCGCATCCGGTTCGTTTGGCCAGACGCTGACATTGGGACTGATGGACGGCAAAATCTGATCGCCGGAAATCAGCACATTCCGCTCTTGACACCACAGACTGATCATCTCCGGCGCATGCCCTTCGCCCACGATCACCAGCCAATGATGGTCGCCCAACCGCACCACATCGCCATCTCGCAACCGCCGGTAATTGCTGGGGATATGTTTGATCCGCGCGCCATAAGCGTTCCCCCTCTCCGCGACCAGGCTCAGCAAATCGTCGCCGAAGCCGGCCCCTCGATAGAATGACAGGGAGGACGCGATGAAAGCCTCGCCTGAATCGAGACTCAACATGCGGCCATAAAGCCATTCGGCCTGTGTTGTTTCCATCGCAACGGAAAATTGGCGTTCGAGCCACGCCGCCAGCCCCATATGATCCGGGTGGAAGTGCGTGACGATCAGGCGCGACAAGGGACGTCCCGCCATCGGCCCCCGAAACACCTCTCGCCACAACGCTCTGCTTTTCTCGCCGGGAACGCCGGTATCCACGACCGCCCAGGCGGAACCATCCTCTATCAACCACAGGTTAATATGGTCGAGAGCGAATGGCAGAGGCATCCGCAGCCAAAGGAGCCCCGTCGCAAGCGCCAACGTCTGGCCAGCAAGCGGCGGCTGAGCGATCGGATAATCCACCGCGGCGACCCTTCACAATCAATAACTGGCTCGTCGGCTCATCTAAAGGCTGCCGAAACGGTAACCGGGGCAACGGAATGGCTCCGATTGCCCCGGGGAAAGTCACTTGCCCGACATCTCTCAAGCAGGCAGTAGCGCCGTGGGACGAACCATATCCACCGCTCCCACAAGCATATCCACCACCTTTTGATAATCGGTGATGTGGTCGGTATTGATGATCAGATCGAACGTCCGCGGATCGTTTGACCGTTCCTGAAAATGGTCCCAAATGAATTTGGCGCGATTGTGATTCATTTCCTCGACGCGTTTACGGGCTGTTTCAAGGTCGACACCCTCCGCATCGGAGACCCGTTTGGCGCAGATATCCGTTGACCCCGTGATCCGCACGCGAAGCGCGCCGCTGCGCGCGAGAATCAGATGGGAGCCCCGACCAATGATCACGCCGCCACTTCGCCCAATGCTGACGATGACGTTGATCAGATGACGTTTATAGTGATCGGCACTGAGATTCTGACCGGTCACCAGAGAATACAACCAAAGATCGCGCAACTTTCCAGCCCCGACATCGAGAGCGCGCATGGTTTCCGGTTCGGCGTCAAGACGCTGGGAAATACGATCGACAATGACCCGATCAAAAACCTCGACCCCCAAACGCGTGGCCAACGCTTTGGCCACCTCGTCGCCACCAGTCCCATAATCACGGGAAATGCAGACAACGGGCCGTCCGGAGGCGACACGCGGATCTCCACCGGTCACTTTGAACGAGCTAATCATGGCCTGGATTGCTTTTTGGATATCGGTCATGGCAGCCCCTCTTTCATTGAGGAAATCTGAGTATCTCAAGATACCATGACGCGCTCTAATCCGCTATTCCCCAACCAGGGAAAGGATCCCTGAGAACATCGAAAAAAACATCCACCCGGCTGAGTGAAAGAGTCTCAAAACCTTAAAAAAAATAAGTGTTCCAGAGCCCTCACCCAAACAGTTTGTCGATGTCAGATTGGCTGACACCTTGGTTTTCCAACTGCGGTCCATTGAGAAGACGGGCTTCGTCGCTCTCCGACACTTCCGAGGGGGCTTCCAGGTCTTCAAAGGTATCCGCCCCCCAAATATCGATCATCTTATTGACCCGATCCTCGATATATTGGAGCGTTTTCACCACTTTGGTTATTCGCTGTCCGGTAATGTCCTGAAAGTTGCAGGCTTCGAAGATCGCCACCACAGCTTCGCGGATATCTTCCGACACATGGCTGGCGAATCCGTCGGTCGCCTGAGCTTGCAACTGTCCGGCAAGGGTATCGATCTTTTCCGCCGCCTCCAGAATACCGTTGGTCGCCCCCTCCGTCGACGTCACGATGGCATCGAGTTCATTTGTGACGGCAATCAAACGATCATCATTGGAATTTTGCGGGCGCAAGGCGGCGATTTCGGCCTTGGTATGCTGAATAGCCAGGGATAAGGCCCGGACCTCGTTCTTCAGCATATTCACTTCGGCACGGCTCTGCTCGCTCGGCGGTTCCGGGATTGCCTGCCCGGACGGACTCTCCGCCCCCCCTCCCATCCTGATACCGCGCACATCCTCTCGGAGCGCCTGTATCGCCTCCAGAACCTCGGCCAGATCACCGACCGATTTCGAGGCAAGCGGCGCGCCCATAGCCTTCAGCCGTTGCATCTCCGCAGTGAACAGTTTCTTTTCAGCCACCTGTCGCTACCTCACAGCAAGAACGAGACGGAAATGATCGATCGACGAAGACGTCCCTAAAATCTCTCATTTATCCAAATCCGGGCAAGTCTGAATGGCCGGCACCAATCCCTCGAAATGCGGAAGACCTCTGCCCAACCGCGGTCGCGCGTCAGTATCGTCATCCACTATATGCTCAACAAACCAATTCTTCAGGAATTCCAGCAATTCGTCTACCGCCGTGTGGCTTGCGTTCTCATATTGTGTCACCGGCCCCTGGTCAAGATCAGCGATTGGCGGCACAATGGGGGGGCTTGCAACCAGAGGTTCATCCTAGGCTTTGGCGAGGCGAGCGCTCGTTCGTGGCGGCGGTACGGGTGAAAAAATGCCGACTGGACTCAGAATCGCCACCTTCAACCTTGAAAATCTCGACGACCGGCCTCAGTCGGGTCTCGACTTTTCCGATCGCCTGGCCATTCTGCGCCCGCAACTGACCAGACTCCGCGCCGATATCCTTTGTCTCCAAGAGGTCAACGCCCGAGAAGAAAGCCGCCATGGCTCTCGGCACCTCAGCGCTCTCGATCGGCTACTTGAAGGAACGATCTATCAACCTTTTCAGCGGGCGGTCAGCGTCAACCGAACCGGCAGACGATTTTCCGATCGCCATAATCTGGTGATCCTTTCGCGGTACCCGATCCGTGAGCACCGTCAGATCTGGCACGACCTGGTTTCCCCCCCTTTCTATACTCCGCGCACAGACAGCCAAGGTATTGTGGTCGAATGGGACAGGCCTCTCCTCTATGCGGTGATCGATCTCAAGGACGGAAGACGTCTTCATGTCATCAATCTTCACCTTCGCGCGCCACGCGCGGCCTTCGTCGCGGGGCAAAAAAACCATGGCGTTTGGGACAGTATCGGCGGCTGGGCAGAAGGGTTCTTCCTCGCCGCCGTCAAACAGGCTGGCCAAGCGCTGGAAACCCGCCTCTTGCTCGATCAGATCTTCGATGACGACCAGCAAGCACTGATCGCCGTCTGCGGCGACTTCAATGCGGCTGATACGGAAACGGCGGTACGAACCATTCGTGGCGACGAAGAAGACACCGGAAACGGACATCTGGCGTCCCGCACCCTGGTTCCCGCCGAACGAAGCCTGGCGGAAGACCAGCGTTTCTCGGTGATTCATCACGGGCGCCAAATCATGCCCGACCATATCTTGCTGTCACGACCATTGTTGGGATGGTATCGGGGCACGGAAGTGCATAATGAGACTCTCGGTGACGAATTGGTTTCACCGGCTCTGGTACGTGCCCCTCCCGACAGTTACCATGCGCCTGTTGTCGCCGCGTTCGAGCCACCGGACTTTTTCCTTCAGCCGTTCGCCAAGGATCAATCATGATTCCCGCTGCCGATCACTTCTGTGGTTTCATCGTCGGGCAATGCCTGGGCGACGCTCTCGGTTTTCTGGTCGAGGGCGAAGCGCCGCAAGATTGCAGCCGTTATGCCCATGACGTTATTCGCGCCGCGCGCCTTCCGAAACGGACGGGAAAACGTCACGCCTTCGGACAATATTCCGATGGGTCGCAAATGGCCCGTGAACTGATGGAAAGCTATGTGGTCTGTTCGGGCTTCGACGCCGACGACTATGCGAAGCGCATTGCCGCCCTGTTCACCGAGAATCGCATCGTCGGCCGGGGCCACGCAACAGAGGAAGCCGCCGTCCGGCTCGCCGCCGGCACGCCTTGGCAACAATCCGGCACGCCGGCACCCGCGGCGGGAAATGCCAGTGCCATCCGCGCCGGTGTGCTTGGTCTCATCTATGGCGACCAACCCGATGTTTTGATAAGACTGGCGCATGATCAAGGGGTTATCACCCACGCGGATCCACGTTGCTCGGCCGGCGCCGTCACCGTGGCGGGCGCGATCGCCTTGGCCTCCCGCAACGTCTGCCCGGACGGCGAGACGTTCCTCGCGCCCTTGTGCCAATGGAGTCAGCAAATCGAACCCTCTTTGGCCAGCGGTTTGCGAAGATTGCAGGAACTTCTTTGCGTCCCGAAGGAGCAGGCTGCGGAAGCAATCTCACGCATCGGGTTGCCGCCCGGCGTCGACAGCCAATGGCGGGGCGGCATCTCGGCCTTCGTCGTCTCAAGCGTCTTGTGGGCTCTCTATGCGTTTTTGAAACATCCCGACGATTTCAACTTGGCGGTGGCGCTGGCGATCGAAGCTGGCGGGGATGTCGATACCACAGCCGCGATGGCGGGAGCCATGGTCGGCGCCCGCAAGGGGCTCGCGGCGATTCCGTCCGATCTTTCCGCCCATCTGCATGACCGTGGCGCATGGCGAACGGATGACCTGACGACGCTGGCCATCGCCTGCCATGAGACCGCGAGCCGCAACCAACCATGACATGGCGCATCGGCATTGACCTGGGCGGCACCAAGATTGAGGCTCTCGTCATCGATGCGCACGGACAGGAGAGCCTTCGCCGCCGCGTTCCGACACCGAGCGGAGACTATCTGGGGACCATTCGGGCCATCCGTGATCTGGTCGAGGGAATGGAAGCGCAACTGGAGGCCTCAGCCTCGGTCGGCATCGGCATGCCGGGAACGATTTCCCCAGCCACGGGTTTGGTCAAGAACGCCAACTCGACATGGTTGATCGGCAAGCCTCTCGATCGCGACTTGGCCACTGCCTTGAGCCGCCCCATCCGCCTGGCCAACGACGCGGACTGTTTCGCCTTATCCGAAGCCAGCGATGGCGCCGCCAAGGGGGCTCCGGTCGTGTTCGGCGTCATCCTCGGCACCGGCGTGGGTGGCGGCATCGTGGTCAATGGACGCCTGCTCTCCGGCCCCAATGCCATTACGGGCGAATGGGGGCACAATCCGCTCCCCTGGCCAACCAATGACGAACGGCCGGGCCCAACCTGCTATTGCGGTCGAAAGGGCTGTATCGAAACATTCCTCTCGGGCCCGGGCTTGGCCAGAGACGATGGTCGAGGCCTGTCCGCCGTTGAGCTCCTCCAAGCCGGGGATGCCACGGCGTTGGCGAGCCTCGCGCGATATGAGCAGCGTTTGGCGCGCGCCTTGGCCCATGTTATCAATATCCTCGACCCGCATGCCATCGTCCTGGGCGGCGGGCTCTCCAACATCAACCAGCTTTATGAGACCGTTCCCCGCCTTTGGACCGAATGGGTCTTTTCCGACTCGGTCTGCACGAGGCTTTGCCCCCCCAAACATGGCGATTCGAGCGGTGTGCGTGGCGCCGCATGGCTTTGGCCCGAGGCTCAATGAGGCGATTTGGCTTTCTTCGCGGCAGGACTGTTGGCAGGTCGGATCTCGACATGCCGCGCGTTTCCGACATTCCGATTGTGCTCGGACAAGGTCTTCGCAAAAACATGGCCACCACTGCCGTCGGCAACAAAATACAAATCGTCACTGACGGCCGGATGCAACACGGCTTCCAAACTGGCCCGACCCGGATTACAGATCGGACCAGGCGGCAAGCCGTCGACTTGATAGGTGTTGTAGGGACTCTTGACCGATAAATCATCACGCGTGAGCGGGCGGTCGAGAAGTCCTTCCGCGTTGCTCACGGCAAAGATTACCGTCGGATCGGACTGTAGCTTCATATGCAGCTTCAAGCGATTGTAGAAAACGGCAGCGATATGCGCCCTTTCTTCAGGAATTGCCGTTTCACGCTCGACCACGGATGCCAGGATGATCGCGTCGATCTTGTTGTTTAACGGGGCATTCGGCGCGCGATGACGCCACAGATCGTCGATCGTCTCGTTCATCGCATGGGTCATCCGCAGCAGCAAGGCCTCGCGGCTATCGCCGAGGGAAAAAAAGTATGTTTGCGGAAGCAGGCTGCCTTCCTCGGGAACAAGACCGGCGTTTCCCGTCAGGCCTTCGGTTATCCGCAATTGTGCAAGGACCTGAAAGACCGTCAGTCCTTCGGCGATCGTGACCTTGCGAACGACGGTCTGTCCGCGATGCATCATCTCGATGATCGAGGCCAGACTGGCTCGCGCCGGGAAGTTATATTCGCCAGCCAGCAGCGACTGCCGCCCGGATAGTCGTGTGGCCAGGAGAAAAAGCCAGGAGGACTCGATCGCGTCGGACTCTTTGAGAAGTGCCCCAATATCGGCCGATGTCGTCCCTTTGGGGATAACCACGGACACCGGGGCCATCGCTGGCCCCGGCTCCGCGATCTTGACGCGCGCCCACCACAACGCTCCTCCCGCCGTTGCCAATAAAACGGCCAGAACGAGAAGAAACCGGAGCAGCCAGCGCTTCATCGATGCATCAAACAGCCTTGAAGATCAGAGATGCATTGGTTCCACCGAAACCGAAGGAATTGGAAAGCGCGATCCGCACCTTCCGTTCCTTCGCCACATGCGGCACCAAATCGATGTCGCATCCCTCGGACGGATTGTCGAGATTGAGTGTCGGCGGCACCAGTCCATGGTTGATCGCCAGAATCGAATAGATCGCTTCGACACTCCCGGCGGCACCCAGCAAATGACCGATCGCCGACTTGGTCGACGACATCGACAATTTGTAGGCATGCGCCCCGAAAAGACGTTTGACCGCGCCCAGTTCGATTTCGTCGCCGAGAGGCGTCGAGGTCCCATGGGCGTTGATATAGTCGATATCCTCCAACGCGATCCCGGCCCGCTTGACGGCGGCGCGCATCGCGCGGAAGGCCCCATCGCCATTCGGCGCCGGGGCCGTGATGTGATAGGCGTCTCCCGACATGCCGTAGCCGATGATCTCGCCATAGATTTTGGCGCCACGCGCTTTGGCATGCTCGTATTCTTCGAGCACGACGACGCCGGAGCCTTCTCCCATGACGAACCCGTCGCGATCCTTGTCCCAGGGCCGCGACCCTTTGGCGGGCGTGTCATTGAACGCGGTCGACAGAGCACGGGCGGCGGAGAAACCAGCCATTCCCAGTCGGCAAACCGCCGCTTCGGTACCACCGGCGACCATCACGTCGGCATCGCCGAACATAATCAGTCGCGACGCGTCACCAAGCGCATGCGCCCCGGTCGAACAGGCGGTCACCACCGAATGGTTTGGCCCTTTGAAACCGTATTTGATCGAGACATGACCGGACGCGAGATTGATCAGGCTGGCCGGAATGAAGAAGGGCGACAACTTACGCGGCCCACCTTCCTTCAAGACCAGTGCGCCCGCGGCAATCGACGGCAAGCCACCGATGCCCGAACCGATCATAACGCCCGTTTTTTCGCGATCCTCGTCGGATTCGGGCTTCCACCCGGAATCCTCGACCGCCTCAATGGCGGCGCAGAGCGCAAAGACAATGAAATCGTCCATTCGCCGGCGATCTTTGGCCGAGCAAACATCATCGGGGTTGAACAGATGTGGCGCTCCCGTGCCTGTCGGCACGATGCCAGCGATTTTTGCCGGCAAATCGGAAACGTCGAAACGTTCGATTGCACGAATGCCTGATTCACTTTTCGTCAGGCGATCCCAGTTGGCCGCGACGCCCACGCCAAGTGGCGTAACCATCCCGAGCCCGGTGATGACAACTCGTCTCATGCGTTCCGCTTATCCGTTGCGAATAGAGAACACCGCGCTGGCCTGCCTGGGCAAACCAGCGCGGGTGGGCGTCGCCCTTTAGCTATGCGACTGAATGAAGTCGATGGCGTCCTTCACCGTGAGAATCTTCTCGGCGGCGTCATCGGGAATCTCACATCCAAACTCTTCCTCGAAAGCCATCACCAATTCGACGGTATCCAGGCTATCGGCACCCAGATCGTCGATGAAGCTGGCCGTCTCGGTGACCTTGGACTCCTCGACGCCCAGGTGCTCGACAACAATCTTCTTAACCCGCTCGGCGACATCAGACATTTTACAAAACCCCTCGAAAATCTTAGTTGGGCAGGAACCTGGGACTTAGGCGGTCGAGGCAAGCCGATCCCCCCCCGTCCGGAAAAAAGAGCCGTTACGTAGCACACTTTTTTCGGCCTGACCAGCACCTAGGTGGTGCCAGAAACAGCCCGAAAACCTTATATCATTGCCATGCCACCATTGACATGCATTGTCTGGCCCGTCACATAGGCCGCTTCGCTGCTGGCCAAATAAACGGCGGCGGCGGCAATCTCAGCTGGTTCCCCCATGCGCCCTACGGGAATTCCCGCGAGAAGCCTGGCTTTTTGCTCGTCACTTAACGCCTCGGTCATCGCCGTGGTGGTAAATCCCGGAGCGATGCAATTGACCGTAATGCCTCTTGACGCGACCTCCTGGGCCAGTGCTTTCGACATTCCAATCAACCCCGCTTTAGAGGCGACATAGTTCACCTGGCCCGGATTTCCAGTCACGCCGACGATCGACGTGATATTGATGATCCGCCCGAAGCGACGTTTCATCATTGACTTGACGACGGCGCGCGACAGACGAAATGCGGCGCTCAAATTGACGTCGAGCACCCTTTGCCAATCCTCGTCCTTCATTCGCAAAATCAGGCCGTCCCGGGTCAATCCTGCATTGTTGACCAGAATATCGAGCGACCCCAAAGCCGCTTCCGCGGCTTTGGGCAATTGCTCGACAGACGGGGCATCGGACAGATCGCAGGTCAGAACGGGAACATTGCCCCCCAACTCGGAGGCCAGAGCATCCAGCGCCTCGCGCCTTGTGCCGGACAAGGCCACGGTCGCGCCCTGGGCATGCAGCGCCCGAGCAATGGCGCCGCCGATATCGCCGGAGGCCCCGGTGACCAAGGCCGTCTTACCGGTCAAATCGAACATGGACGTCAACTCCCCAGTCATTCCCATAAAACGGTTCATGCCTTCAAAAAGGCTTCGATATCGGCCGGCGTTTGCAGCGACACGGCCGATAGTTCCTTGTCAATTCGCTTGGCAAGACCTGCCAACACCTTTCCGGACCCCGCCTCAACCAAGGACTCGACTCCGGCAGCCTTCATCGCCAGCACGCTTTCGCGCCAACGAACCGTTCCGGTAACCTGGGCAACCAGCAATTTGCGGATCTCATCGGGATCGCGGGTCATGCTGGCCGTAACATTGGCCACCAGGGGAACCACCGGCGCCTTCATCATCACTTGCGACAGGGCCACGGCCATGGCATCGGCAGCCGGCTGCATCAACGCGCAATGGAAAGGCGCCGACACAGGCAACAAAACGGAACGTTTGAAACCCTTGGCCGCAGCCACCGCCATGGCGCGCTCCACGGCGGCCTTGGCTCCGCTGACCACCACTTGGCCAGGAGCGTTGTCGTTGGCCGTCTCGCAGACGTCGCCTTCAGCCGCTTCCGCAGCGATTTCGCGCGCTTGCTCGATTTCAACACCAAGCAGCGCCGCCATCGCGCCTTGCCCGACCGGCACCGCCTTCTGCATGGCCTGCCCACGGATCTTCAGCAATCGCGCCGTGTCGGCAAGGGTGAATGTCCCCGCAGCGGCCAGAGCCGAATATTCGCCCAGGCTATGACCGGCAACCAGAGCAGCCTTCTCGCCGATCATCCAGTTCCCTTGGGTCTCAAGCACACGAACCACCGCCATGCTGACGGCCATCAGGGCCGGCTGCGCATTTTCGGTCAAGGTCAATTCGTTTTCCGGCCCGTCCCACATCAGCGCCGACAACTTCTGCTTCAACGCCTCGTCGACCTCGCCAAAAACATCGCGAGCGGCGGAGAACGCTTCGGACAACGCGCGCCCCATCCCGACCGCTTGCGAGCCTTGTCCCGGAAAAACGATTGCACGCGACATATTGCCCCCTTCAAAAAAATGGCGACTAGGAATAGCGCGCGCTTTCGCGGAGTCAAGCCTGGAGGAGCGAACCCAGGGCGCCATCGGCGCGAAAATCCCCCCTGCCACAATCGTTGCCGGATCGAGAAGGCGCAGCTATCCTGCTCCTCAAGCTCATACAGATCTCCCTGACGACAGGAGCGGCGGATGAATATTTTAATCCCCGATGATTATCAGCATGCCGTTACCGGCCTCGCCTGCGTGACGCTTCTTAAAGAGCATCATCTCACCATTCTCGGCGATCTGGCGCTTGATCGGCAAGCCGCGACGGCCATCGCCGCCGCCGAGGCACTGGTGCTCATCCGCGAACGAACCCCCATCAACGCCGCATTCTTGCAGCGAGCACCGAATCTGCGTTGCATCAGCCAGACCGGCAAAATCGCCGGACATATCGACGTCGCCGCCTGCACCGCCGCCGGCGTCGCCATTTTGGAAGGCGTAGGCTCCCCGATCGCGCCAGCCGAGTTGACCTGGGCTTTGATCATGGCGTCACGGCGCCAGCTGCTGACGGCGGCAACCGACCTTCGGCTCGGCCTATGGCAGACAACCCTCGGAGAGAGTTTGCACGGCCAAACCCTTGGCATCTGGAGTTATGGCAAAATCGGCCGGATGATCGCCCGATTCGGCCATGCCTTCGGAATGGATGTCGCGATCTGGGGTGGAGAGGAGTCGCGGTCCCGCGCCGTCACCGACGGTTTTCGGGTTTTTGCGTCGCGCGAAGCGCTCTTCGCGGAAGCGGATGTCGTCACCCTTCATATGCGCCTCGCCGCCGCGACGACCGGGTTGATCGGCAGGGAGGACCTCGCCCGCATGAAGGCAACAGCCCTACTGGTCAATACCAGCCGCTCCGGCCTGATCGCTCCCGGCGCGCTGGAAGCCGCGTTGGCCGCAGGACGCCCGGGCTTTGCCGCGCTTGACGTCTTCGACGACGAACCGGTCTATGACCCGCATCATCCCCTGCTCACGATGCCCAATGTGCTTTGCACGCCCCACATCGGCTACGTCGAACGGAACAGCTTTGAGCTTTATTTCACCAAAGCCTTCGAGAACATCCTGGCCTTCGATCGCGGCCAAGCTGTCAATGTGGTCAATCCCGAAGTCCTGAAAGGGCGCTAGGAGCCCGTCCAAGCGATTGCAGCAAGACGCTTGCGCGGCGACATAGTTCTATATAGAATTATCCTATATAGATGGAGTTGTGCCATGGACGAGAATGATTTGGCCATCCTCGCACGGGCCCTGCTGGAAACCTCGGAAGCGGCTTATGTCACCACCATAGACCGCCAAGGACGCCCCCAGACGCGAGCGATGTTCAACTTGCGAAACAGCATCCAGTTTCCCAAGCTCCACACCTTCTTTGAGGGTCTGGACGATGCTTTCGAGACGTGGTTCACCACCAATAGCGCGTCGACCAAGATGGACGACCTTGCCGTGAATCGGGCGGTATCGGTGTATTACTGCTGGCCAACGCAATTTCGCGGCTTGATGTTGGGCGGCGACATCGAGACGATTGTCGAACCCGGCGACAAGGCCCGCTTATGGCAAGACGGCTGGGAACGTTACTATCCCCAAGGTCAGGACGATCCCGACTACACGGTGCTTCGCCTGCGACCGACGCAGGTGAAATATTACCATCAGCTCAACGCCGTCACGCTGGTGGGGTAAGGGCATGGAAAAATTGCGCGCGGGCGGTTTTCTGCTCGCCAAAGTTCACCGGCTGTCGGGCCGGGTCTTCACCCGACTGCTGAAACGCCACAGTCTGCATGAGATCAACCCCGCCCAGGGCCGCATCCTTTTCGTTCTGGGGCAGACCGAGCCGATCCCCATGCACGAACTCGCCAAACGCACATCACTCGGCAAATCGACCCTGACCACGATGCTCGATCGACTCGAACAGGATGGATTTGTCGAGCGGCTGTCGGCGCCCGACGACCGTCGGAGCGTCCTCGTCCGCCGCACGACGAAGGACGAGTCATTCCGCCATGCATTCGCAGGCGTCTCGGAAAAGATGACCGAACTCTGGTATCGCGGTATTTCGGACGCCGAGCGCGACCAATTTGAAGCCGTCCTTGAGCGCATCCTCGACAATCTCGAAGCGGCAGAGGGATGCCGGGAATGACCAAAGCCAGCCCATTCAACGGATTCACGCAGGAAGCAGCGACCTTTCTGGGTGAACTCGCCGCCAATAACCAACGCGCATGGTTTGCTCGTCATAAGTCCATCTATGAAGCGACGGTACTCGCCCCGATGCGCCATCTCGTTGCCGAACTGGCGCCCTCCATGCTGGCCATCGATCCCGCTTTCGACGTCAGACCGCAAGGCGGCGCCGTCTCCCGCCTTTATCGGGACACGCGCTTCTCCAAAGACAAGTCCCCTTTTCGGGTCACGCAATGGATTGTGTTCAAACCCCAAGCCAGGGATTGGCCAAATAGACCGGCCTTCTTCATGGAGTTCGGTCCGAACCGGTATCGCTACGGCATGGGATTCTATTGCGCGGCGGCAGCCACGATGGCGGCAATTCGCGCTCATATCGAGAGCGCCCCGGACCAGTGTCTCGACGCGATGACGCAAGCCCTCCGGGCAGGCTATTCGCTGGAGGGCGACGCCTACAAACGCCCACGAATTCCACAGAATCAACCGCCCCTCATTCAGGAATGGTATCGTCGAAAGACGGCTTATGTGGTGAAAAACAAAACCACTGACGCGTTCTTCGACAATCCGGCTCTGGCCGAGGAATTGAAAACCGCATTCGCGGCGGCAGCGCCCCTTTATCGTTTTCTTAACACCCCCTCATGGCGCAACCCGAGCGATGACGATAAGGCCCGGGCCGTGGCTCACGGAATTGAGCCGAGCACACGCCAACAACACAGAATATATTGATGAAATATTTAGTATTAATTTGTGATTTGAATCAAAATCAACCACTGTAATAAGATATTTAAGCCCCAATGAACGAACCACAAACACGTCATAAATAGAAATAACTCAAATATAAATTATGCACATACTGAACAATACGGAAAAACACACAATCCACCCCACAGCCATCGTTGAAGACGGCGCAGAAATTGGTGACGGGACCATCATTGGACCTTACTCTGTCATTGGATCGACGGTCCGACTGGGATGCCGAAATCAAATTGGTTCGCACGTGGTCATCGAGGGCTATACGACGATCGGCGACGAGAATCGCATATACCAGTTCGCTTCCATCGGCGCCGCCCCGCAGGATCTGAAATGGCAAGGCGAAGACACGACGCTGTCCATCGGCCACCGCAACATTATTCGTGAATATGCGACGTTGCAGCCCGGCACCGAAAGCGGCGGCGGAAACACCCTGATCGGGAATGATAATCTCTTTATGGCCAGTTCCCATGTCGCACATGATTGCCGAATCGGCAATCATGTGCATCTGGCCAACGCCGCGACGTTGGC
>Ga0209415_10001429_pt1 | contig 45786 bp, 51 predicted proteins | sample PeaSoiSIISIP2007_FD_187696 | JGI IMG/M metagenome (GOLD analysis project Ga0209415, IMG submission 187696) | Peat soil microbial communities from Weissenstadt, Germany - SII-SIP-2007 (SPAdes) (version 2) | ecosystem: Environmental > Terrestrial > Soil > Wetlands > Peat | place: Germany... | reverse complement strand
TTTTGAAAACTCATCTATTCTAACTCCAAACTTAACATCTTGATCACAAACATATTTTTCAAATGCAGAATTAGGCCAAGCAATATCGATTAGTGCTACATGTGATGGATCCATGCCCCTAAAAGCAATTCCTTCACCTGTTGCTTCGAATGTAGCTTCTTCAACTAGGGTTGATATGGCAGATATGACAGCTTTCCATTCTTCAGAACCTCCAGTCTTTGCAGAAAATACCAAACTTACTCAGATCTCCAGAATGTTCAAGTTAAACCTTATGCGTAGTTGCGCCAAGTATAGCTACATTTAACACATCGATAAAACTGGGTGGTAGGTTCATCTGCACTTCTTGTCTGAAGCATCCACCAAACAGCTTCATTATGTCCGCACTTTTCACATTCGATCTTAATTGTTGGTAATGCCTCTTTCATTTCTTTTTCATCCAAAGAGATGATTGAGGGAGCAATTTCATTTTTTACTTCTTTTGTTATCTTGTTTCCTTTTTCACTATATCCGCATTTTGGACATACAAATTCAGAGTCAGAGCTATCTATCTTTAATCGAGCCTGACACTTGGGGCAGAATTTCATTTAAACACCCTTAATTTTAGAAAAAATTGCTTTTTTTAATTCATCAGTGTACTCTATAGCAGTCTTTGTTGCTTTCTCAATTTCCTTCACCGGATTTCCTTTTGAAGTATTTACTCGCATTGAGAGTTGTTTGGTCAATGGATGTTTCAAGACTACACCTGCAAACTCTACAGTCGGATCTTTGAGCATCTCATATTGGACTATGTAAAGAGTGCTAATGTCTGATTTTCTTATGTCCAATTGAACCTCTTTTGGCGAAGATTTCTTCAGTTGAACATCCATGTAAGTCAAAAAAATACTTATTGAGGATATAAACCATTACCAATTGTTGACTAGCGATAAAAATGCAATAAGTGAAGTTTCTCTTGAGAAATCTCCTGATAAACCAAAAATAGATGATAACGTTGCTATAGACGTAAAATTCTCTATAACAGGAGCCTTCCGGGAAGCATTCAATGAGAAAAATTGGGAAAAAGCTTACAATAATCACGACAATGCCTTCAAGTTGCGATATGGGGTAAAGCTCCATACTAGTGGGCTTAGAAAGAAAGAGATTGGTAAGCCCATAGAGACGTACAAGAAAGTTGCCCTTTTTTGGACACGTAATCCAAAGCTGACTCAGATGGGAGAGAAGAAAGTTTGGGTACAGATATCCAAGAATTTCGAACCGTTCATTCCAAAAAATCAAGTGGATGCACAACAGTTGCTTCTTGATTTTGATGAAAAAATACAGTTCAATGCATCTGATCTTGGAGTTGGTAAACATAAGATAGGAGCTGAGATTCATGTGTCTTGGTTCAAACATGATTATGCAGAACCATTTGATGAAACTGTAAACTCTAAGGAAATCGAGATCGAAGTTACCAAATAGGATATAAATGGAATTATTGATGTATCGATATGGCAAAATTCGATGGAATTAGAGGACAAGAATTACTAGAAGTTGAAGACAAGTCAGAAAAAGAAGATCAGATAACCTTGATCTTCAAAGACAATAGGTTTCTCTTCATCAAACTAGAAAATGGCAAGATGGTAGCTAAATCAATACCAGAATAAACTACTTGTTAAGGAACTTGTAGTATAGACTGATTGCTATTTCTTGAGATTCAGACTGGATAGAACCAGGTCTTTCTTTTCGTACTTTTTGTATAGCATCTTTTGCTGAAAGTTTATGATATTTTACAAGATAACAGGCAAGAATTGTACCAGTTCTTCCAATGCCTGCAGCACAATGAACCATTACAGGTTCATTATTTTCAAGTCTATTTTGTATAAACTCAATTGCTTCATCAATTTGTTCCATATCAGGTGCTGAGAAATCTTCTGTTGGAACATGAAGATATTTTACATTTTTTACCCATGATTCAGGAAGTGAGTTCTCAGTCATTGTAATAATAGATCTTACTCCTTGTTTTTGTATCCAATCTATTTCAGAAAGAGAAGTAGGCATTCCACTTCCGGCTAACTTGTCATTAATCAACCAACTAAAATTAGTAGGTTTCTTTGCAATTTTGCCATGTACTTTTCTCCAAATATTTCCAGGTTTACTCACAATATATCATAAGCAGAGGATCCATATATGTAGAAAACTAAGTAGAGAAATTAAAAATAATAAAAAGAGATTTTGATGTTAGGACTTAATCGATTAGTTCGGTCCAACCCTTGACGAATATAGAGTTTCTGTAGAGTGGTACTGGTTGACCTACAGTAAAGTCCATTGGTCTCATCCAAAAGATTGCTTTTGTTGGGCATACACCTATGCATGCACCATCTGAAATGCATCTCTCTGGATAAAATACAAATGCTTTACCTCTCTTCCAACCTTCTACTGGTTTTACTCTTAATACGTCTGGGCCTAGTGTTGTACAGATCTCTACGCAGAGTGCACAACCTATGCACATTTGTTCGCCTATATCTGGAATAATTCCGACTGGCATGTTGTGTACTTCGAGAAAAGATCTTAATATAACTTGCTGAAAAATGCCATGTTATAACGGCGTTTGGAAATTTTATAACACCGTTAATTTGCGATCAGCTTATTCCAAATCTTTAGAATGAGAATTATCTGAACCGATGTTTTTTATAATTTATTATTAATCTAAAATATCATGGGAAGTAAAATTCATTGTGCGCATATTTTAGTTGAAAAACTAAGTATTGCACAAGATCTTAAGACAAGAATTGCAAAAGGTGAGAGTTTTGCAAATCTTGCCAAAGAATATTCAATAGATGTCTCAAAAAAGAGGGGTGGAGATCTTGGATTTTTTTCTAGAGGAGCTATGATATCAGAATTTGAAAAAGCGGCATTTGCACTGGAAAAAGGAAAAGTCTCAGATATTATAAAAACTCAGTTTGGATATCACATAATAAAAAGACTAGACTAGTGGAATCAAATTTGAAGAGATAACAAGTTTGCTTGAATCGCTAGGCATGCTCATTACAATACCATCTACTCCATATTCAAGAAGAATTTTCTTGCTGTTTTTTGTTTCAATCAGACGCTTACCTGTAGGTGACAAGATCCATCCCTCTTCCTTTTTGAATCTAACCATGCTTGCAACAACAAGGTAAGATTTAGTGATCTTTGCTATACTTGTAAGTAACATAATGATAGACATGATAGCTTTTCCAATGTTCTTTTTCCGATTTAAGATATTAAAAAGTCCGTTAAGTGAATCTATAATGATTATAGTCTGTGATAGACTTGCTTTGACTAGGATCTCTTTGAGTATTTGATGTAAAGTTTCAGTAGTAGGTTGAAACAAAGTTACATTTTTTTGTGTAGGGAGTATTCCAGAGACTACGTATCCGCTATATAGTAGATCAAGATCCAAGTACAAGACTTCAAGTTTTGTATTTTGAACTAACTTGGAGATAAATCCTGCCTTCAAAAATGGATCAGCGTAAAATACAGAATTAATAAGGTCCTGTTCTAGTATTGTTTGCAAATTTAATTTAGATGAGTCCAAGTCACCATTAGGATTTTTAAACAATACAAAGACTAGTAGATTGTAATATAATAATGAATTTAGATTATTCCCAAGATTTTCCATACAAAGAGAAAATCTATCTCAATAATGCTTCTACTTCTAGAATGCCAAGATCAAGCATATCAGCAATGAGTGATTTTCTAGTAAAGTATAATGAACTTGGTCCTGACTCAGCGGCTTCTGATAATTATGTAAGAGAAAGACTGACTAATTTGCGTAAGGAAATTTCAGAATTAATCAAATGTAGGCCAGAGGAAGTAATACTTACCCAGAGTGTAACTGATGGAATAAACTTTGTAGCAAATGGATTGAAAATGAATTCAAACTCCAATATTGTGATACGTGGATCGACTCATGAACACCCAGCTAATCATTATCCATGGGTAAGAGTAGGCCAGAGAGTTGAGTTAAGAAATCTTCACGCAGATGAAACAGGTTACTTTGAACTTGATTCATTTAAGAATACAATAGATGAAAGAACAGGACTTGTTGCATTAAGTCATGCATTGTTTAACACTGGTGCAATACTTCCAGTTGAAGAGATTGGTAAGATCCTTTCAGAGAAGAACATACCATATTTTGTCGATGCAGCACAAACTGTAGGATGTATTAGTGATGTAGATGTAAATAAAATAAAATGTAATTTCATGTCCTTTAATGGATCCAAGTGGTTATGTGGTCCAATGGGAATGGGAGTCTTCTTTTGTAGAAGAGATTCAGGTGAACTTATAGAACCACTTCAGGTAGGTGGAGAATCTGCAATCTTTCATGAAAATAAGATCGTGTATAAAGAAATGCCTGCTAGATTTCAGGCAGGTTTTCGTAACTGGTCAGGTGTTGCATGTCTTGAAGCATCACTAAGTTATTTGAAAAAAATAGGAATGAAAACCATTAGAGAAAGAAACATCATGCTTGCTAATCTATTACGTGAGGAGATTTCCAAAATTAATGGTATAACTCTGTATGGACCAGAGAAGGAGGAAAAACGGACAAGCATAGTCTCATTTTCTATTCAAGATAAAGATTCCAAGACTTTGGTTGCTAGACTCGAAAAAGAGAACATGATACTTGCGGTAAGAGATATTTTTACTAAAAAGATTGTAAGGGCTTCTCCCCATTTCTTCAATACAGAATCAGAAATTCAGACCGTAGCTGATGCAATAAAAAGAGGCTAAGTTATCTTTCTTGCTCTTCAATTACCATCATAGTCAAAGTAGAGTAAACCTTGTCTATTTTTCTAATCTTATTTGTGATTATACTTCTTAGAAGATCCATCGAATCTGCTGTAATCTTGACTATGATATCGTATACGCCATACACCCCTTGGACCTCATACTGTATACCATTTTCGTTGTCAAGTATCTGTTTTATTTTTTGAATTATCTCAACATCAGAGCCTAGATCGGAATTAATCAAAATGTAGGTAGTTGGCATGCATTAATTCGAGTTACACGATATTTAACCTTTGATTAAAATTCCAAAATTGATTTTTGATGATATTGGATTTTTACTTTATAGAATAAACTGGAATCGATTTTGTTTGTAATTTTCAGAAAGTTTTCCTTCAATTGCTATTTTATTACCACAAAAATTACAGTTATTTTTATTGTCAATATACCACCCTTGTATATCAAAACCGTATCTTTTGACTACAATTTTCTTGCACTGAGGGCAGTATGTATTTTCAAGACTATGACCTGGGACATTTCCTAAATAGGCATAATTGAGCCCAATCTCCTTTGCAATTTCATAATGTTTCTCAAGTGTAGGTATTGGTGTTGGCTCAAAGTCCATCATTTTGTAATCTGGATGAAATCTAAGAAAATGTATTGGCATGTCAGGTCCAAACTCATCATAGATGAATTTACATAACTTTCGAGCATATTCTAAATTGTCACCAACTTGTGGCACTACCAAGTCAGTTATTTCCACGTGAATCTTTGTTTTGCTATGAATTTCCTTAAGGGTATCAAATATTGGTTGAGGATCTAGAATTCCAATATATTTTCGTGAAAATTGAGGTTCTGCATTTCCTTTAAAATCTATTGTAATACAATCAAGAAATTCATTCATCATGTTGACTGTATCAGGAGTATCATAACCATTGGAGACAAATATGTTAAACAATCCGTTTTTTCTTGCAATTACTCCACAGTCTCGTGCAAACTCAATAAATATAGATGGCTCATTGTAAGTATACGCAATTCCATCAGCACCTGATTGTTTTGCTGAATCAACTACTTCTTGAGGTGTCATATCAGTTCCTTCTATCTTTCTTCGTTGACTGATGTCATAGTTTTGACAGTATTTGCATAACCAATTGCAACCAGTTGTGGCAATAGAAAATATGCTTGTACCAGGCCTATAATGCGTTACAGGTTTTTTCTCAATTGGATCTACATGACCAGTGATTACTTTACCATATGCAAGAAGATCAAGTTTGCCATTGTTATTTGCTCTAATTCCACATAGACCAACCTGATCTTTTCCAATTTCGCAGTATCTAGCACATGCTGTACATCGAACCTTGTCGTTAGGTAATTTTTGATAGAGAATTGCTTCCTTTGCCGTCATTATACATTACTCAATTTATCATATAATTGCTGGCGTTACTACTGATTTTGGTTTTACAGCAAGTGGTCGCATCTTCTGGATTGCATTTTCCAAGTCTTCCTGAGTTATTTTAATTGATTTTACATTTTTTTCTTTTTTATCCACATATCTTCGTATGGAACTCATAGCAGCTCTATTGCACGCTCCTTCTATTTCTGCGCCGCTAAAGCCATTAGTCAATTGTACTAGCTTTGTAAAGTCGATGCCTTCTGCAAGTGGTTTCTTTCTTGTGTGTATTTTGAATATGTTTTCACGTCCCTTTGTGTCCGGCAATGGTACCTCAATGATTCTATCAAATCTTCCTGGTCTTAGTAATGCACTGTCGATAAGATCTACTCTGTTGGTTGCACCAATTATCAATACGTTATGTAATTCTTCAAGTCCATCTATTTCAGTTAGTAGTTGGGACACTACTCTTTCTGTGACATTAGAGTCAGAGCCCCCTGAGCCTCGACTTGGAGCCAATGAATCAAGCTCGTCAAGAAATATGATACATGGAGCAGCTTGACGTGCCTTTCTGAATATTTCACGAACTCCTTTTTCAGATTCACCTACCCATTTTGATAATAGTTCGGGACCTTTGATGCTAATAAAATTAGATTCAGAGGTGTGTGCTACTGCCTTTGCAATCAGTGTCTTTCCTGTTCCGGGTGGTCCATAAAGTAAGATTCCCTTGGGAGTTGCAACATCAGTATACTCGAATGCTTCTTTGTGTTTGAGTGGCCATTCCACGGCTTCATAGAGTTCCTCTTTTAATGATTCCAAGCCGCCTACATCTTCCCATGTAACATCTGGTATCTGAACTAGAACTTCTCGTAGTGCAGACGGTCTAACATCTTTTAGTGCATCTTTGAAATCGTTATCTGTAATGATAATTTTTTGAAGAATTTCATTTGGAATTTTTTCTGCTTCTAGATCCAAATCAGGTAGAATTTTTCGAAGGGATCTCATGGCAGCTTCTTTTGCAAGCATTTCCAAATCAGCTCCTACAAATCCATGAGTAACTCTTGCAATCTGATCCAAGTTTACTTTTTCTTCAATTGGCATACCTCTTGTATGAATATTTAGTATCTCTCGTCTTCCCTGTTGATCTGGAATTCCAATCTCTATTTCACGATCAAATCTTCCTGGTCTTCGTAATGCCGGATCAATTGAATCTGGCCTATTTGTTGCCGCAATTACAACTACCTTGCCTCTTGATTTCATTCCATCCATCAAAGTTAGAAGCTGTGATACAATTCTCTTTTCTACCTCTCCAGTTACTTCTTCCCTCTTTGGAGCTATCGAGTCAATTTCATCAATGAATATAATACTTGGTGCATTTTCCTCTGCTTGTTTGAATATATCCCGTAATCGCTCTTCACTTTCTCCATAGAATTTTCCAATAATTTCAGGACCACTAAGGGAAGTAAAGTGAGAATTAGTTTCTCCTGCCACTGCTTTTGCTAAAAGTGTCTTTCCTGTTCCGGGTGGTCCGTAAAGCAATACGCCTTTTGGTGCCTCAACTCCTAGTTTTTCAAATAGTTCTGGGTGTCGCATAGGAAGTTCTACCATCTCTCGGATCTTCTGAACTTCATTTCTTAGTCCGCCAAGATCATCATAGGTTATCCTTGGAATAGAATTATCAATGGCTTTAGTCATGGCTCCCAATTTGAACTCGGTCTGTTCTGATATAATGACAGGTTTTGCAGATGGCTTAGTACCACTTACAACAAGTTGTGTTTTTCCACCCAACTGTGTGGTTACAATTAATGTATCACCAGAAGTTAACACATGACCCATGTAGTATGTTTGCATATACTCTTGAAGTCCTTCTTCACCTAGTTTTTCAATAGGTGAAAGGGTTATCTGTTCAGCTTCTTCGGCATCAACAGATTTTACTGTAATCTTTTCGCCTATTCCTGCTCCTATGTTATGACGTGTAATTCCATCTATTTTGATTATTCCTGTGTCGTAATCTGGAGTAGAACCAGACCAGAGTTTAACATGACTTTTTCTATTTCCAACTAGTTCAAGAATTTGGCCAGTTTCCCATCCATTGTTTTCAACAATTTTTGGATCTACTACAGCTATTCCTTTTCCCACATGTCTTTGGGCTGCCTCTGCAATTTTTAATGTAATTTCGCTCATAATTTTATCACCATAAAAAATAAAGTCATTCGACCGTCACCCTCTTTCCTTGCGGTTGATCCTCTTCTTTGAGTCTGAACTTTACTTCCAAGATTCCATTAGAATATGTTGCCTTGACAGAATCTTCGTCAACCTTTTGTTTTATTGGAATTTTTTCATGGTACTTTTTATCACCATTTTCTGCATCAAGATTTACAGTTTGTCCTACGACTTCGATTTCTATGTTATTCTTTTCTACTCCAGGCATTTCTGCTACAATTTTGAGAACTTTTTCCTTGTCATTTACAATAACATCTACAAATGGTTCTTTTATCTCCGATGTAGGTAAAAGACCTGGTCGAACATTTCCATATTCCTTAATCACAGGTTTTCCATCAGGTTCTACAGTCATAGAGTACCCGTAGTAGTAAGGACCAAATGTTTGCGTGTTGTCAGAACTTTCCATGTTGTCCCAAATTGTATCTAGTCTTTTGAAAGGTTGCATCATTTTTTGGAAGAGATGATCAAATTCATCCCAGTCAGTTATGTCATGGTTATGCATATAATGTAATAGGTATGACATTATATAAATATTATGAAATAATGAATCATCTTATTACATAAATTAATATAATTAGTAGTGCTATTTACCCTATGCGAACTCAGAATCTTTCTGTTCCTGATGCAGTAAGAGAGATAATTACAAAAAATAGATCCATTTACGACTGTATCAAGATGGGTTTGATAAATTACACATCACTTGCAATAAAACTCCAAAAGGAGGTCGAGTCGTATGTGGGAGGACCAGTAAATCCCAATACAATTGTTGTTGCAATTAAAAGGTATGCAGATTCCTTTGAAAAAAAGGACGAGATGCAAAATGAAACAGTACTAAAAAATGCAAGACTTTCTCTAACTGATGGAATTGTTGACATTAAATTTTTCTCAGATGATTTTGAAATGAAAGATGCCGTAGATTTGATGGATAGATTTATGAGAATTGATCCAGATTACGAATTTTTTAGATCTACTGACTCGTTTAGATTTTTAACTGAAGATATAAGTGATGTAAGAAAAATTTTAGAATCTTTTTCATCACATAGAAATTCCTCCCAAGCTGGACTAGCAAAAATAACCATACATATTCCCGAAAATGAGCACAGTTCTGAGGTAGTTTCGTACGTATCTGAGATTCTACATGATAATGGAATCGAGCTTTTTAATGCGTTCTTCGGACAAGACCATATAGTTGCAGTCTTATATGAAAAGGACGCAGCTAGGGCATATCAAATTCTAAGAAGAGAAATTTCTCGTCAATAATTACTAGAATAACCTTTCTAAACACCAATAGATTCTGCTTTTGTTACTTCTAGGAAGACTTTGTCTCCCACTCCAAGGTTTAGTTCTTTGTACTCGTGCATGTCAAGCTTGATTGAGGTTACGTTACCAGGCTGACCCATACCTCCTCCAGACATCATCTTGTTGAGGTTTTTTACCATATCATCCATATTTGTAAAGCCCATTACTCCTCCTGCACCAAAAGGTGATGCGGGTGTACTTTGTTCTCTAAAATCTTTGGACGTAGAAAGCGAGAGTATTACATATGGAGATCCATCCGGTGATGCATCTATTCGTGTGACAATATACTCTTTCTTCATATCCTAGATCCTGTAAATGAGCATATTTTACCTTTCGCTCAAATGTTCTAATGATCAGCTCTATGAGACTCAAAACTACCTTTTTTATCCCCATGAATAGACTTCAGATATCTTACATGTCAGAAACCAAAAGAATCCTTGTTTTAGGAGGTGGATTTGCAGGGGTTGAGTGTGTAAGAAAACTTGAATCGTATTTTCCAAATGAAAATGATGTTCAGATCAGTCTAGTAAGTGTGGATAATTTTTTCTTGTTTACACCAATGCTTCCTCAAGTAGCTTCAGGAACCATTGAGACTAGACATATTGTAATTCCAGTTAGAACACTATTGAAAAGGACCAAGTTCTATGAGGCAGAAGTTAAGAATATAGATCCTTACGGAAAAACTGTAACTCTAAGCGGTACAAAAGAAAAACGTGGAATTTCTCTACATTATGATTATCTTGTATTGGCCCTTGGCAGTCAGACAAATTTCTTTGGAATGGATCAATTAGAGAAATTAGCTTATTCAATGAAAACTCTCAACGATGCAGTTGTACTACGAAATAGAGTCATAGATATGCTTGAGCAAGCAGATAATGAAACTAATCCTATTTTCAAGAAAAGTTTGCTTACTTTTGTAATTGTTGGAGGTGGATTTGCAGGTATAGAAACAGCAGGAGAATTAATGGATTTATTACATGATGCAAGAAAATATTATCCTAATATTGAGAAAACCGATATTAGAGTAATTGTTCTTGAGGCACTTCCAGCTATACTTCCAGGTTTTAATGAAAAGCTTGCAAAATTTGCTTTAGAAAAACTTCATGAACGTGGAATTGAGGTGAAGGTGAGTACAAAACTTTCTAGTTTTTCAGGTGATGAAGTAATAATTGATGATGCTCGTCCACCCACAGAAGATCCTAGTAAACAGATTATAGTAAACGCCATACAAACAAGGACCTTGGTGTGGACTGCAGGTGTAACACCTGTGAATATTATAAAAAAATCGGTCTTTAAAACTAACAGAGGTGGAATTGTAGTAGATGAATTTCTTCAAGCTGTTAATTTTCCTGAAGTTTTTGCAATAGGAGATTGTTGTTATATTATTGATCCAAATACAAACAGGCCTCTCCCACCAACAGCACAAAATGCAGAATCAGAAGCTAAAATTGTTGCAAAAAATCTTTATGCGATAATTATGAATAAAGAGAAAGAAAAATTCGTTTATTCACCTAGAGGACAAATGGCAGTAATAGGAAAACGAAGTGCAATTGCAAGTATGTTTGGCATTCATTTACATGGAATTTTTGCATGGATATTATGGAGAGTAATTTATCTTTCAAAAATTCCTCGACTTGATAAAAAAGTGAGAATATTTCTTGATTGGACAATAGATTTGTTTTTTGATAGAGATATCGCAAGATTGAAGGTTATGCGTGAAAAGCCTATTGAGGAATTCAAAGAACTTGATGAAGTTGATGATGTCTGGTAAAAAGATACTTTTATGAATAAAAATTAGAACTACCAGATCATTAAAAATAAGAAGAGAGTTTAGAATTTTGGAATTATTCTAGTCTTGACAGCAAATACTACGACACTCAATACGGCAATTGCAAGAACTATTGATGCTACTGGACCAAACTCTGGAACTGTTGCATTTTGTTGTGGCATTGTCATATTTGACATTGGCATGGTTGGTGTCTTGACATCTGTAACTTGTGAAAAGCTAAGTACTTCGCCTTTAACACCTGTCCATGTTGATGGGTCTGCAGTAGTTGGACCTATTCCATTAAGTGTCACCATAATGTTAACTGGACTATTAGATGAGAGAGCAGGAGTAGTTAGAGTATCTGTTCCAGTTGGTGCGTTACCTTTTGGATTTGAGAACACTGTATTACCATCTTGTGTAATAATGATTGCATAATTCTGGTTTTGTACAAAATTATCATTTGTATCTCTGAATCCAATACCTATTGCTAATGTTTGTCCACTAATTGGATGACCCGTTCTTACTATTACTGCTGTTCCATCCGAAGCTAAATCCATGTATGAAACCACTCCGCCGATGATCACACCTGTTGATTGTGTTGTCATAGTAGAGTTTACTGGGGTTGTTGATGCTCCAGTATTGTTACTCTGTGGCTGAGCTGATTGTGCTTTCATCTGGGCAAGTTCACCAGGAGCACAAACATGATCTCCACATATGTTATAGCAAGGTCGATATGCAGTACAATGACTAGTTATCGTAGACTGTGCTGAAGCTGTCATGATTGAAGTTTCTGATGCTACACCTATTATAGCAACGAGGGCCAATAGACCAAAAAATACTCGATAATTTTTTGACTTCATTGATTTTTACAGTGTTAAGTAGCTAAAAAAGGTTTGAGAAACACAATCTGTTAGTGAAATATATTAAAGATCACAAAAATGAAACCATGGGTAAAGTCTTTGCTGTTGGGGTAGGACCAGGTTCGCCAAAATACGTAACCGAAATTGTAAAGGAGATAGTACTAAATTCCGATATTGTAATTGGTTACAAATACACATTAAATACGATAGAGACACTCTTGAAAAATAAAGAGATTCATGAAGTTACTATGAAAGACCAAGAGGATGCATACCAAAAAGTCTCAAAGACCATAGGTAACAAGACATGTGTTATTCCTTTTACGGGAGATGTGAATTTTTCAGAATCAGAAGTAGTTGATAGATTAATTGAGATCTTTGGAGACGTACAAATTATTCCCGGAATTAGTTCTATTCAAGTAGCTGCATCAAAGGCAAGAGTACCAATCGATAAAAGCAAGGTCATCACAATGCATATTTCTACAAGCATAGAAGAAAAGAAGCTTGAGCTTCAAAAGGCACTTATTGATGGATTTAGTGTTATACTAGTACCAAGACCTTGGCCAAAAGAGCCTTCAAAACATTTTATGCAATCTGAAATAGCAACTTACTTGAAAGACCAAGGTTTTGACACTTCAAATATGAAAGTTCACGTCTTTGAGTTTCTAACTACTGATAAAGAGACACATTTTGTAGGTAAAGTAAAAGATTTGGAAGTAAAACAATTCTCTGATCTTTCTGTGATGGTTTTTGATCAGACAAAACTAGAGTCGTACATTAATTTTAAATAATTTAACGAAGATTAGGTGGTGTTCCAAGTACATATGATTGGGTCGGAGGCATTGAAATTATCACTCCATTCATCCAAGTATATTGCGGATCATAGAATCTGATTATTCCAGTATCATTGATTATTGCAGTATATGTTTGACCAGGAGTAATTGGACCACTTACTATCTTTCCATCAGGTGTAAACGGATTGCCATTTTTCTGAGTACTTACTCCACTGAGAATTGTGTGAACAATAGAATCATTGTTTACCCAAATGATTGGAGTACCAGGAACTATCTGTACGGTTTCTGGATAATAGTATGAATTGTATTGATTAAATTGTTGCTGCGTAGATGCGCCATTTGCTAATGATGAACCTAAAGCTATGCTAATCTGAATTGGAGATATTGAAGTAGATGAGGAAGTTGATGATGAAACAACTACTCCATTAATCCAAGTAAATGAAGGATCAAAAATATGTATAGTACCAGTTTTCGTAACTGTAAGTGTGTAATATTGTCCTGGAGCAATAATACCAGTATCGAACATTCCATCAGGAGTAAACTGAGGCTGTTTTGCAGGAGCAGATCCTTTTGCTCCGCCTTGTGATGTACTAATTATTTGACCAGTTTGTATTCTATGTGGAACAGAATCATTGTTTATGAATTTCAATGTTGTTCCAGAGGTTATTCGAATAGATGAAGGTGATAGAAATTGTAGATTATTTGGATCAGATGCACCTTGAATGATAGTCATCTGAACCATACTTCCTTGGGCAGGTGGAGGTGGAGTCAAGGGTGATATGATTCCTATCATAAATGGATATGTAGGATCAAAGAAAGTAATGTCACCTAGCGTTTGTTCAGGAGGAATGTTATAGATCTGTGCCATTGTTGGAGTAAGTCTATTTGTAGTATTAAAAGCAGTTATTGTATATTGAAATGATTGTCCTGGAGCTAAAATTCCACTGTCAATTTTCCCATCTGCAGTAAATACTGGAGTTGATTGATCAGCAGTAGTTGCTTTAGCTATACCACTCATTATTCTGTGAGGAACTACATCATTGTTGATCCAAACTATTGTAGTACCAACAGCTGCCTGTATACTTGACGGGTTAAAGTGGACTTGATTATAAAAGTCAGATCCGTGATATACGATGCTTACATTCACTATGTTTGAAGATGATTGTTGGCTTTGTGTGGTAGGAATTGTTGTTGGTTTTGTAGTTACGGTATTAGTAGATATTATTTTAGCACTATAGCTTACTTTCATAGTTTCAGAACCGGTAATCTTGCCTGTTATGGTATAGACCGAACCCTCTTGGTTACTATTTATGATTCTACCAAACAAATTTAGATGAATTATATTTCCATTTTCATCTTGTGCATCTCCCTTGATGACGAAATATTTTCCATCTCGTAAGATTGGGGTTTGCCAAATTCCTGAATTTAGATATTGAACATGTGCTATAGTAACAAGACCATTATCAAGGGTAGATTGTGTGGTACTTCCATTCTTGGAACCTACAGTAAGTTCTAATGCAATACTAGAATCAAGAATGGTTTGGTTACCGGAAAGATATCCAAAAGCTTTGATTACGTATTGGCTATTAGGGGGAAAATCAGAATATGCATGAGGTAAGCATAGTATAGTAACAAGTCCTGTAATTACCATTAGAAACAGGAATACATTCTTCATTAGACTAGCTAATTCCTAGTTGGATATTTAATTACTGGGTATAATTTATCACACAATTAGGCAATTCCCGGTTGATTGTTTTTACAAGCTAGATTTTATGTGACCTACACTTGAACCAAATTGTTGAATCATGGCATATTCAATAAATCCCCCTGCAAGTAAGAGAGCCAAAGCAATTCCTATTTCTATACCAGTCTGACGAAGCTCGTTTTTTAGAGGTTTTCTTCTAATTATAGTATTTATCAGCAAAAAGCTTCTTGACATTCCAATTGAATATGCGACAAGCTCCATCACACCAAATGGAGACAAGTAAATCAATGCCAATGGAGGAATTTTTGCAAGTGCTGGAGTTGTAGTTACTAGTGCTTCAAAGGCAACTCCTGTCGACCAGGCTGCAAATGCACCCCAAGCCAGACCAAAACCTGGAATAAACATCGGTAATGCAACTGATGCATTATGTTCAAAAATTCCTATAGCATCAATTCCTTGAACTACTTTTTGAAATTCTTTAAGAAATGATTGTGATTCTTCATCAGATAATTTACTTTGACTTCCAATTGAATAAGATAATGAAAAAATTCCAACAAAAATTAAAAATACCAAAATTCTTCTATTTCTAAACAATAATTCTTTTTTAAGAGAACTATATTTGAGGTTGGTGGTTGGCACAGATTTAATTAAAAGTTGTATTATGAGACCTTGTTGAAAGAAGAGGTCTCTTCCGCTATAACTTATGCATTAAGTAAAGGATTTCAGATTCATCCTGACGCATTTAAGATATTAGAAAAGATCGATGTAAAAGAACTTCAAAATATAATCAAACAAGTTGTACGAGAAAAGGCTAAACAAAATATGTTTTTGATAAATCAGAGTGACCTCAAAATGTTTGTAGAATCAGAAATAGACGATAGTATTGAAAATGAACATGTAATTTTGTTTGATCCTACAAAAAAGGTCACATCTGCAGAAGGGATTGATGGTTTTACGGCATTATTTCGGAGTAGATATTCAAAACTGCTCAAAATTATGATGCAACGCTCACAGTCAAAGAAACTGACTCCCATTGCAAACGTGACTAATGGTAAATTGGATGAAGAAACCTACATTGTAGGTCTGTTAATGGATAGAAGAATAGACAGAGACGTGACAAAACTAGTCATTGATGATCCGTCAGGCTCTATAGAACTATTAATTTTCAATAAGGAGATACAAGAAACTGCAAATTCTCTACTAATTGATCAGTTTGTGATGATATCAATTGCAAGTGGTAAAAATGGAGGATTTTTTGTAAAAGAGCTTCTCGTCCCAGACATACCTGATCATATAGCAAATCGGTCAAAGACTGAAACCTATGCTGTTTTGATTTCCGATTTGCATGTAGGTAGTAAGTTCTTTATGGAAAAAGAGTTTACAGAGTTTGTTTCATGGCTTTCAAGTCCTGATCCAGTAGCAAGAAAAGTCAGGTTTGTACTAGTTGGTGGAGATATAATTGATGGAATCGGCATATTTCCCAATCAGGATAAGGAACTCTTACTGTTAGATGTTAACGAGCAGATGGCAAAGGCTACCGAGCTTTTAGACAAGATTCCAAAACACATCAAAGTATTCATCATTCCTGGAAACCACGATCCAGGAAGAAGAGCTCTTCCACAGCCAGCAATTCCAGAAAAACATAACATGCATCTTTGGAATAGAGAGAATTTTTTTATGTTAGGTAATCCTTCAATGCTTGAGCTAAATGGGGTAAAGATTCTGATGTTTCACGGTCAAAGTCTTGATGATGTTGTAGGTAGTACTCCAGGGCTAAGTTATGCACAACCAGCAAAAGCAATGCGAGTTTTACTCAAGACTAGACACTTGAGTCCAATATATGGTAAGAGAACACCAATTGCACCAGAATTAGAAGACTTTATGGTAATATCAGAAGTTCCAGATATCTTTCATTCTGGGCACATACATGTTGTTGATCTTGATATGTACAAAGGAACTTTAATTGTAAACTCTGGTGCATGGCAGAGTCAGACTCCATTTCAGACCAGTGTTGGAATCAGTCCCACACCTGGAATAGCTATTATTGTAAATCTTGCCACAATGAAGGTTTTTACAAAAGACTTTACTGAAAATTCTAGTTAAAATTACAAAAGATCTTCTAGAGTTAGATCTTCTTTAAACGCTTTTTTTACAGTATCAGCATTAAGTGTAAGATTGTATTTTTTGGTTCGTCCATGCATGCCTTGATGAATAATTTTTCCTGTGATAAGTCCGGTCATTTCTATCTCGCTTAGCATCTGTGTAATTCTACGTTGGGTGAGTTCTTTTTGTCTGGTAATCTTACAGAGGTTTTTGTATGAATGATATATCTCACCTGTAGTATTTCCGCCTGCTTTCATTACTCCCAATATTAGCAATTTTTCATGTAATGGGTATGAATTCAATGCCGTAGTCTCCTTGTCTTCTTCCATCTTAAGGGAGGCTCGTCGTATATGATCTTCCTTTACTGTATCTGATTGTTCACGTTCTGCTATTTCACCTGCCACTCTTAACAGGTCTATGGCTCTTCTTGCATCACCATGTTCCTGTCCAGACATGGCTGAACAGAGGTTTATGGCTGCCTGCTCTACAGAATTAGGGATAAAGCCAGCCTTGATGCGCTCTTCTAGAATTTCTTTAATCTGACCGACTGAATAATTGGTAAAAACAACTTCTTCCTCACTTAGACTGCTCAAGACTCTAGGATCTAGTCGTTCTTTGAATGTAAGATCATTAGAGATTCCTATTAGAGTCAATGTGCCTTTTTTCAGCCTCTCATTAGCTCTTGTTAATGAATAGAATACATCTTTGCCTGATTTAGACACAAGTTCTACAAGATAATCTATCTCATCTACTACAAATACCGTGTTTAGACCATCTTTCTCAATTGCTGAAATAATACGATTGAATACTTCGCTAATTGAAAGTCCTGTAGAAGGTAATTCTTTTTGTGATGTAAGACCTAATTGTCTTCCGAGTTTTACTAGTAATCCATAGAGTGTAGTCTCTTCTTTTGCATTTGCATAAAGTAGATGAATAGGAAAAGAGTTGTCTTTTACTCGTTCTTGTATTTTACCTAGGACCTTTTTTACTACTAGAGTTTTACCTGTTCCTGGTTTTCCATAAACAAGTAGATTGGATGGACGTGATTTTTTTAATAAAGGTAATAATGATTGAGTGACCTTTTTTTGTTCTTCTTCTCTATGTAGGATTATGTTAGGGATAAATGAATAATGTAGGACTTCACGATTTTTGAATAATGACTTGCCACTTTCTGCATCATCTAATAATTTATCAATTGGATCTTTTGTCAATGACCCACACACCACTGTTTCTTCTCTATCCACATATGGATTCTACCATACTAATCAAATTAGAATTGAATAACTAAACCAAATTTAGTATATCATTAATTATTTTTATTATTATTTTCATTAAAAAATTTTTTTAATAAAGCTAGAGTGGAAGTATAGGTGTGTGAGTCTTCCTAAGATGATGTTAACAACCAGGTGAACATTCTGTTAATTTTTAACTCAAAAAGACCAAAATGACCCCTTTATTTCCAGTCCAGGCGTGAAGATGGCTCTTAACATTGTTAACATCCAAAAGGCAACCCCCTTATTTCCACTCTAGGCATGAAATCTAGGGTTATTTAGATATAAACGTCAAAGAGCCTGTGAAGATACTAGAAACACCCAGGCATGGCCTAGGCAGTGAATGTTAACAAACCTAGGTGTTAACAAATCTTCTATGATCTATTCAAGTGTTAACAGTGAACCAGATCGATCCCAATGGCTCGAAAAAGAATAAGAATAGACTTGGAAGATTCGGATGGTGCCAAGTATAACTTTAGCCTGGAAGGCAATGTTACACGTGAGAAGATGCTAAAGATATTTGAATTGATGAATTTAATAAATATAGAAGAGCCAGAAACGGCTGCTCAATTAGATTCCATAGGAGCCAAGATATGGCATATTATAGACAAGAATTTCCCAATAGGCAAGTTCACATCATCTATGATCTTGGAAAAATATGAGGATGAATACACAGAACCAATCAAACTAAGTGTGATCTCCACATATCTCTCTAGATTTGCCGTAAAGGGTAAGGTAGTAAGGGAGAGACAGGGAAAAGAATGGGCCTACCAGATACTAAAGATAGCCCAGAGGGAAAAGAGTACGACTTAGGAAATTACTACCTTTTTGACCACCAGGTGATCACCATCAATAGTTATTTTGACATAATCTCCCTTCTGAAGTTCAAGAAATTTTCTAAAGTCCTTAGGGATAGAAATCGTTCCTGCAGTGGTAATTTTGATTAATTGTTCATTAGACATGTTATTAGATTATAAGAACAATAATTTAAGAATTTACTATTAACTATAATTATTAAATTATAATGATTTTCTATGACTTTGATAAAAAATGGAGTGTCTGATTATCAAATTAAACAAAAATAATCTAAAATGAAAATCTAATTTCTTGATCTGATAACTATTAGAATCAAAAATTATTGAGCCGAGACCATTTTTACGACCCCTATCCTTGTAAGGCCTTTCTCAGTTATTTTGTAAGTAAAGGGTTTTGTTGACATGTCTCTTTCAACCAAACCGTCCTCAAATAACTTCTTTAACATACGTGATGTGTGTTCTCTAGTCCTTCCTATTGTGACCTGAATGTCACGTGATGTCATTGGTTTTTCTGTGATTAATCGTAGAACATGATCAGTAGCATTACCATACTGCATATTCTGTATTCTTTCCTTTGGTTTCTCTTCTTTGACCACTATCGGATCTTCTTGCTGTATTTTTTGCTCCTTTTGCTTTGGAATTTGTGCCTGAGGAATTTCCTGTGGCTCTGGTGTTATTTCTAATGAATCTAAACGAATTTTCATATCTATTAGTAAATTTTCATAATATTGTAGACGTTCTGTTAGAATTTTTGCATTTTCTGACTCTGATATTAATCGTGGCTTTACCTTGTTGTATATTATAACTGCTGCAAGTCCACCAATAAAAGATGCAAACACGCCTAAAATCACTCCTACATCTGGGATATCTACTAACATCACATGTAACGTCAAATGATGTGATTTATCATATTTGAGTAAAATTATTTTACATCTTGCATATCAATATCAAACATATTTTATCACAACATATCACAACCGCTTTGTGGATTATTCCTATTTTTGAACCTAAATTACAACTTACATGTTCGATTTAGTAGCTCTTGTATCACAACCATGACTTCTTCCTCACGTTCAGGAAAAACATCACTACTTTTTATCACAGAGATCTGCTCAGAGAGGCGATTTATTACATCTATATCATCAGAACTAAGCACGCCTAGACCTCTAAGAAGGATCCACGAATAGCATAGAGCAATTAACTTGTCCCTAGATTGGCTTACTTGTCGATAAAATGCCCCTTTACTAATAGTAAACTGCGAGTCTGCAAGGTTCTTACGTTTTAAAATAATTTCAATTTGTCTCTCAGTAAATAATGATTTTTTTATAATTTGTCTAATAATATTACTAAAATTATCATCAGAGGGTTTGCTCATAGCTATACAAATCTGTATAACTTTATTCAATTAAACTTTTAATCAATAGATATTCAACCATTGCATATGCAAAAGACAGAAGACTATCTTCATGCTACTAGAAAGAAAAAGGGAACATTACTCTTTGTATTGATCGATTCTGAAAACTCTGCAGGACATTTAGCTTCTACTCTAGCAATGGAGGCTGAAAAGAATGGCGCATCTGCAGTTCTAGTTGGTGGTTCATCAGCTACTGATCAACTCACCATGACTGAGACAGTAGCTAGTATCAAAAAAGCAGTCAAAATTCCTGTAATTCTCTTTCCTGGAAATGTTACAGGTGTAGTTCCTGGTGCAGATGCAATACTTTTTAGCTCGCTTTTGAACTCGGATAATCCATACTTTATCTCACAGGCACAAGCCTTGGGGGCACCAAGTGTTCTAAAATTTGGCCTTGAAGCACTTCCTACAGCCTATATCATTATTGGTGAAGGAACCACCGTTTGGCATGTTGGTTCAGTAAGAACAATTCCATTTGACAAGCCAAGTTTAGCAGTCATGTATGCTCTCTCTGCTCAATTCATGGGAATGCGATTTGTATATCTTGAAGCAGGCTCTGGAGCCAAATCTAATGTAAAACCTGAGATGGTTGCAGCTGTAAGGAAGCTTTTCAAAGGATTTCTAATTGTAGGGGGAGGCATTCGTAGCCCAGAAACTGCTGAAGAGATTGCTAAGGCAGGTGCAGACGCTATAGTAATTGGTACTTTAATTGAGAAGGGGGGAAGTTTTAAGACCATTTCCGATATCGTAAAAGCCATCCAATTTGTAAGGAAATAACATGTCAGAGAACCTAGCATTGAGACTCAAAGAAGTCCCAATGCCTCAATACTATTTTGATTATTATACCAAAATATCCGAAGAAGTTTTTACTATTTTTGAACAAGCTGCTTCTGCCAAGGCAACACTTGCAGATTCTTCTGGGATGGTAGAACCAAAGATTGCTTTTGATCTTGCAGACCGCGTATCCAAAATGCACGACATTGATGTAACTGATAATCTACGAGCTCTTATTCAAAATACTCCAAAAGAATTAGCCGCTCTAAAACTTGCAGAGGATATAGCACAGGGCAAGTATTCTGGACCAGATACTGATCTTCAGACAAAACTTGACCTTGCTGTACGTGTGGCTCTAGCTATCGTTACCGAAGGAGTTACCATTGCTCCTCTTCAGGGAATAAGCGAGGTTAAGATCAAAAAAAATTCAGACGGTTCTGAATATCTCTCGGTATCATTTGCAGGTCCTATCAGGTCAGCAGGAGGTACAGAAGCAGCTGCTACAATGTTAATTGCAGATCATGTACGAAAGATAGCTGGACTTGGAAAATATCAAGCAAATTCGTTTGATGATGAGACTGGACGATTTGTAGAGGAATTAAGGGTATACGAAAGAGAAGTTGGAAGTTTTCAATTTCATGTTCCTGATCAAGATGTGGTTAGTGTCATCTCAAATCTTCCAGTTGAACTTGATGGTGTAGATACTGACCTTGTAGAAATTGTAAGTCATAGAAACATGGTAAGAATAGGTACCAATAGAGTAAGAGGAGGAGCACTTCGTGTACTAAACGACGGTCTTATTGGCAGATCTCGTAAACTGCTCAAACTTATAGAATTATACAAACTTGATGGTTGGGACTGGCTCAAGGATTTGAAGGGAGCAATCCAGACAGGTGACGCAGATGCAGCAGCTCATCGAATGAGGGAAGTGATTACAGGAAGATCCGTTCTTTCCATGCCTAAGAAACTTGGTGGATTTAGGTTAAGATATGGTCGCTCATGTAATACAGGATTTGCCTCAATTGGCATTCATCCCGTAGTTGCAGAGATATTGGATCATGCCATAGCTGTTGGAACCCAGATTAAAATTGATGTTCCTGGAAAAGCCTCTACTGTAGCTTTTGTAGATTCTATTGATACACCAATTGTTAGACTAACTAACGGTGATGTTGTAAAAATTAAAGATACTGCTCATGGAATTCATCTTAAACCACAGATTGCAAAGATTTTGCATCTTGGTGACATTTTGATTAGCTATGGAGATTTTCTAGAAAATAATGCAGAGCTTGTACCAACTGGATATGTAGAAGAATTTTGGGCTCAAGAACTACTAGACAAAGTAACAAAATATGAACCAAATGATACTGAACTTTTAAGCTATGTAAACAAGATACCAGATCTGGAAGAAGCATTTAGAATATCATTGAATTTTGGCATTGGTCTTCATCCTCAATATCTCTATTATTGGGATCAAATTACAATTGAAGAATTTGAAAAAATTCTAAAACCCCAGAAAGTTGAATCGGACCTTATCATTTATCCCATTAATGCAAAAGATATTCTAGAAAAACTTGGTGTTCCACATGAAGTTGCAGATGACACTCTTCTTCTAAAAAATATAGAAGCCAAGATATTCTTCTATTTGTTATTTAGAAAGCCAATTCAACTTGAAAGAGATCTTACTGTTCCTCAAATCATAACTCAATCATCTGGAATACGAATTCCAAATAAATTCTCAACGTCTATTGGAGTAAGAGTTGGAAGACCTGAGAAAGCTGCATTAAGAAAGATGAAACCTCCAGTTCATACTTTATTTCCAGTTGGAAATAAGGGCGGGGCATCACGCGATTTGCTAAAGGCAGCAAAACAGCCAGACTTTTACTGCAATATCTACAATAGATTTTGTAAAAATTGCAACGTTCCTACTATTAGCATAGCATGTCCCAAATGTAAAACAAAAACAAGCACTATTTTCATATGTAAAAAATGTAGAGATGAACTTGATACCAATTATTGTGCAAAATGTAAATCACGAGCATATGGTCATTCATACCGTTCATTTCCTCTCAAAGATCTCTTGATTGCTGCCCAAGAGAGAACTGGATTTAGAGCTCAAGAGCCATTCAAAGGTGTAAAGGAGCTCATAAATCAAGACAGGGTACCTGAACCACTTGAAAAGGGTCTGATAAGGCAAAGTCTTGGACTAAATGTCTTCAAAGATGGGACAATTAGATTTGATACAACAAACGCTCCTCTATCACACTTCAAATCTTCCTGGATTGGAACCACTCCGCAAAGACTAGTAGAATTGGGATATACTCATGATACCAACGGAAATCCACTTGAAAGATCTGATCAACTTGTTGAACTTAGAGTACAAGATGTTGTAATTCCAAAAGAATGTGGAGATAGTCTTGTTTTTGTCTGTCAATACATAGATAGAGAACTTTCAAAGCTTTTTGAGCGTCTACCATTTTACAATGTTAAAAGTACTGATGATCTAGTAGGACATCTCATCATTGGTCTTGCACCACATACATCAGTTGGCATAGTGGGTAGAATAATTGGATATACCAATACCCAAGTGTGTCTTGGAACTGCAGTATGGCATTCTGCTAAAAGACGTGATGCTGATGGTGATGCAGATTCTATCATGTTATTAATGGATAGTCTACTTAATTTCTCAAGATTATTCTTATCTGATAGGATAGGTGGACTGATGGATGCACCATTACTTGTTCAACCTATTGTAATTCCTCAAGAAGTGCAAAGACAGGCTCATAACTTTGAAGTAGTAAAAGCATATCCACTTTCATTCTTTGAAGCTACTCTTAGAAAAGATAAAGCAAGCGAGATCAAAGACGTCGAGATACTAAAATCAAGATTAGAGACAGAAAAACAATTTCTTGGACATGATTTTACACATTCTACTTCTACCTTGACTACATCAAAATCAAGAAGTGCCTACTCTACACTTGGGTCATTACTTGAAAAACTTGACATGCAGATTAGAACTGCAGATATCATAAATGCAGTTGATCCAAGTGAGGTAGTATCAATGGTGATGACCACTCACCTACTTCCTGATATCATGGGCAACCTTCGAGCTTATTCTGGCCAATCTTTTCGATGTACTGCTTGTGGTGCAAGCTACCGAAGAATTCCACTTGCTGCAAAATGCCTTGAATGTGGACATAAGCTAATTCAGACCATGACTAGGCCATCTGTACAAAAATATCTAAAGCTTGCAAAAAGAATGCTCAATAAATACACGATTTCACCATATCTTCGAGGAAGGGTACTTTCTCTCTTAGACGAATTAGAACTAGTCTTTGGTAAAGAAGAAAGCAATCAATCTATTCTTACAGATTTTGCCTAACGAATTTTTATGTAATCATAGCCGCCATGCTTGCTTTCAAAGCAATAACGAACTTTCTGAAAGTCTTTTCTAAATTTCTTGACCTGTGTTGCTATCTTTTTCTTGTCTTTTTTATCTATTACAACCTTTTTGATAAATTCGGCAACTTCTTCCATATCTGATTCTTTCATACCAAGACGCGTCAGCTCTGCAACACCAAGTCTCATTCCACCTGGATGGAAGTAATTGCGTCCAGCTTTGATATCTCCTGGTATGAGTTGCCTGTTTACGATAATGTTTGCTTTTTCAAGATCTGCCTCAATTGTTCCACCATCACCAAATGAAAGTACATTTACTACTATCTGGTGAGATTTTGTAAATCCACGTTTTTCGCCAAGTACTGAAAAACCAAATGAGTGAAGAGCCTCTGCAAGCGCTTTTGCATTCTTAATTACCTGTACTGCATATTTTTTACCAAATTCTAACATCTCTGCATAAGCAATGGCCTTTCCTGCCATGTGATGTAGGTGATGATTACTAGTCATTCCTGGAAATGTTGCCTTTTTAATACTTTCACCATATTTTTCAAATGAGCAAATCATTCCACCCTGTGGACCAAACAAAGTCTTATGTGTACTCATTGTCATTGCATCTGCTCCTTCTCTTAGAGGATCTTGGAATTGTCCACCTGCAATAAGACCTGCAACATGTGCACCATCATAATTGACAAACATATTATAGCCTTTTAGAAAATCTGCAAGTTCTTTTACTGGGTGTGGAAACAAAAAGACTGAACCGCCAAACATTGCTAATTTAGGAATTCTTCCAGCCTTTTCAAGTTCTTGTACTTTTTGTTTTGTCTTGTCAACATCAATTGTCATCTCTTCAACATCAAATGGATAGAACTCAATGTCTAATCCATGAACAAGACCTGCAGTACCTGAATGTTCTTTCTTACCATGGGATATGTGACCACCTGATGGAATTGAGGGAGCAAGCATTACATCTCCTGGATTTGAAAATGCTGAATAGATGGCTAGATTTGCAACAACACCTGAAATTGGTCTTACATCAACAAATTCTGCCTTGAATAGTTTTTTTGCTAATTCCATGCACTTGAATTCTACTTTATCAATGTAGGTACAGCCAGCATAAACTCGTTCACCTGGCCAACCTTCTGCATATCTGTTAGCAAAGTCAGAAACTGTTGCCTCACGGACTGCGGGACTTGTAACATTCTCACTTGCAATTAGAGGAATAGAATCTGCAAACCATTGATTATGAGTCTTGAGCAAAGAAAGTACTTCGTCGTAAGATGATCGTGGTGAAGAACGAGACATGTCTAGTTTAAACATTTTTCCTAATTTAAAAACATCGTTCAAAATTGGTTGAAAATTATCTATTTCAAGTGTAAATGCTTTTGATCTACATAAGACATAATAAGGGAAAATCGACCTCTTGCAAATATGTCTATTCAATCTTCTGCTGGCGGTATACCAGTTATTATTCTAAAAGACGGTGCTCAACAAACCAAAGGTCGTGACGCTCAGAAGAACAATATTGCTGCAGCAAAACTGATTGCTGAAATTGTTCATTCAAGTCTTGGCCCACGAGGAATGGATAAAATGCTTGTTGATTCCTTAGGTGATGTTACAATTACAAATGATGGTGCTACTATTCTAAAAGAAATTGATGTACAACACCCAGCTGCAAAAATGCTTGTTGAGATCTCAAAAGCAACTGATAATGAAGTAGGTGACGGAACAACCTCCGCTGTAGTTCTTGCAGGTGCGTTATTAGAAAATGCCGAGTCTTTAATTTTACAAGATGTACATCCAACAATTGTCGTTGATGGTTATAGAAAAGCTGCCCAAAAAGCAGTAGAACTCTTAGAAAAGATTGCTGATAAAGTATCTCCAACTGATAAAGACGTACTTGAAAGAATCGCAAGAACATCAATGCAGACAAAACTTGTTAGAAGAGATTCTGCAAATCTAGCTGATATGATTGTAAAATCTGTACTTGCAGTTGCTGAGAAAAAAGAAGTTGGTTATCTAGTCGATATTGATGATATTAAAGTAGAAAAGAAAGCTGGTGGTTCTATCAAGGACTCTTCTCTTACCAAAGGAATAATCCTTGACAAGGAAGTTGTTCACAGTGGAATGCCAAAGAGAATTGACAATGCAAAGATTGCACTAGTCAATAACGCACTTGAGATAGACAAAACCGAGTTTGATGCCAAGATAAACATCACAAATCCACAACAGATGAAATCATTTCTTGATGAAGAACAAAGAATGATCAAAAGTATGGTAGACAAGGTAATTGCTTCAGGTGCAAATGTTTTGTTTTGCCAGAAAGGAATTGATGATATGGCGCAACATTATCTTGCAAAAGCAGGAATACTTACAGTAAGAAGAATTAAAGAAAGTGATATGACAAAACTTGCAAAAGCAACTGGAGCTAGAATGATAAGCAATCTTGATGATCTATTTGAAAAAGATCTTGGTTCTGCTGAAATAGTGGAAGAAAGAAAAATAGAAACTGATAAATGGACTTTCATTGAAGGCTGCAAACATCCAAAAGCAGTCACTCTTCTTCTAAGAGCCGGTTCTCAACGAGTAGTTGATGAAGTAGAAAGGTCAGTTCATGACGCATTAATGGTTGTAAAAGATGTAATGGAAAAACCATTCATAGTAGCAGGTGGAGGCGCTCCAGAAACTTATGCTGCAACAAAATTACGAGAGTGGGCAAAAACACTTGAAGGCAGAGAACAACTTGCAGTAGAAAAATTTGCAGATTCTTTAGAAGTAATTCCAATTACACTTGCTGAGAATGCTGGAATGGATCCAATTGATACATTGGCATCATTACGTTCAAAACAACTCAAAGGAAACAAATGGACAGGTATTGATGTTATGAAAGGTCAAGTTGCAAGTATGCATACTACTGATATCTTTGAACCACTTTCTGTCAAGATCCAAATAATTACATGCGCAACTGAATCTGCATGTATGATATTAAGAATCGATGATGTTATTGCCACTGCAAAATCTGCAGGACCACCGCCAGGAGCTGAAGGCATGGGAGGAATGGGTGGTATGGGAGGCATGGGCGGAATGGGTGGTGGTATGGGCGGAATGCCACCAATGGATATGTAATTAAAAAGTCCACATTTCTCTCAAAGGTTTATTTGACTATTCTAGATAGGAATTCTATGCAGTTAGGTGGAACTAAAATTCTAGCCGGTGCAAAATATGTTTATCTGGTAGCATTCTTTGCATTGCTTTCTGGAATGTTCTATCCTATAATCACTCACAGCAGCTGGGATATTGTAATTGTAGGAACTTTAATTCTCTTTGTAGGTCTTGCAGGAACTGTTTCTATCTATAAAGCAGCTACTGCTGAAAAGCACAAGAAAGCCTATCTCATTATAGGTTTGGTTATAACTTCACTTGCATTGTTCCTTGTGTACGGTGCAATAGGAAAAGTCTAGATATCAAAATAAAGATAGAATTCATGTGGATGAGGTCTTATTGAAACCTCATGATCATCTGCTCTTTCTACCTCAATTAGTTTATCAAGCGTTTCATTTGAGAAAACTGGTGAGAGGAACTTTCTATCACCCTCTAATTCATCAAGCGCTTCTCCCAGAGTTGCAGGTAAATCTCTGATTCCTTTTGCAATTCGTTGGGCCTTAGTCATCTTGTAGATGTCTTCGTAAACTGGATCTCCAGGATCCATCTTCTTTTTGATCCCATCTAATCCTGCTGCTTGAACTGCCGCAAATACTAGATATGGGTTAGATGATGGATCAGGAGCTCTGAATTCAATTCTCTTAATCTTGGCATAATTTTCTCCCCTGAAATGGGAAGGAATTCTAATTATTGCAGATCTATTGCTTGCACTCCATGCAATATACACTGGAGCTTCATAACCTGGAACTAATCTGTGATAAGAGTTTGTTGTAGGTGCAACAATTGCAGACAATGCTCTTGCATGATTCATAATTCCCCCACAATAGTATCTTGCTATTTGACTGACTTCTTCTTTGTCATCTTTATCAAAGAACATATTCTTATCACCTTTCCACAAGCTGACATTAGTATGCATTCCAGAACCTGCATCCATTGAGATTGGCTTTGGCATCATGGTTGCAACTTTATCATACTTTTTGGCAATGTTTCTAATAACATACTTGTAAGTCTGAGCACCATCTGCAGAATTAGTTAGAGTATCATATCTGATATCAATCTCACATTGTCCTGCAGTAGCTACTTCATGATGATGATTGTCACATAAAACTCCAAAATATTCGTTCAAGCACTCGACACAATCATTTCTAAATTCTGTTAAAGTATCAGATGGTGTACTTGGATAGTATCCTTTCTTCAATGCCATTGGGTATCCTTTTCCATCTTGGCTCCACGGTGCCTCTTTGGATTCTATTGAATATGATTGGCCTTTGTAAGGAGTAAGTACATCCCAGTTAATTTTATCAAATACAAAAAATTCTACCTCTGGACCCCAGTAACTATTGTCAAATCCTTGAGTTTTTAGATATTTTTCTGTCTTTTGAGCAATACCTCTTGGGTCAGATTCTAGTCTACCTTTATTTCTACTCCGGTATACATCACAAATCAATCTGGCCGTCTTTGAATTCTCCAACCAGGGAATTATTGCAAAAGTACTAGGATCCGGTTTTAAGACCATATCCGAGTCTTCTATTGATGCAAATCCTACAATTGAAGAACCATCTAGTTTTGGAAGCCCATCTTGCATTTGTTGAGGGGTAAATAAATTTGCAGAAATTGTGGTATGATGGAATCTACCTCTAAGACCTGTAAATTGTAAATCTATGAATTTTATCTGATCATGCTTTATTTTTGAGAAAACATCTTCAGCAGAATAAGAAACTGGTACCGGTTCTCCACCAATCACTTTATATGGCAATTTTGCACCTTGATCATAACACAAAGGGGTCTATGATTTAAGTATTGTTGGATATGGAAATGTCAGAAATAAAAATTGATGTAAATTCATTGTATGCAATTCTTCTTCGCGAAGTGGAAAACGATTCAGTTCAGGAGGTAGATCCTAATCTGTATCATAACATTGCAGAATTTCTTGGTGACCTAAAAAATCATGATTATGACGGAATAGAATCAAAGATTACTGAATCATTAGTAAAAATGATAACAGAAATGACTTCGATTCTTTTGAAGATCAGAATTGAAAAGGCAACATCTCTGGATGAAATTGATTATTCAAATTTACTTGATGAAGAGAGATTCATTTTAGATTCTGAAGATGAACTACGACAAAGAAAGGATACTATTCTCTCTGCAACATTAAATGGAAGATTAAAGCTTCTTGAGACAGTAGGACAAAATCACAGAGCTAGATCAATTGTAATTCGATTTCTCAAACCAATAGATCAGATAATGGGTACAGATTTGCAGACATACGGACCATTTGAATCAGAAGATGTTGCTACTTTACCATTTGAGAATGCACGCTCGTTAATTGAAAAGAAAGTAGCAGTAAAGGTAAGCTGGGAAGACTAGAAATTAGACAACTTTCTATTGTGATATATCATGCATAACGGAATAGATCTCGATGTATACTTTCTAATTATATTGTATCCTATTGCTGGATTATTTATAATAGAAATGATCTGGAGGGGAATCAAGATCATCCCAAATTGGATAAAACTCTTAACTCAGGCCGTGATGTGTGTAGGTTTTGGAATAGCATATCTTACAATGACTGTTGCTCATTGGCTAACAGCTGGGGTATTACTTGCCTTGGCATTTGCTCTGTTTTATCAGGCAAAACTTTCAAAACTTAATCCTAAGAAAGTAATGTATTAACTAAATTTACCAAAAATTCGCTTAATGAAACTCTGCCTACCAATTCCTTTTGTTCTTTGAATCTTTTTTTCTCCAAATTTCTTTGCTCTTATTTGGAATAACTTTACACATCTATGATCTTCTGGTAACCTATGTTCTGCACAAAACTTGTCTTTACAATAATTGCATTCAAAAGGTAAATCTTGTTTTTTTCCACAATAGGCGCAGTCAAATTGTTCCATGATTATAATTGATTAAGATACTAAATTAGTGTTCGTAAGAAAAATTACTTTCATAATGAGATATCAATTAACAAAACTTATTTACGCAAGACAGCAAGATGAAAAATAGTTTTCAATATGATAAAAGGTCATGTAGCTGTAATAACGGGTGCTAGTAGCGGAATAGGATATGCTACTGCTCTTGCTATAGCAAAAGCAGGTGCAAAAGTTGTAGTTGGCGCTAGAAGAACTGAGAAATTAGAACAACTCAAAAAAGATATTGAGAAAATTGGAGGAGAATGCATTACAGTTTCATGTGATGTAACAAAACGCATTGATTGTGAAAATTTGATTAATGCTGCTATAAAAAAATGGAATAAGGTAGATATTCTAGTAAATAATGCGGGACTAATGCCTCTGAGTTTTGTAAAGAATCTCAAAGTAGATGAATGGGAACAAATGATTGATGTAAACATTAAAGGAGTAATGTATTGCACTTCATCTGCAATCCCTCATATGATCAAGCAAAACTCTGGTCATATTGTAAACATTTCATCGATTGCTGGAAAAGTAGTTTTTCCTGCAGGTAGTGTTTATTGTGCAACTAAATTTGCAGTATGGGCTTTTAGCGAAGGACTTAGACAAGAACTATCTGTTAGAAACAACATTCGAGTTACAACAATAGAACCAGGAATAGTAGATACTGAACTTACAAATACTATTACTGACAAATCTCTTGAATCATTTGTGACACACTCAAAAGCAATTCAATCTCTTAAAGCTGAAGATATTGCAAATTCTATAATGTTTGCACTTGAATCTCCTCCTCACATGAATGTAAATGAAATTGCAATTAGACCTACTACACAAGAAAAGTAGTTTTGATACATTACCATGAGACCAATTAATGTTATAATTCTAGGAGGAGGCTTTGGAGGTCTTGCTGCAGCAAACGAATTACGAGAGAATATTCCTCAAGATGTACGAATTATAATAATTGATAGAAAAGACTGGTTCATGATGGACCTTGTGAAACTTTGGATAATTAATGGTACAAGAGAATTTGAATTATCTAAAAGGCCACTAGAGAGTGTCACAAAGAAAGGTATTGAGTTTGTAAATGAAGATGTAATGAAGATAGATCCAATTGGAAAATTAATCCGAACAAAATATAGACAATTTCATTATGATTTCTTGATAATAGCACTAGGTGTTGAACTTGCACCAGAGAAAATTCCAGGTCTTAAAGAAAACAGTCTCATTCTTTATGATATCAATGATGTCCCAAAAATTAGAGATACCCTAAGACAAATGAAATCAGGCAAGATTGCAATTGCAATTACTGGTCTTCCATACAAGTGTCCCCCTGCTCCATTTGAAGCTGCTCTTCTGATCAGGTCTGTTCTTGAAGAAACAGGAGCAAGTGATTCTGTTACAATTGATTTCTACAGCCCAACACCAATTACACTTCCTGCAGGAGGACCACAGGTAAGCGAAGAAATATTTCAAATCCTAAAATCCAAAAAGATAGAGTTTCATGGAAATCACAAAACCGTAGCGGTTGAACCTAATAAAATAAAATTTGAAAATTCTGAGACAAGTTTTGATGTTTTGATTGCTGTTCCTCCCCATAAGGTTCCCTCAGTTGTAATAGAATCTGGCTTTGCAGAAAATGGAAAGTTTGTAGAGGTGACTAAAACTTGCGAAACAAAATATGAACGTGTATACGCAATAGGAGATGTAAATCAAATAATGGTAACAGACAAGATTGCAGTGCCAAAAGCAGGAATTTTTGCTGAAGCAGAAGGAGTAACAGTTGCAAGAAACATCATTTCACAAATACAAAATGAATTGGAACGTGCAATCTTTGATGGAAAGGGGGGATGCTTTTTGGAAACTGGAAAAGGAACTGCTGGATATCTTCAAGTTGATATGTTTGCAACTCCAGATCCACTAACCCAATTACAATCTTCATCAACAGAACACTTTTCAGAAAAAGAAAAGTTTGAGCAAGAAAGATTGAAAAAATGGCTTTAGATTTTCAATTTCAAAATTCTTTACTACAATTCAATCCCACAATTTAATAATTTCAACAATAGCCAGCACCTTGAGGGGCCGTAGTCTAGCTTGGTATGATACTAGCCTGGGGTGCTAGAGGTCGCCGGTTCAAGTCCGGCCGGCCCCACCATGAGACAAATCATGAGATTTTGTCATTATTTACAATCTACTTACTAATGTCAATTTGTCAAGCCATTTTTTGTAGAATTATACATGTAACTAGTCATGGGTAAAAGAAAATTCACTATTGACCTTGGTGATGAGAAAATTGAGGTAGAAGGACATCAACACAAAAATGTTGCAATCAAATATCTCATGAAGCGACGAAGATCTCTTCTTATGACAAGAGACAAAGAAAAGGTAGAGAAACTCTTTGAAGCTGTACCAAAAACAATTTCAATAGTGGGTGGTCACCTGATTAAATCTTACAAGATAAACTGGGAAAGAGAAGGAACAACAGAATTTGAAGGTTCTAGATTTGTCTTTACCTTAACTGATCTACCCGACAAATCTGTACAAATAGTTGCAAATTAATTTCCCATTTGAGCCTTTTTTGAATTAGAATTTTTTTACAATGTAGATTTTATACTTGAAGCATAACTTGGAAATCCCAATACATCCTGATACGCTTTCGGAATCATCTGTTTTGATTGCATCAAAAGATCACTTGCAGCAGAGTCAAGAACATATGTAACAGCCCAATCCTCTTCGCTTCGTATAGATCGTCCAAAGCCCTGTAGCAACTTTGTTAATGTCTGAGACTTGTACCATAAGGGAAATTTTTGCATCTTAATCTTAGTTCGTTTCTCACTTAGATTTGGGTATGGCACTTTTGCTATTATCTGAAACCTGGACAAGTCATCTTTTAAATCAACTCCTTCCCACAACGATGATGAAAGCAATACTCCGTCTTCATCAAAAGAATGTTCTTGTAATATCTCATCTTGGGTCATTCCATTCTCATTTCTACTGTGACAGATTCTAATTCGATGCCTATTTTTCTCAGAAAGATTGTTTTTTATATCAAAACATCTCTTCTCTGAAGAAGTAAGTATCAATCCTCTTTCATCAGCATGTTGTGACATGATATCATCAATTTTTTTAATGACAGCAAGTTCATCATCTTTACTTGCAGAATAACTCAGTTTTTTTGTATTAAGAAAATTAATTCTTCTTTTGTCTGGAGCAAAGGGAGATCTTGGAGTGTCTACAAATCCAACCTCTGATGGTTCAAGTCCAGCATTTTCACAAAAACTAGCCTTGTCTATTGTAGCTGACATGAATACTTGATGCTCTATGTCAAAGAAAGTCTTGACATATTTTGAAATGTCCAGCGGTTTAATTGAAACTGACCTGAAATTTCCTCTTTCATCGTTGAAGGGATCATTTACCACAAAATTATTCTTGTTTGAAAATATTTCTGCATGAGAATTTGCCATCTTTTCATATCTAGATTCTAACTTGGAAAGCAAAACATAATCAGGGTTTAGCATAAACGATCTACTTTCCTGCAAATCAAGGATTTGTTTTGAGTATGATCTTGCTAAATCATCAAGCAACTGTATTATCATGCCGATGTCTCCTAGATCGTATGTTTTTACATCTATGCCGCACTCGGAAAGATATCCATTATAGATATCAACTCCTATGAACTGAATTATCTGGTCTTCTACTTTATGAGCTTCATCAAAAATTGCTATTGGTTTTGAGACATATTCAGCATAGGCTTTTCTATTGAACTTCATCAGTTGAAAATATGATGCATAATTCCAGATTGAATGGGGCGAAGTTAATGCACGATATTTTTGTTCATAATAATGACAAAACTCCTTGGTGATATCCTCTGGTTCCCCAAGTTTTGGCTTGAAGCTGCAAACCTCCTTGACTTTTTTTCCATTCTTCATTGTTGTTTCTTCACAAAGACCCTTTTCACAAGTGAGACCTTTCTGAATTGCGCTTTTTGTATCTGATTTGTCCATTGATTCCTGATCCATTAGTTTCAGGCAAGCAAAATTTGATTTTCCCTTTACAGGCATTAGAAATTTTAGGTCTTTAGAATACTGATCTTGTAATTGTTTAGAAGCAGTAACTATGAAGGAACTACCATAATATCTTGCCAGGGTTGCCGCAATCAAAGATTTTCCAACTCCAGTTGGCGCTGACAGGATGATTGTCTTGAATCCTGACTTGAGTTGTTGTTCTATTCCTTGCAAGATCTCTCTTTGTATTTCTCTTGGTTTGAATTCCTCTGGAAAGTGTTCAAGAACTGTAGTCATATTAATTCAGGTTGATAAAACATTGAAGGAACAATACTTAATCGCTTGTTTTGACAAATAACCTAACAATTGGTAAAAACTTTGTCAGTTTGATAGATTATAATTTTAATTCTATCTGATTAAACAGTGATATCATAATTTTATCTCATAAATAATCATCCAATTTTATTGAACTTTTGCTGACTCTTCCAGAGATACCAAGTTGCAATAGTTCTATATGGTTTCCATCTCTCTCCTAATTTTTCAACCTCTTTTGGTTTTGGAATCTCAGACAAAGAAAATAATATTTGAACTCCTTTTCTCAAACCAAGATCATCAACAGGAAAAACATCCTGTCTTCCCAAGGAAAAAATGAGAAATATCTCAGCTGTCCATCTACCTATTCCCTTAACCTGAGTTAGATGAGTAATTACGTCCTCATCATTCATTTTTGAAAGCGATTTCATGTTTAATTTCCCTTCTTCTACATGTCTTGCTAAATCCTTTAGATATTCGATCTTCATACCTGAAAGACCAACTGTACGAAGCTTTGATTTTCTTGTAGAGAGAACTTCAGATGCTGTTGGGAATTTTGGATATAGTTTTTTGAATCTCTTAAAAATTGCTTCTGCTGCACTAGTTGCAATCTGTTGAGAGATTATGGATTCTATAAGGGTAGAAAAATGGTGATTTTTTTGCTTCAATTTGTAATTGCCAACACTATCGATAATGACAGCTAATTGTGGATCCTTTTGAAGAAATTCTACTGCATCCTCAATTGTCATACTAGCTTGGCTCTGGATGTATAGTGACTATGGCATTTTTTATCTGATTTTTTATTTTGCCTTCTATCTCTGAGACTATATCATGAACTTCCTCAATTGTAAGATCTTTTTCAAATGAACAATCAATATCAATCTTGAATATATCCTGTAGATGTAATGTTATTACTCGACCAACTTTTTTTACTTTGGGATATTCTTTTATTATATTGGTAACTTGTTCTTCTATTGTAATATCTTCAATAGGAATGCTATTTGGAATTGAAACATATGGTTCAAGATGAATAGTAATGTGATTGACATTTGCAACCGCTTTCTTTATTTGAGATTCTATTTCATCGGATACACCATGGGCATCTTCAAGTGACATGTTTCTGTCAACCATTACATGCAAGCTTATGAAGATCCCATTTTCTGCAGAAAAAGAGTTTACATTATGAATTCCTTTTACTCCCTTTACTGAAGTTGAAACATTATTTATGATATAATCTGCAGGTACATCTTTCCAAGTTGGCTTGAAGTTAATAGTTACGTTAGAATTTGCAATAGCATTTTTGATATTCTTTTCCACATTAGCACTAATTTTATGCGCTTCTTCAAAACTAGAAGCAGCACTTAGTGATATTGTAATTTCTGTAAAGATATCACTACCTGATCTGCGTATCTGAACAGATTCTGTCCTCATTACTCCAGCTGTATTGTTTACAATGTCATGTACTCTTCTGACCATATTTGCAGGAACGGCATCTGTTAGTTCAAGACCGCTCTTGTGAATTAGCTTCAAACTCAATGTAGCAAGCAAAGCTCCCAAAATTAATGCTGCAATATAGTCTCCTTGGTAAAATCCCATGATTACAAATACAATTCCAACCAAGGCAACAGAAGTGGCACCCATATCCATGAGGGCATGATAAAGGTCTACTCTGAGCGAAGAACCCTCTATTTTCTCAAGAGCTCTTCTTAGAATTACTATCCTAAAGAAGATAGATCCTAGAGTATAGGCTGCTGCTATGATTGCAAGAACTCCTGGCAAAACCTCTGGCTTTGGTTCCTGGAATCTTGATATTGACTCATAAATGAAAAACGATGAAATAATGAGAATTATGATTCCTGCAACAAAACTTCCCATTGTCTCAATTTTTCCATGACCGTAAGTGTGCTCCCTATCTGGTGGTTTTGTAGACCATTTTGCAGCAACAAGCAAAATCACAGTTACAATAGAATCCAATATCGCATGAACACTATCTGTGATAAGGGCTAGACTGTTAGAATAAATTCCAATCAAAAATTCTACTGCAAAAGCAGAAAGTATTACTAAAAGAGAAATCTTTAGTGCATTTGTCTTGATGTCTTGTAAACTCAACTCTTGTCTAACCCCAGCATCTTTAAGATTTGATCAAAATTCTCTCTTGACTGTTCATGCTTGTATTTTTTTAGAGGGTCTATCAATTTTTTCTTGTTTGGTATTTTTATAATATTTTTAACAACACTTGAAAGAGCAGATCCTATGAATATAGATTGAGTGGCTGATGTAACGTTTGAAGTTCTTCTATTTGTACTCCCACTTTCAAAATCAATTATGCATGGAGATTCTCCTACAATTACATGTTTGTGGATGTAGCTCAGCTCTCCATGATCAAGATGAATTGTATCCAAAGTATGGCAATCTTCTAGAACTTGTCTTACAATTGACTTTAGCTTTGCGGCACTACCCCTACCCTTTAGCTCTCTAACCCAATCAGTTATTTTCTGACCCACTACATAATCCATAATTATGAAATTCTTGCTGCTATCTATCAGCTTTGGACCTACGTTTACTTTGTTTGCAAGCTTTAGAAGTTTTGCTTCACTCTTCATTTCTGACCTGCTAGAATCTATTCTACGAATCTTCAGAGCTACATCTTTCTTGTGCAATTTTGACAAGACTACAACTCCCACGTAGCCTTTGCCTAAGACATGAATATTATTTAGAATCGTCTCACCTTGAAATGATACTGCTGTAACTCCAAGTTTTTTAAGCTCGGCATGTCTCTTTGTAAGTTCGCCCTTTGTAGCCTTTGGATATCCTAAGATGAGAGAATATGGTTCTTTGACAAGCTTACTTATTGGAACCAAAGATGAGTTCATTGGTAGAGGTTAACTCAGCCAGAGCCTTTTTAATGGATTTGCTTGTCACCTGATGACCCTCTAGTACCTTAAAGCCACGCTTCATGTCTGGAATTATTCCGTTTGGAATACCAGCTTTTGAGAGATTCTTCTTTAAAAGAGACTGCAAGAATTTTTTTGCGTCATAAAACTCTCTTTCTTGCAACGACAAAATCCTTCCATTATCATCAATCCATGTTAACTTGTTCTTGGAATTTCGCAAAATAAAGCTCTCTGATTCTGATCTTCTAAATACATCAGGACCATTCTTAACCATGGATTTTTCAATTACTGGTGAATGTAATAGGAAAAGCATTGCAGCCTCTGATTTTTCATCTGTTATGGCACTCTTGCGTAATACTTGAAATCCTCCAAGCTCAAGCTGACCTGAAAGAGCTGTTGCTCCTCTTTTTGCTTGGCCCCAAATTATATCTGGGCTTCTATGTTTATAATCAAACTTGACAACTATGATATTTTTTAGATTCTTTGTGTTTGGAAATGATTTTTTTCCATTGAAAAATACCAGTGATGGTTTTTTTAGATAAGCCCTTGCAGCAAGTATGAATCTTCCAAAATTTTGCGCAGAAATTGCTGTACCTAGATTTCTGTTACTATCAATGGGATCTATCAATATCAGGGCAGTTTCAAATTTCTTTGTGGGACTTCCTATTATTTGTCCTTCAGTAAAGTTTGCTGCTGCCTCTAGAACCTTAATGAAACTACCATAATGATAAATCAAAACCTCTGCAACATATCCTCCAAATCCTTCCGTGGCTATTTCTGCACCATAGATATCTACTCCTATTAGAAACTTTTTGAGTAGCCTTACCTCGTTCTTTTTTTCATCATCTAATTTTTCAAGTATGAATTTGGTGTGAAAAGAAGATCTATCTGCGGCACTCTTCCATTGTCCATTTTCTACGTCATAACAAGGAACAACGTTTACTTTGGTATTTTCTGCTTCTGCCTCAACGTACGGATGTTCAGAATATCTTACATATGGTTTGTATTTTTTCATGGAATCAAAACCAATCTTTCTGCCAATTTCTTCAAACTGCTTTTCTTCTATTTCTTTTTTCATTTTAACAAAAATATCAAGATCCAATTTGCCTTTGAGCCATGTTCCCTTTGCATATGACCCACCAAGCTCAACCAGAGTAACCTCTGGATATTTTGCAGCTTCTTTCTTTACAAGTTCGACTAGATTATTTGAAAGCACTTGCATTTTCTCTTTTTCTTGTTTTGTGGGAATTGATGCATTCCTAGCTTGTTCCAAAATGTTTCTCATTTTGCTAAAATCACCTGTAAATCAGAGTATATGGGGCCATTTGGAGTTAAGATGCTTTGCTTCAACTTTAACTCTGTTATTACTTCTTTACCTAAATAATCAACTGTCTTGAATTTTTCTAGAGTTTGTGAAATATCATCTACTTTGTTTTTAATTCTAAATATTGTAAGATGCGGCTTGAAAGGTTTGTCTGATTTGAATCCCAACGGCTCTAGTTTTTTTCCTACTTGGGTAGCAAGATCAATTAATTGCTCTGATGCTACTTTATCCACTCCTATCCAAATAACACGTGGAAATCTTGGATTTGGAAATGCACCTATATGGGTAAATTTTATCTCGATCGGTTTGAATGAAATTGAAGATAACTCTTTTTTCACATTTTCTGCAGTCTTTTCATCAATCTCACCTAAGAAAAGTAATGTGAAATGCATATTCTGTTTATTTACAGGAGTTGCTTTTATCATAAAATCTGATTGAATTTTGGTGATTGCATTTAGTATTTCCTCATTATGAATTTCAACGGCGATAAAAGTACGCATTATTGGAATTCAGATTATAGTATCTATAATGATTTCCGGTAGCTTCATAGACTGGAAGATGAAGTTTGTGAGTGTGTCTAAACTTATCATATGTCTCACAGGAATGCCTGGTGCAGGAAAAACCACAATAGCAGAGGGTCTGAAATCAAAGGGCTTTGATAAAATTACAATGGGAGATGCTGTAAGAGTAGAAGCTACGCGAAGAAAAATAGAGCCTACCGGATCAAATCTTGGAAAACTCATGATTGAGCTACGAGAAAAAAATGGCCCAGGTGCTGTGGCAGAATTAATAATAGATGATATTAAAAATTCAAAATCTGTTGTTGTACTAGTGGATGGAGTTAGATCACTTGCAGAAGTTAATATTTTAAAAAAAATTGGTACAGTAAAAATTCTTGCCATACATGCATCTGGAGATATTAGATACAAGTTTCTCACAGAAAGGGGTAGAACTGATGCACCATCTGACCGTGATGATTTTACAAAAAGAGACTCTAGAGAAATTGGAGTTGGTATGAGTGAATCGATTGCTCTTGCAGATGAAACAATCTCTAATAACAATATGACAATTGAAGAGCTTGTTGATACTGCATATCATGTCATAAAAGGTTGGATGAATTGAGAATTCCAAAAGTTGCTTGCAAGATTGAAGTCTATGCAACAGTTAATCCTTCAGAAGATCCAGCCAAGGTAAGACTTGCAGTATCAAAAGTTATCCAAAGTAACGATTTTCAGTATAAAGAAGGAAGCATAAAGGCCACTTCAAATGAACTTGAATCCCTCTTGAAAATTCAAGAGACAATTAAAAAAAATCGAGCTAATCGAATTTACCGAAGGCAAATGCGGTATAATACAAAGGGCGATACCACTTGGTTCTATCTCAATAAACAGGCAGCCTATGTTGATGTTATAGCAATATGCGAAGAATCAGAAGAATCTGCCATGGGCCCAATCAAGGTAATCATCCATTCTAAGGATCTTGACAAAATATCTAATTGGCTAGCTCCTGAGATTGTAGAATAACTGGATAAATTTATCACATTTACTCAAATAGTATACATTTCTACTTTTTTATGAAAATCCCAAGACAAACAATCGTTTGATAGGCAAATTAATCATAATTGGTATTATAGCGGTCACATTAATTATTTTGATACCTAATTCATCAAAGATCTTTCAAACTGAGCCGGCACTTAAGACAGTCAAGGAAAAAATTGATAATATCACTAGTAATCCATATGTCGTCAATGCTTCTAAATCAGCAGAAATTAAGGCGATAAGTGTAGGTGAAAAACTCGTCAATGCTAATTCTACTGGAACATCCACAAGTACAAACTCTAGTTCTTTGAATAATAATACCCCTACTACTGTTAACCAGCTTCCTTCACAATATGTAAACCAACAAAACTACACCGGTCAAGTTTTTGAAAAGACTGGTGATACATGTGAAATTTCTGTTCCTGAAATGGCTCAAGTTATAAACGGACAGACAGAACTTACCCACATAATTCAATTTGGTCAATGTTCACTAAATGTTGGTGATCCTGTACAAGTTACAACACTTACAGCAAAACCTGATGCTCCAGCAGTAAATCCTTCAAGTGGGTTACAAATAACTCCATATTCCAAAGTTGCTGGTACATCTTTACCGACTTTACCAAATTACTATAATGTGGTTCAACTAACTACAACAAACCAAGGAAACAATACAATGTTAAATTTTGATGATTCATCTGGACAGACAAAATCGGTAATTGTCACAATGAGAAACAACTCTACTATTTTATTTACTGGTACTTTTTATTCTTCAAAATTCACAACTGAAGTTAAAGATGTTCCAAACACACCACACTTGATTGAAATGACTATAGATAATGCCATTTATGGAACCTTACATGCTTCTGCATATGCTCCTTCAAATGCACAAAACTCTACTATGACTGGCATATTATCACAATAAATCATAACTAAATTCAATGCTATTTTTTAAAATTTTATAAAATATGAAAAGGTGTAACGGCGTGACCCTGTATAGGCAAAAGCTTTCTCTTGCCATTCGTACATTTTTTTGTACTTAACTATATACCATTTTTCGCAGGGTCACGCAAACTCATTTGCCAGAATTTGCATCTTTCTGCATTATTTCTTATACGTCTTCATCTTATTTAATAATTAGTATGATTTATTACATAAATATACTTTAATCTTTATAATTTATCATCATCTATCAACGAATAAAGAATATTTCCTATCAACTTTATGAAATTAATCTAAAATTTACATAAAATTAGAAATTGCCTATTCTGATATAGTGCTGACTAGAACTGGAAGAGTACTTGCCGCAGATGATCTTAGGGAAATATCCATGCTTGATGACATTGGTGTCTGCTCAATATTTACTTCGATCATTGTCGCACCATTTTGTTTGGCATATACAGGCAAGAGATTAGCTGGCGATACAGCAAGCGAAGTTCCAACAACAACCATCACATCACAAGAACTAGCCTGTTCTATTGCAGACTTCCATACATCCTGTGGAAGTGATTCTCCAAACCAAACAACATCCGGTCTTAACATGTTTCCACACTTGCATAGTGGAGGAAGTTGTGAAAAACTAGATACTATCTTATCCTTGAAATCACAAACAGTGCATTTTATTGTAATGATACTACCATGTAGTTCATAGACTCTGGTACTTCCTGCCCTCTGGTGTAGTCCATCAATATTTTGAGTCAGTACAGAAACTTGTTTGTATTTTTCAAGTTCTGCTATTGCAGTATGCCCAGGATTTGGATTTGCAGCAAGTATGTTCTTTCTTCTTTCTTCATACCACTCCCAAACAAGCTTTGGATCTTCATAAAATGCATCTATTGTTGCAAGTTTCATTGGGTCATATTTTCTCCAAAGGCCATCTTTTCCACGAAATGTGGGAATTCCACTCTCTTGAGAAATTCCAGCTCCTGTAACAAATACAATTTTTTCTGCTTTCTTTAATTGGTTTGATATTTTTTCAAACATTTCACTTGATGTTAACTTCTAAAAGATCCTTTGCTGCAATTACTGAATCATGAATTGTCTTTGCTTCATTGACAAGCTCTTTGACATCTTCATATCTTGCTGAAAAATGTGTCAAGATTAAATTGGAAACTCTAGCTCTTTTTGCAAGTTCTGCTGCTTCCTTTGCAGTAGAATGATAATTTTCTTTTGCTTTATCCCTTAGTGTATCTGAATAAGTAGAATCAAATGTAATATAATCACAATCTTTGAAAAATTCCTCAAGCTTCTGGGTAGGTCTTGTATCTCCTGATATGCCAATCTTCTTGCCTTTTCGTTTCTCTCCCATGACATCTGAGGGCTTGATTGTCTTGTCTCCTATCTTGATTTCAGTATCATTTTGAAGTTCATGCCAAAGTTTTCCCTCTGGAATGCCCAATTCCTTGGCCTTTTGTGGGTAAAACTTGCCAGGCTTGTCTTTTTCAGTAAAGAGATAGGAATACGCCGGAATCGAGTGCTCTGCTTCACAGACATGAACGCTATACGTAGAGTCTTCAAAGACTAGTCCCTCCTTTATCCTAATTATTCTGATAGGAAAAGTTAGACCAAAATTTAGTATCTTAAGATTTGCTGCAATAAATTCCTCAATTCCTGTTGGACCATAGATATCAACAGACTCTGTTCTATTTTGTAATGACATTGTCTGCAATAGACCTAAAATTCCAACACAATGGTCTCCATGCAAATGTGTCACAAATATTTTCATTTTTTTATTCCAGCCAATCTTTGATTTTTGAAATGCAATTTGAGCACCCTCTCCTGCATCAAACATCAAAATCTCTCTGTCTAATACAAGACAAATGCAAGTCATGCCTCGTTCAGCAGTTGGCTGTGCGGCCGATGTTCCCAAAAATACTAGTTTCATCTTACAGCAATAACCCTCGTCAGGCTCTTATGCCTATAGATCTCGTATTTCTTTGCTTTGTTCATTTCTTCTACATCTAGACCTTTTTTGTACACTATTACAAGCTTTTTTCTCTTTGGTAATATGGAAACAAAATCCTTGATTAGTTTCTTTGGAGAGACAGATGCCCTTGATGCAATTCCATAAGGAAGATCTGTTACTATTGCATCTATTGTACCCTTGAGATTTTGTATTTCATTGTAGCCAGAATTTATCACCTTTGACTTGAATCCATTTGCAGCAAGATTTTTTCTAGTTATATCACACATTAATGGATCAAAATCAATTCCAATGGATTTCATTCCCATTGACTCTGCTTGCAGCAAAATTGTTCCAGTACCACAAAAGGGATCACAAAGTGTTTTTCCTTCTTTTAGCTGTGAAAGGTTTACAATGCATCTGCTAAGCTTCAAGTCTAATTCATGAGGATGCTTGATTGCCTTTATCGGTAGTTTTGGCTCAATTTTTACGTCTGCATAGCCGATATACTGCTCTGAATCTGTAATGATGAGATATACTGTAAGATGAGGATTTGATAGTGATACCTTGGAGCCCCATCTATTTTTGAGCACTTGTCCTGCTTGTCTTTCTAATAAAGACGGACTAAGCTTTCTTGATGACAAATTTATTGTTCTACAAACAAATGACACAGGTTTTGGTATGGGCGGATCAATCTTTGATATGTCATCAAAAGTATCTACAATGTTTCCAGAATTTCTGACAAATGTTGCTCTGCTTGCAATTTTTTTCCATGACACTTTAGATTTTAGTATAACCAGTCTTGATTCTGAGCTTGAACTTGTTTTAGGATCATAGATTTTTGATATTGAAATGACTTCATCTCTTGCAAGGTCTTCATATTGACCTGGTAATACAAAGAAGCTTTGTAACATTCAGACTATAGCCTTTACAATAATTGATGAGACATCTACAACAGATGTCTTACTTGGTATGGTATTGGTGCTGATTATTTTTGTTACTCCAGCTTTTATTATATTTTTTTCTGCATCTCCAATTAGTAAAGCATGTGTACAACAAGCATAAATTTTTCCACTTTTTTGTTTCTTTAAAAATTCTGCTGCTTTTACAATACTGCCTCCAGTACTTATCATGTCATCAACTAGAATAATGTCTCGTCCTTTTACTCCATCATGTTTTTTTGTCTTGATCTCTACTTTACCAGTTTTTTTGTCCCGATGTTTTTCTAGAGCAATAAAATCAACACCAAGAAGATTTGCAAAATTTCTAGCCCTTTCTATTCCTCCCTTGTCTGGTGATACCACAAGAGGATTGTTGAGTGACAGTTTTTTGAAATACTTGACCAATTCTTCTACTGCACTGACATTTTTTGCAGGAATCTGTAGTTGTTTTAATGCAGTAATACTGTGAATATCTACAACAATTATCTTGGTTGCACCAGCCGCCTTGAACATCTTTGCAACAAGTTCCATGGTAATTATTTCACCAGGCAGAAATTGTCTGTCTTGCCTTGCATATCCCATGTATGGGATTACTGCATAAACTTGAGAAGAATAAGATCGTGCTTGTGAGACAATAGCTAAACTATGAATTAGATTAGAATCAACTGGGGGATAAATTGACTGGACCACTATTATTTTCCCCTCTGGCTTGTCCTTGAGGGTAATCTTGCTTTCTCCATCTGGGAATACTCGTAATTCACATCTTACAAACTTTGATTTTAATCTAGAAGCTATTCTTTTTGCTAGTTGTTCTGAAGATGGGCCTCCAATAACTGTAAAAGCAGTCATCAATCAAATCGAGGCTTGGGCTATTCTTAAGTTTTGAGGAGATGTAGGCAGCACTATAGATTTTGCACTTAAAAATAGTGGGGGAATATAGACAAGAATTTTTTTGTAACCCATACTTCCAGTGATACGAGAATCCTGACGAAAGATACCAATTTCAGGTTCTGTCAAGATGACTGGTGATCAATAGTTTTCTTGACACCGGTAAGACCATGATGAAATCTAAGATAGTTTGATTATTCCTTGCTGTATTAGGAATTGTAATGCTTGGATTAAATCACTGTCAGATAATTTTCCTTGTGCATAAAAGCCAAAAACAGCTTTTACCCAATTCGGAATTTTTGCAGTAGTAGAATTAGTTGGCATTGTTGTTGGTGGTGGAAGTGGTTGATTTGGAGGTGGTATTGG
>Ga0209415_10001427_pt1 | contig 45815 bp, 33 predicted proteins | sample PeaSoiSIISIP2007_FD_187696 | JGI IMG/M metagenome (GOLD analysis project Ga0209415, IMG submission 187696) | Peat soil microbial communities from Weissenstadt, Germany - SII-SIP-2007 (SPAdes) (version 2) | ecosystem: Environmental > Terrestrial > Soil > Wetlands > Peat | place: Germany... | reverse complement strand
AGGTCGAGGTCGAGGTCGGGGTCGGGGTCGAGGCCGAGGCCAGGGCCGCCAAGAGCGCGTTCGTCGGATTGTGCGAGGGGCTGCCGAGCGCCGCCGCCCCAAGCTTCCTTGACAATGCGCCTCTCGCAGCGGTCCTGTACCCCCCCCGGATGACCGCCCCCGCCCCCGTGGCAATCACCGCAAAAGAAGGCGGCCCTCCCCGCCGCCATCCTCGCGGCCTCTACTCCCTCTTCTTCACCGAGATGTGGGAGCGCTTTTGCTACTACGGGATGCGAGCGCTCCTCGTCCTCTACCTAATCCAGTACCACGGCTGGCAGCCATCGCAGGCGTCGACCGTTTACAAGTGGTACACGAGCCTCGTCTACCTGACGCCAATCCTCGGCGGTGTCGTCGCCGATCGCGTCATCGGCCTGCGCGCGTCGATCATCGCGGGTGGCGCGCTCATGGCGGTCGGAGAAGTCCTGCTGACCTTTCCCTCGATGCCGACGTTTACCCTCGGCCTCGGCCTGCTCATCCTCGGGAACGGCTTCTTCAAGCCGAACATCTCGACCATCGTCGGCAAGATGTACCGGCCGGGCGACGGAAGGCGCGATCGTGCGTTCACGATCTTCTACATGGGGATCAACCTTGGCGCGGGGCTCTCGCCGTTCCTGTGCGGCTATCTTCGTGTCCACTACGGCTTCCGGTACGGCTTCGCGGCCGCGGCCATCGGGATGGTCATCGGGCTCGCGGTCTTCCTCACGAGCCAAGGGCAGGTGCTCCGCGACGTCGAGGCGGCCGGCAACGACCTGAGGGTCGCGACGAGGAAGGCGCGTGACGCATCGCGGGCGCTCGAGCCTGGCGAGGACGACCCCCCGGCAGGTGGTAGCGCGCGCCTCGTCGCGAAGGCGTTCCCGGTCGCGATGCTGGTCGCCGCCGTGGCGCTCCCTGCGGACTACATCTGGCAGGCCGCCCGCGGGGAGGCCGCGTGGACCGACGTCATCATGCCGGTCGCCTTCGGCGCGATCTCCGGCTGGATGGGGCTCACCCTCCACCGCATCCGCGGGGCGGCGAGGGACAAGAGCATCGTCATCTTCGTCTTCTTCATGTTCGCCGTTCTCTTCTGGATGGCGTTCGAGCAGGCCGGCAATGCGTTGAATCTCTGGGCACAGTTCCACACGGACCTCTCGATCGGATCGCTGCGTTATCCCGCCGAGTGGTGGCAATCGGTGAACGCCGTGCTCATCGTCCTCTTCGCGCCTGCGTTCGCGCGCGCATGGACATGGCTGGGAGAGCGAGGCAAGGAGCCGTCGACGCCGGCGAAGATGCTCGCGGCCATGGTGTTGATGACGCTCTCGTTTGTCGTCATGGTCGTCGGCGCGCGCGTCGAGGACGGTGTCACCACGGAGGAGGCGCTCGAGGCGGTCCCGCCCGCGGTGCCCACGAAGGTCCTCGCATCGGGGGATGTCGAGGTGGGTCACGGGGACGCGGGGAGGCTCACGTTCGATCCGCGCACGCATCGCCTCCGCGCCCGCGGGGTGCTGCCGCGGTACGTGGTCAATCACCTGCTCGATCCCACCGTGCCCAGTGCGTTCGCGCAGCAGGTCGAGACGCTCGAGGCGATGACGAGGAGGGCGTCCCCCGAGGCGCCGGTCCGGGTGAGGCTCGATGTACCCCCGGAGTTCTCGTTCCCGTTCGGCGACGACGAGGCTCGCGCGGCGGGGCTCGCATGGGACCAGAGCACGATGACGATGACGGCCACTCAATGGGTCGAGACCCCGACCCGCGCGGACCTGGCGGCGGCGGGAGCGCCTCGGCGCTGGCGTGGTCCGCTCGCCGCGCTGAGGGAGAAGAGCGACGCGGCGCGCGTGAGCGGGCTGTGGCTGTTCCTGAGCTACCTCTTCGCGACCCTCGGCGAGCTTTGCCTGTCCCCCGTGGGACTGTCGATGGTCACGAAGCTCGCTCCGGTGCGGTTCGCGTCGCTGTTCATGGGCGTCTGGCTGCTCGCCAGCTCGGTGGCTCAGTACGCGGGTGGGAGCATCGGCGAGACGTGGGGCATCATTCCTCCGGCCCGCTACTTCATGCTCTTCGTCTGGACATCGATCGCCGGCGCGGCGGTCCTGGCTCTCCTCGTCAGGCCGCTCAAGCAGCTGATGCACGAGGTCCGCTGAGCGACGAGCCTCACCGCGCTGGGCGACGAGGGCGCGCCGGCTGCGACGACGACTGCGCCTTGACGCTGGACCTGGCGGAGGCAGGCGAGGAGGCCGCCTTGCTGGAGCCGGTCGCCGCAGGCGGGGCCGGCGGTGGGATGGGTGCCTGGCGCGGGGTGGGCGGGCCGTCGGTCGCGCTGCGCGCTCGCTTGAAGTCGCGCCAGCAGGTGGGGCACCGCCATTCGATCAGGAGGCTCCCGTCGGCCGCCTTGCTGCGGCTCAATCTCCAGCCGAACTGGGCACTGATCAGTGTGTAGTTCGTCTCGGTCTCGGGTGACTGCTTGCCGCAGCCTACGCACGTTTGACGGTCCTGCACGATCCTACAACGATCGCACGGAAGCCGCGGCTCGGCAAAGGATCCAGCCGGGCCCCGCGATCGCGGGGCTACTCGCGGACGAGCGAGAGCCGAGGGAGGGCACCGAATGCGGCCAGGTGGCCGCTCTCCTCGGCGACGTACACACCGCAGCGCTCGTCGACGCGCAGAAGGTCCGGGATGACTTCGGTCGGCGCGATCGTGCCGATGACTCTGCCGTCCGAGGGCCGGAGGATGGCGACCCCTGCGGCCGCGCCTTCCCCGCGATCCGTCGAGACGAACGAACACGGCACGAAGAGGGCGCCGCACCGGAGAACCGGCTCGAGCCGCCTCGGGACGTCGGCCTCGAGCGGACGGGGGCCGAGCACGTGGCGCCACCGGAGCTCGCCTGTGGCCGCGTCGACGGCGACGAGCTCGCCCGTCGCCGTGTTGCCGATGAAGACGTCGTCGACCGCCAGCCAGGACGTGCCGCTCGGCGCGACGACGCGGCCCCGGGAGCCGCGGGCGTCGATCGGCCTCCCGTCGACCCGCTGAAAGGGAGCGAGGGCGAGGCCGCTCTTGTGCCGGACGGCGACCGCGACCGAGCCGCCGGTCACCAAAGGAGGCCCCTCCACCGTGCACGGCGCGTTCGCGTCGGCGACCGGGCTGGACCAGTGCACGCTGCCTGAATACGGGTCGATCGAGTAGAGGGTCGCCGTGCCGTGCGCTCCGCCGGCGACCGCGAAGAGGGCGTCGTGGCCAACGGTCGGCGGGATGCGGAAGCGCAGGCGATCGCGGATCCGCCACACGACGGCGCCGCTGAGGATGTCCAGAGCCGTGAGCGTCCCGTCGCCGCACGTGAAGTAGATGAGGCGGCCGGCGCGCTTCATGCGCGGCGCTGCGCGTCCCGAACCGCGAGCGGCGCCGCGGCCCCGCGTGCCCCATGACCACCTCCAGCGCGGCTCTCCGCTGGCGAGATCCACCGCGACCAGGTGATGTTCCCCCTCGGTCACGACGATCATCTTGGGCAGCCCGGGCAAGTGCACCACGGCGCCCGCGACCGATCCGAGGCGGGGCACGATCTGGGCACGGAGCGCCGGCTCGCCCGTGCCGAAGTCATAGACCGTCAGCGTTCCGTCCGCCGCGAGGCGGGCCACGCCTCCGGGCGTCACGATGCTGGTGCCACGGGCAACCTCGGAGCGCCAGATCGTCCGGCCCGTGGCTCGATCGAGGGCCCAGATCTCACCGGGCGCTCCGACGATGAGACGATCTCCGCAGAGATAGGTCGCGCGCAGGTCGAGGCCGGGGATCACGGCGCGCCAGGTCGGCACGTAGCGAAGGCGCGTCGCCGGAGGGGGAGGTGTCCTGGCGGCGTGCGTCTCGCCGAGCGTGGCCGCATACGCGCGGTAGGGTTCCGGCGCGGGGTTGACCTTCGAGTCCACCTGGCTCGCCTCGCGCAATGCCTCGGTCGCCTCGCGCAGCGCGCGTCGCAGAGCGCTCAGGCGAAGGTTCCTCGACTGGGCGCGATCGCGGCGCAGAATGGCGCGGGCCAGCGCGCGACCGAACGCGAGGGCCGCCTCGAGCACGTCGGTGACCCCCAGGGCGGGGAACGTGTGCACCGTCCGCGTGGCCTTCGTCTGCGCCGCGCCGAGGGTCAGTGCGAGCTTGCCTTCCGGCGTGACCTGGACGCCGACGAGCACGCCGGTGGCGTCCGTGCGCGCCACGAGAGGAAGCCCCCGCTCCCAGGCGTCGAACGCTCGCCGGGCCAGGTCGACGAGCGTCTCGGCGACGAGGACGGGGTGGCATTCCCCGAGGTCGACCGTGCGACCGCGGATCTCGGCCCGGACGCGGCCGCGGAAGAGAAGCGCGTGCATGTCGGCGCGCTCGACGGCGTCGACGGTTGCCCGCGCGTCGGGGCGAACCACACGTCCGGCACGGAGATCGGGCGAGGGGGGACAACAGTCTCGCATTCCGAAATCGGCGCCGAACGAGATCGGCGCATCCGCGTCCGGCTCGATCACGACGGGGGCGGGTTCGGGCGCTCCGACGCCGTCGTCGTGGACCGTGGGATGGATGGCTTCGAGCTGCGCCGCGGCGGAGACGAGCTCCATTCGCGCCTCGGAGGCCGCGTGTCCCGATCCGCGCGATACGAGCCGCTCGATGGCCGCGCGCGCCGCCGCCACGACGTCGTCGAATGGGACGGCCCGATCGTAGACCATGACGAGGGGGCTGGGCCCCGAGCGATAGACGCTCAGGCACGCCGTCGCGCCGAACCGCTCGACGCACAGCTCCCACGGTTCGTCGTAGAAGCGGACGGTGGCCTTCGCGCGGGCTTCGCGCGACAGCTCGACGAGCGCCAGCGCCAGGTCCCGCAGGACGAACGCTCCGTGCGTCTCGCGCACGCGCGCCGTGACGTTGGCGCCGTCGATGAATATGTCGAGGACGTCCCGGGCATGCCTTCCGAGCTGGCGGCGGGCCAGCCGTGCGGCTCCGTCCAGGGGCCGGGCGCTGGAGGGCGGATCGGGTTCCGGGGTGTGGGGGGCGACGACGATCTCGAGGCGCATTCGGTCGGTTTGCTCGGGCATCTGCCGCGGGCTTCCGGGGGATCAGGTGCGAGCGAGATCGAATCGTAGGAAGCGGGGAGCGTATGGACGTACTTTTCGGCGTGATGCCACGGATTGGACACGGCGTCGGGCCACTGCTAGCGGCGGCGCGCTGGCCCGCGATCGGCGCGCTGGTCGCGCTCGCTCCGGCGCTCGCGATGACTGGATTCACCGTGGACGACGCGCTCATCGCCGTCCGGTATGCGCAGCACATCGCGAGGGGACTGGGGTGGTGCTTCAACGCGCACGGGCCGAGCACGGACGGCGTGACGCCTCTCCCGTGGCCGGTCGTCATGGCGCCGTTCGCACGGGCGGAGGCGCTCGTCGTCCTGGAGCGCGCGCAGGCGCTCGGCCTCGTCGTGTGGGTCGCGACGGGGGCCCTGCTCGGCAGCGCATCGGCGCGGGAGACGCGGGCGCCGGCCTGGGCGAAGCTTGGCGTGTTCGCCGTCGTCTCGCTGTCGGTCCCGCTGGGCGCGCACGCGGTCAGCGGGATGGAGACGCCACTGGCGACCGCGTTGGCGACCGGTTCCGCGCTGGCTTTTCGGCGCCCGCGTCTGGCGTCCGTGCTCGCCGGGCTCGCCGCTGCGCTCCGCCCGGAGATGGCGCCGTGGGCCGTCACGCTGTCGGTCGGGCTCGCGCTCGCGTCGCGCGCGACCGTCGCGCGCGTCGTGCTTTCGGCTGCGACCGCGATCGGCCCCTTCCTTTGCTGTGCGATCGCCCGGATGATCCTCTGGGGACATCCGGCTCCGCTCGCGGTCATGGCGAAGCCAGGCGATCCCGGCCAGGGGGTTGCGTACGCCGCGGCGGCCTGCGTGGTGACGTTGGTGCCCGTCCTCGTCCTCGCACCCGTGGCCCTCGCCCGAACGCCCGTGGCGCTCGCCGTCGTCGCGGCCGCGATCGTTCACGTGGGCGCCATCATCCTGGTCGGGGGCGACTGGATGCCCTTCGCCCGGCTGATGGTGCCCGTCGCTCCAAGCCTCGCGTGGGCGGCGATCCTCGCGAGCGGCCGCGCCCACCCGGTCGCGATGGCATCGCGGACGGTCGCGGCGATCGCGATCGGGGTCATCTTGCTCCTCCGCTCGGCCGGAGTCGTGGAAGACGGCCGGCGAACGATGGCCGAGCGCGCGGCCCTCATCTCGTCCGCTCGCCCGCTGCTCTCGGGGGCCACGCGCGTCGCCGGCCTGGACGTGGGCTGGATCGGCGCCGCGACGGACGCGGACGTGGTCGACCTCGCGGGGCTGACCGATCCCGAGATCGCGGCACTTCCAGGCGGTCACACGTCCAAGCGAGTGAGCGCCGTGTTCCTGCTCTCGCGTGCTCCCGACGCGCTCCTCCTCTACGCACCGCGCGGGCTACCGGGCGGCCTCCCCAGCTGGGCCGTCGCGGAGTACTCGCGCGCGGTCGAGGCTCGCCTTGCGCGCGACCTCACCATCGCGGAGCATTTCGAGCCGACCGGATGGCTTCCTCTCGGGGGCAGGGGAGCCGGCTACGTCCTGTTGCGGGCTATTGTGCCGAGCCCATGATTCAGCGCCGCGGTCCCCGATCGCGCGGACCGTCGCGACGGTCCCGGTCGCGCCCGCCTCCGCTGCGTGGCGGCGGCCCACCGACCTCGCGCGCCTGCTGGATGCGCTGCTTCGCGCGCTCTCCTTCCTCACCCTCGGGCAGCGGCAAGAGCTCGCGTCGCGTCAGGCGGATCTTGCCGTCCCGGTCGACGGAGATGACCTTCACCTCCACTGGGTCGCCCTCTTTCATGACGTCCGTCACTTTGTCGACCCGGTGGTGCGCCATCTCGGAGACGTGCAACAGGCCGTCGGTGCCCGGGAGGATCTCGATGAAGGCACCGAAATCGGCCACGCGCGTGACCGTACCCTTGTACACGGCGCCGACCTCCGGCTCGGTCGTGAGGCCCTTGATGATGTCGAGGGCCTTCTTCACCGCATCGCTGTCGGCGGACGCGACGTTCACCGTCCCATCGTCCTCCACGTCGATGGCGACGCCGGTCTGGTCGATGATGCCCTTGATGGTCTTGCCGCCGGGGCCGATGATGAGGCGGATCTGATCGGGCTTCACCTTGATCTGGGTGATGCGAGGCGCCCACTTGGAGAGGTCCGTGCGCGGCTCGGCCAGCGTCGCGAGCATCTTGTCGATGATGAAGAGGCGGGCCTCGCGCGCCTGCTCGAGGGCCTGCGCCAGGACGTCGCGCGACAGCCCGGCGATCTTGATGTCCATCTGGATCGCGGTCACGCCCTTCTTGGTCCCGCAGACTTTGAAGTCCATGTCCCCGAGGTGATCCTCGTCGCCGAGGATGTCGCTGAGGATGGCGATGCGCGTCTTCGGATCCGTGAGCACGCCGTCGCTGATGAGGCCCATCGCGATACCGGCGACCGGCGATTTGATCGGGACGCCCGCGTCCATCAAGCTCAGCGTTCCACCGCAGACGCTCGCCATCGACGAGCTGCCGTTCGACTCGAGGATCTCGCTGACGACGCGGATCGTGTAGGGGAAGCGGTCCTCGTCCGGGATCATCCGCATGAGCGCGCGCTCGGCGAGCGCGCCGTGGCCGATCTCGCGACGGCCGGGCCCGCGCAGGGGCTTCGTCTCGCCTGTGGAGTACGGGGGAAAGTTGTAGTGAAGCATGAAGCGCTTCCAGCGCTCGCCCGTCAGCGCGTCGATCTTCTGCTCGTCGCTCGAAGTGCCCAGCGTGCTGGTCACCGCCGCCTGCGTCTCACCCCGCTGGAAGAGGGCCGAACCGTGGACGCGCGGCAGGATGCCCACCTCACACACGATGGGGCGGATCGTCTTCATGTCCCGCCCGTCGATTCGCTTCCGCTGCGCGAGGACGTACTCGCGAACGACTTGGTACTTGCGCTCCTCGAACTCCTCTTTCAGAAGCTTCTCGAGCTCCGCATACTTCGGCGCGCCGAGCTCCTGGGTCAGGGTCGTGGACAGCTTCGTCTTCGTGGCCTTGTAGCCGTCGTAACGGGCCTTCTTGTCCTTGATGAGCGAGCTCTCGAGGATCTCCTTGTCGCAGAGGTCCTTCACCCGGGCCGCGACCTCGGTCGGCAGCGTCTTCTTCTCGAAGGTGCGCTTCGGCTTGCCCACGGCGGCGCGCATCCCTTCGATAAGGGCCAGGATCGGCTGGGCCGCCTTGTGCGCGAACATCAGGGCGTCGATCACGTCGCCTTCGCTGGCCTCGGCGGCGCCTCCCTCGACCATCACGATCGCGTCCTTGGAGCAGGCCACGACGAGATCGAGGTCGGACTTCGCCACCTGCTCGAAGCGGGGATACGAGACGAGCTCGCCGTCGACGCGGGCGACACGGACCGCGGCGATAGGGCCCGCCCAGGGAATGTCGGAGATGTGGAGCGCCGCGCTCGCGGCCGTCATGGCGAGGACGTCGGTCGGGTTGTCCTTGTCGCTCGACAGGACCGTCGCGATGACCTGCGTGTCGTTCCGGTAGCCCTCGGGAAAGAGCGGGCGGCAGGGACGGTCGATGAGGCGGGACGTGAGGATCTCGTCGTCCCTCTGTCGCCCCTCGCGCTTGAAGAAGCCACCGGGGATTTTTCCAGCGGCGAACGTCTTCTCGACGTAGTCGCAGGTGAGCGGGAAGAAGTCGATCCCGAGCCGCTCGTCGCCGCTCACGGCGGTCACGAGGACGACGCTCTCCCCGTACGTGACGAGGACGGCGCCGTGCGCCTGCTTCGCGAGGCGCCCGGTCTCGAAGACTAGGGGCGAACCATTGACGGTGACGGATTCACGGACGAATGCGGACATGGCTCTCGTGCGCTCCCTGGCGCAGTGCCGCGTGCGTGCGGCGAGACGCCGAGCACACCGGCCGCCTTTGATCCTCGGTTCGCGAGCGCCAGCTCCAGGCGCTGCGGAGAGCAGCTGAAGCGCGCGAATCGAAGAGCAAAAGGTCGGATGCGGTCCACTCGGGGGGTCAGAAACTCAGAGGTACTTACTTGCGGAGGCTGAGCGCGCCGACGACCTTCCGGTATCGATCGAGGCTGATGCGCTTGAGGTAGTCGAGGAGCCTGCGGCGCTTCGACACCATGCGGAGAAGGCCACGACGCGAGTGGTGGTCCTTCACGTGTGTCTTGAAATGCTCGGTGAGGTAGCCGATTCGTTCGGTCAAGAGCGCGATCTGGACCTCAGGCGAGCCCGTGTCGTGGTCGTGCGTGCGGAACTTCGTGACGACTTCGGCCTTCTTTTCGGTGTCGAGGGGCATCGATGCTCTCTGCCTGGGGCGGCGCGGAGTATAGGCACATGGCCCCGTTCGTCAATTCGGGTCTTTGCGGGCGAAATACGCAGGCCTCCTAAGCGTCAGGCAGCGTCTCGCGCCCTTGGGGACTCGTCTCCTGCTCGTAGGGTGCGTCGTCGTCGTTACCCGTGAGCAGGTCGTAGAGGCTCGGGGCGAACGTCCCGGCGACGAGCTCTTCGACCGCTTCCGCCGTGTCGAGCTTGAGCGCGGTCTCGGCGGCCCGCTCGCAGTCGGCCGTCGTGACGCGGCGCACGGCTTCCTTGATCTCGGGGATGGCCGCGGCCTCCATCGACAGCTCGCGCAGGCCGAGCCCGACGAGGAGCACCGCCGCGAGAGGATCGCTCGCCATCGCGCCGCAGAGCGCGGTCGGCACGTTGTGCTCCGCCGCCGCCCGGACGACCTGGCGGATCATTCGCAGGATCGCGGGATGAAAGGGGGACGCGAGGGGCGCCATCGATCGATTGCCGCGGTCGATCGCGAGGGTGTACTGGATGAGGTCGTTCGTGCCGATGCTGAAGAACTCGGCCTCCTGCGCGAGCACGTCGGCCATCACGACAGCGCTCGGGACTTCGATCATGATCCCCAGCGAGATATGCGCGAGCCGGGGGTGGCCCGCCGCGTCGACCTCGAAGATCGCCTGGTCGAGAAGCTTTCGCACCTCGCGCAGCTCCTGCACGCTGGCGACCATCGGGATCATGATCCGGAGGTCGCCGTGAGCGCTCGCGCGGATCATCGCCCGGAGCTGCGTGAGGAAGACGTCGGGACGCGACAGCGCGAGGCGAACGGCGCGCAGGCCCAGCGCGGGGTTCATCTCCGCTGGCAGCTGGAAGCTCGAAGCGAACTTGTCTCCGCCGATGTCGAACGTCCGAAGCGTGACCGGTCGCGGCGCGACGGCCTCGACCACGGCGCGGTAGAGCTCGTACTGCTCGTCTTCCGTCGGCATCGTCGTGCGGTCGATGTAGATGAACTCGGTGCGGTAAAGGCCGATACCTTCCGCGCCGTGATCGAGCGCGAGGATCGCCTCCGCGGGCAGCTCGACGTTCGCCTTCAGGCAGACGGCCTCGCCGTCCCGCGTCACGCAAGGCTGGTTGCGAGCGCTCAGCAGGCCGCGCGCGAACGCGAGGTGCCGCGCGCCTCGCCCACGGGCGTCGCCGATCGTCAGGTCGTTCGGGTTCACCACGACTTGTCCGCGCAGACCGTCGACGATCACGGTGTCGCCGGTCCGGATCATCGACAGCGCGTCCGCCGCTCCGACGACGGCAGGGATCTCGAGGGCGCGGGCCATGATGGCGGTGTGGCTGGTGCGCGTTCCGATCTCCGTGATGAACGCGATCACCGGTTCGCGGACCATGCCGGCAGTGTCCGCGGGAGAGAGGTCCCGCGCGACCACCACCATCGGCTGGTCGAGGCGGGGGACGATGAGCTTCGTGTCTCCCGTGAGCTCGCGGAGGAGGCGATCGCAGACGAACTCGATGTCGTGCCGCCGCTCGGCGATGTACGCGTCGCGCTCGCCCAGCTCCGAGGGCAAGAAGAGCTTGGCGATCTCGTCACACGCCTGGGCGACGGCCCACTCGGCGCACTTCTTCTCGTCCCGGATCTTCTTCTCGACCCGCTCGATGAGCATCGGATCGCCGATCATCGTGAGGTAGGCGTCGAGGATGGCGTTCGTCTCCAGGGGGCCCGGCGGCAGGCTCGCGCTGACCTCGCGGACGTGTCGCTTGGCGTCCGTGACCGCCTGGGCGAGGCGCGCGACTTCGGCCTCGATCTGTGTGCTCGATATGTGGCGCCTCGTGTACGCGGTCTTGGTATCCCCCACCACGAGGGCAGGGCCGACGGCGACGCCGGGGCTCCCCGCGATTCCCTTGAGGACGACGCCGTGAGGCGCGCTCGGATCGCTCGGCGGGGGCCGGGTCATGGGAGGGGGCTCGCTGCTCATCCGGCCTCCCCGAAGCGGTCGGCGATGAGCTTCCCGATCGCCTTGACGCACTCCTCGGCGCGCTCGCCGGTGGCGTGCACGTCGACGACCGTGCCCTTCGATCCGCAGAGGAGCAAGACGCCCATCACGCTCTTCGCGTTCGCGCTCTGGTCGTCGCGCGCGATCTCGACTTCGCAAGGGTACTTGGACGCGAGCTGGACGAGCTTGGTCGCTGCCCGGGCGTGCAAGCCGAGCTGGTTGATGATCTTGAAGCGGCCACTCGCCTCGTTCATGACCCTCCCTCGCGCCCACGGAGCGTCGCGGGAGGGGCTGTGGGGGGAGGGGGCGCCGTCACCCCCTTCAGCTCGAGCGCGCTCGAGCGATCGTCGTGCGTCTCCTCCTCTTCGGGCGTCGTCGCCTCGCGGACCTGCGTCGGGGACGCGGGCACCTCGCCGCGTTTCACGTCGCGGTGCACGACCGCGATGGGCGCCCGCGCGGACCGCGACAGGTGATGACCGAGGGCGTCCGCGATCGCCACCGATCTGTGCTGGCCGCCCGTGCATCCGATGGCGATGGTCAGGTAGCTCTTGCCCTCGCGCTCGTACTTCGGCATCACGTACTCGAGAAGAGCGCGTGTCCGGTCCAGGAACTCCCGGGTCTCCGGGGCGCCGAGCACGTGAGAGCGAACGGCCTCGTCCAGGCCCGTCAGGGCCTTCAGGCCAGGCACGAAGTACGGGTTGTCCAGGAATCGAACGTCGAGCACGATGTCGGCGTCGACCGGAGTCCCGTACTTGAAGCCGAACGAGACGATCCGCGTGACCATCCGGGGCGCCCCGCCCGAGGCGGGCCCGAAATGGGCGACGAGGATCCGCCGGAGCTCGTGGACGCTCGTGTTCGTCGTGTCGATGACGCGTGTCGCGCAGGCGCGCAGGGGCGCGAGGCGCTCTCGTTCGACGCGCACGCCGTCGAGCACGGCGAGCGCGCCCTCGGCGCCAGTCCCCCCCGCCTCGGCCGACAGGGGATGCGGGCGGCGTGTCTCGCTGAAGCGGTGCAGAAGCGTCTCGTCGCTGGCGTCCAGGAAGAGCACGTGAAGGTCACGCTGGCCCCCCGCCTCGAGCTGCTGGAGCACCTTGCCGAACTCGCCGAGGAACGCGCGCACGCGCACGTCGATTCCGAGGGCGACGCGGCCCATTCCCCCCCGCTCGCACAGAGCGACCGCCTGCGGGGCGAGCGCCGTGGGAAGGTTGTCGACGCAGAAGAACCCGAGATCCTCCAGCGCGTGGAGCGCCTGGGACTTGCCGGCGCCAGAAAGACCGCTGACGACGACGACGGCCGGGCGCGCGCTCGGAGGCCTCGGCCCCTGGCTCATTCGTTCTCCTCCTTGCGCGGGAGCTTCGCGGCGGGGATCCACGCCGAGCTCTCCGTCCCCGTCGCGTTGGGCATGAGCGTCGACCAGGACGGCTTGCGCGTCTTCGATTCGCCGGGGGCGGGACTGTCGAGGGGGGCTTCGCCCTCCTCCGCGAACGGATCTTGCTCGGTGACGATGTGTCCCTCGATCCGCTGGAGGAACTCGGTCGCCGTGTGGCGCCCGTCGCGGCGCAGTAGCTCGTTGCGTGCCGCCATCTCGATGATGCTTCCCATGTCGCGCCCCGGACGCACGGGGACGCGGTGCTCACGGATGGGTGTTCCGAGGATCGTGTGGTGGCGCTGCTCGACGCCCAGACGGTCGAACTCCTCCTTGTCGTCCCACTCGCAGAGCCTCACGACGAGGTCGATCCGCTTTCTGTCGCGGATCGCGGTAATCCCGAAGAGCTCGCGGATGTCGAGGACGCCGAGGCCGCGGATCTCGATGTGGTGGCGCAAGAGCTCCGCGGGCTGCCCGAAGACCAGCCCCGGGGGGCGCCAGTCGCAGCAGACGACGTCGTCCGCGACGATGCAGTGGCCCCTGCGGACGAGCTCCAGCGCGCACTCGCTCTTGCCTACCCCGCTCTTTCCCAGAAGGAGGATGCCGACGCCATACACGTCCACGAGCACCCCGTGGAGCTGCGTCTGCGGCGCGAGACGGTCATCGAGCACCGCGTGAAGGGCGTTGATGGTGCGGCTGGACCGCGCATCGGAAACGAATAGCGGCGTGCTCGTCGCCTCGGCCGCCGTGACGAAGGCCCGCGACGGATCATGACCGCCCGTGATGACCACGCATGACAGCCCGAGCGAGAAGAAGCCGCGCGCCGAGAGGCTTCGCGCGTCGTGCCCGAGGGAGTTGAGGTACGACAGCTCCGTCTCTCCGAGGAGCTGCACCCGAGTCGGGACCACGCCCTCGTGATGGCCCGCGAGCGCGAGGCCATTCTTCTGCACGCGCGGATGGCGCAGCGGGCGGTCGAGCCCGGCCTCCCCGGCCAGTCGCTTCAGTCCGATGGACAGCTGCGGATCCTCCACGAGCTGGCGCACGCTGAGCTTGGGGATCGTGTCGTTGTGTGCGCCCGCGCCGCGGCTCTCCTCTGTCATCCCTAGGCCCCCCCCCTCCGCCGCGCCGCCACTCGGGTCGTCGAAGCCGCCGCGCTCATCGGCGCTCCTCACGTTCCTCGGCGGCGATGAGAGAGTACGCCGCTTTCGAATCCGGCGCCGAGATCAACTTCTCGCGGAACGACTTGTTTCGCAGCAGCCGCGAGACTCGCGCTAGCGTCTTCAGGTGCTCGCCCGTCGCCCGCTTCGGCCCGATGACCGCGAAGATGATGTTCACGGGAAGGCCGTCGATCGCGGCGAAATCGATGCCCTCCGGCACGATGACGAGCGTGGCGTGCTGGGTTTCGAGCTGAGCCAGGGCGCCGTGAGGAATCGCGACGCCCTCGCCGATCCCGGTCGACTGCAGACGCTCGCGCTCGGTGAGGACGCGCTCGACCTCGGCTTCGTCGATGGAGGTGCCTCGCGTGAGCAAGCCCGCGAGCAGCTTCAGCAGAGCGCCCTTGTCGAGCGATGTCGCCTCATCCGCGTGGCGAATGGCGACCCGCTCGGCGGTGAGAAGATCGGTAAGATGCATGGTGAAAGATCCCGACGAGACTCTAGATCCCCCCAACCACGCAACGTTCTAGCACCTCGCGGTCAGCCCTTGCCGACGCCGGCCACGAGGCGCACGGACGCGCGCTCGGCGCCCTTCTTTTTCGCCGTCACGGAGCCCTTCGCCGAGTGGATCTGCCGCTCGATCTTGTCCGTCACCTTGTCGATGGACGCATACATGTCCTCGCTCGTCTCGTGCGCGTGGAAGTGAGCATTCCCCGCGTGGATGTCGACCTCGACCATGTGCCGCCGGTCTTGCTGGCAGTCGAGAGTCACCTGACTCTTCATCGGGGACCTGAGAAAACGTTGAAGCCTGGCGATCTTTTCGCTCGCGTAGGCCTTGACGGCGTCGGTCGCTTCCATGTGCCGGAACGTGATCGTGATGTTCATGAGGACAGGCCTCCTGGCTGGAATGGGGACACGTGCCAGAAGCTACGGGCAAGCGAGGCGCGTTCTTCCCGCGCCGCTCCTTTCACCCTACCACTTTGGGGGGGCAGGGGCGTCCGTCCTTCGGGCGCGATCGGTCGCGCTGCCGGGAGCTCTCTAGAAGAGCTTCTTGCGCTTGCTCGATGACAGAATGCCGAGAATTTCACGATACTTGGCCACCGTTCGACGGGCGATCTGGATGCCGTCGCGCTTGGCGAGGAGCTCCACGATTTGCTGGTCCGAAAGGGGGTTCGCCTTTTCCTCGCCGTCGATGATCTTCTTGATGGCTTGCTTGACGCTCTCGCTCGCGATGTCCTCGTCGGCCATCCGGCGGATTGACGAGTTGAAGAAGTACTTGAGCTCGAAAAGGCCCTGGGGCGTGTGGACGTACTTGTTCGTCGTGACGCGGCTGATCGTCGACTCGTGCATGCCGACCGTCTCGGCCACGTCGCGGAGGATCATCGGCTTCAAGTACGCGACCCCCTTCTCGAAGAAGTCCCGCTGCTTGTCGACGATGCACTCGGTGACGCGGATGATGGTCTTCCTGCGCTGCTCGATCGCGCGAATGAGCCATTGCGCGTTCCGGAGCTTCTCGCCGATGAACTCCTTCGCGTGTGGGTCTCTCAGGAGTTGCTTCGTGAGCGACTCGTTGATGTAGAGGCGCTGGACCCCGCGGTCGTTGTCCGTCACGACGAACTTGTCGCCGTCCTTGATGACGTATACGTCGGGCGTGATCGCGATCGTCTTGTCGTCGGTGTCGGTATAGTTGCGCGCCGGGCGGCTCTCGAGCTTCTGGATCTGCTTGACCGCCTCGTACACCTCTTCGACCGTCACCTTCAGGTCGCGCGAGATCGCCTGGTAGTTGTGCTTCTCGAGGTTGTGCAGGTGCTTGTCGATGATCGCGGTCTCGAGATCGTCGTAGCCGTAGACCTCCGCCTGGACGTGCAAGCACTCCTGGAGCGACCGCGCACAAACACCGACGGGATCCCACTCCTGCATCTCCCGCAGGACGCACTCGGCGTCCTCGGGGTCGATCGGGACTTCGCGGGCCAGATCTTCGATCGTCAGGTCGGGGGTCTTCTCGCCGCCGTCGCGCTCGGTGCCCTTGAGATCGAGGAATCCGTTGTCGTCCAGGTTGCCGATGACGAACTCGGCAAACCTCTTCTCCTCGTCGGTGAAGTCGCTCAGCTGCAGTTGCCAGCGTAGATGATCGACCAGCGACGCTCCCTTCGTCAGGTTCTGCTCGATGGGTGGGAGCTCGTCGAACCCGCCGCGGTTGCTCGGCAGCGGCTGCTGCAGCGTGCGGTTCTCGAGGAACTGCTCCCAGTCGATGTCCTGGACCTGCTTCTCCTCGTTGCGCTTCCCCAGGTCTGCGAGGTCCAGCTTCTCGGACGCGGTGGCGGGAGAGTCGGGGGGAGGTGGCTCGACCGGGGACTCGCCGTTCTTGGCGTCCCCGTTGCCTCGCGCCCGGGGGTCCACCTCCTCGTCGGCCAGCACCGGGTTGGCGTCGAGCTCCTTGCGAATCTCGTCGATAAGCTCGAGGCGCGAGAGCTGCAGGAGGCGAATCGCCTGCTGCAACTGAGGCGTCATGACGAGCTGCTGGCTGAGCTTGAGCTGCTGCTTTATCTCCATCGAGGTGCCAGAAGGGGGGTCCGGGGACCGGGCCCGCCTTCACGTACACCTAACACCGACCCCGCTCATCGGCAGCCGCTTTCGGCGAGTTTCGTGCCAGCGGTTGAATTTGCTTGGAACCCCGCCTCAGGCCCCCCGGCCGGGGTCAAGCGTGCCGAGGTAGCGACCACGCACCAGCGGATGGTCCTGGAACTCGCTCGCCGGGGCGGTCACGGCCACCACGCCGTCCAGGAGCAGCAAAGCCCGAGTACAGACGCGGAGGGCCTCCGCGACGTGGTGGTCCGCAAGGAGGACGGCGGCGCCCCGGGATGCCATCTCGCGCAGCAGATCGCCGAGCCGCCCCGCAGCGACAGGGTCGACGCCCGCGAATGGCTCGTCGCACACGAGCACCCGCGGGTCCCGCGTCACCGCCCGCGCGAGCTCGAGCCTCCGTCGCTCGCCTGCCGACAGCTCGCCAGCGCGAACGTCGAGCCGGTGATCGAGCCCCACCCGCGCAGCCTCCAGCGAGGCGTCCGACGAGGGCTTGTCCGCGATCTCCCGAAATGTACGCAGGTTCTGGCTCACGGTCAGGTCCCACAGGACGCTCGGTCCCTGGGGCACGTAACCAACCCCGCCGCGGGCGCGCCGCCAGAGCGGCCAGCCGGTCATGTCCTCTCCGCCAATGCGGATGGATCCCTCGTCGGGCGCCGTGTCTCCCACGAGCACGCGGAATAGCGTCGACTTGCCGGCGCCCGAGGGCCCGAGCACTCCCAGGACCTGGCCCGCATGGGCGTCGATGTCCACGCCTCGAAGGATGGCCTTGCCGCCGCGCACCACACGGAGCCCGCGCGCCTCCAGCATGGCCGCCCCGCCGTCGCCGGGTGGCAACTACGGCCCCTTCGCGACCGGGATCGACCCCTTGACCTGGGTCAACGACACCTTCGCCGTCGTGATCTCGATGCGGGCGCTGTCAGCGGCGAGCCAGCCCTGCCCGCGGGTCAGCTTCACACCGCCTCGCAGGTCGAGGACCTGCTTGGTGAGGTCGAGCTCGACGGACGGCGCCTCTGCGTGCACCCCCCGGACGTCCGCGGTCACGCCTCCGGACCCGCGCGCCCACGTGAGATGGGGAGCGTGATCGAAGCGAAGATCGATCCGCGGGCAGCTCACGGTGAGGTCGCCCCTCGAAAGCGTGACCTTCCCCGTCAGCGTCGCGTCGCCGGCGAGGATGTCGATGTCGAGCCGGTCGGCCTGCAGGGCGACCGCTTCGGTGCCCATCCCGAGGATCTCGGCGCGGGCCGTAGGGGTCGGCACCACGAGCAGGAAAACGGTGAGCGCCAGACCGCGAAGAGCTCGCATCCAGCTTCTCTTACTGCAGCGCGCGGGCAAGTGCCTCCAATTCGCGCAGGCTCCCCGCGGTCCGCCCGGGCGCGGTGTGGGCCTGGGCCTGCCCGAGGAGGCGCTCGACGAGCGTCGCGACCGCCGCCCGGGCGATCGCGGCGACCGTGGCGTCGACCTCCACGGGGCCGTACCACGCGGCCGTCCGCACGATCGCGCGGACGCTCGGGCCGAGGTCCTCGGGCGAGATCGCGGCATCTTCCGCCAGCGACACGAGGGCTAGCGCCAGCGCCGGAGCGAGCGCCGCGAGCGCGCGCTCCACCCGGTAGCGCACGAGGACCGGATCGGTCTCGGCGCGCCTAGGGTCCCGACCCACGTAGACCTGCTCGAGGTCACGCGCCCATTCCCGGGCGCGCGGCAGCAGCGATGCGGCGAGCCCTGCAGTGACCGCGTCGGAGTCTCGCTCGATGCGTGCAGCCGCCCGCGCCGCCGCGAGAGCCCTGGCGTGGCGCTCCGCGATCGCCTCGTCTTCTCGCGCGAGGCGCGCGCGGACCGCGTCGACGAGGATCTCGACAAGGCGCACCGCACGTCTTCGCAGCGCGCGCTCCTTCAGGTCCAGGCTGCGGCCAACGATCTGGTCCTCGAGGAGCCGCTCCACCGCCGGCCAGGCCGACTGCTCGAGCGCAACCGGGTCGCCCAGCTTGCCCGCCAGCGCCTTCTTGGCGGAGAGCGCGAGCGGAGGCGCCCACGACGACAGGCCGACCTCGGCCATCCCGGCGCGAACGCTCGCGACGACGCGATCGACCTCGTCCGGCGCGAGACGGTCGGCCTTGTTGACCAGGATCTGCACGGGGAGCCCGGCGCGCATCGCCTCCTCGAGGACGGCTCGCTCGGTCTGTTTCATCGCCTGCGTCGCGTCGAGGAGCCACAAGGCCACGTCGGCTTCGTCGAACGCGGCGCGCGCGACGCGAGCGTGCTCGGGGTCGCTCGCATTGAACCCCGGAGTGTCGAGGATCTCGACACGGACGAGGGACGCGATGGGCATGCCGATCTCGACGCGGCGAACCGCCGCCGCGCCGCTCTCGGCGAGTGCTGCGCGCAGATCGCGCACCGCGACGATCCGCTCCGCGGGCTCGGCGCCCTTCGAGAACGAGATCCTCGCGAACGGGTCGGGAGCCCACCGCAGGTGGTGGAGGGTCGCCGTCGTCGGCAAGACGCCCGTCGGCGCCACCTCCGCGCCGATGAGCGCGTTGATGAAGGTGCTTTTGCCGGCGTTGAACTCGCCGACGATGACGAGGCGCACCGGGCGCGCGCGCTCGGTGGCCAGCTCGCCGATGGCCGCAGCCGCGCCGATGTCGCCGAGCGCGTGCGCGTGGCCGTCGAGGCGCGTGAGCAAGAGCGGCCAGGCGGCGCGCGCGTTCGACGGAGGCACCCACGCTCTCGCGACTTCATCGGTGACCGCGCTTGCCCACGGTGCCAGGCGGGGGTGGTAGACGCACGCCACGACGTCGAGGATGGCGGAGCCGCGATCCGGTTCGACGGGGAAGGCTTCCGCGAGGAGCCGAGCCCCGGCGAGCAGCGGGTCGCGCGGATCCTCCGGCAGCGCCCGGAGGGCCGCGTCGAGGGCATCGGGGTCGCGGTCGTCGATGGCCGCGTCGAGCAGGGCCCGCGCGGCCCCCACGTCACCTCCGGCCACGGCCTCGCGCAGGGCTGTCCTCGCGGCATCGCGCGCCCCCTCGGCGCGCGCGAACGCGGCTCTCCATCGTGCCAGCGCCTGCTCTCCCTTGGCATCGACGACGGAGCGCACGCGCGTGCGCGTCTGCGCGTCGCTCGGGACGTGCGCCATCGCCGAAGAGAGGGCCTCGCTCGATCCGGGCACATCGAGCACCATCGCCCGCAGGAGCGGACCGAACGACGCCTCGTCGCCGAGCATCGCGAGCGCGCGCCCTCGCGCGAGCGCCGCGCGACCGTCCGCCGGCGGCCACTCGACGGCGTCGAGGACTCTCTTGGCGGCGGCCGCGTCTCCCAGCAAGAGCCTCGCTTCGGCGCGCCGGACCGCGACGTCCGGCGACCTCTCTTCGGCAGTCCGGTCGAGCCAGAGCTGGGCGCGCGCGCCGTCCCCCCGGGCGAGGTCCACGTCGGCGAGTCCGACGAGCGCGTCCCGCCGGCTCTCGCTCCCCGATTCGGCCACGGCGAGGGCGCGCAGGAGCGCGTCGCGTACGTCCTCGAGCGGCGCCTCCGTGATCCGCCGCGCGTGCGCCAGCCTCACCCAGACCTCGGCCCGCGACGGCGCCCTGCGCGCGAGCTCCTCGAGGGTCTGCGCCAGCTCCGCGTCGAGCTGCCCGGCTTCGCACGCGTCGGCGAGTAGGGCGAGCCCCACGGGGGAGTCGGGAGCTCGCGCGAGGACCCTGTGGGCTGCGGCGCGGGCCTGAATCGGGTCTCCGGCGGCGAGCGCGGCCTCGCCCTCCCTGAGATCGTCGTCGGCCCCTGCCAGGACGATCTCGACCTTGCCCATCCAGCGGTCGATCACGTCCCCCAGGCGCATCACCCGAGCACCTCTCGCTCGAGCAGGCACTTGAGCGTCGCGTCGTCGCGCCTCAAGACGATCACCTTCTCGCGGTCGAGGACGACGAGCCCCGGCGCGCTGCGCCGCGGCTTGCGGACGTAGCGCCGTGGCGTGTACTGGACTTCGACCACGTCCTCGTCGCGGGCGTCCGAGAAGTGAGCAGCGAGGTGCGCCGCCTCGACGAGGAGGTCGGGTGGGCATGAAGCCCCCTTGTCGAGGGGGACGACGACGTGCGCTCCCGCGCGTCCCTTGGCGTGGAGCCACAGGTCCCGGGGCCTGGCGACGTGCAGAGTGAGGGCGTCGTTGTGGGCGGCTCCCCGCCCGACGAGGATCCGCAGGCCGGATGCGCCGACGAAGGCCCGGTACGGCGGGCGCGGCAGCGGACGCGCGCGCCGGCCGGGCGACGGAGCCCGAGGGACCGCGAAGTCGCGCGGCGCGGCACGCCGGGCGAGGTCGGACACCGCGTCGAGATCGATCTCGGAATCCGCCGTGACCCTTGCGATGAGGGCGGCCAGCTCGCGGTGGACCTCGTCGGCCCCGGCGAGCCTCGCGCGGGTGATCGCGACGCCGTCCTTGAGCCTGCGCGCGAGCTTGAAGGCCGCCTCGACTTGCTCGCGCGCGCCCCGGGCGGGATCGAGGGGCATCTCGACCTCCACCGCCTGCCCGCTCGACCAGTCCACCGCCACGAGCCGCGCGGCTCCCCGCGGGGCACGCGCCGCCTCCGCCACGAAGAGCCGCGCGTTCTCTGCCATGGCCCCGGCGGCCTCCGCGCGGGCGAGGTCCCCCCGCACCGCATCCCTGCGTCGCTGCACCCGGTTGGCGGCCTTCGTCAGCGCGCGGAGCAGCGACTCGCGCTGCTCGTCCCCGACACCAACTACAGAGCGATCGTCGGGGAGCCCGCCCGGAAGCGCGCGGTGCATTGCCAGTCCGTTCGGATAGCATGGGATCACGTGAACCGCCGCAGCTTCCCCACCGGTCAGGCGGCCGCCGCGCTGCTGAAGGCGCTCCTCCGGATGCTCTCGGCCGAGCGGGGCGCGCCGGTCGCCGACGGATGGCTGCGCCTCGTGCGCCTGGTGCGCGAAGACCTCGAGGACGAGACGCGGATGCTGCCGCTCCCCACGTTTCACCGGGCCCTCGTGGCGTTCGCCGAGGTGTGGGCCAAGGACGCGATCCCGCGCGCGTCGCGCCAGCTCGTCGCGCCGGACAACCTCGGAGTCTGGGTCCGCGTTCTGCGCGGCACGACGTCCCCTTCGGAGGCCTTCGCGCGGCTCGACACGACCGACAGCCAGTACGGCCGGACGACGCGCTGGGAGACCGCCGAGACGGGCCGGGGGCTGTGGCGCGGAAAGGTGATCATCGCCCACGATCCGGCCCTCGAGGAAGATGGGCTCCTTCGCCTCGGGCGGCTCGCCGAGCTGGCCGCCGTGCCGGCGCTGTTCGGGTACCCGGAAGTCAACGCGCGTGCCCTCCCGGCCGGAGGCCCGCGCGTGCCGGGCATCGTGCAGGAGTACCAGGTCGAGTGGGTCGTCCCCAGCGTGGCCGCCAACGGAGGAGTCGGCGCGGCGCTGGGCATCGGCCTCGGCTGGGTGGCGCTCGCTACTCGCCTCGGAAGCCCGGGCGCGTCCGTGCTTGCCTCCGGCGTGGGAGGCGTCGTGGGGGGCTTCGCCGGAGTCCTGCGCGCGCGCGAGCTCCTGCGACGCGCCGAGAGTCACGCGCAGCGCACGCGCGTCCACGCCCTCGAGCGGAGTCTGTCCCTCATGGAATCGCACGAGCGGGAGCTGGGCGCGCAGCTCGAGGGCCAGGTGGCGGCGGGGCAGTACCGGATCTTGCGGCGCATGGGCTCCGGCGCGACGGGGGTCATCTACGAGGCTGTGCGCCTCTCGGACGGGTTGCCCGTCGCTCTCAAGCTCCTGCGCGCGGCGACGGCGCACGAGGCGGTCGCGAGCGATCGGCTGCGGCGCGAGGCGGAGGCGCTGGGCCTGTCGTGGCACCCGAACGTGGTGGAGGTGATCGACCACGGTCACCTGTCGGACGGCACGGCGTACCTGGTCATGGAGCTGCTCCAGGGCGAGTCGCTCGCGGCGCGCCTCCAGGCGAAGGGGAGGATCCCTCCCGCCGAGTTATTGCGCATCGCGATGCAGGTGTGTGACGCGCTGGCGGCCGTGCACGCGGCGGGCGTCGTGCACAGGGACGTGAAGCCTTCCAACATTTACCTCGCCGTGGAGCGGGAAAATCCCGCGGGGCCCGAGCGGGTCAAGCTGCTCGATTTCGGGATCGCGCGGGTCGAGTGGGAAGAGACGCGCATCACGAACACGGGAGGGCCCCTCGGGACCCCTGGGTACATGTCGCCCGAGCAGGAGATGGGGACGGCGGAGATCGACGGGAGGAGCGACGTCTTCGCGCTCGGTGCGATGCTCTTCGAGTGCCTCGTCGGCGAGCCGCCTCCCCCGCGGACGCCGAGCGGTCTCCTGCGAACCGACGACGTGTCGGCCGTGCGCCTCGACTCTGGGACGCAGAAGGCGGCGGCGTTCGTGCCGCGCGAGTGGCGCGCCATCATCGAGAAGGCGATGGCACTGCACCCGGCCGACCGCTACGAGGACGCCCGCGCCTTCGCCCAGGCGCTTCGCGCCGTGGAGGATCCAGGGGTAAAGGCGGAAGTGTCGCCCTAGTACTAACTCGCCCTGACCAAGAACCTCTTCCCCGCGATCACCTCGTTGTGACTACCCGTGCGGTAGCCCTGGAGATCCAGCGTTACATAGGCGAAGCCGAAGCGCTTGCCCGCTTCGACGATGGCGTCGCGTACGACGAAGGCCTTCTCGAGCTCGTCGCGGGCAACCTCGACGCGGGCGAGGGCCTGCCCGGACGTGGCGAGGCCGTGCCACCGGACACGCACCTGGCGCAGGCCGAGGCGACGGAGGTCTGCCTCCAGGCCACCGATCTGCGCGAGCCTCTCACGCGTCACCTCAGTGCCGTACGGGATGCGGCTCGACAGGCACGCGCTCGCCGGCTTGTCCCAGACGGCCAGGCCGATCTCCTGCGCCGCCCGCCGGACGTCTTCCTTCCGGAAGCCACACTCCACGAGCACGCTGCGGACGTTCGCGTTGGTCGCCGCCGTGAGGCCCGGGCGGTGATCGCCGAGGTCGTCGGTGTTCGTCCCGTTGACCACGACGGCGAGGTCCCACTCGCGGCGCTTCTGCTCGGCGATGTCGTAAAGCTCGCTCTTGCAGTGGAAGCACCGGTCGGGCGCGTTGGCCACATAGCCGGCCCGTTCGATCTCTTGCGACTCCACGAGCTCGTGGCGGGCGCCGATCTGCCCGGCGATGGCGATCGCCGCCTCCTTCTCGAATGGCGCGAGGCTGGGGGAGACGGCGGTCATCCCGACCGCGCTCGCTCCGAGGACCTCGTGTGCGACGGCGAGGACGAGCGCGCTGTCGACGCCGCCGGAGTAGCAGACGAGGACCGAGCCCATCTTCTCAAGGACTTCGCGTAGTTGCTCGAGTTTGGGATCGCCCATCGTGTCCTTGAGCATGGGGTCAGCGCTGCCCCATGTCTCTAGCACCTTGCCTGTGCAGGAGTGGCTGTTAGTTTGTTCAGTACCCTGAGATGAGCACGTCGGTCGCGCATGACATTGAAGCACTCGTTGCCCGGCTCAGCTCCTCGAACAAGCTGCGCATGGCGGAGGGAGACACGTCCCGTCCGCTCGTCCTCTCCTGGCCCGGTCTGGAAGACGTGCTGCCCGACGGGGGGTTTCCGCGCGGAGTCGTGGAGCTCGCCGCACCGCGGGCGCTCGGAGGGTCGACGAGCCTCGCCCTCGCCGCCGTCCGCGCCGGTCAGGAGCGATCAGGGGGTGCGTGGTGTGCCTGGATTGATCCCGAGCGGACGCTCCATGCGCCGGGCGTCTTCGCTCGAGGGGTCGATCTCGCCCGGATGCTCGTGGTGTGTCCGCCGCGCGCTCTCCTCGAGCGGACCTCGGTCAAGCTCGTGGCGACGGGTGCGTTCGAGGTGGTGGTGGTGGACTTCGACGGGATTTTTTGTACGCGTTCCGCTTGCGCGGAACGCTCCGGTGGGGGGAGCGGCGCCGCTCCTCCCCACACCCCCCAGCGGGAACCGGTTCACGCGACCTCCAGCGCGCGGCAAAAGAGGGCCCTTCGTCCGGAGGTGCTCGTGCGCAAGCTCGCGCTCGCGGCGGAGCCGAGCGGCACCACGGTGCTTCTCCTCACGGACGCGACGCGACCGCGTGCGGTCCCCTGGCCGGTGGCCTTGCGGCTCGAGGTAGCGCGTCCGAGCCTGCGCGAGCTCTCGGTGCGCATCGCGAAGGACCGACGCGGTCGCGTCGGCTTTGCGAAGACGATCCCGTTTCGCCCGCTCCTTCGCGCCGCGGTCTGATCATGCGTCGCATCGCGTGCATCGCGCTGCCGAGGATCCACACGCGCCTCGAAGAGGCCGATGAGGCGAACCGGTCCGCGCTCGTGCGGGTGACGGAGTCGGCGCTCGCGTTCGGTCCCGCCGCGGCGTTCGACGTCGCGGAGAACGTCGTCTGGGTCGACGTCGGCGGCTGCTCGCACCTGCACGGGGGAGAACGCGAGCTCGCGAAGGCGCTCGACGCGCGCATCCGCGGGCTGGGACACGCGTGCAGGGTGGTGATCGCCGACGGACCGCGCATCGCCGCGGCGGTCGCGCGCTTCTTGCCGCTGACCAAGTCGGCCAAGGGAGATGGTCCGTTCGTCGTGCCGGAAGGGCATGGGGTCGCTGCGATGCGCGTCCTGCCCATCGCGGCGCTCGCGCTCGACGACGACGTGAGCCGCTGGCTGAGGGACCTCGGCCTGCGCACCTGCGGCGATCTGCAGAAGCTCCCGCGCGCCGCCCTCGCGGCGAGGCTCGGCGCGCGTGCGGACGACGTGATGCAGCTCCTCGACGGCGAGGACCGCGCGCCCATCGATGCCTGGCGGCCCGCGGAGGTCCCGGAAGAGCGCGCGAGCTTCGACTGGGGTGTGATCTCGGTCGAGGCCCTCGTGTTCGTCATGAAGACGCTGTGCGAACGGCTGGCGTCGAGGTTACAGGGCCGCGCCATGGGGGCGACGCGCCTCGAGATCGTGCTGGCCCTCGACCGCGCGCTCCCATCAACAATTGACGTCGTGCTGCCGTCGCCGATCGCGAGGGCCGCGGATCTGCTCGCCGTCGCGCGCGTCCGGCTCGAGCGCCACTCGCTGGCGGCGCCCGTGCTCGCAGTGACGCTACGAGCCCCCGATCTCGCGCGACTCCCCGCGCGCACGCTCGACCTCCTCTCGCCGGAGCCGAAGGCCGCGCGTGTCCTGCCGCGGCTGGTGGCCGAGCTCGTGGCCGACTTCGGCCAGGCGAACGTGGGAACCCTCGCGATCGCCGACACGTGGGTTCCGGACGATCGCACACGCCTCCTGCCGTTCGGAGCGGCGCGACCGGAGCCGAGGCACTCGCTGGTGACCTCGGCGCTCGAGCCGTCGCGTCTCGTCGCTCCCCTCCGTCTGCCGCCCGGGTCTCTGGCCGGTGCCGTGCGGCTCGCGCGGGTCGAAGCGTTCGAATGGTGGCGTCGTGGAATCGAGCGGCGCGATCTATACGCCGCGTTCGTGCCCGTCGTGCCGGGCGAGGAGGGCGGTGGCAAGAACCTGGCGTGGGTCGAGCAGCGCGGGAGCGACGACGTCCCCCGGCTGCGCGGCTGGATCGACTGAGGCTCGCCCATGTTCGTGGAGCTCCTCACCCGGACGAACTTCTCGCTGCTCCGCGGCGGGTCGCATCCCCGCGTCCTCGTCCAGCGCGCCATCGATCTCGGATACGACGCGATCGGCGTCGCCGACTGCGACGGTCTCTACGGGATGGTCCGCGCGCTGGAGGCGGCCGAGGAGCTCGGCGTGCGCCTCGTCGTCGGCTGCGAGGTGGCGATCGACGAGGAGCCGCCCGATCGCGTCTTTCTCCACGTCGCCACGCTCGAGGGCTACAGGAACCTCTCTAGCATCCTCACCGAGAGCCACGCGCGCCACCCGAAGGGGAAAGCTCGAGCCCCGGAAGAGAACGTCCCGCGCAACCAGTTCGCCGGGATCCCGATCGAACGCGTGTGCGCGCAATCCAGAGGGCTCTGGTGCCTCGCGCCGCCGGAGGGCAGGACGAGCCTCGCTCGGCTGAAGGACGCGTTCGGCGAGCGGCTGTCGATCGCCGCGTGGCGTCACATGGACGGCGAGGACGGCGCGAGGCACGCGCGCACCGAGGCGATCGTGCGCGATCTCGGTGTCCACGTCTGTGCGACGAACCGCGTCCTCTTCGCTCGTCGCGAAGACAAGCCCGTCCTCGACGTCCTCGACTGCATCCGTGAGGGGATGACGCTCGACGCCGCCGGGCGGGCGCTCCTGCCCAACGCCGAGGCGCACCTGAAGTCGCGCGTCGAGATGGAGAGCCTCTTCGCCGATCGGCCCGCGTGGCTCGCCCGAAGCCGCGACGTCGCCGACGCGTGCCGCTTCTCGATGCGCGAGCTCGAGTACCGCTTCCCCTGCGAGATCGACGCCCCGGAGACGCCGGACGCGGCCCTCCGCCGTCTCACGGTCGAGGGCGCGCGCGTTCGCTATCCGCACGGCGTTCCGGACTCCGTGTGCGCGCAGATCGACAAGGAGCTCGCGCTCGTCGGCGAGATCGACGTCGCCCCGTATTTCCTGAGCGTGCACGCGATCGTCCAGATCGCGCGGTCGCTCGACATCCTTTGTCAGGGCCGCGGCAGCGCCGCGAACAGCGCCGTCTGCTATTGCCTCGGCATCACCGCGGTGGACCCCGCGCGCAGCAATCTGCTCTTCGAGCGCTTCCTCTCGGTCGAGCGCCGCGAGCCGCCGGACATCGACGTCGACTTCGAGCACGAGCGCCGCGAGGAGGTGATTCAGGCGATCTACGACAAGTACGGACGCGACCGCGCCGCGATGGTCAGCGAGGTGATCTCGTACCGTGGCAAGAGCGCGCTGCGCGAGGTCGGCAAGGTGTTCGGGCTGTCGCTCGACGAGGTGGACCGCCTGGGCGCGCTCGTGTCGTGGTGGGACAAGCTCGACGAGGTTCCGCGGGAGCGGATCTCGGAGTGCGGGTTCGATCCCGACGACGCGCGCGTGCGCCAGGTGCTCGCGATGGCGTGCGCCATCCAGGGCTTCCCGCGGCACATGTCCATCCACGTCGGCGGCTTCGTGCTCTCCGCGGAGCCTCTCGTGAACGTGGCGCCCGTCGAGCCGGCGACGATGCCGAAGCGCACGGTCATCCCGTGGGACAAGGACGATCTCGACACGCTCGGCTTCTTCAAGATCGACGTCCTGGGCCTGGGGATGCTGACGGCGATCCGGAAAGCGCTGGACTTCACCCCTCCAGCCGGGACGCTGCCCGAGGCGAGCGCCATCGATCGCCTGGCGCGCATCCCGGCCGAGGACGCGCGCGTGTACGACGCGCTCTGCAAGGCGGACACGGTCGGCGTCTTCCAGATCGAGAGCCGCGCGCAGATGGCGATGCTGCCGCGCCTCTTGCCGAGGTGCTTCTACGATCTGGTCGTCGAGGTCGCGATCGTGCGGCCGGGGCCGATCCAGGGCGGGATGGTCCATCCGTACCTGCGGCGGCGCAGCGGGGAGGAGCCGGCGACGATCCCGCACCCGATCCTCGCGCCGATCCTCGGGCGGACCCTCGGCGTGCCGCTCTTCCAGGAGCAGGTGATGCAGCTCGCCATCGTGGGGGCGGGGTACAGCGGCGGCGAGGCGGACCAGCTCCGGCGCGACATGGCCGCGTGGAAGCGGACGGGGAAGCTCGCGCGGCACCGGGCGCGGCTCGTCGAGGGGTTCGAGAAGAACGGGATCGCGCGGGAATTCGGCGAGCGTCTGTACAAGTCGATCGAGGGCTTCGGCGAGTACGGCTTTCCCGAGAGCCACGCGGCGAGCTTCGCGCTCCTGGTGTACGCGAGCTCGTGGCTGAAGGTGCACCACCCGGCGGCGTTCGCCGCGGCGCTCGTCAACAGCCAGCCGATGGGTTTCTACTCGTCCGGATCGATCGTGAAGGACGCCGAGCGTCACGGCGTCGAGGTGCTGCCCGCGCGGGTCGACGCGAGCGACTGGGACTGCACCCTCGAGGGAGGCGATTCCCGGGAGGACCCCGAGCCCTCCGCGCTGCGCCTCGGCCTACGGCTGGTGAAGGGGCTCGGCGAGGACGCGGGGAAGCGCATCGAGACGGCGCGCCGCAAAGCGCCGTTCGCCGGCGTCGAGGATCTGACGGCACGCGCGAGGCTCGACAAGGGCGAGATCGAGGTGCTCGCGTGCTCGGGCGCGCTCGCGGGCTTCGGGCTCGGGCGGCGCGAGGCGATGTGGAAGGTGCGCGCGCCGCGCGAGCAGGGCCTCTTCGCGGGGGTCGCCCTGGGGGACGCGATGCCGGACCTCCCGCGGATGTCACGGGCGGAGCAGCTCGCGCTCGACTACGAGGCGACGGGCGTGTCCGTGGGAGATCACGCGATGCAGGTCGTCCGTCCGTCGCTCCCTGCCCACTACAGGAGCTCGCGACAGCTCGCGTCGATGGCCCACGGGGCCAGGGTGAGCACGGCGGGGATGGTCATCTGCAGGCAGCGGCCAGGGACGGCGAGCGGCGTCGTGTTCATCACGCTCGAGGACGAGGAGGGGTTCATCAACCTGATCCTGTGGGCGAGGACGTTCGAGCGCTGGAGGCACGTGGCGACGACGAGCTCGATGCTGGTCGCGCACGGCACGATCGAGCGAGACAAGAGCGTCGTGTACGTCGTGCCGGACAGGCTGGAGAAGCTGATGATGCAGGTGCCGGCGATGAGCAGAGACTTTCACTAGATCCGCCGCGCGATCGCCTCCGCGTTGCGTTCGGCGAGCGCCATGATCGTCAAGTACGGGTTCACGTGGCTGCTCGTCGGGAAGAGCGACGCGTCCGCCACGACGATGCTCTCGTGGCCGTGAACGCGTCCCCAGGCGTCGGTCACGCTCGTCGCGCGGTCGGCGCCCATCCGGCAGCCGCCCATCGGATGCGCGCTCGAGACGACGACCTTGCCGCTCTTCAGCGACGACAGCGCGATGTGCCTGTCGAGGTCTTCCCCGCGCGTCACGCCGAACGGGCTATTCAGCAGCGACACGTACTCCTCTGCGCCGGCGGCGAAGTAGATGCGCCCGACCTCCCGCTGCGCGTGGACGATCGCCTCCCTCGACGCGGCGCTGAGGCGGTAGTCGAGCACCGCCTTGTCGCCGACGAGGCGGATGCGGTTGTGCGCCTCCGCCTCGTCGTGCACGAGCGTCAGCGCGCACGCGAGGTTCCCATACGCGCGCATGAAGCCCTTCAGATCCGGACCGAAGCCCGGGAGCGACCTGGCGGTGACGAAGGGGAAGTAGAACGCCGTCTCCACGTAGTAGCCGTGCGACTCGCTGAACCGGTCGGTGTAGTAGAGCTTGGGGAAACCCTCGTAGCCGCGCACGGGGCCCGGCATCCGCCCGAACGACGTCAGCGCCGGATGCAAGGTCACGTACCGCCCGCACGCGGGGCTCAGACCCTCGAGTCGCGAGCGCAGGAGCAGCGCCGAGGAGCTCAGGGCGCCCGCCGCGACGACGACGACGCGCGCGCGGAAGCGCACCTCCCCTGGCTCGTGGGCGCCCGGGCGCGACCCGGGAGGGGCCGCCGCGATGACGCCCTCGGCGCCATCGTCCATGACTCGCTCGATCCGACAATTGGGGATGACGTCGACGCCTGCCGCCACCGCCGCGGGGATCTGCACCTCGAGCGTCCCGCGCTTCGCGCCGTACGGGCACCCGAGGTTGCAGAAGCCGCAGCCTATGCAGTCCCGGATGTTCACACGGAACTGCTTCACCGGATGGCCGAGCCTCTCGCATCCTTCGCGGAAGATCCTGTTGTTGGCGTTCTCCATGTCGCGCCCCGGAACGTGCGCGTCGATCTCCTCCTCGATGCGAGGGAAGCGAGCCTGAACGTCGGCTTCGTCGAGCTCGGGCAGGCCGCCCTCGCGCGCCCACCCCGCGACCAGGCCCTCGGGAGCGCGGAAGGTGACCCCCGTGTATACGGCCGTGCTCCCGCCGATGCACTCGCCCGCCGACACGGCGATGTCGAAGCTCGTCGAAGGCACGGCACCGTTGTCCCTGAACAGGCGCACCATCTCGGTCTCGCGCATCGAGAATGCGTCGCGTCCCCACCACGGTCCCGTCTCGGCGACGGCGATCCGGGCGCCCGACGCGCACATGGGCGCGAGCCGGGCCGCGACCGTCCCACCGCCCGCGCCCGAGCCGATGATCAGGACGTCGACTTCGACGACGCGGCTCACGGGCCCTGCTTCTCCTTGCGACGGAGCTCGTAGAACGGCGCGTCGGTCCGCGGACCGGGGTACTCGATCTCGCGCCAGGTCTCGTCCTGCCCGTAGTACCCGAGGAGCGCGAACGTCTTCAACCCGAAGAACCCCTGGCGGAGGCGCGCGACCGGGCTCCCCTCGAGGAAGCGCAGGAACGCCTCGCGCCGGTCCCGCGTCAGTCGCGTGAAGCCGCGGCCGTAGCGCAGCCTCGGCAGGAACTCGACGACCCCCAGGAACGCGCGGAGGAGCCGCCGGTCGCGCTCGGGGCGCTCGGAGATCGCGCGATCGGCGATACGCAATGCGGAGGGGGAGTCGGCTCCCGGGGACGTCGCCTCCGCGGGCACGATGCACCCCGCGACCGCCGAAAAGGTCGCAGCCGTGCGAGGCGTGAAGAACCGGAAGGGCTCGGGCGTATCGGGCACAGGAGGAATCCCTAGCCTCCCTGCGGCCGACCGGCGCTGCGGAGGAGGCGTATCGGCAAGAAGCCTCCCACGATCCGGCGCAGATCCTCCGCGCGGACGGGCTTCATGAGCAGCGGGTTGGAGAGGTTCCGGCGCGCGAGCTCCTGCTCGGCGGGCTCGCCCGTCACGAAGACGATCCGTCGCGCCTGCTCCGGATCGATACGCGTGACCGCGGCGTGGACGTCGAAGCCGCTCATGTGGGGCATCCGGATGTCGCACACGATCACGTCGAAGCGCTCTCCCGCCTCGACGCGGGCGATCGCGTCGAAGACGTGGGCCGGGACGCTGACCGTGTGGTCGCGCCCGAGCATCAGCCCGAAGAGGCGCGAGATGGCCGGGTCGTCATCGAGGATCAGGATCTGGGCCATGCGTCCCACCGGCCGGGGCTGCCGTCATCCCTGGACCTGTCACGTCAGGGTACTCCTCGGTCGTGTCCCGTAGATGCAGAAACACTGTCTGCGCGATCGACATCGTGGGAACCGCGAGCAGCGCTCCCACGGCGTGGAAGAAGTGCTCGCCCACGAGGAGCGAGAAGATCACGAGCACCGGATGGATCTTCGCCGCGTCTCCCATGATCTTCGGGTTGAGCACGTTCGCCTCGAGCTGGTGGATTCCCACGATCCAGGCGAGGACGAACGTCGCCATGCCGAGGCCCTGCGTCAGCCCGACGATCACCGCCGGCACCGCGCTGGCGATCGACCCGAAGATGGGGACGAGCGAGAAGACGGCGGCGACGATGGCCATCACCGGCCAGTACTTCAGGCCCACGATCGCGAAGCCGATCGCGCTCAGGACGCCGTTGATCCCGCAGATCACGAGCTGCCCTCGTACGACCCCGGACAGCCCCTCGTCCATCCGTGCGAGGAGGCTGTCGAAACCTTGGCGTCCGGCGGGCCGCACGAGCGATCGGAAGAATCCGATGATCCGTTCGCGCGTCACCATCATGTACGCGGCGAGCATCAGCGTGATGAAGAAGACGAAGATGACGCGGCTGATCGTCGCGAGCAGGTCCCGCACCATCAGCGCGACCTCGAGCGAGTTCTGCTCGGCGTACGCGAACGTCCGGCCGACGACGTCCGCCAGCACATGGTTCGCGTCGAATGGACCCTTATGGTCGTGGAAGGGCTCGACCACCCAGCCGTTTTTGGTCTCGGTGACGTGGATTCCGCTGGCCACCTCGATCGCGATCGAGCCGTCGGGCTGGGGGCGCGCGACGAAGGCACTCGTCGCGGCGGGCTCCGGGGCTCCGGTCGACGTCGTCTCGGCCGGCACGATGCCGGCTTCCCGCATCCAGCGCGTCGCAGCGGGGACCCACGTCTCGTTCGCCTCGCGGCCGAGGGCGGGCAGCTCGCCCCGCAGGTTGCGGAACTCCAGTGCGATACGGGGCGCGACGGCGTGGAGAAAGCCCGCCGCCGACCCGATGACGACCACGTAGACGATGAGCACCGCGACGCCGCGGTGAAGGCGCCTGCGCTCCGCGGCGGCGACGAGCGGCGTCAGGACGTACGCGATGACCAGCGCGAGGACGAACGGCAGCATCACATCGTGCGCCACGACGACGACCGCGATCGCGATCGCCGCGCTGACCCAGAGAAAGAGCTGGCGACGCCAGCGGGGCGGGTCCCCCCCCGGCGTCACGGATGCTCTCCGGGAAGGTCGGCGAAGAAGGGGACGAGCCGCTGCCAGGTGGCGTCGAGGTGCTCCGGCATCACGCGGACGTCGGCCACGACGGGCATGAAGTTCGAGTCACCGCTCCAGCGAGGGACGGCGTGGACGTGGACGTGCTCCTCGATCCCCGCGCCCGCGGCTCGGCCGAGGTTGATGCCCACGTTGGTGCCCTCCGCGTTCGTGGCCCGGCGCAGGCGGACGACGGCGTCGCGCGCGAGCCTCATCGTCGCATCGTAGTCGGCGGGCGGCAGGTCCGCGATGTCCGGCGCGTGCTTCGTCGGCGCGACGAGGAGATGAGCCGCGGCGAACGGGTACTTGTTCAGACACACGAGCGCGAGCGGCTGGACGAGCAAGACGAGCTTCTCCCGGTACGCCTCCCGAGGGGCCGACGCGAAGTCGCAGAAGATGCACGGCCGGCCCTTCGGACCGAGGATGTACTCCATCCTCCAGGGCGCCCAGAGCCGCTCGGCCATCGTGGGCTCGCGATTCTACTCCTCGCCCGGGTCCTCGTCCTTCTTGTCCCCGATGGTCGCGAGCTTGGCGCCCAGCTTCTGCTTGATGAGCTCTCCGATCGTCCCGCCCGCAGCCTCGCCCGCGGCCGACTTCTTCGGCGGCTTCGACGGTCGCTGCGCCGGCTTGGCCTCGCCCGTGGCGGTCGTCGCCGCAGGAACCGCGGCCTCGCCCGTACGCATCGTGAGGGTGATGCGCCGCTCTTGCGAGTCGAGGTTCGCGATCTCGGCCTCGATCTCGTCGCCGATCTCGAGCTGCGTCTCCTCGCCGCTCTCGTTCTTCGTGGGCACGATGTCGCCCTGCGGGATGAGCCCCTCCACCCCGTCCTTGATGTGCACGAACGCACCGTAGTCGACGACGCTCACGACCTTGCATTTCACGAGCTTGCCGGGCGGCAGCTCCGTGAAGATCGTGGGCCAGGGGTCGTCCCAGAGCTGCTTCACCCCGAGGCTGACCTTCTTCTCGTCGTGGTTGATGCTGAGGATGATCGCCTCGACCTCGTCGTTCTTCCTGTAGAAATCGCTCGGGCTATTGACCTTGGCCGTCCACGAGATGTCGCTCTTGTGGACCATCCCGTCGACGCCCTCCTCGATTCCGATGAAGACGCCGTAGTCCGTGATGCTCCGGACCTTGCCGGAGATCTTGTCTCCAGGCTTGTACTTCTCGGTGAACACGGTCCAGGGGTCGGGCTCGAGCTGCTTCAAGCCGAGGCTGATGCGCTTGCTCTTCGCGTCGACCTCGAGCACCTGGCACTCGAGCTCCTGGCCGACCTCGACGAGCTTGCTCGGGTGCTTGACCTTCTTCGTCCACGACATCTCGCTGACGTGCACCAGGCCCTCGACGCCCGGCTCGAGCTCGATGAACGCGCCGTAGTCCGTGATCGACTGGACCTTCCCGCGAACCTTCTTGCCGGGCGGGAACGCCTCCTCGGCGTGGCTCCAGGGGTCTTCCTGCGTTTGCTTGAGGCCGAGCGACACGCGCTCGGTCTCCGCGTTGTACTTGAGGACGCGCACGGTCACCTCGTCGCCCACCTGGAAGATCTCCGAAGGGTGGTTGACGCGACCCCAGCTCATGTCCGTGATGTGGAGGAGGCCATCGATCCCGCCGAGGTCGACGAACGCGCCGTACTCGGTGATGTTCTTGATAACGCCCTTGACGACCTTGCCCTCTTCCAGGGTCTCCAGCGTCTTCGTCTTCTGCTCGTCGCGCTCCCGCTCGAGCAAGACGCGCCGCGAGAGCACGATGTTCCCGCGCTTCTTGTTGAACTTGATGACCTTGAACTGGTAGGTCTGCCCGATCAGCTTGTCGAGGTTGCGGATGGGCCGCAGATCCACCTGCGAGCCGGGGAGGAAGGCCTTCACGCCGCCGCGGATCGTGACGGACAGGCCGCCTTTCACGCGCTGGCTGATGGTGCCTTCGATGAGCTCGTCGCGCTCGCACGCGGCCGAGATCTCATCCCACACCTTCATCTTGTCCGCTTTCTCCTTGGAAAGCGTCACGAGCCCGTCGTCGTTCTCTCGGCTCTCGATGTAGACGTCCACCTCGTCGCCAGCCTTCACCGTGGCTTGGCCCTGCGCGTCCGCGAACTCGGCGAGCGCGATGATGCCCTCGCTCTTGCCGCCGATGTCGATGATGACGTTGTCGCGCTGCACGGCCACGACGACGCCCTTGACGATCTCGCCTTCCTTGCCGAAGTCGCCGGCGCTGATGCTGGCTTCGAAGAGATTCGCAAAGTTATCGGCCGAGCTGCTGGCGCCGGCCGTAAGCTCCGTTGTTTTGCCTGCGGGGCTCAGGGCTGTGGTTTGATTGGACATTGGCTGGGGGGAATCCTCGGGGGTCGGGGCGCGCGTCTTCGCAGGCGCCTCGTCCCATGGGTGGGTATTTTCGGAGACCGCATCTATGCACAAGACGGACCAACCCGCGGAATGTGCTGCGGCAGCGTGCAAATAGCCTCACTGATCCCTTCTGTCAAAGGGGAACGGCCCCCAGCTACGGTGCTGCACCGGCAGCCGGGAGGGTGGCGCCGACCTCGGCCGAGCCCGCGTGGAGGAGGCCTTCGACGAGCGTGCGTGGCAAGGGCAGCTTCACCTCGACGTGATTGCCCGTGCGGTCGACCGTGGCGCCGGCGAGCCACGCCAGGTGCTCCGGCTTCTTTCGCGTGATGGCATCGACGGCCTCACGGGCCGCGACCTCGGCGAAGGCGGCGGCGTCCTCGTCGGCGTAGGCGAGCGTGATCTGGACCTCGGCGGTTGCCCCGGGCGGCAAGCGCAACGTCAGCGCGCGGAGCCTTCGCCCGATGGCCGCGTGACTGCCCAGCGTCTGCAGGGCGCGGACGCGCCCGACGAGCGAGGGTCCGTCGAATCGCACGATAGCGAGCGCTGCGGGGTCGAGATCGAGCGCCGGCTTCTGGAAGGGGTGCGCGAACGCCTCGCGTGCCGGTGCGCGGGCCTCTCCCGACGCGATCACCCACGTGCGCCCGGGAAGCTCGAAGAGCGAGGCCGCCATCGGGAAGCCGCGCTCGTCGCGCTCCCTGTTCAGCTCGCGCACCGCTCCGGTGGGCCCCGGCGCCCAGAGGGCGTGTCCCGTGCCGTCGGTGAGCGCGCCGGGGTCGATGTCCGCGCGGACTCCGACGATGACGAGGATGACGTTCGGTGTGGCCGCGTCATCGCCGCGCGGCCCAGGGTGGACGCCGATCACGACCTCGTCCGCGTCCTCGATGGCCTCGAGCGGCGTCGCCGAGACGACCTGGTTGCGCTCGCGCGCGAGCTCGATCGTGCGCTTCAGCAGCGGGCCATACACCTTGTCGCGCCGGAGCTCCTTCGGGCGAACGACCACCAGGAGCTCGGACGTCTCGTCGAAGGCGTCCTGCCAGCGCGGCTCGGCGGGGTGCGCTGCCCGCGGAGGAGCGACGGGGCCGGCCGCGCAGCCGATCGCCAGCGAGCCCGAGGCGAGCCAAGCGACGAGCGCGAACGTGCTCGGTCTCACCGATCGCTCCACGCCCGGACGCGCTGGACCATCCGGGACACGGTCTCCTCCACGCCGATTTCCGAGTCGTCGATCGCGGTCGCGTCCTCGGCCTGGCGCAGCGGCGCCACGGGTCGCGTCGTGTCCTGCTCGTCGCGTCGCTTCACGTCGGCGAGCGTCTCCTCGAGGGTCACCCGTTGTCCCCTGGCGACGAGCTCGACGAACCTCCTGCGAGCGCGCACCTCGGGCCGCGCCGTGAGGAAGAACTTCACGTCGGCGTCGGGAAAGACGACCGTGCCGATGTCCCGTCCTTCCAGGACGACGCCGCCGGCCCTGCCGGCGTGACGCTGGATCTCGAGGAGAGCGGCGCGGACTTCGGGATGCGCGGAGACGGTGCTCGCGCCCAAGCCCATGTCCGGAGCGCGAATGGCGTGGGTCACGTCCTCCCCGTCGAGGCGGACACGCACCCCGGTCTCTGGATCCTGCTCGAGGACCACGGCGCCGCGCGCCACCATCGACCTGGCGAGGTCGCCCGCCCTGGCGGCGTCGTCCCAGGCGATCCCGTCGCGCTGCGCGGCGAGCGCCACGGCCCGGTAGATGGCGCCGGTGTCGACGAGGACGAAGCCGAGCGCATCGGCGAGGCGACGCGCGACCGTGCTCTTTCCGGCGCCCGCGGGTCCGTCGATGGCGACGATCGGGCGGAGGCGGCGCGGCGGATCGCTCACGAGCCGGTCTATACCACCGCCCCGCGGCTCGCGGGCAGCCCCGACCGCCTCGTTCACGCCTCGACGTCGATCTGCGCGCCGAGCGCGCGGAGCGTGGCGACGAACTTCGGGTAGCTCGTCGCGATGCACGCCGCGTCGCGCACCCGGGTCGGTCCGCGCGCGACGAGCGCGAGCACGGTCGCCGTCATCGCGATTCGGTGATCCCCCTTGCTGTCCACGTCCGCCGGATCGAGCGGGCCGTCCCGGCCCTCGACGTCCAGCCCGTCCGGGTGCTCGGTCGCAGAGACACCGAAGGCCCGGAGCACTGCCGCCATCGTCGCGATGCGGTCGCTCTCTTTGTGCCGTAGCTCCTCGGCGTCGCGGATGCGCGTCGTACCGCGCGCACGGGCGGCCAGCGCGCACGCGATGGGGATCTCGTCGATCGCCCGCGGGACGGTCTCGCCGCCGATCGCGATCGCGCACATCGTTGCGCTCCACGCGTGGATGTCGGCGACGGGCTCGCCGCTACGCTCCCCGTGCGACTCGACGGCGAGGCCCGCGCCCATGTCGCGGGCGATCTCGAGGATCCCCGTGCGCGTCGGGTTGTTGCCCACGCCGCGCGCGGTGACGCGAGAGCCGTCGACGATCTGCGCCGCGGTGAGCAGGAACGCCGCAGCCGAGATGTCGCCCGGGATGGTCACGTCGAAGGCTGGCATTCGCCGGTCCCAGCCGGCAGGGTCGAGCTCGACCAGCGATCCGATGGTGCGCACCGGCACGCCGAGCGCGGAGAGCATCCGCTCGGTGTGGTCGCGAGACACGGTGGGCTCCCGCAGGCGGGTGACGCCGGCCGCGTAGAGCCCCGAGAGCAGGAGCGCGCTCTTGACCTGCGCGCTCGCGACCGGACTGTCGTGCTCGAGGGGGGTGAGCGAGCGCCCGGATGGCAAGGGGCCGACGACGAGGGGAGCCAGGACGTCTCCCGGTCGCGCTGGATGCGGGCGGCCCTCGATGACCGCTCCTCTCGCGCGCAAAGGTCCCACCACGCGCATCATCGGCCGTCGCGATAGCGTCTCGTCGCCCACCAGGGTCGCGCGAAAGCGCTGTGCGGCGAGGGCTCCGCAGAGCAGGCGCATCGTCGTGCCGGAGTTGCCGCAGTCGAGGTCGCGGGTCGGCGCCTTTAGCCCGTCGAGACCGACGCCGGTGACGACGAGCTCGTCCGGTGCGGGCTCCTCGATCACGACGCCCATGGCGCGCAGACACGTCGCCGTCGAGACGTTGTCCTCGCCATGCGAGAACCCGGCGATGTGCGAGTCCCCGTGGCAGAGGGCGCCGAAGAGCAGAGCGCGGTGCCCGATGCTTTTGTCGGACGGAACGGGGACGCTGCCCGCGAGCGGCTGCGTGGCAGGATGGACGATGAGCGTGGTCATCGCGTAGGGGAGGGACGCGTCAGGCGCGGGACCATGGAGAGGATGGCGTGGAGCCCCTGGGCGTCGGCGGCAAACTTGCAGCGGACGTCGTCCCCCTCGCTGTTCGCGTCGAAGCCCTGGAGCTTCACGCCGCCGACGAGCGGACCGAGGAGCTCGAGCCATCGATCCGCGGAGCGCAACGCTCCGGCCGCTTCCTGCGCCTCCGACGGGTCCGCGTATGTCAGCGTCCCCGCGACGTTGATCCCGGGGGGCAGCATGTCGGTGATCACGCGCGCGATCCGGAGCCCCTTGAGCCACGGCAGGTTGACGCTAGCCAGGGTGGCCGCCGGGACGGGCTGCGAGACGAAGTCGGCGGCAAGCGCGCCGGAGGCTCCGGGCGTCTCCAGGGTCTGGATGATCCAGGGTGGCAAGGACCGCTCCGGGGCGCCTCGCTGCAGGCGGTCGAGGACGAAGCGGATCCCCTCGCTCGATCCGGCGACGAGCATCTTCGGCGTGAGCGCGACCCACGTGACGCGTCCGAACGTGCTGGTCGTGAAGCCTGCGTAGGCGCCGATCGTGACGGGGGCGCCGCTCGTGGTCTGGGTGGCATGCGCGATCCGGTCGACGTCGAAATGGCCCGTGAGCACGGCGGCGATTTCGGTCCCTGGCGTGGCATAGACGGCAACGAGGACGCCGTCGACGTCGCGGGACGCGAGAAACCACGTCCCATCGCCTATCGGGAGGAGCCCGTCGGTGATCGCCGCGACCTGGCCTCCGAGCGACGGGTCGCCGTACACCGCGCGCAGGTCCGCCCGTGCGACGAGAACCGCCGACGGCGCGAGCATCGCGATCGGGTCGCGGTCGATCTCGGGCTTCGGCGCACCGGCTGTCGCGGCTGCCTTGCCTCCGCAGCCCATCGGGCCGGCCAGGCCAACCAGGGCGGTCAAGCCGAGGGCGATGAGCCGGACGGTCGAGCGTGTCATCACCGGTGCCCAGACTACGGCGCCGGATACGATCCGAGAAGCTTGAAGGAGCGCGTCTGGCGCTTCATCTCTTCGAACGCCGCGACGAGCGAGCGATCGGTGAGGTGCCCCGCCATCTCGACGTAGAAGAGATAGGTCCAGTCTTTCCCCCCCACGGGGTGGGAGAGGACGTTGGTCAGGTTGATGCTCCGCTCCGCGAATATGCGAAGGACGCCGAGGAGCGAGCCTGGAGAGTCCTGGACGCTGAAGACGATGGCGGTGACGTCGCTGGCCGTGCGCCCGGAGGGCCTCGTCCCGATCACGGCGTAGCGCACGCGCGCCGACTCCAGGACCTCGGTAATACGCAGCTCGGTCGCGGCAAGGGCGAGAATCGTCGGGTGCACAGGGCCGTCGCTTGCGGTCTCGTACGGAACGACCGCGAACTCGGCGCGCTTGTGCGAGACCTCCTCGAGGGCCAGCGCGGCCGTCGGCGCGGCGAGCAGCTTCGCACCGGGGCCGAAGCGGCGCAGGGCCGCGGCGTGCTCGGGCCCGCCGTCTGCCCCCGTGAAGGCGACCGTCACGGGAAGCTCGAGCGTGAGGCACGCGGCGTAGACCTCGCGCAGGATGACCGCCAGCGCCTCGCGCGGCATGTCTCCCGAGGACCGGGAGAGGAGGTCCCCGATGACGGCATGGTTGGTCAGCGGAACCGCCGGCGGCTGGTCCTTCCGGAGCTCGCGAAGCTGCCTCGAGACACGGGCACGCCTGTCGAGGGCCTCCAGCAGCTGGGCATCGATCCGCGCCATCTCGTCCCGGATTTCCTGCGCCTCGCGTCTCTCCGCCACGCGCGGGAACCTAACGCTCGCGTGCCGCCCTGTCACATCGCTACGCTGGTCGTGATGGGCGTGACCCGGAAGACTGCCGTGGCGCTGCACGCCAAGTACGCGGAGATGCTGGCCATGCGCCTCGAGCATGCGTCGGGTGCCGAAGACGCTTCCCTCGTCCGCGTCCGGATGGCCGCCCTCGCCTCCCGGTTCCCGGGTGCGCTTCGAGAGATCGACGACCTCCATCTCGACGAGATCCGCCGCAGGATCGAGCGACTGGACGCCGTGCTTCGCGGGTCCGCCGAGGCAGAGCCGTGGATGGAAGCCGTAGGCGCCTTTCATGCGCTCGCCCGGGGAGCGCTCGCCGTGAAGCGCTGGCTCGACGGACGCAGGATCGTCGACGCGAAACTCGAGGCCGCCTTCGCGGCCGAGCTCAAGCTGGCGTCGCTTCCCGAGGAGGTCCGAAGCTGGGAGCGTGATCTTGCGCGGATCGCCGCGCCTCCGGGCGGTCGCGTGACCGACCTCGTCTTTGCACGTGTGGCGGACCAGCTCGGCACTACCAAGCGAGAGGCGCGGCTGCTGGTCTTCGGCAAGCGCAGCCGCTAGGCCGGTTCCTAGCTTCCGACGGGTGCGTTTGCGCCGGGGGCCGGGGCGGGGGCAGACTTGGTCTCCGCCTTGGATTCGCTCTTGGTTTCGCCTTTGGATGTGGACTTCGACCCCGAGTCGCCGTCGCTCTTGGCGCCGCCGTCGGTCGAAGTCGCACCATTCGTGTCCGCTTTCTTGCTTGCCGGCTTTTGCGATGCGTAGAGATCCGAGTACCAGCCGCCACCCTTCAAGATGAAGTTCGTTCCGCCACTGATAAGACGATGAGCCTTTCCCTCCGCGCATTTCGGGCAGATTTCCTTCGGCGCTTCCGTGATGCGCTGGGTCTCCTCCCACTCGTGGCCGCAGGCAGTGCAACCGTACTCGTAGGTCGGCATGAACCTAGCGATATGGCCGGTCTGGCACACTGTCAAGGTGAGTGCCAGCCCCTGCGGGCTCCTCGTAGCCGGGCTGCCGAAGGCAGATTCCCATCGGGTCACGCGCTTTTGCACCTTGAACTGAACGGGCGAAAGGCGATACAGGTGAGCGGGTACCTCGTGACCCTATGTGGAGTGACATAACGTCGCCCGGACCGCTTGGGGCCAGAAGAGCCGGAGACCGACGATGAAGATAAAGAAGCTCGAGCTGGTCGGCTTCAAGTCGTTCGTGGACCGTACCGTCCTCCACTTCGACCACGACGTCCTCGGCATCGTCGGGCCCAACGGGTGCGGCAAATCCAACATCGTGGACGCGATCCGATGGTGCATGGGTGAGCAGAGCGCCCGTCACCTGCGCGGGCGCTCGATGGAAGACGTGATCTTCAACGGCAGCGAGACGCGTTCGGCGCACGACTTCGCCGAGGTCACGATCACGTTCGAGAACGACGCGCCGGGGGATCTCCCGCTCGAGTACCAAGAGTACGCCGAGATCGCCGTCACCCGCCGGCTGCACCGGAGCGGGGAGAGCGAATACCTCGTCAACAAGACCGCGGTGCGCCTGCGCGACGTGACCGACCTGTTCCTCGGCACGGGTGCCGGCACCAAGGCGTACTCGATCGTGGAGCAAGGCAAGATCGGGCTGATCGTGAGCGCGAAGCCGGAGGACCGGCGCCTCCTCATCGAGGAGGCGGCCGGCATCACGAAGTTCAAGGGCCGGAAGAAGCAGGCCGAGCGAAAGATGGAGCTCACCGCGCAGAACCTGCTGCGCGTCGGCGACATCGTCGCCGAGATCGATCGGAACCTCGCTTCGCTCAAGCGCCAGGCCGCCAAGGCCGAGCGCTACGTGGCCTACCGCAGCGAGCTCGAGGACCTGCAGCTGCACGATGCCGCGCACCGGTACCTGGAGCTCGACGGCTGGCTCAAGCTCGAAGGAGGAGAGGTCGAGCGCCTCACGAAGGCTTCGGAGGAGGTGCGGGGCGAGCTGGCCGCTCGCGACGCCGAGGTCGAGACGGCGCGTCTCGAAGTGCATGCGTCCGAGGAGCTCCTCGACGCAGCCCAGAACGCGACGTTCGCGGCCGACACCGCGGTTCAGGCAGAGGAAGCCGCCATTGATCGCGCGAAGGACCGCCTGGCGGCGCTGCGGCAGCGCGAACAGCAGGCCGTCGGCGAGGAGCGCGAGATGGGCGAGCAGCTCGCTCGTCTGTGTGTGGAGCGGGACGTGGTCGCCGCCGAGGTCGCTGCGCTCGAAGGGGAAGAGGCCACGCAGGCTTCGCAGAGCGCGGTCGAAGAGGCGAAGCTGTCGGATTGCAGCGCGACGCACGCCGCGGCCGACCAGCGCGTCGCCGCGCGGCGGGAGGTGATCGCGAAGGGCCGTGCCGAGATCGCGAGCGCCGAGGCGATGCTCGCGGGCTTCGATCGCCGCCAGACGGAGCTCCGGGCGCGCCGTGACAGGGTGGCCTCCGAACGAGAGTTTCTGGGAGTCGCGCGAGAAGAGCATGCGGCGCGTGCCGAGCAATACGCGCGCTCGATCGACGATCTGCGCGCGGGGCGGACGACGACGGCCGAGGACAAAGCGCGGCTGGAACGGACCTTGTCCGAGCTCAAGGCGCGCGTCCAGGCGGAGGATTGCGCGGTCGAGGATGCCAAGGGACAACTCTCCCGGAAGCGCTCGCGCCACGATGCGCTCGAGGAGATGCGCTCTCGCCTCGAGGGCGCGGGAGCGGGCACCAAGGCCATCGTGGCCATGCGCGATCCGTGCGTCCTCGGTCTCGTGGCGGACAGACTCGAAGCGCCTCCCGAGCTGACGCAGGCGCTCGCGGGCTTGCTGGGCGCCCGCCTCGAAGACGTGGTCGTCGATGACATTGATCGAGGGCTGTCGCTCCTCGAGCAGCTGTCGCGGACCCAGAAGGGAAGGGCGGCGATCGTCCCGCAGCGCCCGCCGTACGTGGCGGGAGCCCGCGCGGCGATCCCCATCGACGACGGGGTCGTCGGTCCGCTGGCGGAGGCTCTCCGCTTCGCACCCGAGGACGAGGCTCTGGTCCGCGCGCTCGTCGGCGACGCGATCGTCGTGCGTGACCTTGCGTGCGCGATACGCCTCCGGAAGGCCGGGATCCGTGCGGCGCTGGTCGCGCTCGACGGCGCGGTCCTCCACGCCGACGGGCGGATCGCGGGCGGCCAGGGCGACCAGGTGGCCGCCGGGATGCTGGAGAGCAAGCGCGAAGCGCGCGAGCTCGCGCTCGAGATCGAACGCCTCGGCTCGATCGTCACCAGGCACGTCGAGGCGCTGCAGCGGGCGAGGGTCGACCTCGCCCGCACCGGGGCGGCGCTCGACCAGGCGAGGCACGATGCCCACGAGCGAGAGATTGGCCTTCTGACGGCCGAGAAAGATTTGCAGAAGACCGAGAGCCGGCTCGAAGATGTCGTCGGGCGGCTGGCGGCGCTCGCGTCGGAGGAGGGCGATCTGGCACTGGCCATCGACGAGGCGGGGCTCGAGCGGGCGGACGCGGACAGCGCCCTCTCCGAGACGGCTACCCTCGTGGAGCTCACCGAGCGGGAGCTCGTCGACGCCGAGGCCGACCTCCTCGCCGCGCGAGAGCGGCTGGACGCCCAGCGCCAGGCGGCGACCGAGTGCAAGGTGACCATCGCCGGGACCCGCGAGCGCCTCGCGGCGTCGCGCGGCACGGCGGGCCGACTCGCGCGGAGCGTCGACGAGCTCCGGCTGCGAGCGAACAGGCTGGAGGAGGAGCTGCTCGAGAACGCCCGGACGTTCGGGCAGACGGCCGCCGCGCTCGTGGCACACAGGGAGGAGCTCTCCGCCGCGCTGGACCGTGCCGGTCAGGCACGCGACGAGCTCGGGCAGGCGCGCGGAGCGTTCGAGGCGCTGCGCGGTGAGCTCCTCGAGCGGGAGCGTCTCCTGAAGGACGTGCGCTCGCGCGCGGACGCCCTGCGAGACGACCTTGGCGTTCACGAGATGGCCCTGCGAGAGAAGGAGCTCGCGCGGGACCATCTGCTCGCGGGCGTCTCGGAGAAGTTCCGGGGCCTGCACCTGCCGCGGGTGATCGGCGACTACCACATGCGGCCGCCGAGCGACGAGGTGACGCGCGGGAGGATCGACGAGCTGTCGCGCCTCATCGAGCGGATGGGCGGCGTCAACCTCGATGCGATGCGTGAGCACACGGAGGCGGAAGAGCGGTTCACGTTCTACACGACCCAGAAGGCGGACCTCGAGAGCGCCCTCGCGGATCTCCAGCGGGCCATTCACCAGATGAACCGGGAGTCGCGGCGCCTGTTCCAGGACACCTTCGACGCGGTCAACGCGCGCTTCCAGGAGATCTTCCCGCGCATGTTCAGGGGCGGCCGCGCCGAGCTGCGGATGAACAACCCGGACGATCTGTTAGAGACCGGGATCGACATCGTCGCGCAGCCGCCCGGCAAGAAGCTCTCCAGCATCGAGCTCATGAGCGGAGGCGAGAAGGCGCTGACGGCCGTGAGCCTCATCTTCGCCATCTTCCAGATCAAGCCCTCGCCCTTCTGCATCCTCGACGAGGTCGACGCCCCGCTCGATGAGGCGAACGTGACCCGGTACAACGAGCTCGTACGGTCGATGACCGATCGCTCGCAGTTCATCCTCATCACGCACGTCAAGCGCACGATGCAGACCGTGGACGTGCTGTACGGCGTCACGATGGCGGAGGCGGGCGTATCGAAGATCGTGAGCGTCAAGGTGAGCGAGAAGCAAGAGGCTCTACCAGGGGCCGTACCAGGAGCCGCACCGGGACGTCGCGTGCCCGAGCGTTCGGTCGAGGCAGCCGTCGCCTGAGCGGAAGCCCCGCCCGCCCGGCCCCCGTTTGCGCCACGGTGTCGGCCGGGCTAATGCCACGTGCGGATCTCCGTGCCCGACCTCGACGCCGCGCCGAAGAAAAAGAAGAAGAAGCAGAGCGTCCTCGCGGCCCAGAGGGAGCTCCGCGACCTCGCCAAGCCTGCCGAGGGGGCCGAGAAGCCTCCCGTGGACCGGAGGAAGCTCTTCCTGCGGGTGGGCCTGGTCCTGGCGCTGGCGTGGGCCATCGCGCTCGCGTTCGTCCGGTGGACCATCATTCCGGTCGTCGTCGCGGGGGTCCTCACGGCCGTCGGCATCGTGGTGGCCGTGTGGGTCGTCCGGTACGTGAACAGGTCGCGCGAGCTCGGGGCGCTGCTGCGATCGGCCGGCGAGACCGAAGAAGGGCGCAAAGAGGCGCTGAAGAAGCTGGCGACGGATTTCAAGAAGGGGGACGTCCAGGCGCTCGTCGCGCGGGCCCAGCTCGAGATGCAGGACGATCCGCGCAAGGCGCTGGCGACCCTCGAGTCGATCGATCTCGACCGGCAGATTTCCCCGGTGGCGGACCAGGTCAGGTGCACACGCGCCACGATCCACCTGCAGCTCGGCGAGCTTCAGGAAGCCCGGGCGCTCGTCGAGAAGATGGAGCTCGGCAAGCAGCAGGAGCCGAAGACTCGCGCGATGTTCGCGGCGGTCGCGGGCGAGGCGTGGGGCCGCACTGGACAGGCGAAGAAGGCCGTCGAGATGCTCGAGCTGTTCAACCCCGAAGACCCGGAGTACGCCGAGATGCGCGTCCAGATGTGGCGTGCCCGGGCGTTCGCCTATGCCGCGGCAGGTGACATGAAGGCCGTCTCGCGGACGCTGAAGAAATTGCTCGAGATGAGCCCCCAGC